>WNFR01004859.1_pt1 | contig 13783 bp, 17 predicted proteins | sample 5400221 | NCBI WGS metagenome assembly WNFR01 (sample SAMN13153357, study PRJNA577476) | soil metagenome | isolation source: 40 cm soil under Madrone tree | place: USA:California | collected 2016-06-14
CTCCGCGCATCCGGCCCACAGTACGGTCATGACTGCGACCGCAGCGAAACTCTTTGCCAGTGGAAACAGCAACAACACGAGCCCGGATGCGATCAAGGACACGCGCATGACGGGAAGAGCGCCGATTCGATCACTGAGGCGTCCACCGATTGGACCGAAGACAATTGCCGACGCTCCGTAGACAGCGAGCATCGAGCCGGCGCGCGCGAGTGAAAAGCCCAGCTCGCGGGTCAGATACAGCACCAGGAACGGGAGCACCATCATTCCGGCGCGATTGATCAGATTGGTCGCGAAGAGTAGCCACACTTCTCGCGGCAATCCACCAAGCCCGCGCCACGGATTCAGTCGCGAATCAGCAAACGAAAACGGCCACCGTCTCGGTGGCCGTCTCGTTTCTCGGACTGTCGGCTCAGTTGTCAGGCCCATAGTGCGCCGTGCAGGAATCGAACCTGCAACCTAATGATTAAGAGTCATTTGCTCTGCCAATTGAGCTAACGGCGCTTGCGGTCGCTTGGCGCGCCAGGAGGGAATCGAACCCCCGACCCACAGCTTAGAAGGCTGTTGCTCTATCCAACTGAGCTACTGGCGCGTAACGACGCGAAAGGTAGCGGTTGCGGTGACTCGAATCAATTCCTGTCGGCGCAGCATCGACAGGTTTTTCCATCGCTGCGCGCGAGCGCTGTTAGTCGCTGTCTGAGGCAAGACTCTCGGCGAGAACTCGCTGCAATTTCCGCGTCAACTCTCCCGGTTTGCCCTTCCCTATGGGCTTGTCGTCGAGGCTCACAATGGGCATCACGTCGGTGGTGGTGCCGGTGAGGAAGAGCTCGCTGAGGCGAGGGATCTCGGCCGCGCGGATCGGAGTCTCGTCGAGTTCGATGTTCACTTCGCGCGCGAGATCACGCAACACCGACCGCGTGATTCCAGGCAGGATATGGCTGTCGGTTGGATGGGTGCGAAGAGACCCATCGACGACGCCGAAGAAATTGGTCTTTGTTCCCTCTGTCACTACGCCGTCGCGGATCAGCATCGCCTCGAACGCTCCTCTCTCTTTCGCGGTCTGCGACGCCAGCACGTTGGGAAGAAGATTCAGCGTTTTCAGGTCGCAGCGGCCCCACCGCAGGTCGGGATGTGAAATCGCCGGCGCTCCGCTCTGGGCAAACTCGGAGTAGGGCGCGAAGCGAGCAACCGATATGTAGATAGTAGGCAGAACATCGGCGGGTGGGAAATTGTGCGCGCGCGTGGCCGCACCGCGGGTGATCTGGATGTACAGCGTTGCCTGGCCGTCGAGAAGCCCGTTCTCCCTGAGAAGCTGCTTTCCGATTTCAACGAAGCCCTCGGGAGAGTCAGCTTCAGAGAGAGAAATTCGCACTCCGTCGAGGCTTCGTTTCAAGCGCTCGTTATGAAACCTCGCGGCGAACAATTTTCCGCTGACGACGCGCAGGACTTCATACACACCGTCCCCGAAAACGAAGCCGCGGTCTTCGACGGAGACGCGCGCCTCGGCGCGAGGCACAAAGTTGCCGTTCACGTAAACAACATCTTTCGATTTCATCTTTTATGGCGGATTCGTTTCCGAGGGAAAGATGCGCTAAATGAGCGGCGTCTGCGACGGAGGCTCCCGATCAGGCTTTGGTGCCAGACGTCGAGTACTCGCATCCCCCGGCGCTGAACATTGGCGTCAGTCCGGCGCCGGGATCGGTGAGGGTTCCGGTAAACGTTCCAGTGGGGGTAATCGTTCCGCGCAGCTCCATCCCTGATCCACTTGCGCTCCCGCCACTGAAAATGAGGTCTGCCGCCCCTGTGCTCAGAGCGACGGCGCCTCTGAGGGGAAAGACGACGGTGGCGGGAGGATTCTGCCAGCTGCTCGTGGAGGTGTTGAGTGTGCCGTCCGTCAGAACGTCGAGGTGCGCGGTCAACACTGAACCGTCCGCGAGCGAACCACCCGTACACGGAAGCGTACTCGTCTTACGCACGGTGAACGACCAGTCACCCGTTGCCTGTGCCTGCGTGACCGCGCCTCCGCCGCCTCCTCCGATCCCGAACAGGAACGGATCGTTGCTGTTCTCGCAGGCGGTGGCTATGGCGAGGAGAGTCAGGGTTAAGGCGATCGGTCGCACGTGAGGCCTCCGGATGAACTGCTGGATTGCACTTTCGGCGGAAAGGGTGCAATTCGTTTGCCGTCTAAGCTACGCGCCGAAACCCTCACATGCTGCTACCGTATGAGGGGATAAAGGGTCAATACACCATCAGGGACTCAAATGCCTCCGGATCCCAACCTAATCGTTCATGAAGTATTCTCGTGGGTCGTCCCAGGACTGGTAATCATCATCCTGGGATTCCCCATCGTGCGCCTCATCACAAAGTGGCTGGAGCCGCGGCCGGTGCCGCCACGGGAGCTGAGTTCCATTAGCGGGCGGCTGGAGCACATCGAGGCAGCCGTTGATGCGATCGCGGTCGAGGTGGAGCGGATCTCGGAATCCCAGCGCTTTACGGCGAGGTTGCAGTCGGAGCAGTCCCCAGCGAGACTGCCAGGACCTGGCGGGGCATCCGGACAGTAAGCCGGTGGCGACGTGGGGATACGAGAACGGGAGCGTCTTACGACGCTCCCGTTTTCGCAAAAAAAGGGGCAACCTGATCAGGTGCAGGTAATCACGCCGTTGGTCATATCGCAGGTCCGGGCACTCAAGGAGTGCGTTGCGGTCGCGTTCCACCCTGGTGGCGGACCGGCAACGGTCACTGCGACGATGGTTACATTCTGCGACGGCGTGAACCCCTGGAGAGGCGCAGCCATCGTTGCGGTTCCACCGAAGTATGCGCCACCAGAGTCGGCAGAATACTGTTCTTCGTAAGTCGCGAGGTTGCGCAGATCAGACTTCATCTGCGCGAGGTAAGCCTTGTCCTTCGTATTAGCAAACTTCGGAATCGCGATCGAGGCAAGAATGCCGATGATCACGACGACGATGAGTAGCTCGATAAGTGTGAAGCCTTTTTTGTTGCGCATCTCAAAATCTCCTGATCGTTTGGCGACGGCGAAGACGCTGGCGTCAACATTAAGAGACCGGGCGTTTCGCGGTACGGCAACCGGTATTAAAGCAAGCATTTTGCCAGATAGTCGCTTAACTCTAACCACTTATCCACCAGCTTGTTACGCACTTTAGCTGATCCACTTTAGTAACTCGATTTGCCGCAAATTGCGAGGCCAATAGCAATCTGCTGGCGGTCATTTTGGAGCCCGTTTTTGGGCTCATTCTAGACAAGAAAGGACGTTCTGGATGCGTGCCAGTAGCCATCCCATACCGGGAAACGTTCGATTTCAGCGATGCGCACGGCGCTTGCGACTCATTGCCGAGGCTGGAATGCACAATTGCGAATTGGAGGGCGGGTGCGGTCGAGCAAGATCACGGCAGATGTGCGCGCATTTTTCACATCCTATTGCACGGCCTTCATTCGGCAGGATGCCCCTGCCATAGCCAGGCATTTCGCGGATCTGGTGCATGTAGCAAGCGACGGTGGCGACGACGTAAGCGTCCATGTCGCGAAAACAGCCGAGTGGCGGAAGGAGATCGATCGAATTCTGGAGATGTATCGTGCGATCGATGTAGGGTCCGTGGAGGCGACGGGCCTCGCCACCGATGCACTCTCCTCCCGGCTGGTTCAGGCGCGCTTGCGCTGGGCTCTGAGCGATCGAGCGGCCCGCCCGCTTTACGAGTTCGACGCGATGTACACGCTCGCGAGACACACGGAGACGTTTCGTATCACGGCCTTGGCGCACAACGAAATCCCCGAATATCGTCGTTGCCTGGCGAGACTCGGCCAGGCCGAGGCGGTCAAGTCGGGGACGGACAAGCGCCGATAACGAGCAGGAGCATTGGACTACTTGAGCGCATCCAGACACGAAATCTCGCGGGCCTGGGTTTCATATCTAAGCTCGGACAGGAGCGTCTTGAATTCCCCGTTTAGGCGGAGCAGCTGAGCGCCGGCGTCGCGTACGCGCCTCACCGTGGCCACCGGCAACGAGAACGACGTCGGTACTGAAAGCAGGAACTGACGCTGAATCGGGTCTTCAACTTCCGCAAACGTAACGTGGATGACCTGAAGGGGCACCGGCCTCGGCGGAATGATTCCCCCGTTGCGTTGTTCACTCGTCCTGCCCATGCAGAACCCCGTGAATCGGGCGTTCAATCTCTGCCACCCGAGACTCTTTAGCAGGGCAATGGATTCATAGGCGAAGTTGTCAAACGGAGTGCCGGCAGCGGCCCGCACGACATCAAGGACGCCAGGAGGGTTCGGATTCTTGTCGATTGACGACAAGTCCGAGGTTCGTGCATCGACCACGATTATCACCACTCGCCGCAGCCGTCCGTTTTCCTGCAGACGTAAAAGGCTGAAGTCGAGGTTTGTGTTCTCAAGCGACTCGATGATCGGACGCACACCGAGGTTATCCGACCCGCCTCCGTCAAAAAGATGGATGTAAGGCCGTTCGTTCGCCTCGGCATACGTCGAGTATCGCCACGCCTCGTGGTAATCGTCGCTGCTCCGTTCCCTAGCCAAACCGGCCGTTACCCATTCCGGTAGTTGGAACGCGCAGGTGCCCGCGCGATTCTGGAGTGTGATCGGAGTAAGCAAGACTGGTACAGCCGACGACGCTGCCACAGCGCGGGCGATCGTGAACCGGGAGAGGTCCGCGCAGAGAGGATCGAACTGCGCTTGCGTGAAAGAAAACTGTGCGCCCAGCCCGACATCTGTGGCGTTTATCAACAGGTAGGGACGTCTCCGGCGCTCGAGGAGCGTCCCGAAAGTTGCTCCGTGAAAAATTCGTCGTTCCCAGGTATCAGTCGCTATGTCGCTCCGACTGAAGGCGGGAGCAACGAGCCTCATAAGGTCCGTCGAAAGCATCCTCTTCTTGAGAGTGCTCTCGGCATTCCAGGTAAGAAAGCGTGACTCAAAGGCCTCGAGCGAATCCGGTCCGTAGAGAGCGTAAAACGCGCCCGTGAAAGAGCCGCCCGAAACTGTCGAGACTACATCGACTTCTTCGAGCAATGACCTCGTTCGGCTCCCGGTATCAATGGGGGTGTGAGCGAGCTCTCTCAGAACCCCATACGCGAGCGCAGCCGCGCGGGTGCCACCGCCGGAGAAAGTCAGGATTATGAATAGGCTGTCGCTGTTCCTGTCCCCGGGTGGAAAATTCTCGAACCGATAACCTTGAGACGGGGCTCGGCCGGGGACTCCTAGCGGAGTAGGAGCAGTGGGCGGGTAGTGTGCGCACGCTCCCAGAATCAAGACGAGCGGTATGAAATACCGATGAGTCATTCCCCGGTCCTTAGTCAGCCTGGGCTGCAATTGTAGTTCGCCACGAGGCCTCGCCGCTCAACGATTTCGTCGTCCCAAAGCGTATGACTAAACCGTCACGTTGCATTCATAAGACTGTGTACGGTGAGGAATAGCTTTCGTGTGCCCCCCGAAAGTGGGGCGATTCCCCACCCAGGAGAGCCCGTTGACGGTCGCGTTCCGCAGCATTGTAGTGACACTGGCTATCGCCATGTTCGTCGTGTCGCGACCCATGTTCGCACAGTCGGCATCGACCAGCCTAACGCACACGGTTTCGGTAACGGTCCAACCCCGGGTCAAAGTCGTTGTTCGAAATGTAGCGACGCAACCAGCCGCCCAAGTTGCAGGCTCCGCGAGTGCTTCCGGCGCTGAAGGACTCGCTCTAAGCGTAACTGCTACGCGTCCCTGGATGTTGTTGATCGGTGCGGCTGCCGAAAACGGCGCGCACTCGAGACAGATATTAGTTGGCCAGCGGGACACGGCCTCGTCAGCTCAGGCTGGGGCGTTCACAGTCGCATCGGGATCCGGCATCGGCTCTGTGGTCGACGCGAGCATTTCCATCGCCGGGGCCGACACACCAGCAGGTAAGCGCGGAAGTCAGAACGACGGTGCGCTCGCTTTGACTATTGTGGCGCCATGATCGACGACGTCAGCTTCGAATTGCATTAGGAACCAATCTGTGAGTCGGCTTTTTGACTGTGGGACGCAACTTGATTGGATAGGAACTGACAATCAGGTGCTTCGAGTTCGACCTCTCCGTTGGACAAACAAGAGAAACCTTTTAGGGGGACAAGATGCCGCGCAAATACAAGGGAAACATGAACGGGCAGCGTTACGTCGCCCATATGAATCCATACAGGCGGGATGTGCACGACCTGGATAATGAGAACAGGCACTGCCTGATCGACGAGATCATTCGAGCGGGACAGGACAGGCCGTATACCTCGCTCCTCGATGCAAAGCGAGATGACTACAATCCGTGCGGCATTTGCTTGCACGACCCTACTCGCTAGTCCAAAGGAAAAACCCCGGCAACAAAGCGATAGTTGCCGGGGCTGATGTTAGCTGAGTCGGGGCGCCCGGATTTGAACCGGGGACCTCCTGCTCCCAAAGCAGGCGCGATACCGGGCTACGCTACGCCCCGAAGTGAGCGCAAGTTACTATACCCGGCCTTGGGCGCGCAACGCGCTCAACAACGCGCGGAATGCACGACTGCGATGACTTCCTGCTGCCGTGTTCCTGATGGATGATTCGGCAAACGTGCCTCCCAATTCGGGCGCCTCGAAATACGGATCGTAACCGAATCCCCCCGTGCCGCGCGGACTGGTTAGCACTCTGCCCTCGATTTCCCCGCGACGCGTCAGCTCACCCGCTTCGTCCTTGAATGCGGCAACAGAGATGTAGCGCGCGGCATCAGTAAACCGATCTCCCTGCGCCGCTCTTGCCTCTTTCATGCGGGCCGTCAACTTCGCGTTGTTAGCCCCGTCGAGCGCTTCGCGGTCGAGATCCTCGCGTCCCGACCAGCGCTTGCTGTACACACCGGGTTCGCCGCCGAGCGCGTCGACGCACATTCCGGAGTCGTCGCCGAAAGTGGGGATTCCGCCCGACAGCTGAAAGAAGTAGCGCGCCTTGGCGAGCGCATTTTCCTCGAATGTCTCGAACTTCTCGAGGTCGTCTTCGGCCGCGCTCTCAGGAATCCCGAGCGTCACGAGGTCCACGACCTGGAGCCCGAAATCCGAGAAGATATGCCGCAGCTCGCGCAGCTTCCCTTCGCTCCGGGTCGCGAGAAGAAAACGCCCACTACTCACTCCGATAGCGCTTTCATCTGAGCGGTGTCTAGAGAACGGATCCCGGAAATCGCCAGCTCGAGAAGCTGGTCCAGCTGCGCACGATCGAACGTACCGTGTTCACCCGTCCCCTGCACTTCCACGAATTGTCCCGCGCTGCTCATCACGACATTCATGTCTACCTCGGCTCTCACATCCTCCTCGTAGTCGAGATCGAGCCGCACTTCTCCATCGACGACGCCCACGCTCACCGCGGCCACGCGTCGCTTGACCGGCGTTGTGGCGAGCTTTCCCGTCTCCACCATCCAGTCGAACGCATCCACGATTGCAACCGATGCACCGGTGATCGCGGCGGTGCGAGTTCCACCGTCGGCAACCAGGACGTCGCAATCGAGCTTCACCGTAAACTCACCGAACTTGAAATCGTCGAGCATGGCACGGACGCTTCGTCCGATCAGACGTTGAATTTCCTGAGTGCGTCCGCCAAGCTGCGCCCGCTCACGAGACGTGCGCGTCCGGGTCGCCCGTGGAAGCATCGCGTACTCGGCGGTGAGCCACCCCTCGCCACTGCCCCGCTTCCAGCCGGGAACTCCCTCCTCGACGGACGCTGTGCACAGCACGCGTGTCGCGCCGAACGTTATGAGGCACGAGCCTTCGGCGTACGGTGCGACTCCACGCTCGAATGTGATCGGCCTGAGATCCGATGTGGAGCGTCCAACGCGCTTCGATTTACCTGGTTTCACTGAGCTTCCGAATAATGGCAGTGGTTGAATGTCCGGGTGTGAGCGGCACTACCAGCACCCGCCCGCCCCAGCTTTTCACTTCCTTCGCACCGACGATCGTATCTTCGGAATAATCGCCGCCTTTGACGATCACGTCGGGCTTCAGATGTCGGACAAGATTGAGCGGCGTGTCCTCGGGGAAAATTACAACGAGGTCCACGCACTCGAGCGCAGCGAGCACGTACGCGCGCTCCGCGTCGCTGCGCACCGGCCGCGTGAGACCCTTGAGGCGGCGCACCGACTCATCGCTGTTGACGCCGACGACGAGCGCGTCGGCGCTGTCGCGCGCAGCAGTGAGTATGTCGATGTGCCCGGGATGAAGCAGGTCGAACACGCCATTGGTGAATGCTACCCGACCCTTTCTTCCAGCTTTCCAACGCCCGGCCTCGGCCCACGTCGCAATCTTTGTCGCGGGGTCTCGAGGCTTCAGGGTCTGCTCACCACAGCGGGATGGAAATGAAGAACCTTCTCTTTATTCAACGGAAGCCTGAACACTTCGTCGTAATCACTCGATATGGCGATCTGGGCTGGAGTCCGCTCGATGGTGATCAGCTCCGCACCGGGGGGAAGCTGGAGAGTATCCGCCAGCGCTGAAAGCCGAGCGGTGATCTGGGCGTCCGTCTTGTCGGCCGCAAACCTCGCCTCCTGCCCCATTGCATCCTTGAACTGATAGAAGCGAAAATAGGCTTCGCCAAAACCAAGGCCGAAGTAAGCTGCCACCGCGAGAATCAGCAGAGGAAGCAGGCAGCCCATCCTGCTTACCCCGCGCCGGTTCACCACTGTGATTGCGCCCCCTCGATCACGCTGTTCACAATCCGGTCGATCGCCTGCTTTCTTCCGGTGGGTTCGCCGCGCTCCTCGTACTGACCTTCGGCGAGCAGGCCTTTCCGCTGCCACAGCGTCTTTCCTGTCACCTGATCGATCATCTCGATGTCGACGACGAGCTGGAGCATTCGCGACGCCGTCGTCGCCTGCTTGTTGTTGGCGCTGAAACCGATGGGGATGTCGGTTTCGTACCGTTGGATCGTGCCACGGACGATCGCATTCGCCTTTGCCTCAGACGCGTCGTGCAACCCGAGCCGGTCATGAAGCTGGGTACGAAGGGCGTCGGTGAGTTGGCGTGGAAGCTCTGCTGTCGGCGTCTGGTTCTCGAAAGGAACGATTGCCACTGTCCTTATGTGAGAGGGCAGCCCACCTCCCGTAAATCCGTACGGGATGCAGGAAGTCAGCGCAACCAGGACAACACTATAAGCTCCAAATCGATGCATCGAAAGATCCAGGTTCATCTCGCAGAATCGTCAGGTCCAAACGACGCCTTGCTCCAGGTGCGCGGTACGTGACCACTCCGTCCGCTCCGCGAGCAATACTTTCAGTGATCTTTCCACCCGAGATGTGTTCGAGCGCTACCAGCGTGTCACCACGAATGGTAACTCTCCACTGCGCCGGATGCCCGACATCGGCGCGGAGCAGGTCCCCGTCGATGCGAACCACGGTGTCTGGAAGCGGTGGAATCGCGAGGCGCCCCAGCGCGGCCCACATCATCGGCGACGGAGGAATGTAGCGACGCGCGAGCTCGGCGTGCGGCGAACGCAACGAGTCTCGGATGAGAACCGCGGCTCCCGCACCAAGTCCTCCACCGAGAAAAAAGTCGAGCCGCGCGCTGTCGGGCGCGGCGGTGCGCACGGAGCCATCACCCCGGGCAGCGATGTCGCCTTCCTGATAATCCCATTTGAAAACCAGGTGTCGGTGACCGGATGGCAGCGAAAGAGCAGGAAGCGAGCGATCCGGCGCGAGAACACCTTTGAGCGGCGCTGCCGATGGTACGCAACCAAGAGCCGCGCCGAGAATGAGGACGGCGAACCGTTTCATTTTGGATCGACGCGCGTAATCAGATCGCCCTGAACGAGCTTGTCCAATACGTCGTAGCCGCGAATTACTCTGCCGAAGACGGTGTAGTGACCGTCGAGATGCGGCTGTGGAGAGTGAGTTATGAAATACTGGCTGCCGCCGGTATCCGGTCCGGAGAGCGCCATCCCGACGGCTCCGCGCTCGTAACGGTGGCGGTTCATCTCGTCGCGTATCGCGTAGCCGGGCCCGCCGTTTCCATCATCGCGTGGATCGCCATCCTGAGCAACAAAGTTTGGAACGACTCGGTGGAAGCGCGTATTCCGATAGTATCCAGACCGCGCGAGGCTGAGAAAGTTCCATACGGTGATCGGGGCGTCAGTGCCGAAGAGCTCGATACGAATGGGTCCGCGCACCGTGTAGATGGTCGCGTTCACGGTCTTGCCGACGAACGTCGGCATCACGATTGCCCGCACCACTCCTTCGTACCATCCAATCGGCCTCGGTTTGGGCGCTACATGTCCCCAGCTGGACCAGACGGGTATCGCCTTTCCAGCAGCCCGCTCGAGCGGATCGGCCGGCATCGGCGTACGAGCGAGCTGAGCTTGCCACGTCGCGTTGAGAGAGCTGCTGTCCCTTTTCCACAGACTCCCCACGTACTGAATCGCCGCGAGCCTGGCGTCATTCGCCGAATCACGGCCGGCCTGACTGTAACTTGCGAGAACGGCCGCGAGATCTGCAGTGGACGGCCGATCCGCCAGCGCACCGATTACCGTTGCACGCACGTAGAAATCGGGATCCCTTAGACCGTTCACGAGAATGCCATGCACGCTGTCCTCGAGAGCCATCCCCGGCGGCGGGGCAATCGCGGCGTACGCTGCCTCGCGCACCCTCGGATCGGGATCTCGCGCCAGCGAAGCGCACCGTGAGATGGCAAATGCACGATCGAGCGTGTCTCCGGCGGCTGACGCCACGGCCGCCCTGAGTCGCCAGTCCGTGCTGGATGTCCACTGTCTCAGCTCTGGTGGTCTCAGACCAGCTCGTGCGGCAGACGCCAACAGCGACGAGCGATACACGATCGAGGTGTCGGCCGACCATAGCGCCGGAAAGTCGGTAGCCTCCTTCGAAAGGACTGTCCCGAAGCTCTGTGCCGCCGCGATCCTCACATTGGGATCGTAGTCGCGTGTCGCGTAGACGAGCGACGCCTTGGCCTGCAGACCATATGTGCCGAGAGATCGAACGGCATTAATGCGGACGTGTGGATCGACATCGCCAACGAGCCGCGCGAGAACAGCGAAAGCTTTCGGTCCGAGCGAATCGCCGGTCGCGGATCTGGCGAGCCCGCGCGCGATCTCCGCGCGCGTGAGTTGATTTCCGCTCAGCGCGTCCGCGTACGGCGCAGGCATGTCTGCCGACCGATTTGGATTCTGTCTCGCGCGCAGGGATGGTGACCCCTCGAGGTCGATCAGCTCCCGTACGCCGCCGGCCGCTCGCGTGCGCGCGATTGCGTAGGCTGCGGCCCACACCACCGAGGGATGACCCTCGTGCAAGTATCGCTTGACGTCCGTGAGTGGAATGGGACGCAGCTTCGCCGCTGCGAGCAAGAGCTGGATCGCTGTGTCGTGATCATGGTCAAGCTTCAGTCCATTCACGATTGCGGTGCGCGCTGGAGCGCCCATCTCGCCCAAGGCCCACGCCGCTTCGCGCGCGACTTCATGATTGAGCGCGAGCGTCGCGCCGAGATCGGTGATCGACGCTGTATCGCGAAGCAGTCCGAGCGCATAGGCAGCGTTGGCCGCGACGGCAAGGTCATGATCCCTGAGCAGCACGCGAAGGCGGGGCGCGCCCGCAATTCCGGATTCGGTTCCGACCTGTCCAATGGCGAGGGCTGCCGCCGCGCGCACCGGACCCCATTTGCTCGCCAGAGCGCGATCGACAAGCGACATGTCGAGCTGCCGTGTGTCCGTCATCGCCAGCAGGCGGGCGAAGAGATTTACTTCACTTGCACCGATCGCCGGCGGCAGCTCCTGCCCAGCAGCAGTTACGGCAACTCCAACAAATGTGGCAAAGACAAGCAGATGCTTACGAAGCTGCATTCTTTAGTACCTTGCTAAGTGAGTCAGGCAAAGTGGTAAGGCGAGAATCACGCGTGAGCGAAGCCAGCTTGGTGGAAGCCGTTGCGAAGCGCTCTCCGGTTTCCGCGTTGCTGATGATGTAATCGAATGTGATCGTGCGCGACCTTACATCACTGATGGTGGTGGTCACGCGAATCAGATTGTCGTAACGGGCGGCGGAGTGGAAGCGAAGACTCGCTTCGACTACGGCCAGCGTGACATTCTGTTTTTCCAGCTCGGCGTATGGCGTTCCCAGCGCGCGAATGAATTCGGTGCGTCCAATCTCGCACCAGATCAGATAGTTGGAATGATACACCACCTGCATCTGATCGGTCTCGGCGTAACGGACCCGGAACTCGACGGCGTGAGCCGTCCCACGGTTGGAATGGGATGTCATGTGAAAGGGCGAGGCGAAAATGTCCCGCTCGCGATGCTTTGTAAAGCCTGCGTCGCCGCGCTAACTTGAGCGGTGCTCAACGCCCCCTGCTACATCGTGTCGGACGCGCACCTGGGAGTCGCAAGTCCCGAGATCGAGCGATCCTTCGTCTCGTTTCTCCGCGGACTGGCCGGAGACGCAGGCTCGCTGATAATCAACGGCGATCTTTTCGACTTCTGGTTCGAGTGGAAAACGGTGATTCCACGCCGCAGCTTTCGCGCGCTGGCAGCACTTGCCGAGCTCAAGGACGCCGGTGTAGACATCCTCTGGGTCGCCGGCAACCACGACTGCTGGGGAGGCGAGATACTTCGCGACGACGTCGGAGTCAGCTATGTCGTCGGCCCATGGGACGGAACTGTCGCGGGATGGAGAGTAAGGATCGAGCACGGAGACGGACTGCGCGATCGCGAGGATCGCGGCTACCGCATGATCCGTCCCATTATGCGCCACCCTCTCGCCATCAAGGCATTTCGAATGCTGCACCCCGATCTGGCGAGCAAGCTCGCGCAGGGAAGCTCCAACGCGAGCAGAACCTATCGCGCCAGAGACGAGGGTCGGGGGCTTCGGGCCTACGCGAAGCAACAGCTGGCGGGCGCGAAAGATCTCGACCTGCTCGTGTACGGTCACTCGCACGTCGCAGCGCTCGAGAAAATGGACAGCGGCGGGATTTTCGGAAACGCGGGCTCGTGGCTCGACGCACCGACCTTCCTTAAACTGACCGGCGTGGCCATCGAGCTGCGCGAATGGGACGGATCAGCCCAGGGTAACCTTCTCAACTCGATCGATCGGTGACCCGAGGAAGCGCTCACCAAGACCCAGAAAAGTATCGGGGGCGTCGGATGCGATGAAGCGGTAGCGCGCGCCATCGGGCGTTTGATTCTCGAGGCCGTGCTCCCGCAGCATTTCTCCCGCCTGGCGTGCCGTCTCCTGCGCACTGTCGATCAACCTCACATCGCGACCAACCACATTCCCGATCACCGTTTTCATGAGCGGATAGTGGGTGCAGCCCAGCACCAGCGTATCGACCTCCGCCGACACGATCGATGCGAGATAGTTGCGAGCGACCGCATGGGTCACCTCGCTGTCGAGCCAGCCTTCCTCGACCAACGGCACGAAGAGCGCACACGCCTGCGCCGTGACTTCAACGTCGGGGAGAAGCTTTCTTATTTCCTTCTCGTACGCGCGCGACTTGATCGTTCCGGCCGTTCCGATCACACCTACCCGTTTTGTTTTGGTCGCTGTTGCGGCCGCGCGGGCTCCGGGCTCGATCACGCCGACGATCGGCATGTCAAACTCCCGCCGAAGCGCCGGCAGGGCGTGCGCTGTCGCGGTGTTACACGCGACGACGAGGGTCTTCACTCCTTCGTCCCTGAGATAAGACGTGATTTCCCGACTATATCTCAGCACCGTATCCGGACTCTTGGGTCCGTATGGGACGCGGGCGGTATCGCCGAAGTAGATGATGCTTTCGTTGGGAAGCTGGAGCATCAA
>WNFR01004860.1_pt1 | contig 13782 bp, 12 predicted proteins | sample 5400221 | NCBI WGS metagenome assembly WNFR01 (sample SAMN13153357, study PRJNA577476) | soil metagenome | isolation source: 40 cm soil under Madrone tree | place: USA:California | collected 2016-06-14
ATCCATTTGGCTCCCGAGCCGCCAGGCTGAGATTCAAATGTTGGGTGAGCGAGATCGATTCTTCGAGCGCGATGAACATGTCGACCATGCGGTGCTGCAACACCTGAAACGTCCCGAGGGTGACTCCAAACTGCTTGCGCGCTTTGCTGTATTCAAGCGTCGCGGAATTCAGCACCGACATCGCACCGATTGCTTCCGCGCAGAGCGCCGCGATAGCACGGTCGCGGCACACTTCCAGCGCCGCGACGCCTTCTCCCTCGGCACCAAGCAGCTGGCCGGCCGGCACTTGAACGTCCATCAGCGTGAGTTCGGCAGCACGCCGACCATCCATGGTTTTGAAGCTTTGCAAATGGAGGTTGGTCGAATGGCGATCGACGACGAACAGGCTCACGCCGTCGCGATCACGGGGTCCTCCGGACGTACGCGCCGAGACGATCAGCTTATTGGCCCATGGCGCACCAATCACCGCCGCCTTGGTTCCGCTCAAAACAAAACTGTCCCCCTGGCGTCGCGCCGTCGTGGCGACGTTGTTGAAATCGTAGCGCGATCGCCCTTCTGCCCAAGCCAGCGTCCATATGGCGCCGCCGTCCATGATCTTCGGCAGGAACGCCTGGCGCTGCTCGGGCGATCCAGCGTCTTCGATTAGACCGCCGGCGAGAACAACGGTTTCAAAGTACGGTTCAACGACCAAGTTACGTCCGAACTCCTGCATCACGATCATTGTCGCAAGCGATCCGCCACCAAGACCACCGGAACTTTCCTGAAACGGTGCCGCGCACAACCCAAGCTCGGCAAAGGCGCTCCAGTGCTTGCGGCTCCAGCCTTCGTCCGTCGCAACAATTTTTCGACGCTCGTCGAAATCGTACTGATCGCGCAGAAACCGCTGAATGCTGGAACGAAGCAACTCCTGTTCTTCCGTAAACTGGATATCCATCCGATGCCTCGTGCGATGTGGTCAGAGACCGAGAACAGCTTTCGCGATGATGTTGCGCTGGATTTCATTCGATCCCCCGTAGATGCTGAGTTTCCGGGAGTTCAAATATTTCTCCGTCGCGGTGTGCCCGTAGTCCGGCCCCGGCATGAAGCGGTTGGCGCTCACCGGGTGTTCGCGAATCGCCAGACCGTAATTGCCGATCGCCTGGTGCGTCAGATCCGTGATGCGCTGGAATATCTCAGTGCCCCTGATCTTGAACAGCGACGCCGCCGGTCCAGGGTCGATGCCACGCGACATTTGCGCAACGATTCGCAGTTCGGTCGCCTCCAACGCGAGCACATCCAGTTCGACGCGCGCGATGTCCTTGATGAACTCTCCGAAGGTCGGATCGTCCTCGCCGACTTCGGTTCTCACGATGTGCTTGAGACGCTCCAGATAGCGCGTCGATCGGCCGATCCCGGCCATGCTGGTACGCTCGTTGCCCAGCAGGAATTTTGCGTAAGTCCATCCCTTGTTTTCCTCGCCGATCAAATTCTCGGCAGGGACGCGCACGTCCTCCAAGAACACGTCATTCACTTCATGCGACCCGTCGATGGTAATGATCGGCCGCACGGTGACGCCGGGCGATTTCATGTCGATCAGGAGGAAGGAAATGCCCGCCTGGGCCTTGGCGGACGGATCGGTCCGCACCAGGCAGAAAATCCAGTCGGCATGCTGGGCCAGCGTCGTCCAGGTCTTGTGTCCGTTGACGATGTAGTGATCGCCGTCCCGCACGGCTTTGGTCCGGACCGACGCGAGGTCGGAGCCGGATCCCGGCTCCGAATACCCTTGGCACCACCAATCCTCACCGGAGAGGATTCGCGGCAGAAATTTCTGTTTCTGCGCGGCATTGCCGAACGTGTAGATGACCGGTCCGACCATGGTCACGCTGAACGCGAGTGGCGGCAGCGTCCCGGCCCGTGACGTCTCCTGCTCAAAGATGAAGCGACGTGTGATCGACCAGCCCGGCCCGCCGTACTGCTTGGGCCAGAGCGGCGCGATCCATCCCCTCTTGTGGAGGATGCGGTGCCAAAGCAGCATCTGCTCCTTGGAAAGGTCGGTTTCCGGATTGGGAACGCGCATTTCCGCCGGATAGTTCTCCGCGATGAACGCACGCACCTCGTCGCGAAACGCAGCATCCTCGCTGGATAAATTGAGCTCCATCGTGATAGGCCCCGCTACCACTTCTCGCCGAACGGACGGATTTCATGCTCAAATGTCCAGGCATCGCGCGGCTGTTGATAGAGTTGCCAGTAGGCCTCCGCGACAGCGGCCGGACGCATCAGGCGATTGGGATCGAGGTTTTCGATCGCTTGCGCACCTTCGCGGCTCACGATCAACTGTCGCACCCATTCAGTATCGACGCTGGAATCGATCACGAGATGGGCGACATGGATGTTTTTGGGGCCAAGCTCGCGTGCGGCTGACTGTGCAACCGCCCGCAATCCGAACTTTGCGCTCGCAAACGCAGCGAAACCCGCCCCCCCGCGCATGCTCGCCGTCGCGCCCGTGAAGAAGATGTTCCCCTTGCCTCGCGGAAGCATCAAGCGGGCCGCCTCTCGGCCAGCAAGAAAGCCCGAATAGCACGCCATTTCCCACACCTTGCGGAAAACCCTTTCGGTCGTATCGACGATCGGAAAATTCACGTTGGCGCCGATGTTGAACACACAGACCTCCAACGGCGAGTGCTTGTCGGCGTCGCCCAGGAAGGACACCATCTCGTCCTCCTTGCGTGCGTCAAGTGTCCGCCCATACACCGTTCCGCCCGCCGACTCTATTTCCTTCACCAGCGGGGCAAGCTTCTCTCCCTGGCGGCGTCCGACAAATACAGTGAATCCTTCGGACGCGAACTTCTTGGCGATCTCTCCGCCGATGAAGTCGCCGGCCCCAACAACTGCTACGGTCGCGTTTCTCTTCTTCAAAATTCTTCTCCCGGTCAGGTTAGATCTGTCGTCTGCGAAGTTCGGCCGTCTAGGCCGGAGGGATCTCGCCACCTTCGCCACGCAAGGATTCCGCGAGCTTGTGCTTGAGTATCTTGCCGGTTGAGGTGGCCGGAAAAGCATCGAGGATGACGATTTCGGACGGCCGCTTGTATGAGGTGAGCTGAAATCGGATGAAACTCATCAGATCCTCCGGCGTCGTGCGGGACCGTGGGAGCAGTTGCACAAAGGCAACAATCTCCTCATTGCCCTCTGCGGCACGACCGACCACGGCAGACTGCACAACGTCTTTGTGTGAACTGAGGACCGCTTCGACCTCCGCGGGATAGACGTTGAAGCCCGAACGGATGATCATTTCCTTGGTACGACCGATGATGTACAGGCAATCGCCATCGAAGCGCGCAAGATCGCCGGTATTGAACCAGCCCTCGCTGTCGATAACCGTTGCGGTCAGCTCGGGGGCACGATAGTAGCCGAGCATCACGTTACGCCCCCGGACATGCAGCTCCCCAACCTCACCTCTCGCCGTCGGAATGCCGTCGAGTGTTCTGACCCGCGCCTCTACTCCCGGCAGCACAGTGCCAACCGCCTGGTCGGAGCGCGGCGCATCGAAGCGCACGCCCGATATCCCCGGCGAACATTCGGTGATCCCGTAGCCGTTGAGCAGTGGAAGGCCGAACTCCTTTTCCACGCGCGACTTCAGATTCAAATCAAGGGGTGCGCCGGCGACGGCGATCAAGCGTAACGAGCCTCGGGCGAACTGTTCCACGCCTGATACGATCTTGTACTCCAGCAGGCGTTGATAGGTGGCGGGCACGCCATTGAGGATGGTGACGCCCTCCTCTGCGATCGCCTTGGCGGTCGCGGCAGGATCGTATTTGCTGACCATCCGCACGGTGCCGCCGACCATCAATGTCATGATCAGGAGCGAAATGCCGACGATATGCGAGATCGGCAATGCGAGATAAATCTTGTCGTCTTCATTCATCCCGCGGAAATACGCGGTGGTCTTTGCGCTGATCAGCAGGTTGTCATGCGAGAGCATCACTCCCTTCGGGGTCCCCGTCGTTCCCGAGGTGTATATCAGCACCGCGACTTGTTTTACTGGATCGGCCTCCACCGGCTCGACGGTTGCGCTTTCGTTGAGCGGACCAACGCCCGTCTTCAGCAGTGGGCCTATTCGGCGGTTCTCGGCGCCATAGCGCGACGCGTGAGCCGCGGCCTCCTTCGAAATCCGTGACGTGAAAAACATCCGGCGGGCGCCGCTATGGTCGCGGATCTGGTCCAGTTCGCGTGCCGACAATCGCGGGTTGGCGACGATGGCCCAGGCGTCGAGCCGGCTCGCCGCCAGCAGCAAGGCGGCGAGCGCAATACAGTTCTCGCTGACAATAATCATCCGGTCGCCCGCTCTGATCTCCAACGAGGAAAGGACGGCAGCGATCTCGCTGACACGCTGGTCCAGATCGCGGTAGCTCCAGGACGCTCCGTCTTCGATCAGCGCGATCCGGTCGGGGGCCTTTGCAACCTGTCCTGCCATTGCTTCATGGATGCGGCTCGGCAAACCGACAGCAATCTCGTCGAGATTGATCGTCTCTGAAAGCTCCGCCACGACTGACCTCCCGACCACAGCATGCCTACTTTTGCAACGCGGCACATTCGCAGCTTTCATACCGTTCTTTTTTAGAACTCGTCAATCACTAATTCGTCGTTTCTGTGTCACGAGGTCCGAAGGGGCAACCCATCTTCCCTATTTCCATCCATCCATTGTTGAAAACCGCCGTTTACAATGCCTGAACCAGCCGCTACGATTAAAGTACCAAATAAGAACTTTATGGGAGAAACGGAATGTCGGAAAGTCGCGGCGTAGCGGTACTTGTGGGCGCAGGCGACGCCATCGGCGCGGCCGTCGCACGGCGTTTTGCCAGTGGCGGCTATACGGTTTGCATCTGCCGGCGTGACGCCGCCAAATCCCGGGGGCTTGTGGATGAACTTACGGCTGCGGGTCATAAGGTTCACGCGTTCAGCGTTGACGCCCGTCGGGAGGCGGAGGTCCAGAAGCTGTTTGCCGATATCGAAAGCAATATCGGACCGATCGAGATCTGCCTCTACAATGCCGGTTCGAACGTCAACAAGCCTCTGCTGGACACTACGGAGAAGCTGTTCTTCAAGGCCTGGGAACTGGCCTGCTACGGCGGCTTCCTGGTCGGACGGGAGGCTGCGCGCGTCATGCTTCGGCGCGGACATGGCACCATCTTCTTTACGGGTGCGACGGCCAGTGTGCGCGGCGGCCAGGGGTTTGCGGCATTTTCATCAGCGAAGTTCGGCCTTCGCGCAGTGGCCCAGGCGATGGCGCGCGAGCTGGGGCCGAAGAATATTCATGTTGTGCATCTGTTGATCGATGCGGGCGTGGACAGCGAAGCCATTCATCAGCGTATGAAGGCAGCAAAGGGGATCGAGGCCAGCGAAATTCCTCCAGATAGCCTGACCAAGACGTCTTCCATCGCTGACGCCTATTGGTTCACCCATCAGCAAAGCAGGGATGGCTGGACCCACGAGCTAGATCTCCGTCCGTCCGTGGAGAAGTGGTAACATGAACGCAACACCAAACCTGACCCTGTGGGGCGTTGGGACAAGCCGCACGATTCGTCCGCATTGGGCCATGCACGAGCTGGGCTTGGCCTACGAGACGAGGCCGATCGGGCCGCGAACGGGCGAGACCAAGACCGCTGAATACACCAAGCTCAATCCGCGCCAGAAGATTCCGCTGCTTCAGGACGGCGACTTCTCCATCGGCGAGAGCGCCGCGATCGTTGCCTACCTGTCGCGAATGTATTCCACGACGGAACGTTCGCTGATTCCGGAGGCCACCCGCGAGTATGCCGCGTGGCTCGAATGGTGTTTCTTTATCGTCGCGGAGTTGGATTCAACCAGCCTCTACGTGATGCGCCGCCATCGCGCCGACGCCCTCGGTCCAATCTACGGTATTGCGCCCGAGGTCGTTGCCCAGGCCGGCGAGTATTTCCGCCAGCAGCTGCACCATGTCGAAGTGGCACTCGCGGACGGCCGGCAATTCCTGATGGGCGACCGGTTTAACAGCGCTGACATCCTGCTCACGACCTGCCTTGAGTGGGCCATCGCCTACGGGGTCGGCATTTGCGACAACGCACAGCCCTATCTCGAACGCATCAAGAATCGGGACGCCTATCAGCGAGCCATTGCGGCGAATACCCCGATGGTACCGATCACGCCGGTGCCGGCGAAAGTTTAGAAACCGACCGCCACTCGCGCAGGGGATTCGAGGCTAAACCGCCACGCGCACGCTGCGCTCGGCGACCATCTTGTCGATGGCGCCGTCGTCGTAGCCCAGCTCGCGCAACACGTCGCGCGAGTGCTCGCCGACACGGGGAGCTGGCCCGCCGATCGCGGCCTCATTGATCTCAAAGCGGGCCGCCGGCTTCGGCTGCCGCACCCGCCCGACCTTCGGCTGATCGAACTCCGCGATGATACCGCGTGCGACCACCTGTTCATTGTGGATGATCTCGCCTCGCCGCAGGATCGGCGCGCAAGGGACGTCAGCAGCGTCCAGGCGCTCCAGCCATTCGGCAGTGGTGTGCTGGCCGATATACTCCGCCATCTTGTTGATGCGTGCCGTGGCGTTGACCGAGCGCGCCGACGGCGTCGCAAATCGAGGATCCTTGGCAAGTTCGGGATCGCCGGAGGCCCGGCAAAAACCCTGCCACTCGGAATCAGAGATGGTACCGGCGGTGATGTAGCCGTCGCTGGTCTTGAACACGAGATCGGGCCGGTCGTTGGGATCGGCGGCGGTGGCCTCGGCGCCCACCACCGTGTATTGCATCATGCCTTCGGGCCATAAATACGAGATCATCGCATCCAGCATGGCGACCTGAATGTGATCACCCTGCCCCGTCTTCTCGCGGGCATAGAGTGCTGCTGCCACCGCCTGCGCGGTGAATACCGCCGTGGTCTTGTCGCACACGATGGTTCGGATCATCTGCGGGCGATTCGTTACCGGCTGCGATTGGATATCGGCAAAGCCTGACAGGCCCTGAATGATCGGATCATAGACACGCTTCTTCACATACGGTCCGGTGTCGCCAACGCCGCTGATCGAGACATAGATCAGGCGCGGATGGCGCTGGCGCAACTCATCAACGCCGAGACCGAGGCGCTCCATGGTGCCGGGCCGGAAATTCTGCACCAGGACATCCGCCTGCGCGACCAGCTTGGCGAGAACCTCACGGCCGGCCGCACTTTTGACGTCGATCGACAACGACCGCTTGCCGCGGTTTGAAGAGATAAAGAGCGCCGAGAACTCGCCATCCTTGTCAATGGTGGCGCGGCTGCGCCGGGTAATGTCACCGCCGATCGGTTCTATCTTCAGAACGTCAGCGCCCTGATCCGCCAGAAACATGGTCGCGAACGGGCCCGACACCACGCCTGTCAGATCGAGGACACGAACGCCGTTGAGTGGGCCAGGCATGGGCATTTCTCCCTGAGTTTACTTTGATGCGGGGCCGACTGAGTTTTCGTCATGCAGGCGCGGGACATTCGGCCTGACCCCGCAGGGCTCAATTCCCAACCTTAGGCCGTTTTCGAAACGGGCTGACTGGTCTGTTCGACGATCGACTCCTCGACGTCGCGGAGCTGGTCCTTGCCGAAAAACATTTCCTTTCCAACGAAGAAAGTCGGCGAGCCGAAGGCTCCGCGGTTGACCGCGTCGGTGGTCCGATCGATCAACCCCTTCTTGACGTCATCCTGCTGCGCGCGCGCAATCAACCGGTCGATATCGATGCCCGAGGAGATAAACGCGTTCCGGAAGGTTTCGAGGTCATCCATCTTCTTCGGCTCTTCCCACATATGGTGATAGGCCGCGTGGAAATAGGGCTCAAACACGCCTTCGAATTGAGCCGCGACGGCGCCCCGCATCAACATCAGCGTATTGACCGGAAAGAAGGGATTTTGCCGAAATTTCGTCGCGTTATGGCGCCGAATGAAGCGCTGGGTTTCCAGCGCCTGATATTCCGGCTTGTTCTTGATTCCACGAAGCGAGTCGAACGGGGACATGTTGCCCGTCGCCTTGAAGATGCCCCCGAGCAGAACCGGGACATATTCGAATTTCACGCCGGTGCGCCGTTCTATTCCAGGAAGGACGAGTTCCGCCAGGTAGGCGTTCGGGCTGCCAAAATCGAACAGGAATTCAACCTTCAGGGGCATGCTGACTCCTCCCACAGAGCGAAGTGAATGGCCGGGCCTGATGGTCCTCTCGCGGACTCTGGCTACTATTCGTTCATACAGTTCTAAAATTGAACTGTCAAACCTATGCTTAATTCTGCTAGTTTGAACCGATCGCCGGGGTATTGTTTGGAATTTAGTACCTATCTAGAATGATGGTGGCTGCTCCGGTTCCCGGGATGATTCGAGTGGAACGGGCGCCGGACGACCGGAGAGCAGGAATGAAGTGGGATGAACTTGAGGAAGAGCCATGTTCAATGGCTCGAACGATCGATGTGATCGGCGACCGTTGGACGCTTCTGATCCTCCGGGAATGCTTCCTGCGTACGCGGCGCTTCGAGGGTTTTCAGTCAGCGCTTGGAATCACGCGCCATTTGCTCGCAGAACGGCTGAAAAAGCTTGTTCGGCAGGGCGTGCTGCGCCGCATTCCATATCAGGAGTCGCCCAAACGCCACGAGTATATCTTAACGCAAAAGGGCCTCGATCTCTATCCGATCATGATGGCGCTCGTGCATTGGGGTGACACCCACATGGTCGACGAGCGCGGACGCCCCCTGCTGCATGAGCACCGCAAGTGCGGAAAGATGTTCGATCCCGTGATGGTATGCTCCGAATGCGGAGAGCCGCTTTCGGCCAAGGAAGTTCATGTCCATCCAGGCCCGGGCGCTCGCCCGACTTCAGAGAAAGTCTCTCTCGACAAAAAGGCGAAACCGAAGCCCCGCAGGCAAGCGGCGTGACGGCACCCTGTAAGTCGCGTTTCACGGCCCCCGGCGGGGATCGAGGAGCGTGATTGCCGCCACACACGAGAACTACGCCCTATACTCGCTGAAACGCCTTCCAGCAGAATGCCTGCTGTTGGCGGCGGATAGTGCGAAGCGGCAACGCAGCTCTATTTTCCGGATTTTGCCGGTTGAACAATCGCTGAGAGCATCGACGAAAACGATGTCATCGGGCATCCGTCGTTTGGCTATTTGCCTTCGATAGGCGCTTCAATCGAGTGCGCGGACACCGCCGCGTCAGGAGCGAGCACAAAGACAAGCAACGGCCGCTCCTCGCCTTTTTCATGGTATCCTCCGCTCTCTTGCATGCGTTCGGACGGCTGGTAGATCCCGATCGCCATCACTCCGAAGCCGCATCGAGAACCTCGCTGAACTGATCCCAACGCGTCCCTGTCCAGCGCTGCAGCCTCATTTGTGTATAGTTCATGTTGATCTTGCCGCTTGTGTTGATCCTGATGCCGGGTAGTACCGTCGGCAGGACAATATCCCTTAGATTCTTTGCCTGCTTGATGATGTTTTCGCGGGACAGATCGTTACCGCATTGCTGGATCAGATGTTCAAGCAGCATGCCCTGTGTGTAACCGAACAGATAGTTGGTATCGGCGATGTCGATGCCGGGCATGTACTTGTCGACGAAGGCCCGGAAGCTCTTCATTCCCTCGTTATTGTCCCACTGCGAGTCGGTGGGATCCATCGTAATGGTTCCGACGATAACTCCGGTCGATTTATCCAGGCCGGCCGGCTTTAGTGTCGCGCCAACCGAACTCGACGGATAGTTCAAAAGAATAGTCGGCTTCCAGCCGCTTTCGGAAGCCTTGCGGATGGCTTGCGCAGCGAATTTGGGTGTTCCGGCGACCAGTAGCGCCTCGGCGCCGGAGCTTTTCAAATTTACGATCTGCGAGTCGACAGTCGGATCGTTGATTTCATAGGCGGCCACCACCACTCTGTTCTCGAAATCGCTTTTTAGAATGGACTTGAAGGCATTGACGTAGTCTTTTCCCAGATCGTCGTTCTGATACAGGATCGCGTATTTCGCGTTCGGCAGCGTCTTGGTCAGGAACTTTGCGTAGATCTTTCCCTCGGTGTCGAAGCTGACCAGGCTGGTCGTCGTCAGAGGAAAATCTGTCACGTTCGTGAATTTGTTGGAGCCCGAGACGATGGCGACGGCCGGAACGCCTTTCGACATCAGATATTTTGCCACGGCCGAATTGCCGGGCGTGCCGAGCTGGCTGAACATAAAAGCAACTTCGTCGCTTTCGACGAGCTTGCGAGCATGCTCCACCGCCTTTGGCGGACTGTAGGCGTCATCGTACGCGATGTAGTTGATCTTCCGGCCGTTGATTCCGCCGCGGTCGTTGATCGACCGGACGTAAGCGAGAATCCCCCGGCCGACGAGGCCTATCGACGAGGCGGGTCCGCTGAACGGAAAAATGCCGCCGACCTTTATCTCAAGTGGCGTTACTCCCGGACCATCAGTCGCAAATGCGGATGATCCAAGCGCCAACAGCATCAGCACGAAAGCCGGTTTGAAATATTTGAGCATAGCGTCCTCCCCTCATGAACAGCGGAGTGCGCGTCCCCGGCGGGGCCGCGATCCTGCAAACCGCGGCCGTTATTCAGCCGTCTTGCCTGCAAGGTTACAGTTCTTTTTTAGAACTAGTCAAGCCTTCCTGAAATGGTTCGCCGCGCAGCCAGGGACCGACTTCAATCCGCGTCGAGCTGACGAGGCGCTTAAGGTGCTGACTTCAAAATGAATCTTCGTCGTAATTGGGCGGAAACACAGCTCGAGAGGCTTGCGCAACTACCGGTTCTAGATCGCGAGGGTGGCGACCATTGACCCAGCCGGCTTGTGGCCGGAAGATCCCTTCTCTTCGAGTGCCACCGGCTATTAAATTCGATTATGGAACTATTGGTACGTTCTTCAACTGTGTAAACGGCCGATATCGATGCCTTTGCAGTACAGTATGGATTGTGGGCGGCACGATCCGAAGCCGTCACGGAATGTACGTGGTGCGGGCCACAGCAGTGCAAATCACACAGTTGCATCCGAGGTCGAAGCGTCCCATTCCGCGCTAGGCGGAAAGGCGCACAGCCCCCCACTCGGACGAAACCTTTCTGTGTTGGAAACCGCGACAGCCGATCGGCAACAAACAAGCCAGCCAAGGGGCTGTTCAAACTCTCTAGGATCGCAGGCAAGGAGCTAGGTGATAACGAGGCGCTTTGCGAAGGCGGATACCGACGGAGGCTTAAGCACAGTTGGGTCTGGCCGGGCACCGGCGGCGGTCGAAAATCAACCCGGCGTCTTGTCGCACCGCGGCGCCATGTGACATAAATGATTGAATCATATGACTAATTTTAGAGTTTAAATTCGTGCAGGGTCTCGCGTAATATGCACCCATGCAACGAAAAAGCTGGGCTGAGGCCAATTGCCCAATGGCGCGGTCTGTTGATCTAATAGGGGAATGGGGGAGCCTCCTTATCCTGCGGGAAGCATTCGGCGGCATCAGCCGATTCGATGACTTTCAGAGGCGGATTGGAATCTCTCGCAATCTGCTGACGACGCGTCTCAAGAAACTTGTAGACGGAGGCGTTCTGGAACGGCGCCCGGTTCACAGTGATGCCAAACGTCATGAATACGTGCTGACGGAAAAGGGAGTGGACCTATTTGCGACAATTGTTGCCTTGCGGCAATGGGGCGACCGGTGGCTGTTTCCTAAGGCAAGTTATCCAGCCGACATGTTAGATGGCCGGGATCAATCACCCGTTGCTCGCATCGAGGTGCGCTCTGAGCGGGGGAGAAAGCTCACACTGGCCAATCTGACTTTGAAGACGCGCCGAGCCAAAAAATCGTCAACACGTGCGATATCACGGTCAAAGAAAGCCTGAGGTTACCGGGAGTTCCACTCAACAGCCCAAGAATCATTTGGCTCGCGCCCAGTTCCTGTCGTCGGGACCGACGGTCGGTATCTATGTCGGCTGCGCGGTGGGCCGAACCACGATTTCGTTGACGTCAACGTTCGCGGGCTGCTCGATGGCAAATGCGATCGCACGGGCAATCGTGGCGGCTGGAATTGCAATCGCCTGAAACGCATTGATGCGCTTTTTCAGATCGGGATTGCTGATGGTATCGGCGAGTTCGGTTTCCACGGCCCCCGGGGAGATTATCGTAACGCGAATCTTGCTGCCGGCCTCCTGCCGGAGGCCCTCGGAGATCGCCCGGACCGCGAACTTGGTGCCCGAATAGACCGCCGTGGTCGGCGCGACCTGCAGGCCGGAGACCGACGACACGTTGACGAAATGGCCCGATCCGGCTGCGCGAAATACCGGCAACGCCGCCGCGATGCCATGAAGCACGCCCCGGATGTTGACATCGATCATGCGGTCCCATTCATCGACTTTCAACTCGTCCAGCAATGAAAGCGGCATCAGGCCCGCATTGCTGACGAGAACATCGAGCCGGCCGAACCGATCCTGCGCCCGCTTGACGAACGCAGCAACATCGTCGCGCTTGGTGACGTCAAGCCGCAGCGGTTCGGCCGCGCCGCCCGCCTTCTCGAGTTCGGCGGCGAGCGTCTTGAGCCTGTCATCTCGGCGCGCGCCGAGTACCACCTTGGCGCCCTGTGCGGCGAGATGGCGGGCAGTGGCTTCACCGATTCCGCTGCTCGCTCCCGTGATCGCAACAACTTTACCCATCAGCTCGGACATTGCTTCACTCCTTTGGCAGCAGGCTTGCCCTGCGGAACGATCACGGTCGTATTCGGGCAATCCTCCTGCGCGCGATACGTCGACGGATCAAACGTCACGCAGGTGCGATATCGGGGGACGCCGTGGGGATTGCCGGTTTGGCCGGCTTGTCCAGTTTCTTCGACCACGAGCGGTAGTACGCAAGACTGGTCATCAGCGCGATTCCAACGACGCTCACCAGCACCTGCATCCAGACGGCGTCCGAAACTTCAACGAGAATGATGTGGGCTGCGCCGGCCAGGAAGATGCCGTAGCAGAACACCTCGAGGGATTGTTGCCCGCAAAGAATCATCGGCCGAAAGAACGGTCGATCGAATCCGGCCCAATCGCGCGGCACGTACCTGATGATGAAGAACGTGACGACCAGGAAATGAACGATGCGTGACGGGTCGAGGTTGGTCTTGTCGTTCGGAATGAACGCGACATAGAGCCAATGCGGCAGGATGCTCTCCATGTTCAGGAAGCGTCCGCCCAACGTGATGAACAGCGCAAACAGGAGGTATGCGGCCCCCAGAATCGTCAGCCAGCGTGATTGCACCACCGGCATCGACTGCCTGGTGCCGCCCAGCGCAAACCATGCCCCGATCGTGAAAAGGAACTGCCAGGTGAACGGATTGAAGTACCAGGAGCCGGCAGGATAGGCCGCGAGGTTCCAGCCGAAGTGGCGGGCAGCGAGATAAAGCACAAAAGACGCCAACAGCGTCAGGTTCGGCTTGCGCAGCAGCGCGAACAGCACTGGCGGAAACACCACCATCAGAACGATATAGAGTGGCAACACGTCCATGTTGACGGGTTTGAACGCGAGGATAAGTCCCTGATACAGCGTTTCGGCGGGGTCCTGCATGAAGCCCGCCACATTGAATTCGTGCAGCAACTTCGGATCGTTGTATTTCTTCGCCAGATAGCCGACTTCGGCGATATAGATGACAAACAGCACCAGGTGCGCGACGTAAATCTGCCACGCCCGCTTGAAGATGCGGGTGCCGGCGACGACGAAGCCGCGGCTGATCATCATTCGTCCGTAGACGAACGCGACGGTGTATCCCGAAATGAAGATAAACAGGTCGGCGGCGTCCGCGAATCCGTAGTTACG
>WNFR01004866.1_pt1 | contig 13776 bp, 13 predicted proteins | sample 5400221 | NCBI WGS metagenome assembly WNFR01 (sample SAMN13153357, study PRJNA577476) | soil metagenome | isolation source: 40 cm soil under Madrone tree | place: USA:California | collected 2016-06-14
AGTCGGGCCGTCCGCGCCGACTATTTCGGGCTTGGCGCCCACAACGCTTCGTTCTTCAACATTCCCATCAACCTAGCGGACGGCACCGGACCAAACCGCGGCCGCTTCGGCACGCTCGGCCGGAGCACGTTCCGCGGCCCCGGATTTCACAATTTCGATGTGTCACTGGTCAAAGACACTCCCTTCGGGCGCCGTGGCAATGCGGAATTCGGCACCGTGGAGTTTCGTACGGAGTTTTTCAACATCTTCAACATCGTGAACTTCGGATTGCCGTCCAATGTCGTGCGCGGCAGTGGTTTCGGCCTGATCAGCAAGACGTCCGGATCCTCACGGCAGATTCAGTTTTCGGTGAAGATGATCTTTTGATGCGGCGGCCGAGCCTGGAAGAGCGGGATCTGCCGCAATTGGTTTGGCATCGGCAGATGCTGGTATGGATGCGGAATGCCGTGGGCAACCAACTGCACGCGCTGGCCATGGGCGAAGGTGTCAGTCGAAAGAAGAAGCTGTTCACGAAGAAGGGTCGGGTCGAGTTGGAAGGACTGAAGCTGGGTCTGTGGGCGAGTCATCGCCGGCAGGAGTTGCTGACGCCCTAACCCCATCGTACTCAGTCACGTAGCGCAATATTAGGCACATTATTGTACGTACATTATGGTATTAGAAATGTTCCACGTGGAACATTGTGCATCCTGAAGCCGGTTCAGCATTTGCCACCAGCCTGGCTCAATGGGTCGGCCGATGCGGGGCGAGCGAACCCACCCGACAGCCAGCGAAGCGCCGGCGCTACTCCCATTCCGCTAAACTGCTAGACATGCCACTCCCCGTTTCCCGGCTGCGTCGCTGGTTCGCCGTCGGCGCGATCCTGATGGTGCTGATCGTCGCGGGGATGTACCTTTACGCTCGCTGGCGCGTGCGGAATGCTCTTCATGATATCCCCAAGAAAATTGGCATCGAGATCCAGCAGACCGCGGAAGGGTTTTCCATCTCCAAATCTGAGCAAGGACGCACTCTCTTTACAGTCAGCGCGTCGAAGGCTGTGCAATTCAAAAAAGGCGGCCGGGCCGAGTTGCACGACGTCAAGATCGTGGTCTATGGAAAGGATTCCAGCCGCTTCGACCGGATCACCGGCAGCGATTTTGAATACGATCCGGCCTCTGGCGATGTGACGGCGAAGGGTCCCGTCTCGATTGACCTCGAAGCGAATCCCGAGGGGATGCATGCCGCCGATCAAGCGGCTCCAAGCGCGGCGAGGAATCCGATTCACATCGAAGCGACCGGGATGGTCTTCAATCGCAACACAGGCAACGCTTTCGTCAGCGGACGAGTCATCTTCCAGACGCCGCAGGCATCGGGCTCAGCGGTCGGCATTGAATACCAGGCCAAAACCGGCATCCTGCGTCTGTTGTCGGACATCTCTCTCGATATTTCCAGCCCGCAGCAAGCTCATCTGACTGCGGCCCGTGCGGAAATCATCAAGCTGCCGCATCAGGTTGTGCTCATTCGTCCGCGCATGTCGCGCGAGCAGCAGCAACTCTGGGCGGACGTTGCCACGTTCTTCCTCCGGCCTGACAATACGGTCGATCGCGTGCTCGCCACGGGCGACGTGCGAACTGAACTACATGGTTCGACCGATTCGCGTTCGCGAGCCGACCGCGCTGAGTTGCTGCTGATCGGACCGCGCAATCTCCTGCAAACAGCCATTCTCATGGGCGACGTGCAATTGCTGGCGCAGGGCGCGCAACCCGCCGAAGCCCACGCAGGAAAAGTCATCTTGCACTTCGGCGACCGACAATTGTTGCGGACTGTTCATGCCGAAGGTGGCGTGAGGCTGGCGCAAGAAAAAGCTTCGAGCGCTGCCCAAGTTGTTGTTGCTTCGGCGACATCAAGAACATCCAACCCTAGTGTGACGGACACACAGGATCTCGAATTGACGGCGTCTGCGATGGACTTCACTCTGAAGGACGGACGTCTTCTCCAACTGGCGGAGACTAACGGGCCTGCGCAGATCGTCATCGCACAGCCCAGCGTCCATCAGAAGACGGTCGTTACTGCCGGTAAGTTCACATTTAACTTCACCAATCAGAATCGCCTCGCCAGCCTGCACGGTGCTCCTGACGCAAAGATTGTCACCAGCACCACGGGCCAACCCGACCGCGCCTCGACCAGCAAGATGCTCGATGTCACCTTACACTCGCCGGGCGGCATCTCTTCAATTACTCAGGAAGGCGATGTCGCCTACGTAGACGGAACACGCAAGGCTTGGGGACAACGCGCCACCTACACGACGGCGGATCAACTTCTCGTGCTAAGCGGATCGCCGCGAGTCACTGACAACGGCATGATGACGACAGCACAGAGCATTCGCCTGAATCGCTCCACCGGTGACGCGGTTGCCGAAGGCGATGTGAAGAGCACGTACTCGCAACTGAAAGCGCAGCCCGACGGCGCACTGCTCGCATCCGCGGATCCTATCCATGTGACCAGCCGGACGATGACTGCGCGGCGGGCGCCGGCAGTCGCGGTCTACTCCGGAACTGCTCGTCTATGGCAGAACGCGAATTTGGTCGAGTCTCCCAGCATTCAGTTCGATCGTGAGCGTCGCTCGCTGGTGGCGCAGGGAACTGCGACTCAGCCCGTCTCGACTGTACTGGTTCAGATCGACAAGAGTGGCAAGGCGACGCCGGTAACCATAACTTCGCCTCGGCTTTCCTACAACGATGCGGAACGAAAAATCGTCCTCGACGGTGGCGTAACCGCAAAGGGCGCTGATATCACGATGACCGCGCGTCAAATGAAAGTATTCTTGCGGTCCCGGACCGAGTCTTCCGCAGATAACAGCAGCCCGACTCCAGGACAAGTCGACCGGATTGTCGCAGAAGGCAACATCGTGATCACGCAGCCTTCGCGGCGCGCGACCGGAGAACGGCTGGAATACGTGGCGGCGGACGACAAGTTCGTCCTGACGGGCGGTCCGCCTAGCATTTTTGATGCCGAACACGGCAAGATCACCGGCGATTCGTTGACTTTCTTTAGACGCGATGATAGGGTTCTGGTTGAAGGCAGAGAGACGTCCCCGACAACAACCAGGACGCGAGTGGCACGATAAATGCATACTCTGGCCACCGACGAAATAGGCAAAAGTTACCGTGGCCGCAGAGTAGTGAACGGCGTCAGCATTCAGGTACAGCAAGGTGAAGTAGTTGGCCTGCTGGGTCCGAACGGCGCCGGAAAGACTACTTCCTTCTACTCGATTGTTGGTCTGATTCCTCCCGACACTGGTAGGGTGCTGTACGACGACGAAGATATCACTAGCGTTCCCATGTACTTACGGGCGCGCCAGTACGGCATCAGCTACCTCCCTCAAGAAGCTTCAATCTTTCGTAAACTGACGGTTGAGGAAAACATTCTCGCCGTACTGGAAGCCCAACCTATCTCCTGGCACGAGCGCCGCGAGAAGGCCGAGAAGCTGATTGATCAGCTCGGACTGGAGCATATCCGACAGAATCGCGGCTATGCATTGTCGGGTGGCGAACGGCGCCGCGTTGAGATTGCGCGATCGCTTTGTATCAATCCGACTTTTATTTTGCTGGACGAGCCATTTTCGGGCATCGACCCGATCGCTGTTCTGGACTTGCAGAAGATCATTTCGGACCTGCGGGCCAGCGGGATAGGAATCTTGATCACTGACCACAACGTCCGCGAGACACTGTCGGTGACAGATCGCGCCTACATCATCACGGAAGGCCGGATCTCTTTCTCCGGCTCTCCGGAGCAGTTGGGAAGCAACCCGGAAGTACGGCGGGTGTATCTCGGGGAAAGTTTTTCCCTGGTGTAGGCAAGTTACCGAGGCGTGACCGGACTGGACTTTCGTGCCGGAGCGAAGACTTCGGTGCATGAGAAGTTAGAGAAGAACGCTTCGAGCCACGCGCCGCGAGCTACGAGCCACCCGGGCTTTGGGTAGCTCGGAAGCCTGCGTTTCGAAGCTCGCAGCCGAGTTAAAAGAGCATGGTCGTTCTTCAACACAGACTGAGCGTCAAGCTATCGCAGCGCCAGATCCTAACTCCGGGTCTCGTGCAGATGGTTTCTGTCCTTGCGCTGAATAAGCTTGAGCTCAAGGACATGATCAACGCTGAGATGGTTGAGAACCCTGTTCTTGAGGAACTGGAAGACGCCATTCCGTTGCTCGACGATGTCGGACGGCAGGAAGAAGAACGCGACCGTCTGGCCGCGCAGGCCACCGCGGAAGAGAAGCCGGTCGCGGACGAGAAAAAAGATCCTTTCGAAGAAATCGATTTCGGTTCGTTCTTTCAGGATTACCTCGACCCGGGTTATCGCAGCAGGGGCGAGATGGAAGAGATTGAGAAGCCGTCTTTCGAGAATTTCCTTTCCAAGCCTGGCAATCTTTCAGACCACCTGCTGTGGCAATTGGGAGCGATTTCGGTCAGTTCCCAGGTGCACGACGCTGCCGAAGTTGTCATCGGCAACCTGAGCGAAGACGGATACCTGATTGCCAGCGACGAGGAAATGCTGGGGATTGCTCCAGCGGCTGCGCCCGAGGTCGACGCGCAGACTCAGGCCAAAATTGTTGGAGAAGCGCAGGCGATCGGGCTTGACGCTGAAGCAGCAGAAGAAGTGGATTCCTCCGCAGTGTCGCTCGAGTACAGCGATACCGCGGATCTGAATGATGATTCTACGGGAGAGACAGTTGTCATCGACGAAGTTGCTGCCCAAGCCGAAGTTCCTCTAGCAGAGGAGAAAAAGTCCGCTCCACCTGTGGCGCCAATTCGGATTCCGACACCCGTGCCCGCCACTTTCTCCCGAGAGGATTTGCATGAGGCGATCGAGATTGTTCGTCAGTTCGATCCTCCAGGAGTTGGCTGCCGCGATCTGCGCGAGTGCCTTCTCTACCAGTTGCGCCATCACCTCGCGCAGATACAGCACCATCGAAATGGAAGCCCTAACAGTAATGGAAGCGGAAACGGCAATGAGGCTACCGAGCAGGTCATCAAAGATGCGATGGCCGTGGTCGATCAGCATCTGCGCGCGGTTACGTTAAAACAATTCAAAGAGATTGGCCGGGCGATTGGGCGGCCCGTCGAAGCCGTACAAGCGGGTCTGGATTATGTTCGTACCCTCGACCCGCGTCCGGGGCTGCAGTACAACAAGGTTCCCGCGCGTCTGATCGAGCCTGACGTCGCCTTTATTAAGCACGGCGACGAGTGGCTGGTCATCATGAATGACGAAGACATGCCGACGTTGCGCCTGAATCCGGCTTACAAGCGCTTGCTCACTCGTGACGGCAACGACCGTGACACGCGCAATTACGTCAAAGAACGCTACAAATCGGCCATTCAGCTGATCAAGAACATCGAGCAGCGCAAACAGACGATCATGAAAGTTTGCTATTCGATCGTCGCGCGCCAGCAGGATTTCCTCGAACGCGGCATCGATCAGCTCAAGCCGATGATGATCAAGGAGGTGGCCGAGGAAATCGGCGTCCATCCTTCGACCGTCAGCCGCGCAGTGGCAAGTAAATATGCGCACACTCCGCAGGGCGTGTTCGAGTTGCGCTACTTCTTCTCGGAAAGCGTGCAGGGCCCAGAAGGCGGCAATACTTCACTGCTGATTCTCAAGCGCAGAGTCAAGAAGCTGATCGAGGAAGAAGATCCCAGCCGGCCCCTGACGGACGAGCAAATCACTCGCATTTTGCAGTCGCAAGGAATCCAGGTCACTCGCCGTACCGTCGCAAAATATCGGGAAGATATGAAGATTCCGAGTACGCATCAGAGAAGGGTCAAAAAATAAGTCAGAAGCAAGAAGTCGGATTGCAGAAGTAAATCCGAGGGCGCTTGCTGTTTGGTTTTACTTCTGCAATCTGACTTCTTACTTCTAACTTTTGTGGAGATGCTCCATGAACGTGGAATACACCGGACGGCACTACGAAATCACTCCCATCATCCGCAAGGAAGTTGAGAACGGACTCAATAAGATTCGCAAAATGCTGGGCGACAAGTTTGAAAGCAAGGTCGTTCTGGCAGTCGAGAAGCGCCGTCACAAAGCCGAAATCACCATCAGCCCGCGCAATGGACCCATTGTCGGATTAGCGCAGGCCACCGACATGCTGTCGGCTGTGAACGAAGCCCTCGACCATCTTCACAAGCAGGCTCTGAAGTATAAGACGAAGTGGCTCAGCAAGAAGCGCAAAGCGGTTAAGAAATTCAACGGCGAGGCGGATCAGGAAAGTATCGAGGCGGCCGTTGGACTTCCCGAAAGCACGGCCGTTTCGGTCACGGTACACAAATTTCCAGCAGTGGCCAGGACCACAGAAGTCCACCTGGTTCATTCCAACGACTCCGTGGCCCTGCGCCCAATGACACTGGAAGAAGCGATTAAAGAGGCACATTTCCGCGACCGCGATGTCTTCGTCTTCCGCGATCCAAAAGGGAAAGTGATGGTGCTCCATCGCACGCGCGAAGGAAAGATGGAGTTGATCGAAGCGCCATAGAGCAATCAGCACTCAGCCATCAGCCATAAGAGTGAAGCCCGACCGGTCGCGGTGGTGATCGGTTTCACTTCTGCAATCTGACTTTCCTACATCCCTGCCATCGCTTGCTGTGCCCATTGCAAGGCTTGCCACCAGTGATCGGTCACTTGTTCGTCGGACAGGTTGAGTTGCTTGGCCAGGTTGCTCGATTGTGCCCACTCTGCGGATTCCTGTGCCAACATTAACTGATAGACCGGTCGGAGGCTCCCGATATGACCGAGAAGTGCGGCCTTAATTTCTTTATCCACTGGTATTTGTGCCAGCACGATTTCCATCTGAACCTCCAGGATGGCGTCCATCACCGACAGAAGCCCCATGAGGAACAGGTCGCTTTGCGATTTTATGAGCGGCGAGAGTAACTCACAGAAGCGAGCTCGGCCCAGGGCGGTGAGTACCAGTTCGCTGCATTTCTGTTCGGCTCCGCTCACAGTGATAACTAGCCGGATCCAGCGCCGCAATTCGCGCTCGCCCAGAATTGCCATCGCGTGCCGGATCGAAGTGATCTCGAGGGAAAACCCAAACAGCGGTGAGTTCAAATAGCGTAGCAATCGATAGCAGATCGCCGTTTCCTGCTTGATCGTTTTTTCCAGCTCTCGCATGTCCAATTCGATCCGGCAGACCATTTCCAGCAATCGAAGATAGTGCAGCTTGCTGGCGGGCACTTCGCGCGCCATCATGATTTCGGGGCGACGGAAAAAATAGCCCTGGAAAAGCGTAAACCCCATGTCCCGTGCCTGCCGGAACTCGTTGGGAGTTTCCAGTTTTTCGGCCAGCATCTTCCGCCCAGTCCCAAAGCGGCGCATCATGCCGGCCCGTTCCTCGACCCTTGTTGCCCGGAAGTCGAGCTTCAGGATGTCTGCAAACTCGCACAAGGACACGCGCGGATCGTTGGGAGCGAAGTCGTCGAGGGCAATCAGGTACCCGGCCGCTTTTAGACGCTTGCACGCCGCGATCACTCGGTCGCCGGGTTCGACTGTCTCCAGGATCTCAACCACCGTTTGATCCGGCGGAAGCAAGGTCACCAGATCCTTGAGAAGCGTATCGCGGGTGCAATTCACGAATGCGAGGTGCCCGTCGCAGAGCGTGTTCAAACCGAAGAGCAAAGAACTGTCCAGGGTGCTCCGTGAGGCGAATTCCTGCTCGGCAGAAAAGGAATCTTCCAGTCCGTCGCGGAACAGGAGCTCGTATCCGTATACCTTCTGCGTGCAATCGAAAATGGGCTGGCGCGCTACAAATCGCTGTCCTGGAACGGTGAGAGGCTGTGCCCTCGGGGGCTGGCCCTTTGCAGAAATTGTGTCCACACCAGCTACATCGGCTGGAACCCGGCGAACCTTCAGGGCGAAGTATCGATGTCGATTTTCCAGATGCGAGTTTACGGGTGTTTCGCTCTCGAGATCTTAGCCCGTCCGACTATGGCAGAACTTGTTCGGACCTTCGCTTCTGCGATTTCGATCCAAAACGATATTTTAGGACTGCTTCCCGCGGCCAATCAGGAGGTTTCGGCGCCGCGGGTAACGCCAGGGCTGTGTAAAACTAGGGTCACTACCCCCTTGCGCAGCCGAGGGTTTCATGAGTAACATCAATATGTTCCCTACGGCCACGCTCCTAGGCTGGCCCTTCGCGCACAACTCCAAGGCGCCAAGTTGGTTTGAACATCGTTCTCGATAGCAATTCAGTGGTTTGTGGGGTGTTCTGCCGTTAGTCAAGGCGTAGCCGCATACACCAGCAGCGTACCGCAGCCGCGGGGAAGACGAAACAATCAGGCCTGGTAACCAGGTCAGGATAAACAAAAACATGAACGCAGGACCGCGACATCCCTCCGGTGGAGGAGGGAAGAACAAACGGCGTCGAGGACGGCGTCCGCCCAAACGAGGCGCCGGAGGCCCGATGGGCCGCGACCGCCAACAGGGACAGGGAATCTATACCGCTCCCATGGACCACAACTATCGGACAAATATGGGCAGCGACAATGGCAGCCGGGGTGGAGGACGTCGAGCCGGCTTCGGTCCGTCCTATGCTCCGATGGAACCTGAGCCCCTGCCCGCCCAGCATGAAGACGCTGCCTCGCGCATCTTTGCGTTCGTCGAGGACCTCTTCTTTCTGGCCAAGATTCAGGAGACTGGACGGAAAATGAACGTGAAGGTCGAATTCGTGAAGAACGAAAAGGACCTCACCGACCGTCTCAGCAACAATGGCGATGGGAAGCCTTCGCTCATCATTTTTGATCTGAATAACGCTAACGCCAAGCCGCTGACGTTGATTCCCAAGCTGAAGAGCAAGCTGAAGAAAGGAACGTCGATCATCGGCTTCCTGTCGCATGTGCAGGGAGACCTGAAGCAGAAGGCGCACGAGGTTGGTTGCGATATGGTGCTGCCACGATCGGCGTTCTCGCAAAACCTGCCGCAGTTGCTGCGTCGGCATGGGGCAATTGAGCCGGAATCTGGAACGGGTGATTAGGTCCACTTCCTCATTCACGAAACTGTCATCCTGAGCGAAGCGAAGGACCTGCTTTCTCAAGCAGTAAAGGAGAATAGGTCCTTCGCTTCGCTCAGGATGACAGTTCTTTGTCGTGGCTGCCTGATACAATTTCGCCGTGTTCCCTCACAAAATTCTGATCACTAGCGTGGCACTGGCCGGGTTCGCATTCGCCCAGACGCCCCCAGTCAAAGTGAACGTGATCAACGTTTGCACTCCGACCGCCGACGAGCAGAAAGAATTGACGTCAGCACTGGCCAAGGTGCCCGCAAAGCTCAGTTTCGCCAGCGACTACGAAGTGGCGCGCGGGCATTCCACCCTCGACCAAAGCACCCCGATTCCTGGCATGCAGCCGATGCCTGCCGGTGTGAGTTCCAGCGCCGACTGGGTGCGCGTGCGTCGCGAGTTTCCGGCGTCCTCGTATTTCACGAATGCGCAGTATTCGTTCAGCGTGGATTCAAAGAATATGATCGAAACCGTGGTGTTACGGCTTCGCGAGGCCAAGGATCTGATGCAGATTTCGATCGAGGACAGCGCCTCTTCCGTGGCATCGCCAGCGGCGATGCTCTCCACCAACACTCCGGTTTCGCGGATCAAGCTGGAGCGCTTTGGAAAGTCCTCGGTGGTACTGGCCCGTTGCTCTGGCGCGGACGGACCTGCCACCGATCAAACCGCCTATGGACCCATTTTCAAGGCTGCTTCCTCCATCATGAGCCGCTATCGCGATGAACTGGGTGTGCGCCGGATGGTCCCGCAGGAACTGGCTCGCCTTGGCTGGGGGGCAAAAAGCAGGCCGGTCGCTGCCAAGAAGAGTCCTTAGCGCGTTTTGCGGTCTGCATCCGAATGACTTTTTGCTGAATCTATCATATTGACTATTATGGATATTCGTGACGTCGTTGTTCTGGGTTCAGGATGCGCGGGCCACACCGCTGCCCTGTACGCTGCGCGGGCCAATCTGAAGCCCCTCGTGATCGAAGGCCATTCGCCGGGTGGACAGTTGGCGCTCACTACATCAGTTGAGAACTTTCCCGGATTTCCTGAAGGCATCCAGGGTCCCGAATTGATCGAGAACATGCGCAAGCAGGCCGCGCGTTTCGGCGCCGAGTACCGCATGGGACACGTTGTGAAGGCGGACCTCAGCAAGCATCCGTTGGAATTAAGCCTTGGCAAAGAGATTATTTATACTCGCACGCTCATCATCGCGACCGGGGCGTCGGCGCGCTGGTTGGGGTTGCCGAACGAGCAAGTGCTGATCGGACATGGAGTTTCGTCCTGCGCCACCTTCGACGGCTTCTTTTTCAGCGGGAAGGAAATTGCAGTGATCGGCGGAGGCGATTCCGCTATGGAGGAGGCGACTTTCCTGACGCGCTTCGCCAGCAAAGTCACCCTTATCCATCGTCGCGATGAGTTCCGCGCCTCCAAGATCATGCTCGACCGCGCGCGCGCCAATCCCAAAATTGAATTCATGACCGACACAGTTGTGGAAGATGTGCTCGACGCCAGCAAACATGAAGTGACCTCTCTGCGCTTGCGCAATTTGAAAAGTGGTGAGAGCTGGGATTTCCCCGCCAGCGCGATGTTTCTCGGCATTGGGCACATTCCCAACGCCACGTTCTTCGCGGGCCAGCTAGAAACTGATGCTGATGGATATCTCATTACACACAAAAACGTCTTCACAAAAGTCCCCGGCGTGTTCGCTTGCGGCGACGTGCAGGACCGCCGCTACCGCCAGGCAATTACCGCCGCCGGCAGCGGCTGCATGGCGGCTCTCGAAGTGGAAAAGTATCTCGAGGAAGTTGGACACTAATTCAAACACGTCGGCAACCAGGAGTTCGTTCGATGGCGACAGCAACCTGCACACACCTCGGTGAAATTCACAAAGTTACCCCCAGCGGAAAAGGCTGCAAAGAGTGCCTCGAAATGGGAGACCGCTGGGTTCATTTGCGTCTGTGTCTTTCCTGCGGACATGTCGGCTGCTGCGACTCGTCCAAGAACAGGCACGCGAGCGCGCACTACCGCCACGCCAAACACCCGATCGTCCAGTCGTTTGAGCCGGGCGAGGACTGGCGCTGGTGTTATGCCGATGAAGTGTACCTGGATTGAGTTAAGGATTCGCTAAGGGGCAACTCCAACGGATATGTCTGAGATCTCAACCACAATTCCGACCTTGCTCTCGCGCATTCAGAGCCATCTGCGCGGGGAGACCCCCGGCCCGGCGGTAGCTGCTCTGATCGGTTTCAAATTGACTGCGATTGCGCCTGGAGAAGCCACGATCACGCTCGCGGCCGGCCCGCAGCATGCGAATCCGATGGGCACTCTCCACGGAGGAATTTTGTGCGACATCGCAGACGCAGCCATGGGCCTGGCATACGCGTCGAACTTGGCTGAGGGCGAGACCTTCACCACGCTCGAACTGAAGATTAACTTTCTCAAGCCGATGTGGAATGGAACTCTAACTGCGGTGGGCAAAGTGCTCAAGCAAGGTCGTACCGTCGGCCTGACGGAGTGCAATGTGAAGGACGAGAAGGGTAGCCTTGTTGCCTACGCGACCAGTACCTGTATGACTCTGCGGGGCGGCGGCGCGGAAGGGCGCTAAAGATTTTATTTCGCCGGCACGCTCTCGACCCTGATTGTCTTGTCATAAACCCACAGTAGCGCGGCTGTCGCCACGCCGACTCCGGTCACGGTCCACCAAATTAGCTCAGGACGACGTGCGATCTCCCCGAAGCGGTGGAGGAGTGTCCCGCCAAACCATCCCCCGATCAGCGAACCAATCCCAATCGGCAGGAATGCAAACCCCATGTACGTCCCTTGCTGTCCTGCCGGAGCGAGCCGCGAAATGTACTCGTAGTAGCGCGGTGCCTGGATGATCTCACCCAACGCCATCACGAAAAGCGCCAGCACCGCTCCCCAAATGGTCGGCCGCAAAGCAAGGATGATCCAGGAAAGGGAAGTGATCACTGTCCCCAATATGACAGCTGGAAACGCCGGGATCTTGCGCGTCAGATAATTCACCGCAAGCGTGAGGCAGATTACGGTCAGCGCGTCGGTCACCAGAATGATTTCAACGTCTGCGTTGGGATTGATGTAGCCGTGGATGTAGCCGGGCAAACTGATGTACTGCTGCCAGAATACGATCCAGTAGCCCGTAAAGATCACCAGAAACCACATGAAACGGCTGATTCCGGCGAGCACGAAGAACAGCAGCAACACCCAGATCCACCAGGGCACTGCAAAAGTGGGGAAGACCGATACTGCGATCCGCAGCACCAAAGCGATTGCCAATACCGGCAACACCAGGCGGTAATTGCCGAGAACCGTACAGAAGTTCCGCGCCACGGTCGCGATCGAGGGCGGAGGCGCGTCGCCAGCCTTGCGCGGTTCACGGAAAAAGAACAAGACGACAAAAAACATCGCGAAGACGCTGAGCGCAGCCACGCGATATACGTTTTCGACACCAAGATGGCGATGTGCCCAGGAAGCAAAGTAGGGGCCCAGTGCGCCGCCGATATTGACCATCGTGTAGTAAATCGAATAACCGATCGAGCGGACGTTCTCTTTTGAAGCGCGGGCTGTTGTCCCCACTACACAAGGCTTCACGAGCGAGACGCCGAGCGCGGGCAGGATGAGAATGAATCCGACAAACAAACCAAGCGGCACCGCATTGCGCACCGGCGCCAGCCAGGAAGCGCCAATGGAGCCAATCAGGAAATAAGCGACGGCCAGGATCAAGTACGCAATCGAAAGCGCGCGCCGAAATCCAAGACGATCGGCGGCGGCCCCGCCGAAAATCGCGAGGAACCAGACCATGCCGCCAAAAATTCCAGTCAGAGTTCCAGTCTGCTCAGTGGAAAAATTCAGCTTTTCCTGCAGGTACAGGGCGAGAGAAGCAAATGCGCCATAGTAGGAAAGACGCTCAAAGATCTCTGTGATGTTCGCGACCCAGAAGGGACGCTCGAACCCCGTGCGAATTTCTTCAAGACGCGTGGAAAAGCTCAAAGTAGCTCCCGATGTTGGGTGGCGCGGGGCATCGCCCGCAGTCACTCGCCGAGCCGTCGCCGCACTTCCTCCGCCGACAATCCCGCCACGCGGATAACCTTATTCCGGCTGGTCTGGCCGGCAGCAATAGTAACGGACGAACGCGGCACATTCAAAAGTTTTGCGAAGAAATCGATGCAAGCCGCGTTAGCCTTGCCGTTTACGGGAGGGGCGGTTAGAGCGAGTTTGAGCGCGTCGCCGAGCTGACCGGTGATTGCGTTCTTTTTTGCGCGCGGATGGACTTTGACTGCGAAGGTCACTCCGGCGGGCGAGTTTTTCATCACTGCCATCGAAGGGCTTTACCACAGGGGTCACAGAGGTCACGGGGGACATCTTTCAAACAATCGATCCGGGTTTTCTCCGTGTTCTCTGTGATTACGCTTTTGCTCTGTCCCCGAAAACCGCAGTCCCCACCCGCACGCAAGTCGATCCTTCTTCGATTGCGACCTCGAAGTCGTGGGACATGCCCATCGAGAGTACGTCCATTGTGATTGCGGGTAATCGCCGCGACGCAATCTGGTTATGTATCTCTCGCAACTGCAGGAAGAAAGGGCGAGTATCCTCCGGATCTTCCGAATAAGGCGGGACAGTCATCAACCCGCGAACACTCAGATTGCGCCAGACCGGCGTGGCCAGCAGGATCTTCTCCAATTCCTCTGAGCGCGGAGAGATGCCGCTCTTCGCTTCTTCTCCGCCGACGTTGATCTCAATCAGAATCGGCA
>WNFR01011377.1_pt1 | contig 13776 bp, 10 predicted proteins | sample 5400221 | NCBI WGS metagenome assembly WNFR01 (sample SAMN13153357, study PRJNA577476) | soil metagenome | isolation source: 40 cm soil under Madrone tree | place: USA:California | collected 2016-06-14
CGACGTGGATTTGGTTGTGTTTCTAAAGGAAAATGATATCCGCCGCCTCGGTGAGATTTTTCCCTCTTCCGATTTCTATGTTCCGTCAACCGATGTCATCGCTGTGGAAGCGAGCCGTGAGCAGCGGGGACATTTCACTATCATCCACATTGACACTGGTTTCAAAGCCGACATTTATCTCACGGGGCGCGATGAATTGAACGCATGGGCATTTCGAGGAAAGCGGTCGGTGCGATTCGAAGGAGAAACTGTCGTGCTGGCCCCGCCAGAATACGTCATTATCCGGAAGTTGGAGTTTTACCGAGAGGGCGGTTCGGAGAAACATCTGCGCGACATCCGTTCTATGCTTGCAATTTCCGGCGACCAAATGGATCGGTCGGTGCTGGATCAATGGATCCAGCAGCGGGCCCTGCAGCCTCAGTGGACCCAGGTTCAGGTCATCCCAGAGTGACTCGGCACGGCTGTTCGCTCCTGTTCCGCTTTGAAGCGCGGAGCCCAGAAACCATAGCAACAACAATGGATTGCCTCATTGGGCTTTTCTCATCGGTCGGTTAGTAAAAAGATTTTTGTTGAAAAATGGCGAAAAGCAGCTATAAGAAGGCCCATGAAGAAACTCATCCTCTCTCTCCTATTCGTAGGCTTTGCCGTCGCCGTTCAGGCCGGCGATGCCAAGACATGCACCGGTAAAGACAAAGCAGCCTGTTCCGCGACGAAAGTCAGCGATGCAAGTTGCTGTTCGTCAGCCAAGGGCACTACCTGCAAAGCAGCGCCTGTCAAGTTGGCGTTACTCACCCCCAAGGGTGCCGAGCAAGCGCGCAGGTAAGCCTGCCGTAACTTGTCTCATCCTCACGTCCCCGGCTGATATGCAGCGGGGATTTTTTTTCCCAAATCGCCTGCGTCCTGCCGCCGCGTGAGGGCACGCGGCCTACTTCATGAATTGTCGGATCAACCAAGTCGTTGCCGAAGGCTGGCGAGTTGCTCTTTCAAAGGTGGCGGAAAATGGCCATCAAATTTCGCATAGTATGCGCCGATGTCTTCGGCCTCTATTTTCCACCCGGCAGCATCAACTGACTCCAGCGTTTTAACGTCCTCCGGTGCCAGGTTCAGACCTGTGAGGTCAAGCGCGTTGGCTTCAGGCAAGTTTCCAATGGCCGTTTTTTGCGCCGTGGCGCTGCCCTCGACTCGCTCACAGATCCATTTCAACGCCCCGCTGTTCTCGCCATAGCCGGGCCAAAGAAATTTGCCGTTCGCGTCTTTGCGGAACCAATTTACAAAATACACCTTCGGCAACTTGGTCCGATCGCCGCCTTGAGCGAACGACAACCAGTGCGCAAAATAATCTGCCATGTTGTAGCCGCAGAAAGGAAGCATCGCGAAAGGATCGCGCCGTAAAACACCCGCCTGGCCAAGCGCCGCGGCGGTCGTTTCTGAGCCGCACGAAGAACCCAGGAAAACCCCGTGTTCCCAATCGAACGCTTCATTCACCAACGGAATTGTGCTCGGCCGCCGGCCACCGAACAGAATGGCCGACAACGGCACACCTTCCGGTTTTTGCCAGTCCGGATCGAGCACCGGACACTGTGAAGCGGGCGCCGTGAAACGGGAATTCGGGTGCGCGCCTTTGCGGCCGCTCTCCGGTGTCCATTCCTTGCCTTCCCAATCAATACCACGTGCCGGCGCCGGCACACCCATGTCTTCCCACCACACATCGCCATCGGGCGTCAGCACGACGTTGGTGAAAATGCTATTGCGGGCAAAGGTTGCTACGGCATTCGGATTGGATTTCATCGAAGTCCCCGGCGCAACACCGAAGAACCCCGTTTCCGGATTCATCGCGCACAGCCGTCCATCCTGGCCGCGGCGAATCCAGGCGATATCATCTCCCAGGCAAGTGACTTTCCAGCCGGGCAGGGTGGGCTGGAGCATCGCGAGATTGGTTTTTCCACACGCGCTCGGAAAGGCTGCAGCCACGTAATATTTTTTTCCTTTGGGGGAGCTTAAGCACAAGATGAGCATGTGTTCGGCCATCCAGCCTTCTTTGCGCGCAACGACTGATGCAATCCGCAGGGCGAGACATTTCTTCCCCAATAACGCGTTGCCACCGTAACCGGATCCGTAGGACCAGATGGAGGGATCGTCGGGGAAATGGACGATGTACTTTTTTGCCGGATCATTCTCGCACGGCCATGGCACATCCGCCTGGCCCGGCTTTAGCGGCGCGCCCACAGAATGCATGCAAGGTATGAATTCGGCGGCGTCGCCGAGTTTATCGAGCACCGCCTTGCCCATCCGCGTCATGATGCGCATGTTCACCACCACATAAGGCGAGTCCGAGATTTCGATTCCAATCTTACAGATCGGTGAATCCAGTGGACCCATTGCAAAGGGAATCACGTACATCGTTCTCCCCGCCATGCACCCCTCGAACATGCCTTTGAGCTTCACCTTCATCTCCGCGGGATCAGCCCAATTATTTGTCGGCCCAGCCTGGTCCTTGGTTTTGGAAGAAATATAGGTCCGGTCTTCCACGCGGGCGACGTCGCTCGGGTGCGAGCGCGCCAGGAAGCAGCCGGGCCGCTTCTTCTCATTCAGCCGGGTGAACGTGCCACTCTTCACCATCAACTCGCAAAGCATCTGGTATTCCTCTTCTGAGCCATCGCACCAAAAAACGCTCTCGGGCCGGCAGAGAGCAGTCATCTCATCTACCCACGAGGTAAGAGCCTTATTCGTCGTAATTCGATTTCCTAAAACTTCAGTTGTCATACTCATTAAGTTATGCCGCTCGCCATCACGGTTTCAGAATCCATGCTCGCGGGCCGCAAACCTTATCTGCGTGATAATGATTGGTCAAGCCGGACCTCAATTTTTCTTAAATTTCCCTCCTGACCTGTTGCAAAGCCGGCGCCCATTTTCTATCGCGTAATGTGTCGCGTAAGGCTATGTTTAAACCTGAGATTTGCTCATGAGCCGACCGATGGAACCCGAAATGTCCGAGCCCGACCCAACGCTTTGCGTCGCGCGCTCGGTCGTCAAAGTCCTTGCCGAAAACCCGGCCCTCGAAGCCGTCACTTTCAAACCGGACCAGCAGACGATTTCTGTCGCGACCATCGGAAACACTGACGTCCCCCGCCTCACTGAACGCATCCGGACGAGCGTTCAGCGCGCCCAGGCGGCCGATAAGGAGCATTCGTGTACGCTTTTGGCCGGGGAGGGCGACTGCAATACTTGCGCCCAGCCGCTGTCGGACTTTGAGCGGCAGAAGATCACCATCCAGCACGATGCCGGGTCCACCACGATCGCACGGATCACGTGTCCGACGGCCCCGAAATTCTGGCGCTGGAGAGACATCCCGCTGCCAAGAGTCGTTCAGCGTGATGTTGAGTTCCTGGAACACGCCGATGAAATCAATGAGTGGAAGGCGCAACTCCTCGCCGCCATTTTGTGCGGCGTGTTTGGCCTGGGCGCGTATATCTTCCGGGCTCAACCTCTTTCCATTGCGGGCTTTGTGCTTGCTTATCTCGCAGGAAGTTGGTTCACCGTGCAGGGGGTCTGGGAGCGGTTACAGAAGCGCGCCATCGACGTGCATTTTTTGATGCTTGCAGTCGCCGCTGGCAGCGCAAGCATAGGGGCTTGGGGAGAGGGGACCACGCTCTTATTTCTTTTCTCGCTTTCTGGAGCCTTGGAGCATTTTGCCCTCGGTCGAACACAACGCGAAATCAGCGCGTTATTCCGCGACGCGCCAAAATTCGCCACGATTTTGGATGAACAGGGCCGCGAACGGGAAATGCAGCTCGAACGCATTCGTTCGGGAATGCGGCTGCTCGTGAAACCCGGCGCGCAGTTTCCGGTCGATGCTGAAATTGTTAAGGGTCAGACCGCCTCCGACGAATCCAACCTCACGGGCGAAGCCACGCCGGTCGAGAAGTCTATTGGCGACCATGTGCTTGCCGGAACCATCAACTTGTGGGGTGTGGTCGAAGCGATCGTGTTGCGTCCGGAATCCGAGAGCTCGCTCCAAAAGGTCATTCGCCTGATCAGGGAAGCGCAGCAACAAAAAGCCCCGGCCCAGCAGTTCACGGATAAATTCGGCACTTATTACACTTACGCTGTGCTTAGTCTCTCGTTCGCCATGTTTTTTGTGTGGTGGCTGGGTATGTCGCTCCCGCCGTTTGCTTCCAAGAGCGCCAGCCACAGCGCATTCTATCGGGCGATGACGTTGCTGGTGGTGGCCTCGCCGTGCGCGCTGGTTCTTTCGATTCCTTCGGCCGTGCTCGCGGCGATTGCCTGGGGCGCGCGACACGGCATTCTGTTCCGTGGCGGCGCTGCGGTCGAAAAACTTGCCGGCGTCACCACCGTTGCCCTCGACAAAACCGGCACGCTCACTACCGGCGAATTGCGCGTCGAGCGAGTTGAATCCTTTCCGCCTGGAAGGGAAGCGGAGGTGGCGCAGCTCGCCTATTCCCTGGAGCGCCTTTCGACGCATCCGCTGGCGCGCGCCGTCACGCGGCACGGCAAGCAACAGCGTCTCGAACCGATAGAGTGCGCTAGCTTTGAATCTGTTCCTGGTCAAGGCCTCCGCGCTCGCAATAATGGCGCGGAATGCTTCCTGGGCCGGCGCGACTGGCTCGCTCAAGGGCAGCCCGGGCACCGTGGCGCCATTGCTGAAGTTTCAGCTACTGAGGCTGGCTTTTCTGAAATCTGGCTCGCTCAGGGCGATTTGCTCGGCCGGATTATTTTGCGTGATGATATTCGCGCGCAGGCGCGGGGAGTCCTGGAGGAACTGCGGCGGGAAGGCTTGCGCACCGTTGTCCTCACGGGGGACCGCCAGGCCACCGCTGAACATCTCCGCGCGCAATTACAAATCGACGATGTGCGGGCTGAGCTCAAACCGGAGGCGAAGCTCTCTGAAATCCGGGCAATGACCGACGCCGGCCAGCTCGTGGCCATGGTTGGTGATGGCGTCAATGACGCGCCCAGTCTGGCCGCCGCGCACATTGGCGTTGCCATGGGCGCGCGTGGCTCAGATGCCGCACTTGAGCAAGCTGACGTTGTCCTGATGCATGACCGCCTGGAGAATTTTCTCGCCGCCTTCCGCCTGAGCCAACGCGCCCGGCGTATTATTCGTCAGAACCTGGTTATCTCGCTTGGTACCGTGGTCGTGCTCGTAACCTTCGCGCTTCTCGGTCGGATTCCTTTGACCATTGGAGTTGTGGGGCATGAAGGCAGCACCGTCATTGTCGTGATGAATAGTTTGCGGCTTTTGCTCGGCGGTTCGCTACTTAAGCCGGGCAGCCACCCAGCTTAACCGCCGAGCTTAGCTTACGGAATCGTGCCCATCCGGAATCTTGGTTTTTGGTTGATCTTTCAGGCGCTTGCTCTGACGGCCCTCCACGTTGCTAATCTTTTCAGACACGGGAAGACTTTCGGGCATCGCGCCGTCAAGTTCTCGGATGGTCTGCCGAACTTTCTTCCCAACAGCCTCATGAACCTGGTTGGCCGCTTGTTTCGAGCGGATGTTTTCGCGCCGGAGTTTTTCCTCGGTCTGTGTCGCGCGGAATAAGTTGGCGGCCAGCTCGGTGCTGCCCATGCGGTCCAGGATGTCGTCCTTGGGGTTGACCTGCTTGCGCTCCTGGATGTCCCGCACACCCAACCCGCCGTAGAGACCGCGATAACCGTGCTCCATGAAGATGGCATAATCCATTGGCTGGACCACGCCTGCTTCTCTGGCTGCGTTGGCCAGATGCTTGTCATGTCGCTTCATTTCCTGCCGGAGCAAGAGGCGCTTCTGATCTTCTTTCAGGGCTTTGTCATCTGCCAATTCCTGACGGCGGGTTTGAACGGCAAAATAGTTTTGTCCTAGCGCAACGAGCGGTTTGGTCGGATCGGCATTTTGAATGACCAGATAACAGGCATAGCGCGACAACGCCCAATCCTCGATCGGCCTCAGCGCCCCGGAGCCGATGCCCACCATTTCGGTGATATCAACGAAATGGTCAGCGACAGTGCGGCTGCTGTTGGTGCAAGCCTTGCGGGCCTTGTTGATGACGCCAATGAAATTTCGAAAGTCGCTGTAATCGAGGACTCGCGCCAGTTCACGCGCGGACCAGAACTCGCCCCCGCGTTCGTTAACTCGCTTGATCACCTCGAAGGTATTCGAGGCTGAAAGATTGGTTTCAATGTTCATAACTCCTTATAGGCTCTGCCGAGTCAAATAATGTCGTTGGGCATTTAATTGCAAGGGTACCCTGCCAGAAACATCCCGCAGAAGGGAAGCCTCATTTATTCGTTGCGATGTTGTCGGGCGAAAATCTCAGGTCCCCGCTTCTTCTCTGCGTCGCGCCAGAAAGCCGGGCTCGGTCCCCTGCAAATCTGCGCGCCGCTGGCGAGCCAGAACCTCCCCATAAACACGGGCATCGCGCAGCATCATCTCCAAACGCTTCTTCAATGCTTCGCTCACGATTTGACCTTCCTTGACGTCCACCTCTTCCATAAACGATACGCCGTAAGGCAGCGTCCAAGCATAACACTGGCGCGCAACCGTTCGCAACTGATCGGTCACCGTCAAACCCTTCTCATGCGACGCTACGATTGTGGCGAACAATTTACCGGCAAATTCATGCCAGAAATGGTCCAGAAAATTTTTCATGGCGCCACTGACGCTTCCATGATAATCAGGCGTTCCCAAAATCACTATGTCCGCGCGCTCGACGCGCGCCTTCAGTTCAGCATATCCGGGCAGATCGTGCGCCGTATCGGGATTGTAAAGGGCCAGTGGTTCCTTTTCGAAATCCAGCACATCGACCGCACAGCCCTCGGCGCCCAACCGCTCAGCAACGTAACCGATCACCGCCCGTGTGACGGATTCCCGTTGCAGGCTGCCGACTACAGCAAGGATTTTTAAGTCGCGGCTCATTTAGACCAGCCCAGCATCCGCCCAAGCCAGACCAACCCGAAGGCGATTGATCCCGTAACCGGGATGGTCAGCAACCACGCCCAAACCATTCTCTCGACAACTGTCCATTTGATCGCGTTCAAGCGCCGGGCCGCGCCGACTCCCATAATCGCCGCCGAGATGTTATGTGTGGTTGAAACGGGAATACCAAGGTGAGTTGCCGTCAGGATGACGAGCGCGGAACTGGTTTCCGCCGCGAACCCGTTGATAGGGTGCAATTTCACCATCTTGTGTCCCAGCGTCTTGATAATGCGCCAGCCGCCCACTGCCGTGCCCGACGCCATCACCAGCGCGCAGGTGACCTTGATCCAAACGGCGATCCCCATGTCGCTGCCTGGCGGCGGCTCCGGGGTATGCAGGAACGAAAGCCACGCTGGCAATCCGTCAAGTTGGCCCGCTTTCGTTGCCGCCAGCAGTGTCAGCGCGATAATACCCATTGTTTTCTGCGCGTCGTTGGTCCCGTGCATAAATCCCATGGCCGCGGCGCTAAGCATTTGCGCCCGGCCGAAGAAGCGGTTCACAACCAGAGGTCGCGCTTTTTGCAGAAGCAAATAAAGCAGCGTCATGAAGCAAAATCCCAGAATTAATCCTGCAATCGGCGAGGTCACCATCGGCATGAACACTTTCCACAGCAGACCTTTCCCCAGCCACCAATGTTTATCACTGGGCTGCGACCAGACCAGCACATGCCAATTGTTGCCCGAAGCCGCCAGCGCCGAGCCGCACAATCCGCCAATCAGCGCATGACTCGAGCTGGAAGGAAGCCCAAACCACCACGTGACGAGGTTCCAAATAATAGCGCCTACCAATGCGCAGATGATTATGCCCGAGGTCATCGACACCAAGTTCGAATCCACCAGGCCAGAGGAAATAGTCTTGGCGACCGCCGTTCCCCAGAGCGCGCCGACCAGGTTGGTGCTGGCCGCCAGCACCACCGCCTGGCGCGGGGTCAGAACCTTGGTGGAAACGACGGTAGCGATGGAGTTGGCCGTGTCATGGAAGCCGTTGATGTATTCGAAGACCAACGCCACCACGAGGACCGTCAGCAGGAGGGTCATGGGCCTTAGGAATTCTTCAGTACAATATGCGAGATCACATTGCCGACATCGCGGCAGCGATCGATCACCTTTTCCAATAACTCATAAAGATCTTTCAGGGCGATTACCTGGATTGGTTCATGACCGCCGCCAAAGAGATCCTTGTAGAGCGTCATCATGTGCTTGTCGGCTTCCCCTTCCAGAAACTGGAGTTTTTCGTTCAGGTCTTTCACTTTATCCAGATTCATTCCGTCGCGCAGCGCTTTCACCATTTCCAGGACGAGATCCGTGGCCCGATCGAGCAAGCTGATCTGGGTCGAGAAATCGATCCCGTGAACGAACTGAGGCGCCAGCAGGATCCTTTCAGAAAACTTCTCCACCGTCTTGGGTATCTTGTATAACGCATTGGAAAGGGCTTCAATGTCCTCCCTTTCCAGCGCCGTTATGAAGGTGCTATAGACCGCGGCGGTGATTTCTTTGGTGATTTGTTTGTCCTTGCGGCGCGAATGCCCTAAATCGTCGAGCACTTTGGGCTGGTCCAACGCCTTGCTGAGTTTGACGAGCGCCTGGACGCTGGCGTGCGCTTCTCTCGCGCTGGCTTCGAGCAACGAGAAAAATTTGTCTTCCTGGCCGAGCATTCTTTGGAGTGAAAACATAGTGCGGTAGTTCTCACATAACCCGAGGAAAAGCGCACGCACAAAAGTGAACGTGGAGGGTGGGAGCGTCCGAGCGTTAGAGCGTGGAAGGGTGAGTCTTTGGTTTGCCTGATAGTGCTGGTGACCACAAATCACACAACGCGAGGCAAGAGCGGCAGAAGCGCGAGAGCGGGCACGAAGCGCGGAAACATCCACACCTTCCATAAGAATTCTGTTTCCGCGCGCGGGATTCCTGGCTAGAATTCTCCTTCTTGTTAAACATGTAATATGAGACTGTGGACGTTTCCGCCACGCAAATCGCCTTTGTTTATGCCGGCGATATATGGGTCGCGCCCAAGACGGGCGGTGATGCGCTACGGCTCAGCTCGCCCAAAGGCGAGGAAACTTTCCCGCGCTTTTCCCCGGATGGCGCGCAGATCGCCTTCAGCGGCAATTACGATGGCAACACCGACCTCTATGTCGTGCCCGCGACCGGCGGGCTTCCCAAACGCCTGACCTATCACGGCGCGCCCGACCGCATGCTGGAATGGTACCCCGATGGCAAATCCATTCTATTTGCGACCTCGCGCACGAGCGAAAAGGATCGGTTTAATCAGCTTTACAAAATCTCCGCCAATGGCGGCCTGCCGGAAAAACTGCCGGTGCCGTACGGCGAATTCGGAGCAATTTCTCCCGACGGAAAGACCTTGGCTTACATTCCCATTTCCACGGATTTCCGGACCTGGAAACGGTATCGCGGCGGGATGAATCCGGCCATCTGGCTGTTTAATCTGGAGACTTATGCCGCGAAAAATATTACCGGCAATGACTCAGCGAACTCCCTGCCTATGTGGCACGGCTCGACCTTATACTTTCTTTCCGACCGGGACAAAAACAAACGGGCAAACATTTGGGCCTATGACTTGAAGAAAGAGAAGTTTCGTCAGATTACCACATTCGATGAGTTTGATGTTCATTTCCCGAATATCGGGCCGGAAGAAATCGTCTTCGAATGCGGCGGCCGGCTTTATTTGATGAATCTGGCCAGCGAAAAATATTCTGAGGTGAGCATCCGTGTTCTAACCGACCGCGCGACCCTCAAGCCGCGCCTGGAAGATGTCTCGAAAGCAGTCCGTGAAGCCGACATTTCGCCTTCCGGCAAGCGCGCCGTTTTCGAAGCCCGCGGAGATGTATTCACGGTCCCGGCGGAACACGGTGTCGTGCGCAATCTGACCCGCAGTTCTGGCGTGGCCGAGCGATCTCCGGCCTGGTCGCCGGATGGCAAAACGCTGGCCTACTTCAGTGATCGCTCTGGCGAATACGAGCTGACTCTCCGGCCAGCGGATGGTTCCGGCGTCGAGCAGGTGTTGACGAAGCTTGGGCCGGGATTTCGCTATCGTCCATGGTGGTCGCCCGATAGCAAAAAAATAGTGTTCATCGACCAGACAATGAGGATTCACTTGCACGATTTGGAGAAGAAGGAAACCAAGGATATTGATCATGGCCGCTGGTTGTATCACGACGGACTCAGTCGTTTCAAAGTCAGTTGGTCGAAAGACAGCCGGTGGTTCGCCTTTGCTCATGATTTGGAGAACCAGCACACCGCCATCGCGCTCTACGACACCAAAGATGACAAGATGCAGGTCGTGACCAGCGGCTATTACGATGATGACGAGCCGGTGTTCGATCCCGAGGGCAAATATCTCTTCTACCGCTCCGGCCGCGATTTCACGCCAATCTATAGCGATATGGATAACACCTGGATTTATCCGAACAGTTACCAATTGGCGGCCGCCCCGTTGCGCAAAGATGTGGCTTCCCCGCTTTCTCCACGCAACGACGACGAGGGCGAGAAAGACAAAAAGGAAAAGGACAAAGATAAAGAGAAGGAAAAAGCCAAGGACAAGGAGAAGAAGAAGCCTGACGATAAGGAACGCAAGAAAAAAGACGAGCCGCAACTGGACGAGAAAAAAGACGACGCGAAAAAGGACGCCAAAAAAGAAGAGTCCAGCGATGATGAAAAGGATAAAAAGGGCGATGACAAGGATGAGAAGAAAGACGATAAACCGCCCAAGCCGGTCGAGATCGATATAGCGGATTTCGAGAGCCGCGCGGTTATCTTGCCGCCGAAGCCCGGCTATTTCGGAGATCTGACGGCCGTAAACGGGAAGCTCATTTACCGGCGGCTGCCGCGAGCTGGTTCCGGCGAGGAGAAGAGCACGCTGGTTTATTACGAGCTGGAGAAGCGTGAAGAAAAAACGATCCTCGAAGATGTGGATGAATCGATTCTCGCGGCAAAAGGCGAAAAGATGCTCGTCCGGCGTAAAAATGAATACGCCATCATCGAGCCGAAGGAGAGCCAAAAATTTGAAAAGAAGCTGCCGATCAGTGGATTGGAAACGATGGTCGATCCGGAAGCGGAGTGGAAACAACTCTTCACTGAAGCCTGGCGGCTGGAGCGCGATTATTTCTATGATCCCAATATGCACGGCGTTAATTGGGAGACCATGCGCCGGCGCTATGGCGAGTTGCTCAAGGATGCAGTCACCCGTTGGGATGTCAACTATGTGATTGGTGAACTGATCGCGGAACTCAACTCATCCCACACCTATCGCAGCGGCGGTGATACTGAGAGTTCCCATGAGCACGGCGTCGGCTACCTGGGCGCGGATTTTTCTCTGGAAAATGGCGCGTATCGAATCAAGAAAATCGTCGAGGGTGCTGCCTGGGATGCTGAAGTGCGTTCGCCGCTGAAGCAACCGGGCGTGGAAGTGAAGGAAGGCGATTATCTCCTCGCTGTAAATGGCTTGCCGCTCGATACCGAGCGGGAACCCTACGCCGCTTTCCAAGGCCTGGCGGATAAACCCGTTTTCATTGCGGTAAATGACAAACCGAGCCTGGAAGGCTCGCACGAAGTCCTGGTCCAAACCTTGAGCAGCGAAGCACGGCTGCGGCACCTGGCCTGGATGGAGAAAAATCGACGCCAGGTGGACGAGGCCACGGATGGCAAAGTTGGTTATGTGTATGTCGCGGATACTGGTCGCGGGGGACAATCTGAGCTGGTGCGGCAGTTTCGCGCGCAATTCAGCAAGGAGGGATTGATCATCGATGAACGGTTCAATAGCGGCGGGCAGATTCCCGATCGCTTCGTCGAAATGCTGTCGCGGAAAGTGATCAATTATTGGGGCGTGCGCGATGGTCAGGATTGGAACTGGCCGCAAATTGCCAACTCCGGCCCCAAGGCGATGTTGATCAATGGGTGGAGTGGTTCGGGCGGAGATTGCTTTCCGTTCTATTTTCAAAAAGCGAACCTCGGTCCGCTTATCGGCACGCGGACCTGGGGAGGTTTGATCGGAATTTCCGGCACGCCTTCCCTGGTTGATGGTGGAAGCGTGACCGTGCCTACCTTCGGCATTTACAGCACCAAGGGCGAATGGATCATCGAAGGCCACGGAGTCGATCCGGACATTGCCGTCGTGGATGATCCTTCGCTGATGGCCAAAGGCGGCGACCCGCAATTACAACGGGCCATTGACGAGGTCCTGAAAGCGCTCAAGAAAAATCCGCCACCAGAAGTCAAGAAACCTAAGTATCCGCTGCGAGCCGGGCGATGACGGGGCGATGACGCCTAGAGGTGTGTTGGCTGATCATTCGTTCGGCTCGGCGGGAGGCGGAGGGTCGTAGTTCATCCGCTCCTTTCTCTCACAACTAACGATTGTCACTTGCCGCCAAACGATGACCCTCAAGAAGTCGTTCGGCATGAAGTTCTTCGCCAATTACCCGATAATAGACTCGGAATCGCCCAAACGGCTCAAAGACATTTGAAGCCACGATAACCCCCTGAGATCAGAAAAGCGTACCGCTCGCGGACGTCCGGCGCCCGGAGTACGGCAAAGAAACTCCAATGTTTCTTTCCACCGCGGCGGCGAAACGCTGCGTCAGTTCGACCGCAAAAATCTCTTCCAAACCCGTCTCTTCAAGATACCAATGGATCTGGTCATCCACATCCGCCACGAACACTTCGGTTCTGACAATACGCAGCATCAGGCCGCCTTAGCGTCGCGCCGTCTAGCAGCGATTGCCCGCGCAGCTAGTTTGCGGAATTCGCCGCGCGCGTAACTTTTGCGAGGGCTGTTGCTCGCTTCGCGTAAACATTGCGCCAGCGCTTCGGTATCATCGGAATCGTCCTGGAGGAACAGGTGCCGCAGCGCGTCGCGCACGACCTCACTATTGTTTTGATAGATCCCTGTTTTGACTTGCTGTTCCACCAATTTCTCAAGTTGCTTGCCGAGCGATACGTTCATAACTCTGCCAAATTAGGCTTTCGATTATTAAATAGCAATAGATGCTATTCCGGACCCAAATCCTTTCCGTCGAAAAGCGCAGTTTCAGGAGATCGCCCTTTTGGCTTCTCAGTCGTAGTGGAGGGCAGAACTGCCGTCTCCGCAATCATAAGAATTGGCCTGCGAGGTGGGATCTCTAGCCTCTCTCCATGACTTTTTTCGGAATTAACGTTGCTTTACGCTAAATTCCTTGGTATAACACGGTGACAATTGACCACCAGATTGCACCGCGGCGGCCTGACGCCTACGCTCCTTTGCCTATGGCTGATTTGGCCGGCCATTCTCCCGGCCCAGACGGCTGTCGCGCCCAAACCCGCATCCACTGAATCGGTCCTGCTCACTGCGGAAGGCAAAGTTGAAGTATCCCGCGTGGGCACTGCCAGTTGGACTCCCGGCCAAACCAATGAAGTTCTCCATGTGGCCGACCGCTTGCGCACCGGTTTGCGCAGCCGCGCCACGGTGCGCTTGTCGAACCTGACCGTGCTGCGCGTCAACGAGCTCACCACTCTGCAGATCCAACCACCTTCAGCACCCGGCAAACAATCCCGCCTCGATCTCGGCTCTGGCTCGGCCTATTTCCTGAGCCGCGAGCGGCCCACCGAAGTCGAATTCCGGACGCCGCTGGCTTCCGGTGCAATCCGGGGCACTGAGTTTCATCTGTTCGTCGCTGAAAACGGCCGCAGCGTTGTCACACTCATTGATGGGGCCATGACGCTGAGTAATCCGCAGGGTGCGCTGGATCTTGCTTCGGGCGAGCAGGCCACCATTGAACCTGGCCAGGCGCCCACTAAAACTGCCGTCATTAACGC
>WNFR01005061.1_pt1 | contig 13771 bp, 13 predicted proteins | sample 5400221 | NCBI WGS metagenome assembly WNFR01 (sample SAMN13153357, study PRJNA577476) | soil metagenome | isolation source: 40 cm soil under Madrone tree | place: USA:California | collected 2016-06-14
TGCAGGGTCGTGAACTTGTAGAGTTGGTTCAGCACCACGTCGGCCATGGCATCGCGCTTGAGCTCGATGACGAGGCGAACGCCGTCGCGGTCGCTCTCGTCGCGGATCTCGGAAATGCCTTCGACTCGCTTGTCGCGCACCACCTCGGCGATGCGCTCGTGCAACCGCGCCTTGTTCTCCTGGTATGGCACTTCGGTGACAACGATCGCCTCGCGACCACCGCGCATCTCCTCGATCTTGGTCTTGGCGCGGACGATCAGCGAACCGCGGCCCAGCTCAAAGGCCGCGCGAATACCGGTGCGTCCGAGGATGGCCGCCCCCGTCGGAAAATCCGGCCCAGGCACGCATTCCATGAGCTGCATGACGGTGAGATCGGGCTTGTCGATCAGGGCGCAGCAGGCATCGAGCAACTCGCCAAGATTGTGCGGCGGAATATTGGTCGCCATGCCGACGGCGATGCCGCCGGCGCCGTTGGCCAGAAGATTGGGATAGCGCGCCGGCAGGACAGTCGGCTCCTGCCCGGTTACGGCAGGCGCATGGAGAAATCCTGGGCCATGCGCACGATGGCGTCGTAGATCGATTGATCGCCGTGCGGGTGATACTTGCCCATCACCTCGCCGACGATGCGCGCGGACTTGCGGAAGGGATGGGTCGAATCGAAGCCGCTTTCCTTCATCGCGAACAGGATGCGACGTTGCACGGGTTTCAGTCCGTCGCGTGCATCGGGCAGCGCTCGCGACACGATTACGCTCATGGCGTAGTCGAGATACGAGCGGCGCATTTCCTCTTCGATATTGATCGGCGCGATATCGTGCGAGGGCGACGGAGGGGACGCGTCGGAAGGGGGCGGCGGGGGAGGAGGCGGAAGGCTCGTATCGTCGCTCACGGAGACCTGTTTTTCGGCTCGATTTTGGGCTCTGCCGGGGGCCCCGGCGAAGGGAGAGCGCAACCTATCAAACCCTACTCGGAACGCCAGCAAAAACGACCTGAAATACTCGTCTTTAACTAATTGATTTTATTGTGTAAATTGGGGGCGAAAACACCCTCGGAAAAGGCCCTGAATTGGCACCGAATCCATCCTCGTCCCGCCTCTCCCCCCAGCCCTCCGTCGTGGTCTTCGACCTGGGCGGTGTCCTGCTCGACTGGAACCCCCGCCACCTCTATCGAAAGCTGATCGCGGATGCCGCCGAGATGGAGCGGTTTCTGGCCGAGATAACCACGCTGGAATGGCACGGCGCGCAGGACCAGGGCGGCGATCCGGCGGAGGCAACCCGCCGGCTTCAGGGGGAAAATCCGGGCCACAGTGCCTTGATTGCGGCCTTCTACGGCCGTTTCGACGAGATGCTGGAGCGCGATTTCCCCGAGATGATGGCCCTGGTCGAGCGCCTGCACGCAGCCGGCGTGCCGCTCTATCTTTTATCGAACGCTCCAGGATTTCTCGATGACTGGTTGCGGAGTGGCCGGCTCGCCGGGCGCCATCCTGCCCTCAGCCATTTCCGTGATTACGTGGTGTCTGGCAAGGAGGCCTGCTTCAAGCCCGGCGCCGAAATCTACGAGCTCGCCTGCCGGCGAGGCGGTTTCCGCCCGGCCGAGGCGGTGTTCATCGACGATTCGCTGAAGAATGTCGAAGGCGCCCGTGCCATCGGCCTGAGCGCCATCCACCACCGATCGGCCGAGGAGACCGTCGCGGCTTTGCACACCTTGGGGCTGCCGGCGTAGCCCGTTCAGGCCAGCCCGGAAACGCACCGACCGCCACCGAGGCCGCGGCGGTCGGTCGGTCTTTCGTGGAAATGCCCGGTTCTAGAACGGGATGTCGTCATCCAACTCGGCTTTGCCGCCGCGGGCGGCCGGGCGGCCACCGCCGGAGGGCGCGGATCCACCGCCCATACCGCCGCCGCCCATATCGCTGTCGTCCATGCCACCCGCACCGCCGCCCTCGCCGCCGCCGGCGCGGCCGTCGAGCATGGTCAGAGTACCGCCAAACCGCGGCACGACCACTTCGGTGGTGTAGCGTTCCTGGCCGCTCTGATCGGTCCATTTACGGGTGGTGAGCTGGCCCTCGAGATAGACCTTGGCGCCCTTGCGCAGGAACTTCTGTGCCACTTCGGCCAGCTTCTCGTTGAATATCACGACACGGTGCCATTCCGTGCGTTCCTTGCGCTCGCCGCTCTGGCGGTCGCGCCAGGTTTCCGATGTCGCCACCGACATGTTCACTAGGGACCTGCCGTCCTGCATCGCTTTGACTTCGGGATCACGGCCGAGATTACCGACCAGAATGACCTTGTTGACGCTGCCCGCCATGGAGCTCTCCTGTGCCTTCCCGGTGCCGCGGAGCGCGACACCTACCTCACATCCCCAAGGTACCGCAGGCGGTCTGTGGGGAACTACAGATTTTGGGGTCGGGCGATGCCCCCTCTCATGGCACCCCTCGGAAAACTCAATGGCTCGCTTTGGCGACACTGCCTATCGTGACCCCATGAAAAGCTCGTTCCACGTTTCCGAGGTCTCGCGCGGCCAGGCCTACGCCATGCTGGGCGGCGCGGCCTTGATGATGACGCTGGCCATGGGCATGAGACAGAATCTCGGCCTGTTCCAGGCCCCGGCGGCCAAGGAACTGGGCATCGCCATCTCCGACTATGCGTTCGCGATCTCGATGCAACAGGTCGCCTGGGGCCTCACCCAGCCCTTAGTCGGCATCCTGGCCGACAAATACGGCACGCGCTGGGTGGCGCTGGCCGGCAGCGCCCTGTTCATCCTCGGAATGTGGCTGACCGCGACGGCCGGCGGCGCGCCGGCCATCGTGCTGGGCGCCGGCGTCTTGATCGGCATTGCGCTGTCCTGCACCACCTCGGGCATCACCTCCAATATCGCCGCCCGGGTCGTCATCCCCTCGCGGCGGACGCTGGCCTTCGGCATCGTCTCGGCGGCGGGCTCGGTCGGCACCATGCTGACGGCGCCGCTGGCGGCCTATCTCCTCAACACCGAAGGCTGGCGAGCGGCCGCCTGGGCTTTCGTCCTGCTGGCTTTCGCCATGGTGCCGGCGGGCTTTATCGGCAGCCGCGCCGACCGCCTGCGCGAGGGGCGTGCGACCGACCATGGCCTGACCCTCGCCATGGCGCTCGAAGAGGCCCGCCAGCACAAAGGTTACCTTGTGATGGCTGCCGCCTTCTTCGTATGCGGCCTGCAATTGGTGTTTCTGACCACCCATCTGCCGACCTACCTGGCGAATTGCGGAATGGACGCGGGCTACAGCGCCGTTGTGCTGACCCTGATCGGCGGCTTCAACATCGTCAGCTCCTGGCTGTTCGGCTGGCTGGGCGACCGCTACCCCAAACGTTACCTTCTGGGCGGAATCTACATCCTGCGCTCGGTGGCGCTGGCGCTTTTCTTCCTGTACCCGCCCACCCCGCTCTCTGTGATTCTGTTCGGCATCGCCATGGGTACGCTGTGGTTGGGGGTCATCCCGCTGGTGAACGGACTGGTGGTGCAGATTTTCGGCCTGCGTTTCCTCTCGACGCTGACCGGAATCGCCTTCCTCAACCACCAGGTCGGCTCGTTCCTGGGCGCCTGGGGCGGCGGCTATATCTTTGACAGCTTGGGCTCCTACGACCTCGCCTGGAAGATTGGCGTCCTGGTCGGGCTGGTGGCCGGCACCACCCAGATCCTGATGAATGACCGGCCGACGGCGCGGATCGCCGCCGCCGAGGCTGCGGCCGCCTGACGCACGAAGTGAATAAGTTACTGCCGATAGCCATATGCGGCGGTCCCGCGCTTCGCCTATTCTCAGGGTCACATGGCCAAGTCCCGTTTACCCGTTGCCGAGCCGAGCCGGTTCATTTCCGTCCGCGGCGCCCGCGAGCACAACCTCAAGAACGTCGATATCGACCTGCCGCGCGACCGGCTGGTGGTCATCACCGGTCTGAGCGGCTCGGGCAAATCCTCGCTTGCCTTCGACACGATCTATGCCGAGGGCCAGCGCCGCTATGTCGAGAGCCTGTCGGCCTACGCGCGCCAGTTCCTCGAACTGATGCAGAAGCCGGACGTCGATTCGATCGACGGCCTGTCGCCCGCCATATCGATCGAGCAGAAGACCACCTCGCGCAATCCGCGCTCGACCGTGGGCACGGTCACCGAGGTCTATGACTATCTGCGCCTGCTATTTGCCCGGGTCGGCGTCCCCTACTCGCCCGCCACCGGTCTGCCGATCGAGAGCCAGACCGTGTCGCAGATGGTCGACCGCATCAAATCGATGCCCGACGGCACGCGGCTCTATCTGATGGCGCCGATCGTGCGCGGCCGCAAAGGCGAATACCGCAAGGAACTGCAGGAGCTGCAGAAGAAGGGCTTCCAGCGCGTCAAGGTCGACGGCACGCTCTTCGAGATTCCCGAGGCGCCGGCGCTCGACAAGAAATTCAAGCACGACATCGACGTCGTGGTCGATCGCATCGTGGTCAAGCCCGACCTCGGCAACCGCCTGGCCGATTCGATCGAGACGGCGCTCAGCCTGGCCGACGGCCTGGCGATCGCCGAGAATGCCGATACGGCCGAGCGCACCGTCTTCTCGGCGCGCTTCGCCTGTCCGGTCTCGGGGTTCACCATCGAGGAGATCGAGCCCAGGCTCTTCTCCTTCAACGCGCCGCAGGGCGCCTGCCCGGCCTGCGATGGCCTGGGTGTGAAGATGTTCTTCGACCCGGAGATGGTCGTGCCCGACGACCGGCTGTCGCTGGCCGAGGGCGCGGTCGCGCCGTGGGCGGACTCCTCGGGTCAGTATTACCTGCAGACGCTCGAGAGCCTGGCCCGCCACTACAAGGTCAAGATGTCGACGCCGTGGCGCGAGCTGCCCAAGAAGGTGCGCGACGCGATCCTGCAAGGCAGCGGCGGCGAGGCCGTGGCAATGCGCTACGACGACGGCATCCGCCAGTACCAGACCACCAAGCCGTTCGAAGGCGTGATCCCCAACCTCGACCGGCGCTGGCGCGAAACCGATTCCTCCTGGGTGCGCGAGGACCTCGAGCGCTTCCAGCACGAGAGCAAGTGCGAGGTCTGCGGCGGCGCCCGGCTGAAGCCCGAGGCGTTGGCGGTGAAGATCGGCGGCCTGAACATCAGCCAGGTCACCGAGTTCGGCATCGGTGCTGCGGTGAAATGGTTTCTCGACCTGCCGGCGAAGCTGACGGCCAAGCAGATCGAGATCGCGCAGCGCATCCTCAAGGAGATCAACGAACGGCTGGGCTTCCTCGACAATGTCGGCCTCAGTTACCTCACCCTGAACCGCACCTCGGGCACCTTGTCGGGCGGCGAGAGCCAGCGCATTCGCCTGGCCTCCCAGATCGGCTCGGGCCTGACCGGCGTGCTCTATGTGCTCGACGAGCCTTCGATCGGCCTGCACCAGCGCGACAATGATCGCCTCCTGAAGACGCTGACCCGGCTGCGCGATCTCGGCAACACGGTACTGGTGGTCGAGCATGACGAGGATGCGATCCGCGCCGCCGATCATCTGGTCGATATGGGCCCGGGCGCCGGCGCCCTGGGCGGTCGCGTCGTGGCCGAAGGCACGCCCGAAGAGGTGATGCGCAACAGCGCCAGCCTGACCGGCCAGTATCTCTCGGGCTTCCGCCAGGTGCCGATTCCGGCCGTTCGACGCGTGCCGGCGGCGAAGGGCGGCCGCTGGCTCACCGTCAAGGGCTGCACGGCCAACAACCTGCAGAACGTGACGGCCAGCATTCCGCTCGGCACCTTCACCTGCATCAGCGGCGTCTCGGGCAGCGGCAAGAGCACGCTGATCATCGAAACGCTCTACAAGGCCCTGGCGCGCAAGCTGAACGGCGCGCGCGAGCATCCCGGCGAGCACACCGCGCTCGAGGGAGTGAATCAACTCGACAAGGTCATCGACATCGACCAGTCACCGATCGGCCGCACGCCGCGCTCAAATCCCGCGACCTATACCGGCGCCTTCTCGCCGATCCGCGAGTGGTTCTCGCAGCTCCCTGAATCGGTAGCGCGCGGCTACAAGCCCGGTCGCTTCTCCTTCAACGTCAAGGGCGGCCGCTGCGAGGCCTGCCAGGGCGACGGCGTCATCAAGATCGAGATGCACTTCCTGCCCGACGTCTATGTCCAGTGCGACGTCTGCAAGGGCAAGCGCTACAACCGCGAGACCCTGGAGATCGTCTTCCGCGGCAAGTCGATCGCCGACGTGCTGGAGCTGACGGTCGATGAGGGCGTCGAGTTCTTCAAGGCCGTGCCCGTGATCCGGGAGAAGCTGCTGACCCTGCAGCAGGTCGGACTGGGCTATGTCCATATCGGCCAGCAGGCCACGACCCTGTCGGGCGGCGAGGCGCAGCGCGTGAAGCTTTCCAAGGAACTGTCGCGCCGCGCCACCGGCCGCACCCTCTACATCCTCGACGAGCCGACCACGGGCCTGCATTTCGAAGACGTGCGCAAGCTGCTCGAAGTGCTGCACCGCCTGGTCGAGGGCGGCAACACGGTGGTGGTGATCGAGCACAATCTCGAAGTCATCAAGACCGCCGACTGGGTGCTCGATCTCGGCCCCGATGGCGGCACCGGCGGCGGCCGCATCGTGGCCGAGGGCCCGCCCGAGGCCATCGTCAAGGAGCCCGAGAGCTACACAGGCCACTATCTCGCCCGCCTGCTGCCGCGCAGCGCCACGGCGAAGAAGCGGGCTTAGAAAGAATTCGTCATAGCTGGGAGCGCCGTTGCCAGTCGATGCGGCCGAGGTCGTAGCCGAACTGGCGCTCGACCACCGAAGGCGTCGCGTCCGAGGCATCGCCCTTGCGGGCGGCGACGCGGGCCTGCGCCATCTCCTTCGGCACCTCGAGCCAGAGGCCCTCGAAGGGCACGCCAACACGACGCCCCAGGGCTTCCACGGCATGGCGTTCTTCCTCGCGGGCGTAGACCGCATCCAGGATCACGCTTTGGCCGGCGCGCAACGCGCGTTCCGCCCGCGTGAGGCAGGCGGCGTAGACCTCGGCCGACAATTCCGGTCGATAGCTGCCCGCCGGCATCCGCGCCTCAAGGGCGATACCCGCCAGCCGCTTGCGTTCGACATCGCTGCGCACCACCACGGCGCCCCGGGGCGCAGCCGATGTCGGGCGCGAGCTTCAGCGCCAAAGTGGTCTTGCCGCTGCCCGACAGGCCGCCGATCGCCAGCAGGCACGGCGGCGAGGGCTTCAGGAAGTCGAGCGCTGCGCGTTGATAGGCGCGTGCATTCTCATCGATCTTGTCCTGCACCGCGGCGGCGGCCTGATCGACATAGGCACGGATCGAGGCCCGTCGCGCGAGGAAGAGCGGCAGCAACGCCAGCGCCTCGTCGTGGTGCGCCTCCGGCGTATCCTCGATATGCCACAGCCATTCGTTCAGCAGACGGTTGGCGAGTGGTCCGAGACCGCGGCGCAGCAGATCCATCAGCGCAAACGCCAGATCATAGAGCACGTCGATATTGGCGATGCGGTCGGAAAACTCGATGGCATCGAACGGCACCGGCGCGCCGTCGATCAGCACGATGTTGCGCAAGTGCAGATCGCCGTGGCACCGTCGCACGGCGCCTGCCGCGACCCGACGCGCGACCAGCGCCAGATGCGGTTCCAGCGCCGCCGGCATGGCAACGGCGAGTGCCTCGCTTGTCGCCGGATGGAGGCGATCGCCGGCCTTGCGCATCTGCTCGATGTCGGCCGCGACAGAGTTGCGATAGTCGTCCGGTCCGGCGAAGCCCGAGACGGGAGCGAGCCCATCGTGGAACGCCGCGATCCGCGCGCCCAGCGACGCCATCAATTCGGGCGTCAGCGCGCCGCGCGCCGCCATCCGGTCCAAAAGCCCGTCCTCATCGAAGCGCCGCATCACGACCAGCCAATCGACGGCGTCGTCTGCGCCTTCGCCCACTTCGCCCAGCATCAACGCGCCTTTGGCGTCGCGCCGGATGGGGGCCACGCCGAGATAGATGTCCGGCGCCAGCCGGCGGTTGACCTCGATCTCCGCGGCGCACATGGCGGCGCGGCGCTCGCAGGTCGAGAAATCCATGTAGGGAAACCTGACCGCGCGCTTCAGCTTGTAAGCGCGCTCGTCCATGAGAAAGATCACCGCGCCGTGCGTGTCGATGCGCTTGGCCGGCGCCAGGCGCCGCTCGAGAAAGTCCAGAACTTCGGATTGATCCTGGACGACGAAGGACGGCGTCGCGCGGCTCACGCCTCACACACCCGCCGGATCGACATGCAGGATGATCTCGGCGTCGGGGAATTCGCGCTGGATCGAGGCCTCGATCTCCTCGCCGATCTCATGCGCCCGGGCAAGCGACAGGCCAGGTTCGAGCGCAACATGGAACTGGATGAACTTGGTCAGGCCGGCCGAGCGCGTGCGCAGCTCGTGCAGGTCGTGGACCGCGGCGTGTGCCGTGGCAAGCGCCTTGATGCGGGCGCGGTCGGCGTCGGGTAGCTCGCGGTCCATCAGCACGTCGAGCGCTTCGCGTCCGACCTGCCAGGCGCCAACGAGCATGTAAATCGCCACCGCTGCCGCCATGCCGGCATCGATCAGAGGCTGCTTGGCGTAGCCCGAAATGAACAGCGCGGTTCCAACGGCGATATTGGTCACCAGATCGGTCTTGTAGTGGAGCCTGTCGGCGCCAATGGCGAGCGAGCCGGTGCGGCGCACGACATGGCTCTGAAACGCGACCAGCGCGAGAGTGAGAAGGATCGACAGGCCGCTCACGGCGACGCCCACCATTTCCTGCTGAACGGCATGAGGATTGAGAATTCGATCGGCCACGGTGAGCAGCAAGCCGCCGCCCGAGGCCGTGATAAAACCCGCCTGGGCGAGGCCGGCCAGCGCCTCGGCCTTGCCATGGCCGAATCGGTGGTCGGAGTCGGCTGGAACCAGGGCCTGGCGCACCGCGATGAAGGTGACCACCGAGGCCACGAAATCGAGGGCCGAGTCGATCAAGGACGACAGCATGCTCACCGAGTCGGTGACCAGCCAGGCCACCGCCTTGGCGCCGATCAGGATCAGCGCAACCGCCATCGACACCCAGGTGGCGAGGCGCATCAGGCGGGCGGTGTCGTGGGCGGTCACGATGCCCTCAGGGATAAAGCGTGCGAGTGGTCCAGGCGGCGTCCGGTGCGGCCCGCCTGTATTCCAGCCGGTCATGCAGGCGGAACAGGCCGTCCTGCCAAAATTCAATCAGCCGCGGTTGGAGGCGAAACCCGGACCAGTAGTCGGGCCGCGGCACGGTGCCGACGAGGTGCCGGGCAGTGAACTCGGCAACGCGCTTTTCGAGCGCAAAGCGGGTCTCGAGCGGCCGCGACTGCTCCGACGCCCAGGCGCCGATCTGGCTGCCGCGCGCCCGGGTGGCGAAATACGCGTCGGCCTCGGCGGGCGTCGTCTGCGAGACCGGTCCCTCGATCCGCACCTGCCGGCGTAGCGATTTCCAGTGAAACAGGAGCGCGGCCTTGGGATGGGCCAGCAGCTGTTCGCCCTTGCGACTCTCGTAGTTGGTATAGAAGACAAATCCGGCGGCGTCATAGCTCTTGAGCAGAACCATGCGCTGCGACGGCATGCCGTCCGGCCCTACTGTGGCCAGCGCCATGGCGTTGGGTTCGTTGAGCTCGCTCTTCTCGGCTTCGGCCAGCCAGCCGCCGAATAAAGTCAGCGGATCGTCGCTTTCCAGGATCATACCCCACAATATGGGGTTTCGGGGGTCTTCGACCACCGGCATCTTGTCCCAACGACCAAGCCCCGCTAAGAGTGGGGTATGTCCGTTCCTGCACAATTGATGGCCGGCAAAAAAGGCTTGGTCATGGGCGTCGCCAACCATCGGTCGATCGCCTGGGGTATCGCCAAGGCCTGCCACGAACACGGTGCCAAGCTCGCTTTCACCTTCCAGGGCGAAGCCCTCGAAAAACGGGTGCGCCCGCTCGCCCAGTCGATCGGCAGCGACATGATCCTGCCGTGCGACGTCACCGACAAAACCAGCATCGACGCAACCTTCGCCGAGATCGAGAAACAGTGGGGCGGCCTCGACTTCCTGGTGCACGCCATTGCCTTCTCCAACAAGGACGAGCTTAAGGGCCGCTACCTCGACACCACTCCGGAGAATTTCCAGCTCACCATGAACGTGAGCTGCTATTCCTTCACCGCGGTGGCCCAACGCGCCGTGCCGTTGATGAATGAAGGCGGCAGCTTGCTTACCCTCACTTATTACGGCGCCGAACGGGTCATGCCGCATTACAACGTCATGGGCGTAGCCAAGGCGGCCCTTGAAGCCAGCGTGCGCTACCTCGCGGCCGACCTCGGTGATCTGAACATCCGGGTCAATGCCATCTCGGCCGGTCCCATCAAGACGTTGGCCGCTTCTGGCATCGGCGACTTCAACTATATCCTGAAGTGGAACGAGCTCAACGCGCCGCTCAAGCGCAACGTCTCGACGGAAGAAGTCGGCAACGCCGGCCTTTATTTGCTGTCCGATCTCAGCACCGGCGTCACCGGCGAAGTGATGCATGTCGATGCGGGCTATCATGTCGTCGGCATGATCAAGACCTCGTCGGCCAAGCAGCTCAGCGAGCTGCTTTCCAATTTCGACGACGACTAGGACGGACCGCCGGCCATGGCGGGCAATAGCTTCGGCACCCTTTTCCGGTTCACCAGCTGGGGCGAAAGCCACGGGCCTGCGATCGGCTGCGTGGTCGATGGCGTGCCGCCACGCATCGCCCTGCAGGAAAGCGATATCCAGACCTGGCTCGACAAGCGCCGCCCCGGACAGTCGCGCTTTGTTACGCAACGCCAGGAGCCGGACACGGTGAAGATCCTGTCCGGGGTGTTCGAGGGCGTCACGACGGGCACGCCGATCGCGCTGCACATCGACAATGTCGACCAGCGCTCGAAAGACTATTCCGAGATCAAGGACCGTTTCCGCCCGGCCCATGCCGACTATACCTATTGGGCGAAGTATGGCGTGCGCGACTATCGCGGCGGCGGTCGCCAGTCGGCGCGAGAGACCGCGGTGCGGGTCGCCGCCGGCGCCATCGCGCGCAAGATCCTGGGCGAGAGCGTCAAGGTGCGCGGCGCCGTGATCCAGATGGGCACGCAAAAGATCGACCGTGCGCAGTGGGACTGGGACGCCGTTTCCGACAATCCGTTCTGGTGCCCCGACCGCCAGGCCGCGCAAACTTGGGAAGGTTATCTCGACGGTGTGCGCAAGCGCGGCAGTTCGTGCGGCGCGGTGATCGAGGTCGTGGCCTCGGGCGTCCCCGTGGGACTGGGTGAGCCAGTCTATGACAAGCTCGACGCCGAGCTCGCCAAGGCGCTGATGAGCATCAACGCCGTGAAGGGCGTGGAAATCGGCGACGGCTTTGCCACCGCTTCGATGAGCGGCGAGGAAAATGCCGATGAGATGCGCATGGAAGACGGCAAGCCCGCCTTCCTCAGCAACCATGCCGGCGGCATCCTGGGCGGCATCTCGAGCGGTCAGGACATCGTCTGCCGTCTGGCGATCAAGCCCACCAGCTCGATTCTGGCCGAAGTCCGCAGCGTCGACCGCTTCGGCAAGGAGGTCGAATTGCGCACCAAGGGCCGGCATGATCCCTGCGTTGGATTGCGTGGCACGCCGGTGGCGGAGGCTATGGTGGCCTGCGTGCTCGCCGACCATCTGCTGCGCCACCGCGCGCAGTGCGGCTGAACGGCGCGTCATGGTCGCCCGCCAGGCCGTGGAGGCACGCTACGGATCGCTGCACAATATCGGCATGGCGATCGGCTCGATCGCCATGGTCACTGTCGCGGCTTATCTCGTCATCACCCAGCCGGACGCCGCCGCACGGATCGATTTCTCCGATCCTAAATTCGTGCTGTTCGGCATCCTGGGCGCCGCTATGGTCTTCTATGCCGGCCTCGGGCTCACCCGATACCTGAACCGGGCGCCGCAGATCGTCATCGACCGCGACGGCATCTTCCTCGGCTTCGGCCGCAACCGCCTTCTTCCCTGGAGCGAGATCGACTGGGTACGACTGCATCGCGTCGCCGTGCGCCCCCAGTTGCGGATCGGACTGACGGCCGAGGCGTTCGTGAAAGCGGAACTCAGGCTGACGACCTGGCATCTCGACGACGCGCTACGTCCGGTGCGCGGCATGCCGGCCGCCGTCACGGTTCGCGACAACGGCCTCGACACCCGCGCCGCCGAGCTCTTCCAGGCGGTCAAGGCGTTCCGGCCCAACCTCGTGAAATCCTGAGCGGAGGAACGCCATGCCCCAGCCAAAGCACCTCACCCGCCTCGACCTGCCGGCGGGCGAACCCACCGAAGAAGACCTGAAGAAATACTGGGCCAAGTGCGTCGAGAAGCTCGGCATGGTGCCGAACGTGATCCGGGCCGTCTCGAGCAACCCGAAGAAAGCTCGCACCTTCATCGCCATGTATAACGAGCTGATGCTGGGCGAATCGGGCCTGAGCAAGCTCGAGCGCGAGATGATCGCGGTCGTCGTCTCCTCGGCGAACCGCTGCTATTACTGCCTCGTGGCGCATGGGGCGGCGGTGCGGGCGCTATCAAAGGATCCGCAGCTCGGCGAGATGATGGCGATGAACTATCGCGTGGCCGAATTGCCCGCCCGCCAGCGCGTCCTGCTCGATTTCGCCTGGAAGCTCACTTTGACACCGTTCGATATCGGCGAGCCCGACCGCGCAGCCTTGCGCAAGGAAGGCCTGAGCGAAGCCGACATCTACGATGCCGCCGACGTCGTGGGCTTCTTCAACATGTCGAATCGGATGGCGCATGCCACCGAAATGATGCCCAATCCCGAGTATCACATTCAAAATCGTTAAAGCCGCGCGGAATCTTTCGCCGGTAAGGAGTGCGCCGTGCGTCGATACATCGTCGGTTTTTTGGCGACCATCGGAACCCTTGCACTGATCGTCGTGATCGGCGGCATCCTCTTCGTCACCTCCGGGCCGCTCTCGGGCAAGGGACTTCCCAAATCGATCGTGCTGTCGATCGACCTGCGCAAAGTCCCGGCCGAGGCCGCCGCGTCGGGTCTGCTGGCGGGCGGCCTTCTCAATAGCGAATCGCGCGACTTCACCCATGCGCTGGAGCTTCTGTGGCAGGCGGCGGACGATCCGCGGGTCGCGGGGCTTTACGTCGAGGTCGGCGACGATGACGCGGGCCTCGCGCGCGTCCAGGAGCTGCGACAGGCGATCGCCCGCATCCGCGGCAAGGGAAAGTTCGCCATTGCCTTCGCCGAGTCGTTCGGCGGAGGCAGCCACTTCGCCGATTATTATCTCGCCTCGGCCTTCGACCAGATCTGGCTTCAGCCGAGCGGATCCTTTGCGATCACCGGCCTTGCGATCACCACTCCGTTCGTCAAGCGCGGCCTCGACAAGCTCGGCGTCCAGGTCGAAGGCGGCAAGAGGTACGAATACAAGAGCGCGCCCGACACGTTCACCGAGACCGGCTATTCCGGTCCCGCGCGCGCGAATCTGCAGCAGCTCGTGAACAGCCTTTATGGCCAGTTCGTCGACGACGTGGCGCACGACCGCAACAGGCCGGCGCTGAAGGTCCGCCAGCTCGTCGATACCGCGCCTTTCGATGCGGCGCGCGCCAAACAGGAAGGGCTGGTTGACCGCGTCGGCTATCGCGCCGATGCCATGGATGAAGTCTGGCGGCGCGCCAGCCAAACCCACGATATGGCGAGCTTGGCCGAGTATGCGGCCGACAGCGGCCGGCCGGTGCCGCGTGGCCCGGTGATCGCCCTGGTGCGCGCCAGCGGCGCCATCAGCTCCGGATCGG
>WNFR01007144.1_pt1 | contig 13771 bp, 13 predicted proteins | sample 5400221 | NCBI WGS metagenome assembly WNFR01 (sample SAMN13153357, study PRJNA577476) | soil metagenome | isolation source: 40 cm soil under Madrone tree | place: USA:California | collected 2016-06-14
CCCTTCCAAATGGATTGGTATCGCGTGCCCCGATGAATGGTCCACGACGCAGAATCGCTTGTGGGCACGGACCGCCCAGAGTTCGCTGAGATCGTTTATCCATATATTCGCCTTCACGCTCTCTTCCGGGAATATTAGAGTGTGAAGGTTTAGCCCAGTTCCCGGAATTGCGTCAGCCTGCCCGTCTTCAAGAGCCTTCTTCCGAATTGCCGGACTCAACGCCGTGTACACGAATTGGCCGCTGCTCTGAACGTCAAACGCAGTCACGTGTTGCTTTTCAGGAGTCAGAGCTTGGATCGTCTTCGCGTGGATGTTTGCAAGGAACAATTGATCATTACCGTCAGCAGTCTTCGCGAGAAAAGTCAGCCCGCTCGAATCGGAAAGCCAACGCAGGTGACTGATGATCGGGCCATCCTTGTAGGTAGATTTGCTCACCGTCCAGAAAGGTGAAGCCTCGTTCGTGGTATCTAGCTGCGAGAGAAAGTGATGCACATTCTCGGTGACGTAGACTCGGATAGAGGATTCTGACCGGTTCAAGTCGAGGCGACCACGTTCTGAGACTACGGCAAAATACCGATCATCCGGCGAAAATGCTACAGCGGTGCCCATCTGAGTCAGTCCGATGTCATCGGCGACGGTGAACCGCCTTGGCCCGTTCTGCGCCAGAGCGACGCGGGGCAACGTGATCATCAGAAATCCCGAGATGCCGAGCAGGAGGCAGACCAGAAAACGAAGATTTCTGAGGACTAACTTCGAAATCACATGCATCTCAATTAGCCCTCTCGCGCGGCTGCGGTCCAACACTCTCGACATCACCGGCTTCCTGTGCACGGTCCGAGCCGCTAGAAGCTTAGTTTGAGAGCAAATTGGATAGATCGCGGCCCTCCGATTTGATAGAGGGAACTCAAACCTCCTCTGCCCAGACTTCCTCCGCCCAGGTATTGTCCAAGCATCTGGGTGGACAGGCCGAAACTCGGGTCACTCAGATCTCCTATTGGTGGGGCAAAGTTGGGGTGATTCAAGACGTTGAACATTTCCGCGCGGAACTGCAATTTGAGCGACTCGCGAATCGGGAAGTCGCGGTGGATCGCGAAGTCCCATTGCGCGGCATCGAAACCTCTCAGGGCATTTCGACCAAGGTTTCCCTGCCGAAGTGGATTTCCCGTATTGGGATCAATGGGGGGAGAGCAGAAGGGGCCGATCTGGTCTGATCCGTCCGGACAGCCACCTGTTACGACAACATTGTTAAATGCCTTACCGCCAGGATATTGTGGCCCATAGAGATAAAGAGGAATGCCCGGAATTACATCAGGCCTGGGGTTCGCAAGGAAGCCATTCGAGAGTTGACCGAAATTCCCGTCAAAGACGTCCACCGGCGGGGCCGAGCGCGCTTGAATAATGCTCTGCAGAGACCAGCCTCGGGTAATAACATTCACGAAAGGATTCAACTTTGGAGACGGAAGGGCATATGTCAACGCCGCCGAAAGGGCATTGCGAATGTCAAAATCGGAAGGGCCTCGGTTTGCGTTTGGATTTGTGGCTGAAGCTGAATTAGAGGCATTCCCGATCGAGCCGGCGGAGGCTGAGTCAAACGAATGCGACCAAGTATACGAAACAAGCGCCTGGAGGCCTCGTGACAATCGCCGCTGAAATTGGAGTTGGAGTGCGTTGTAATCAGACGTAGGACTGTTGGTTACTAAGAATGCTTGGACATAATTGGCGTTCGGCGAAAATATATAGGCTGTCTGTATAAGCCGCCGCCCCGCGGACCCGATGTACGAAGCAGAGAGAGTCTGCCCAGCACCCAAGCCCTGCTCCAGCGCAACATTCCATTCAAGCGTGTAGGGTAAGCTGAGATTCGGATCAAAGGCCGCTAAAATTCCTTGGCTTGCATTCGGGGGAACGATTTGGACCGGCGCAGCCGCAGCGGAGCTTAAGGGAAAGTTGAAACTACCGCTAGGACACGCGGGGTCGGTAGGACTGGAACAAGACCTGGATGCTTTATAAGGGTAGCCGGCCTGGAGAAGTAGATTACCGACCTCTGAACTCGCCAGATCGTAGAATACGCCGAATCCTCCCCGAACAACTGTTCCCCTGTCTTGGCTCTGAGACAGTTGGTAGGCTACACCAAGTCGGGGTGCGACATTCCCGTAGCGCGTATCAAATGCCCGGGTTCCGGCCGATGCCAGAGCTAACTGAGATAGGTCGCTTAGGTTAAAACCAGTAACCGCCGATATGGCGGGACCCTTGGCTGATGAGGGCGCGAAATCGACATCCCAGCGCGCACCGTACGTTACTGTCAAACGGGGAACAACACGCCAGGTGTCTTCCGCAAAGGCAGCGACATTATGGAGCAACAAGATGACGTCAGTATTAGTCTGGATGAGATTTCCGCTCAAAGTTCCGGTTTCAGCGGACGGGACATTACGCATGCGAACAGTCTGGGCATACAACCCTGGTGCCGTTTCCGGCGACAAGCGACGATAGTCAATTCCGAATCTGAGGTTGTGCGGGCCCTTCTGAACAGAAATGTTGTCAGAAAGGGCTAGGCAACGGTAGAGAACCGGGCGGTACCGCACCGCCGAAATTGTCAATAGAATTCCGGCTGGATGCCGTAGTCCTGCTGTAATTGAACCGCAGTTCATTGTTTGTCCTCGCCGAAAGCATCCAGGTAGAGCCGATCGTTGCCGTCTGGGATACGATGCGAGACGAAAGCGTTGAGCTCAATGCGGCAAAACCGCCAAATGCTCGTTGAACAATCTCAGAAGGAGAATAGTTATATCGCCCGAAGAGAGTCAGCTTGTCACTCAGCTTATGGTCAATTCGAAGGCTGTATGCATCGAGGGTAGCAGGATTGGAAAAGCTGGCATTGAATTGAGCTCTCCCGTTGCCCAAATCTGGTTGATTCGGATCAAATGGGAACGCATTCAGAAAGGGCTGCACTGCCGGCTTGGCGTTTTGTCGCGCACTGAGATCCGGGACGGTTGTGAGTGCGGTATTGGGGAGCCGAAGCCGAAGTCCTTCGTAGGAAAAGAAGAAAAAGGTTCGGTCCTTTAGGATCGGCCCACCAAACGTACCACCGAAATCGTTCTGCCGCTCTTTAGCTTTGGGAAGCGGCGTTGGATTTAGAATGTTGACCCCGTTGAACCAGTTGTTCGCGTCGAAGATGTCGTTTCTTAGGAAGTCGAAGGCGGTAGCATGAAACTGATTCGTGCCCGAGCGAGTGACGATAGATATTTGCCCGCCAGGTGTCCGACCAAACTCTGGCGCGTACGTGGAAGTCTGAATACGGAACTCCTGCATCGCATCCACGGAAACCAAGCTGTTGGTCCCCCCAAAGACGCTGGTTGTGCCCACCGCACCTGCGGTCCCGGTCCCGCCAAACACGGCACTGCTGCCCACATTTGCGCTTACTCCGTCGACCATCCAATAGTTAGAGCTTGCGCGCTGGCCGTTAACACTAAACTGGCCCGAGTCTGATCCTCCACCGACGGTAACAACTACGCCTGGCGTGAGGTCGATCAGCGATTGAAAGCTTCTACCGTTCATGGGCAGGTTTTCGGCAAACTGCCGGTCCACGATGGTACTTACCGTAGCATCCGAGGTATTTATTTGAAGGGCTCCGGCTTCAACAGATACACTTTCGGAGGTGGATCCAACTTGAAGGGTGAAATTGCGACTGACCGAATCTTGTACGTTCAAGATCAAGTCCGTCAGGTCAATTGTCTTGAATCCGTCTTTGGCGACGTGAACCCTATAGCTTCCCGGCTTCAGACCTGTGACCAAGTACACGCCAGACCCATTCGAAACACCAATCGATGTGCCATTCGTGTCGGTGTTGGTCACGCGCACTTCCGCGCCAGCCATAACTGCGCCGGATTGGTCGGTGATTACGCCCGATATCGTCGCAGTTTCAACTTGGCAGTAGACGATGGGAGAAAGAACAAGAAGCAGGATCAATACAAGAACGAACCTGTTGGAAAATCGCTGATTCTGGAAACATCGAGTATTTCCAGATGGCTGATACGCATGAACCATCGTCCATACCTCCTCTGGAACAGTGTTCACGCAGGGACGGCCAGTCGTTCCCATGCGATTGTTAAAAGATGATGGGTATTCTGTTGACGCGGAATGATAACTAGACCAAAAGTGGGAACGTAAACTGGAACTACTTAGACTACGGATGATTCGCCGGACTACCTAGGTAGGCGCTGAGTATCTTTTTTCCGTGCGGACGTAGGTCTAGCCTGCCGTTTTGTTCGAGGGTAACAAACACACGATCGATGTTCGATAAGGCCTTCGCGTCATTCACCTTAAGCATCCAGCGCTTCTGTGAAACGTCGTCTGGATCGAGCGTGCCTAAGTTGCGAACGCTTTCATCGTTCCCCTCTCTGTGGCCCCATACGTAATAGGCGTACTTGCCAGTCTCGGACCTATTTGTGGAAAGATCGTAAGCGTAGAACACGAGAGACTGCCCCTGTGTATAGAACACGCGGCCAACCGCTCTTTTTGTCTTCCCGTTACCATCCGTATCGTAAACATCGACGATATGAAGATTGCGTGCGCCCACAAGCTCTCGCAATTTTGTTTCTGCTGCCAGGACATCTTGGTCGCGTTCCTTCAGTGACGACTGTTCTTGAAGCCTTTCATTCAGCGAACGAATCTCCCGATTTTGGACCTGAATCGCCGATTGATCGCTCTCTTGCTCGGATCTGAATCGTTGGAGAGCTTCTTCTGCTCTCACCTGTGTAGCGCGTGTGGTATGGAGCTCAGTCGTCAACGTGGCGATTTCTTCCTTCATTCCAGTTGTCGCATTCTGCAGCTGTCTGTTCTCATCGTTTCTGAGTTGAAGGTCGTGCTCAATCCGCGACCGTTCGGCCTTTAGGGCGGCTACTTCTTGCTCAAGAATTTCTTCATGGCGGCGAAGTTGATCTGTTACCGGATTATTCCTTTCTGTGGTAGAAGGCAGAATCACAGCAAGAGGCACCGATCGTGATATCGGACCATGAGTTATTTTTGATTGCCGCCAAACAAGCCCAACGACTAAACAACCGCTCATTACAAAGAAGCCCGCCCCGATTCTCCACATTCTGGTCGTGCTGAAAAACCCGAGAGGTTTACGTCTGGGCATCTGGTAATTATTCTGCGGCCGCACATGGCAGGAGAACTGAGCGCCTTCCCTGCTTGCAGTACGAAGGATCGAATTTCGCAGCCGGTCCTCCGCGTTTTGCGGGCGTTCGACTTCAAAGCCGGGCGCTTGGGCGAAACAAGCGGAATGAATTGTTCCAAGGTCGGAAAAGGAATCACGGCACGAAGGGCACTCTTCCAAGTGGGCCTTCACAACTTCCCATTCCGCCTCTTGGATTTCGCCGGCTGCGGCTAGGAAGCAGAGTTCCTCAAATTTTTCATGGCTAAGGATTGGCCACCCCCAGATCCATGCGCGTCCTCGCGGGAACTCTTACCTCCAACTCCTGCGGTTGACTTTGAGGCAACAGAATATTCCGCAGCTTCACCATCCCGCGATAATAATTATGGCGTGTCGCTGGCAGTGATTCCCCGGAGCTCTCCGCGGCCTCCACAAAAGTCATTCCTTCAATACATATTAGCTCGATGGCTTTTCGTTGTTTCGGCTTGAGGCCGGCCAGTCCCTCCCCCAAATACCTAACCGCTTCTGTCGCGGTGAGCCACCTGTCGGCGGCCCTCTCAGTTGAGAACGCCAGCGGTATGATCTCGTCCAAGTTCAGCTTCGAATAAAAATGCCGATGCTGGAGATGGTAACGCCTGTTAATACTCCGGGTGTATGCATATTGGAGGAGCCATATCTTGAGTGTGCCCTTGGAAGGGTCAAATAATCCCTTCTTTCGAAAAACATCTAAGAAGACGATTTGGACGACATCCTCGGCCTCCCCCTCGTCTTTAACGTATCGGTAAGCGACGCTGTAGATGAGTCGCTGATACCTATCAACAATAATTGCAAACGCGTCGTCGTTTCCGAGGGTCAGCTGACTTACGAGATCGTTGTCGGAGGCCTTTTGGAGTTCATTCCATTCGAGAAGGCCAGCGGCGTTAGGATTGATGGCGTCGCTCATTGATAGGCTCCTGCCGAAGGAAGCCCACTGCACCCAGCTAATTCATCTTTCTCGCTACATGGGATTTCGCAAGAGACGGGCTCGAAGGACTCCGAGGGAGCACCATGAGCCCCAACGACTTGACAAACGAAGCCGGGTCTCGCTTGGTATAGCAAGCAGGTGTAGGTGTCCGGTTCCCGACGTAGAACAGATGAAGAAGTAAAAAAATTCAGCATTCTCGAAAGCCGACCTTCAAGAGGTAGCTCATTACTGTCGCTACCACGAATCTGCCGGGGCTAACAGATTCATTTGCCAGCCATTTAGCAACCTAGAACCATTGGTGTCAAGCACAGTTTGTGGAGGCACTCTTCGACCCCTGTGGGTTTCCGATCTTTACAAATTGGCGTGCAAGTTAAAGGTGAGTTAACGTGTTGGAATGACTACTGCACGGTTTAGGCAAATCACCCAGTCCGATTGCTATAGCAAGCGCCGCCTCATCTCCAGGTCACAGCTAAGTCCGAGTCCGGAACATTGCTCTACAAATGGGCCGCGAGGCAAAAGCATTTTTTCACCCCTTCGCGGCATTATTCAGTATTATGCAAACGCATGCCCGGCCGAGTGGTACGAATGGATGTAGAGGCTGCGAAAGAGGACCTGAGTGTCCGCACCTTGGGGCCGATAGGGTATGACTTTGGCCGGCTTCTCTACTTAGCTTCCCTCAGGGATTACAGCACAGGGGAATACCATCATCACGGCCTTGCGCGATCCTTTTCTGAACTTGCCGCGCATGAGGCTCTTGCCGCGTGCCACAAAGAACTCTTCTACCGCCTCGCGGCTTGCCCGCTGAAATTGTTTGTTCCCCAGGTCGAGCGATTCATGCAGTCAGCTCGTCAAGATCTGCGACAAGCTGTGGATTCCTGGGAGACCCTTGAGGTGTACCGTCTGACGCTGCCCTGCCGCTGTGATCGGCTGACCGCTGCGCTGTATATGTCAAACGTTAAGATTGCGATGGCTCTTTTGAAATCTCGTCGCCCGGTTCAGCCAGTGAAAGCACAATCCGCATTGCCACGCCTGTCACCTGGCCGATAATCTCCGCTTCTTTCTGGAATACAAAAATACGGGTCTTGACCGGGGAGAGAGGGTGGGCGAGGAGAACCAACTTATCCTCAACGAGTTCGCACCATGCACAGGCGTACTCGTTCCGGAGGTCAACAAAATAGATCGGGCGGTCAAATTCAGATCGGGCCACTCCATGTCGTGGCTTCTTCACATCGGGATCGATCTCAACGAAGGACCCGGGTCTGATCAGCGGGTACAGGGTGTAGTCCTTAAGGCCAATGAAACCGTACAGCCGATGCCGCAAATCGAAGTGCTGAACAAATTCGAGGGGAACTTTGCCCCACGATTCGATCATGCGTGAAAGCAAATTCGTATGACTGAGATTCAGGCCTGCGTCAAAACGGACGGGAACCTCAAGTAACGCGGGCGCTTCTTCCGCCGAATCGTATTGTGCCAGGTGGGTTTTCGCAATCGGCAGTCCAGCGTGATATTTCTTTACCTTCTTTATGTCCACGCCGTAGAGTGCGAGAACTTCGGCGTAACTCAAACCATAGATGCTTGCGAGCGTAAACAATTTGTAGATGCTGGGGAGGGCCCCTTTTTCGTTTTCGAGCTGCGTCAACCATGGACTGGAGATCAGAAATTCTTCATTTCCTTCGGCTTCTGCAATGGTTTTGCTGAAGACTGCAAATTCGCGCGTAGTGATTCCTAGTCTGTTACGAATGTCCTTGAGGCGTGCTCCAGGGTCCATGGGTTCCTGCTAGCTCATCGGCGTTGCTAGACTCAAACTGGCCAAACTTACCCAAGAATAGTGCGTCTCCGGGCGAAGTCGTTTCATCGAAGCACAAGGCGCGATTGATACTCCTCTCGTACAACTATCAGATAGAGACCGCTGTCTGCGTGCCGGCGAAGTCGAGAGAAAGAAATGCTCCCGATGTGTCCGCGACATGCCTCCACACGCCAGGCCGGAAGGCGACCCAATCTGCGCCCATTGACTTCGCGGATTCTAGTTACTCGTTTGTGTAATGTCGATAGTACTTAGTTTACGGGTCATGCTCGGCAGCATCGATGTGCACAATATTTGACTCCGGGCGCGCCCTAACGGCGCGTTGTGCTTGGCGTAACAAGCAATCGCCCGCACGAAAGGCCGAGAGGCCGAGAATCTGACGGATGAAGGGCGTACGTCGAAAGACTGAGATTGCTAAACCGAGCGAGGTTGGCGTACCGAACTGAGCTTCACAGGGTCAATGTTCTCAAGCCGAAGGCTAAAGGTAGAACAGAAATACTCGGCCACGCGCAGTGTATAGGCCACAATCCGGAAGGCCTCAAAGGGTCCGCGCAAACAGAGGAAAACGAGGAGGACATTGGAGGCAAGAATGAAGCGAAGATAGTTGATGGTGAGCTTGAACTCGAATTTTGGGCTTGGCTCATAGGTGTAGCTGGCCAATTTGAGGTGAAGATCCATGAGATGTGCAACGTGCTTCTGAGTCATACGCAGCCATTGTATTGAAAGCCCCTTTCGCTCCTTCAGAAAGAAGCGCTGGACGTCGCCTGTCCCCGCCAATGAAACGTATTCCATGTCTTCATTCGCAAAGATTCTCTTAATGGCCGCGGTCTCGGTAAACACAGAATCGAGCGCCTCGCGCGCCTGGGAGTAATCTTCAACGGTTACTACTTGCGTGTGGCTTCGCTTGCTCCACTGCACAAGCAGGCGACCGCTGAGGATTAGGATCAGTGTGCCAAGAAGTACGATTGGAATCAGCCCGCTCATGGCCGTAAAGTCCTTCCGACACGCGTCGACAGGTGAGCGAGCGCGGCTCTCGTCTTGGCCGCGAGAAGCGCGTAATCTTGGTCAATTGCGCTTTCTGCTGGCGGCAAGGGCTCGGGCTGGGTGGACCAAAGGCTTGCACACCAAATAATAAGAGTAACGAGGTATGTTGTCGGGAGTAATTTTCTCAATCCAATCGAAAATTCGTTGCCGGGCAGGAAAAGGAATGCCAAATTGATCACATCGACTCCAACCAATAAAGAATAGCCGATTGTCAAACCCAGTAGATTGCGTCCGAAGGAAATTCGGTAACGTCCAAACAGCCACAGCATCGCCAGCAGAAGCGCGCCCTCAACGTACCGAAGGTCCCGACCCAGTTCAGCGGTGACGCGAGGTAAGGAAGCGAATCCACCGTGGAGAAGGTCGGTAGCCACGTAAGTACTGGTTAGAACGAACACAACTAACAGTAGAGTTTGGGCAAAGCGTGCAACCGCTGGGTTGTGTTTGAGTGATCGCCTAAAAATCTCAAAGACTATGGCGTAGCTCATCACGATTGTAACGAGCTCGGTATGCCAGTAGAACGCTTGATAGAAATTTGGAGCAAATTCATAGTAGGAAAAACGAAGAAGTTCGACCAGAAGAACACACCCGACGTAGGCATAGAAGAGGCGGTATTTTCTTAGGAGCGATGCTTTCACACCGCGGCAGAGGACAATAGCCTCAAGCCCAACGGCACTCAGCCAAATGAGGTTCGTACCCATGGCCACCCGGATGGTTAACTAGACTGGCATACTAGCACAGCAGCAAGTGGAAGGTGCCAGGCACCTTCCACTTGCTTGCCATACCCATTCATTAGACCCCGATGGAAGTGATCGTGGGCGGCTTCGGAACCGGAGGAACCGGAGCTCCTCCGTCAGCCATCAGTTTGGAAGGCCCGATTGGTGGAACGGGAGGAACTGGTGCCCCGCCGTCGGCGACCAACGTCTTGAAGAACGACATGGGTGGAACTGGCGGCACCGGTGCTCCTCCATCAGCGGCCAGGTTCGAGGGTGGGATCGGTGTTGGAACCGGCGGAACTGGTGCCCCACCGTCAGCGAGAAGCTTCTTGTGATGTTTGAAATGAGGAACAGGTGGAACCGGCGCTCCTCCATCCGCAACTGGACGCTGGACAGGAGCGGCCGGAGATTGCCCGTCATGCCGTGGTTGGTCCGTCGAGGATACTGACGGCGCCACGAGAACGATTGATGCGAATGCAGCAAGAACCAAACTGCTGAGTTTGTGTAAATACATCGTGCCCTCCTAAGGCTAGAATCTGGGCCGTAAGGCCCAGTCCGTGCTATAGAAGCACAAAAGCCCACGCGCGAGTGGCGGATTGATTATTTCGAGTGGGACTTGCTTGCTGTGACAACCAGAACAGGGGGTTCAAGGGAAGGGCAATGGTCTGCTTGGTCACCTCTTACTCAGAGCTTTTCGTTTCGATTGTTAGGTTTGGCGCGGCGTGAAGTCCGATATCAGGCGATTGCTATGACAAGCAGACCGAGCTGCAGGGACGCAGCTGCTATCTTCGGGTTCGTCTTGTTTTGGGTCGGAGCCTCAGTTTTGTATTTCGAGTAGGAGGACAGGCGCGCGAGGGTCGCGCCTTCCTTCCCGCCTTAGGTTGCTTGCTTGCCCGAGGTCGGCGAATCACTCGTTTGATCATTCTGCGAGCCAAAGCGAACAGCAGTTCCCTATCCCTGTCGCGCAACCGGCTAAATAAGATGTTGAGCTGTTCTAGCAGCCGCAGATCTCTTTTCGACAAACTTGGCAGAGATTCCAAGGAGCTTGTGCTCTCTGGAATAACGGGCGCCTGGTAAGGACCGTCTTCTTCATAAACTAGGTGAAATACAGGCACTTCAAGCGCCCTGGCAAATCTTGTGAGTGTCTCAAGCGTCGGGGTCGTATACCCATTCTCTACGCGGGAAATGTAGTAGCGGAAGAGGCCAGTGCGCTTCTCCATGTCTACTTGAGAAAGCGCCTTGTATTCGCGAAAGGCACGCAACCGCTCTCCGATGATCACCTTGGCCCCTGTTATCTTTAGGTTTGCCGCATCCTGAAACCCCATTGGCTCAGATGTGGGTTGGCTTTAGGTCGAGTTCCAGCGTTGGAATGGAAGTGTTCGGTGCCATTGTGCCCGACTGGATGTGAGCGATCTGAAGCTGTTGTTCCCAGTCAGGATGACAGACGATAACCTTCGTGGACAGCGTGCCCTGTTGAGTCTGCTCACAAAGAATGATTAACGAGTCCCACCTCTCTGTAGCGCCGTTTCTTCGGACACGCTGCCCAATGCGGACAGAGACTGCATTGGTCTTGGCGCGAAGACTGCCTGCATCGCCGGCATTGCAATGAACTTCAAATGCGACGCCGTCATTTCCCTCGTTCAGGTCGAGTCTCATATCCATTTAACCCTCACACGCTTGATTGCTAGCAGACTTTTCCACTGGCAGCCCCTATCTAATTTTAATGGGAGAGTATACTTTGTGGAATCATACATTGACCCAGTAGAGTATTTGTGCTGCGTATGCCATCGCAGGGCAGCACAGTTGGAACAGGTGCTTCCGAAAAAAGAGCGTTTGCGCGCGTTCTAATCCAATTGCGCAAAGAACGCGGCCTATCGCAAGAAGCTCTTGCCTCAAAGAGCGGATACCATGCGAAGTACATAAGCCTCCTTGAGCGGGGCAAATATAGTCCCTCTCTCACGACCATTATTGAGATTGCCGACGCCTTGGGCGTTTCGGGCTCCAGCCTTGTTCTTCGTGTTGAGAAGCTTCTTCCAAAGAATCGACGAAGACGACGCGATGCGCGCGACATCCGGTAGCTGACAAACAGGCGTTTAATTGGTTACCGGAACCAACCGGGTTTGGGCCACGGACAGTATACTCTCCTTTCTACAGGGATAGTATACTTTGTGGAACTATAATTGGTAGCCCTTCAATCTATAGCCGCCTATGGGACGAAAAGGCGGCAAATCACACCCACAAGACCCTGTTGTACGTGCTGCTTTCGCCCGCGCGTTGACGGAATTGCGGGGAAAGCGTGGCCGGAAGGGATACGTGTCACAGGAGACCGTTGCTGCCCGGAGCGGATACCACGAGAAATATATCGGTCTCCTTGAACGACGTAAAAATACCCCAACATTGACCGCTGTTCTTCAAATTGCATCTGCACTGCGCGTTTCGCCGTTAACTCTTGTGAGCCGCGTTCGTAAACTGCTACCGAAGTTCAACCATTTGGAGCGGCAAGACAAAGATTAGGAATCCTCATTGCCGAAGTGAAAAGCAAGAGCGCCAGCGCTTCGTAGTATGAATTCTCACAACTGAAACTAGATACGTTCAATACGTTCAAGGATTGCTGCAGTGTCGCGGTACAAAAGATATACCAGAATCGCCTGGAGAGCCCTTTCTCATCGGCCGACCGGCTTTCAAAAGTAAAAGATTTAGATCCTCACGGTCACAACCGTTTTTGTTCGAAGTCACATCGAAGAGTTGGCTCCGCTGTGTTTCCGTCAGACGGATGGGATTGAATGGAGGCAATTCTCAAGGGCTCGTCCCAGTCCGGATGGAAAACTACAACCTCAACTGCCAACGACCCATCGTCCTGCTCCTTACATTCAACGAGCAAGGAGCCCCAGAACTCTTCTTTTCCTTCTCTGCGAATCTGCTGCCCAATCTTTACAGACACAGCATCGCTCGCAACGTCAAGATGTCCCGCATTCCCTGCATGACAGCGCACTTCGAACTTCCGGCAGTCCTGCCTGGCGCTTGAGTTCAACTTGGGCTCCTCAACCGTTCTGTTATAGGGGGTGCCAGAAGTCGAGTTGATATGCCCCAATTCCTGTTTTCGTATGGCCTCTCCGTCCATTAGTGATTGCCTCCTTGGGCTGAGCCAAGACCGAAAGGGCTCATCCCTTTTTGCGTGAAAAGACCTTCCACGAAGTACAACTTTGGGACAATTTTCTTCCGCCGCACGACTTGAGTTGCGCGCGCTGTTCCTGCCGGCCACGCGTGAAACAATAGACTTACTATCGGTCAGCCCGGTCCGGGGACAACATCGGGGGAGAACTCAGAAATGATCTGAAGTATTTCGTGCACGCAAGATACCATCTGCATCCGCCGAATATCTGCTTGGCATAGCAAGCAGAAACGCAAAAAACTATTCGAATGCATCGATCAGAGCCATCGCACCAATCGACGAAGGGGGAAGTCGCCATGGCAAATCTTTGACGCTCGAGCCGATATCCCACTGGATGAATGCGACGCTTACCATACCGTTGCAGCGAAAATTGTCGGGCCGAAACGCCAACCTTCGGTAGCGAACCGAATGTTCTCGCGGGATTCAACTCACTCAGAAATAAAGAGCTTGGCTCCCCGGGTAGGATTCGAACCTACAGTCTCTCGGTTAACAGCCGAAAGGATCGAAAATCTAAGTGCCCTATCTGGTGTCGCTTACGAGAAAACGGGAGCCATTTTTCCTTCTTTAGTTGCACCCACTTCCGCACCCACGGTCGGTCACGAGAGCACCTGCTTTGCAAGTAAGCAGCTTAAATCACACAAGTGCCGCATCTGGTGTCGCTTACGCGGGAACGCGCGGTGCAACCACCCTCTCAAATAGGACTGAAGTTGGACCGAATCTTTGGGGTGAACCCCTAAGATGGCACAGTTTTTTTGGACACAGCCTCCGCTTTCGTGACAGCGTTCTTGCATCTCCTAGCAGGAGAAGGGGTCTGGGGAAGGGGACGGCATTTGAATCCCCGTCCCCAGGAGTCCTTTAGAAGTCTTTTTCTTGTTGGGTTGCTCTCAAAAAACACCATCGTCGGCGCTGTAGAGAAAATCCGCAAGGT
>WNFR01004868.1_pt1 | contig 13770 bp, 10 predicted proteins | sample 5400221 | NCBI WGS metagenome assembly WNFR01 (sample SAMN13153357, study PRJNA577476) | soil metagenome | isolation source: 40 cm soil under Madrone tree | place: USA:California | collected 2016-06-14
AAAAGTTTGGTTGAGCGAAGAGAGCACGCCTTATGTGCAGCTGAAAAAATATAATACGACACTCGGCGACCAGCCCCGCGAGTACGCTCCCCTACCCCCGGCGATCGCCGGTTCCATAGGTGTTCGCAAGGTGATTGCTCACCACCTTCATCACCTGCCACTCTCTGCGGTGGGTACCAGGTATTTGGTCAACAGCCATCTAATAAGGTTCACGGCTACGCCGGGTCGGCCGTGTGACACGAGCCCACCGGGCTTACATAAAGACGGGGAAAAATACATCGCCACGCATCTACTGGGCCGATGCGGCGCTCACGGTGGCGAAGTCATCATCACCGACAATGACAAACAAGAAATGGACCGCTTCACGATGCGCGAGTCGGGTGAGGGTTATGTCTTCGACGATGATCGCGTCTGGCATATGTTGACGCCAGTGGCAGTACTGGAAGGCAATCAGTACGCTTACCGTGACACGCTGGCGTTCGATATGCTGCCAGAGGGCTGGGAACCTGTGAAGTGATCCCGGGAGCTACCGCGCAGGGCTGGTGCCCCTCCACCTCCAATCGCCGACACGAAGCCTCAACTCTTAGCTCGCGGCTCTCCATACTTCACGACCGCGAAGCCGCTAACAATCAGATATTCAACCTCAAAATCGTTTAAGAGTTAACTCCCAACCGCAGGCGCAGGGCCAAGGCGAAGCTTCAAGAAGCATCGCAACAATCAAAAACCCAAACACGTCAAAATCAAACTTGGCGTGCAATAACAATGCCCCCTTCTCTCACGAGTTGAGGGGGCTGTTTTCTTTTTACCATTAGAATCGGTAGACAACTCCTATGGTAGAACTGCCGTCGATGTACGTTGTTCCTTTTTGCTGTCTTGTCAGAACGTAATTGTACGGGTCAGTGACAGTTTCATGAAACGTGCTGATGGAAGAACTGACGTGAAAGAAGAAGTGATGCGCTGTGTAGGGAGAAGGCTCCCAGAAGTTGATGAAAATTCCCTGCACACCATTTGTGCATTTGCAGCCGTAGGCTTGAGTAGTCCCGCCGCTCGGAGTTGTGAACGTCTGCGGTTTTGGATACTCGGTGCTTTCGTTGAAATGCCGGAAATACTCTGCGGTGATTCGCAAGGAAACGTCTGAGTTGAACCAGTCGCGCCCGCCGCCCACTCGCCAGCTATCGGCCTGCTTCTTGTACAGCTCGGTGTAGGTCTTGCCCCAGTCCCCGCCACCGCCGACCATCCAATATGCATTGATTTTGTAGAAGACATCCCCGGTAAGGCTTCGAGAATGCCCTGTGTTATTGCCAACCGTTCCATCGTTGGTCTTTTTTGCGAAGCTGTAGTTTCCAGTCGCGGTCAGACTTATGTCTCTGGTTTCCCAATTGGTTCCGGGATGCGCGTCAAGGGACACAGGTGAGTATCCCCCGCCGTTCAAGTCCAGTGCTCCCTCAATAAAGGAATGCGGATAAGCTTTCGGTGTTGACATGTCCACCTGAGCAGCGGCGACGAAGCTGAGGCACTGTGACAGGACTAGGCTGAGAAATATTTTTTTCATGGCTTCTCCTAAAAATGTTGCCCTGCAAGACTTCTGCCCTGCACGGCGGTTGCACTACTTCTTGTTGTCTTTGCCTCGGAACGCTTCGGCGATGGGCAGAGGAGGGCGGGGGAAGAGGCCGGGTTGTTGCTGATCAGCCTCCCCGGCTGCAAGCTTCTGGGACGCAACCTGCAAGCGAAGAGCGTAGATTTAGCAACTAGCATCGCCAGTGCGAATACAGCACAACACAGAACAAGCTTGCCTAACCTCATCTGAGTATCCTTATGTATTTCACGTCGCGCTTCGGGCTGTTATACCTACAAGGGCAGATACTACGGGACACGCTGATGGTGGGGCTAGATTACTCGTCACTTATGAGCATACGACGGTTATACGCGAACCCATGACGCCGTCGATTTATGTCAGGGTTTACCTGACTTATACATTACGTCTCCATGGTGATTGCTGAAAGGACGCTGCCACAGATGATTGAGAAGAGGAATTATGAAATCCCGTCACAGGTTGGATCAAATGAGATCCGCAGCCCGCTTGCACGCACACCCCCGCGCCCTGCCAACTGGCGTCGCGCCAGGCTGAGGGACTTTTCGCATCAATCGTGACTAGTTCAAGCTGACAACTTGCAATTTGACAAAGCGGTAGTGACCGATGGCACACACTGGACGACTCGTTACTTGTGGTGCCAAGGTGCGGAAGTAAAAGTTGTAGGTGTTGGAACCAAGCCCGTTGCTGCTCCAATCGCGAGTGTACGCACTAATTTGACCCGGCGCGGCGTTCGGCGAAGGATTTGCTGACGTTTTTAGCGGATTATGCGAGCTTCAGTCGATGTCGATGTCGCACCTGGCCTATCCAATCGGCGGGACAAGGGAGGAAGTAATTTCGGTGACTACCGTCTCGTTTCTTTACGCTACCTCAGCGGCCTAAAACTAACCTGTTGTGAATTTGTTCGCGTCCCGGCTGGCAAAAGCTGAAGATGAAGACCGGGCAAGGACCACCCCATGGCAGAACGTGTGCAGTATTGATTGCTGCAAGTGATGTTATATCGTAGTCACCTGTCATCTGCATGTCAGGTAAGCCCTGACATAAATCACTGGCATCAGGGTTGAGCGGATAACGTTCGTCTGGTCATAACTACCGATAACCTAGGCGGCCACTCTGCATGGTTGATAGTGTCTTCCTTGTAGTTATCGCAGAGTCGAGGGGGAGTGCTCTTTGGGTGCAATTGTGGCCAGCAGGCAATTATGGGCGCGATGTGGTCACACCAAAGCGCACGCGTCCCATAAACGTGCAGTCCGAGGTCGTGTAAATTGCAGCACGGCGATAAGTAGTCTCCGGGCAAATACAAGGTCTGCTCGCGTTCGGTGGGCCTGCCCTAACCCGATTCGTTGGCGTTCTTTAGTGGCATGTGCACAGAAGGCTGGAGGCGATGAAATCAACCGTTCTGGATTGCGCTAGAAGCAGGCGCATGATCAATGATTGCCGCACGGCATTGAAATTGTCGAACGCCGAGAATAGGAGCGCAAAGGAAGATGACAGATTTCGCTGGGGAATGAAGGCGCTGGTCGTCGGTGGCGATCCAGAGATGGTCGACGTCTTTTCTCAGCTGTTCTCCGAGCTTGATATCGAGACGGACGGATGCGTCCTCGAACCTGCCGCCATCGATCGGCTTTCGTCCGGAAAGTTCGAGGCTCTTGTTTTGGATGTGGATGATGTTGCAGGCTATGCAAATATCCTTAAGAGGATTAAGGCAGGGCATCAGAATCGCAATTTGCTGGTGTTTGTGGTAGCCAGTGACAGCCGGGCTCAAGAGGCAGCATTCGCCTCAGGGGATGCCTTCATTATCAGGCGACCCTTGGATCAATCCCAAGTCAGAGATGTGCTCCGTCGAGAGTATGGACGGATGCTTGGCGACAGTCAGGCATATTTTAGGCTAGCTGTCGAGTTGCCAGTTTCGATCCTGAGAGGATCAGGAAACCTGCTGCAATGCACCACCACGAATCTAAGCCAAAGCGGGATGGCAATCAGGACTCCTTCCCCCCTTGACATTGGAGAACAGCTAGCCGTCGCTTTCACAGTTCCCAATACTGATGTGTCCGTGAATGCCGACGGAACCGTTATTTGGGATGACAGACATGGCAGAGCTGGGATTCGCTTCCAGTGTTCGAGCCCCGTGACGCAATTGTACTTTTTCGAGTGGCTCCATGATCATTTCTTCATACGGTTCGATAGGATGCAGACCGAACTCTCCCTCGCGCACGACATTCAGGCCACTCTGGTACCAACCATTTCCTTCCAGACTTCGAGGTTCGAGGTCTACGGCAAATCTCTTCCCAGTATAGAAATGGGCGGCGACTTGATCGACGTCGTCGAGGGCGACGGTGGTCTGCTCGCCTACGTCGCCGATGTCTCTGGGCACGGCCTGCCCGCGGGCCAACTCATGGGTATGTTAAAGACTGCATTCCGAGTTTCTCTGCAGTTCCATCAAGAGCCCGTTGCTTTGCTCGAAAGTGCTGATCGTATTTTGCCATCCGTCAAGGGACCAGGCATGTACGCCACCGTCGCGCTGCTGCATTTCAACGGGTCGGTGCAAGCCGAGTACGCGCTTGCTGGGCATGTGCCCATCCTGCACTATCGCCGTCGCAGCCGTGACACGGTTCGGCTCGCCATGGAGCAGTTCCCCTTGGGCCTGATCCCAGGGGGTAGTTATGCAAGCGAGCGCGTCAGTTATTCACCGGGTGACCTCTTCCTGATGCTCACCGATGGCCTCACGGAGACAGCCGGCGAGACAGGTGAAGAGTTTGGTCTCGCGCGACTGGAACAGCTGCTGGTTGAGCGCGCCACCGAACCCTTGCAGCGGATTTGGGAATTGGTCATGGGTGGGGTAAAGCAGCATGGCATGCAGCGGGATGACCAGAGTCTGCTGTTGCTCCGTGTCCGCGATCGGACTCCCGGAAGCACCACCAGAAGCTCGTGCCTAGAGGAGGTATTGGCGTGAACCTCGATGTCGCTGAGTCGGTCGTGCGGGCGCTTCTTGTTTCAAATGATTCGGTGACCATCAAGCAAGTTTTAGAACCGCTGCGGGAACTTGCGGTAGAGACTGAGGTGTGTACCGGTATCTCAAGCGCCATGTCCCTTGTGAGCATTCGAAAGTTCGACACTGTGGTGGTAGACATCGGATTGGGAGGACAGAGCCTGACAATCTTAGAGCAGGTGCGTCTTTCACAGTCCAACCGCACCACGGTGGCATTCGCGATCACCGACAGCACAAGACAATCGGCGGTCGCGTTCGGGGCGGGCAGCAATTTCGTGTTTGAAAGGCCGCTTTCGTCGATGTCTGTTGGACGAACATTGAAGGCTGCGTACGCTCTAATCGTGCGCGAGCGCCTCCGCTACTTCCGATGCCCTGTTTCAATCCCCGCCGCCATCCGCAGGGAAGGCGCAGACCAGATTCGTTGTCAGGCCCTGAATATCAGCGAAGGGGGCATGGCGGTAACAACTCCCATGCCTCTGAAACCCGGAACAGAGGTGACAGTCCAGTTCACGATTCCGGGCCAATCCAAGGAATATTCGGCTCAGAGTGAAGTTTGCTGGTGCGACGAAAAGGGTCGTGCCGGATTACGATTTCTTGCGCAATCCTCCGCACAAAGGTCCCAGTTAAGGGAGTGGCTGGCACAGAGGTTGGAGGATGGCCTCCCCGCATCGGTTGCTCTGAAATTCCGATTGACTACCTAGCCGGAGATATCAATGGAGACGCTACTTGAGAGGCGCTACTTGAAAGAAATAAGGCTAAATGCGGGACTGCTGACAGCTTTGGCTTACATCTTGACTTTCCGGACAGGCGTTTTATGGCTCATTCAGGCATTGTACTCCTTAGCGGCCGTCGGATTCTTCACTTGAGTGCGGCGGCAAGCTCACTAATTGACTAGAGGCAGGCTGAAGAGGACGAATGGGCAGGAAAAACCGACATTTGAAATCCAAGATGGTCTTCGCCACCAGTGCATCAATTGCACTCGGTTTAGTTTTCTTAATAGTTGAGGCGCGTCGATACAAAGGCATACCTCATCCCGCTCCGAATAGGCGTGAATGGGCAGCGAAAACGGAGCCAGAGGTTCCGCTGCTCGAAATCAAATCGGTTGTGCCACACGGCGATATTTATGAGATAAAAGGTTCCGCTGAACCTGGTAGCACGGTGATCATGAATGGGCAATCCGTCCCCATTTTGTTTGAGAATTCTAGCTTTAGGTACTTCGTGGGGCCTCTGCCTGATGGTATCACCATTTTAACAATCACTGTTCAAAACGAGGATGGAGGCGTCAACACCAAACAGCTGGCGTTAGGTAATGAGAATTAGCGGAGGAGTAACGAGTGTGCTTCTTATCCCATATGAATAGCCCTTTTCGTGTTTGCTGATCCGCTGCTCTCCGAACCCACTTCTCAGTTCGTTCTAGGGCTGGCCCAGAATGTGTCCACTGTTCAGATCATGGACAATCGGATTGGATGTAGGTCGAAAAGCCCAATCCACCTACTTACAAAGCTACAGCGGCAAAACTTCGTTCGCGAGTGTCCATAACCTGTACAGTTTGTTGTCGTGTGTCACTGCGCAAACTATTGCACCTAAACTGCCTGATATTTGGCTGACAGAGTGTATCTCCTTCTGGGCGAGCAGAGATGTGAATTCTGAAATGCGAACACGGATGGTGCTGGGTTCCGATGACACGATCACTCGTGAAGGACTTCGATCTCTTTTCGGACGTGCTCCAGAAGTTGAGATTATCGGAGAGGCTGCAACCTTAATGGCGACTCCGAAGAAGGTCCTGGAGCTACTCCCAGATGTAGCGCTAATCGAGGTTAGCGTTCCGAACAGAGAGCACGGACTTCGCGCAGCCGCCGACATAGCAGGCCAATCGCCCCAAGTTCGTGTCGTAGTGCTCACGAATAATGGTGACCTTCCCTATGCGCGTTCAATGCTGGCAGCGGGTGTGTCCGGCTTTCTTCTCAAGAATTCCGAACTTTCGCAACTGTTCGCTGCAGTGCGGAGAGTTAAGCTCGGAGGGAAATTCATCGATCCAACTGTGAGCAACGATCTCGTATGGCATGGGATCGAAGGAAAAACCAAAAAGACGCGCTCAACTTTCAGTCGGCGTGAGTCGGAGGTGTTCAGAGCCTTGGTTCGCGGCTATACAAATGCGCAATCGGCGGACGTGTTGAAGATTGGTGTTAAGACAGTTGAGACTTATCGCCTGCGAATCTATAGAAAGCTACGCTTGAGCACCCGAGCAGAGCTTGTGGAATACGCCCTGGCCCATCGATTACTAAATGAGAATGCTTAAAGCAAGTTGAAAACTCGTGAAGGTTGTCTCTGCTCAAGTGATGGAAACGACAATTAATTCCAGCCCGCGTCGCCGCTCTCTGGGCGAATTCGCGAAACTCCACCAATCCTGGTGCGTGGGTATTCTCTTCGCCACGCTCATCGGCGCTCAAGCGCTTGGCTTTCTCGTGCTCGGAACCGGCCGAGCGGGTCGCGGTCTATCCGAGTCCATCCTCGTTCTCGAAAGTCTTGGCGCCCTTGGTTGCGCGTGCATTGCATTTCTTCGCGCGCGCGGCATTACCGCCCTGTTCTGGTTTCTGTTTGCAGTCGTCCTGGTGGTTTTGCTTGTTCCCACCGCCCTCCAGGCCTACGATACCCTCTTTGCCCAACCCATCGTGTCAGCTTCGACCTGGCGCCTGCTCTATTGCCTCTATGGCGCCCCGATCCTGATGATGCTCTTCCTTCCGACCCATCGGCGCGCTCGCGTGAAGTTGGAGATCTTTCTCGATCTCTTGCAGATCGCGATCGTCGTTAGCCTCATCTACTCCACGTTTTTCTTTCTTCCGGCACATCGGATGTTGCCCGCGGACGCCCTCCTCCACGATGTCACCTTCAGCGACGTGCAAAGCTTGCTCCTTCTAATCGCAGTCTTCGTGCGCCTGCAGTTCGCCGGCATCGTCAGGAACCGCAGTCTATTGCTTCGGTTAGCGCTTTTCCTGCTGGTCTGCGCGGTTGCCACCTTCGTCGGTGACTGGATCGACCTGCACCACTTTGAGCCCGCCGCCGCTTGGTTTGACCTTGGCTGGGCTGTCCCTCAGGTCGCGGCTGCGCTCCTCGCTCTCACTTGGGCCCCTCCCCCCGAGCCGGAATCCGCCCCGCCACCCGCTAATTTCCTCAACCTCCTCGGCGCCAACCTGGCCCTGGTCGCCCTCCTCTGCTGCATCAATTTGCTGATGGACCACTGGAAACAGGCATACGGAGCAACTCTCACAGACATTGCGATTGCCGCGTCGCTCGTTGCCTTCACCTTCCGGTTGGCCCTCACTCAGTTTCACCAGCAACAGGAAATCGTCGAGCGCAAGGCCGCGCAAATACGGCTGACTGCCTCCAACCAAGTGGTGGGTCGGTTGCTCGGCCACTGCCGCCGGCAAACTTCAGAAATCACCCAGATCAGCGAACTCGGAAGTCTGCTCCAGGCCTGCGCCTCCCGCGAAGAAGTCTTTCGTCTCATCCCGGAGCGCTTGCGCCTCCTGTTTCCAGGAGCCTCGGGCTGTATCTCGCTGCTCAGCGCATCAAAAAATCGAGCCGAGTCCGTCGCCACATGGGGAATCTGTCCCACCGATCAGATTTTCTGGCCCGATGAATGTTGGGCGCTCCGCCGCGGACGTACCCATGTTCATACTGGTGGCGGTTCCGGCCCTCGTTGCGCTCATTTGTTAGGGGAAGTCGCTTCGGTCTGCATTCCGCTCATCGCTAACGGCGAAGCGATCGGAACACTGTCCGTCCAGAATGACGATCTCCTGCCCACCACTTCCGATCCAGACGCTGACGCCATTAACTTTACTCGCCGGGGTCAACTTGCCGCCGTCGTGGCCGAACACATCGCAGTTTCGGTTGCGAATCTTACCTTGCGTGAAAGTCTCCGCTTGGAGGCTGTCCGCGACCCGCTCACCGGCCTTTACAACCGCCGCTACATGCAGGAGTTTCTTGATCGCGAACTCCACTCCGCTCGTAGAAAACGCCGTCCCCTTGCCGTCATGATGCTCGACCTCGACCATTTCAAACGCTATAACGACAACTTCGGGCATCGCGCTGGCGACCGAGCCCTAGCCGCTGTCGGCCAGATGCTTCAGCGCTGTGTGCGCGCCGAAGACGTGGCCTGCCGCTACGGCGGCGAGGAATTTGCCCTCATCTTGTCCGAGTGTTCCCTTCTGCAGGCGACCGTGCGCGCTGAGGAAGTCCGCAAGCGCCTCCAGGAATATTGCGCTCACAGCGAGGATAAGCCTACTGAGACTCTTACCGTCTCGATCGGCGTCGCCGCCTTCGATGAAACCACCGATCGCGTCGATCTCCTCCTCGAGTTCGCCGACGACGCTCTTTACGCGGCCAAGCGCGCCGGTCGCGACCGCGTCGTTGCTGCCCGGCCCGCAGCCGCGTTACCCAAATTTGCGTTCACCGAGACGGATCCAGTCACAATGGCATCGACCGAAAAAGCCTAGCCGACCGCTTTGGACAATAAATGGTGCTGTGTGTTCGTGAAAGCCAAGTCGGTGAAATAGCCTAGGAGGCACTTCGAAGAATATGGAGAACCGTAAGTACCAAAACAGGATCCGCGAGACCTTCTTGTCAGAGTCTTCTGGGAATTCTCGTGCGCGAGATGTCGAGTTTGAGATTCAAAAGACCACGGATAACGTTGCGCACAGCAAACAACGGGAAAGAACTCCTGGAGTTGCGCTCTCCTCGAAACAGTCAGAGGCATTCATCCCTTGGGTCCTGCGTGTCGTCGACAAAGCATTCTCAAGATAGCGCGAAGCGGAACACTTCAGCAATCAGAGCGGGAGTTAATCAAGAAGCAGTCGCTGTCTCTTTGTCATCACTATCCCGGAGGAGTTTGTACAGGGTCGTCCGGCTGATTCTGAGAATCTCGGCTGCCCTCGCTTTGTTGCCGCCGACCTGCTCGACTACCTCCCGAACATAGCGGGACTCCATTTCCTCCAGAGAGAGCGCCCCCCCCGCGTACGTTCCTCGCAAGCGCTCGCGAAAGTGCGGCGGCAAGTCACCGACGTCAATGTAATCAGTCTCCGACATCAGGCAGGCGTTCCATATGACATTTTCCAGTTCACGGACATTGCCCGGCCACGGATAACGGTCCAACAGGATTCGGGCCCGACGAGTTATACCCCGTATGGCTTTCTTATGCGACGCCGAAAATCGTTCAAGGAAATGCCGCTGCAACAAGGGAAGATCTTCCTTCCGTTCTGTAAGTTCTGGAAGTTTGATCTCGACCATTGATAAACGATGGTAGAGGTCGGCTCGAAACTTATTGTCCGCTGCCAGAACGCGAAGGTCCCGGTTGGTGGCTGCGATAACCCGCACGTCCACTCTACGCACGGCAGGGGAGCCAACCCGCTGAAATTCCTGATTCTGAAGAACTCGTAGAAGCTTGGCTTGCGCAGCTGGGGTCAGCTCGCCGATTTCGTCCAGGAGGAGGGTGCCACCATTAGCATATTCGAATAGGCCGACCTTGTCCTGGGTGGCCCCGGTAAATGCGCCTCTCACATGACCAAACAGCTCGCTTTCAAACAGCGCTTCCGTAATTGCCGCGCAGTTACAGACGACAAATTTTCTCGATTCTCCCGAGTTCAGATTGTGAAGTGCTCTGGCCACTAGTTCTTTTCCGCTCCCCGTCGGTCCGGTTACGAGAGCAGTGGAAAAATGGGGCGCTACCCTGCGGATCCGGGCGAAGACTTCCCACATGGCAGGACTCCGACTAATCATGCCCTCAAACTGAGAAGACTCCGCCAGTTCCTGGTCGAGGTGCCAAAGTTTCTGCCGCCTCTCGGCTTCGGCTAGGAACTCCCCAATTCGCCGGCGTAGCTTTTCAATATCAACAGGTTTCGTGAGGTAGTCGCACGCGCCTTTTTGAATCGCCTCCACGGCGGACTCGGTGGAATAGTCGCTGGTCACGAGAATCACGTCAACCGCGGGATCAACCGCAACCATCTGCTTAAGCAACTCCATTCCGCCTATCCCAGGCATCACGAGGTCAAGTAGAACTAGATGAGGGCGTGTGGCTACGAAGAGCTCAAATGCCGCTCTTGGGTCTGAGGTGCTGGCGATCTTCACGCCTGGCTGGTCCAATGCAGTGGATATGAATTCAAGGGTTTGTGCGTCGTCATCGACGGCCAAGACTTTGACCACGATGTCGGTATTTTCCATTTGAGCGGCCCTCCGATGAAGCCGTGGGTTCCCAAAGCTTCGTTTAGCTGGCAGATGGGTCCGAGCTCTCCGCCGGTTGTTTTTGAAGTCACACGCTCGCTGACTCAAGTCGTCACTTGCTGCGACATGAGTAGACAGATCGCTCGCGGAGTCCGCGCCCCAAACGGGCATAGGAGCGACCTCCTCGTCCGCGGCGGCTCTTGGACCTTGGGTTAGCTCTCAATCTGTTCTAGTAGGCAGCAACTTTCTCTGATCGTGTGTAGCGAGGCAAAGTCAGGCTCTACGAACTGGAAACCGTAGCGAAACTCATTGTTTTGACGAACAGTCGCAACCAACCTTATACGTCGGATGGGAAGCTTGAAGTCCAGTCCCACGATCTGACCCACCGGCAAGTGTATTGGCAAGACTGCTGACATACCAGACACACTGATGTCGAGTGAATTTGCCGGAACGAGACCTTGTGTCGGTGACTCGATGGTCACATCAACACTGAGTCTGAACCGCGGATGCTGGCGTGTTTTCCGAGCGTAATCCGCGGCTAACTGGTTGCTCTTATTCTCCTCCTCCTGCATCGCGTGACCACCAGGTATCGGTCTCATCGGCTGAGAAGGCCTCTCAACTGGAGGCGGAAGGACGGATTCCTCGTCAAGAACAGCGCGCACCTTGGTGAGCAGCGCTTCTTTGGAGAATGGTTTCGAGAGGAACGCCATGCCATCGTCAAGCACACCTTGGTGCACAATCATGTCCCCGGCATATCCGGACACATATAGTAGCTTGACGCTGGGTCGGCACCTTTTCACCACGACCGCCAGATCGGGGCCGCTCTTGCCCGGCATAATGACATCACTCAGAAGTAAGGCGATATCGCCTTCGTGCCGCTGCGCGATATCAATCGCAGTCGAAGCGTTTTGCGCCTCCAGCACCATGTAGCCGCTGCCCTGGAGAAGACTGACGATTACCTTGCGCAACGCCTCATCGTCTTCGACGACCAAGATCGTTTCCGTGCCGGTGGCAAAAATAACCGGCGCCTTCGGAGAAACAAGACTCTCGGCCGGCTGATCGAGGCTCGGTAAATAAATCTTGAACGTTGTTCCGCGGAATATTTCGCTATAGACCCAGATGTATCCGCGGCTTTGTTTTACGATTCCATAAACTGTAGAGAGTCCCAGCCCGGTGCCTTGATTTGGTTCCTTCGTTGTGAAGAAAGGCTCAAAGATCCGAGACAGCGTGGCTGCGTCCATACCCACTCCGGTATCGCTAATGGAAAGCATCACATAAGAGCCGGGAATGACCGGTTCGTGGAGCTGGATATAGCTCTCGTTCAGTTCAACGTCGGTGGTTTCGATGACGATCTTTCCGCCTTCGGGCATTGCGTCCCGCGCGTTAACGGCCAGGTTTATCAACACTTGCTCAACCTGCCCGAGATCAACGCGAACGCTGCTCAGCCGTTCGGCTGGCGTGATGACCAGAGAAATATCTTCCCCAATCACGCGCAGCAACATTTTGCTTACGTTGTTAATCACGTCATTGAGGTTCAACGTTCTGGGCTGGAGAACCTGTTGCCGACTAAAGGCTAAGAGCTGGCGTGTTAAGGATGCGGCGCGTTCCCCGGCTTTCTTGATTTGCTCCACATGCTTGCCAACCGGGTGTTCGCTAACAAGATGTTCACGAGCAATTTCGCAGTAGCCGATGATGACTGACAACAGGTTATTGAAGTCGTGGGCGATACCACCAGCCAGCCGTCCAACGGCTTCCATCTTCTGAGCCTGACGAAGTTGCTGTTCCAGGTGACTGGCCTCTGTAATGTCATGGATAATCGCAAGAACGCATGGTTCATCGCGCAAATGGATGCGTTCAGTGGCGAATTGGACCAACTTGATTTCGCCAGATCGTGACCGGAAGCGAACTTCAAACAACTTGGCCGGATCGTGGTTCGCCAATTGCTTGCACTTCAGATCTTCCTGTTCTGCATCAGTCCAGAAATTGAGTTCTTTGGCGGTGCGACCGATTACATCTTCCCGGTTGTATCCCACCATCTTCAGAAAAGCAGGATTGGCATCGACAATCCTGCCCTCGGATTCTGTCGCGATCGTGATACCAAACGGAGTGGACCGAAACGCCTTCGAAAACCTCTCTTCCGACTGGCGGAGTCGTTCTTCATCTCTTTTTCGCTCCGTGATGTCATGCGCTAGAACTAGCTCTGCTTCCCGGCCCTGAAAGTCCAAGCTATGCGCCGTAACTTCGACGTAAATAATCGACCCATCTTTTTTGCGATGCCTCCACACTTCCACCTCTTGGAGACCGCGCGTAGACCGCGCCATGTGCTCACGGAGACGGGGAATATCAGGGTCTGGTCGAATATCGAGGATGGTCATGTCAGCGAATTCATTACGCGAAAAGCCATAGTGGCGAATGGCGGCTTCGTTCACTGCCAGAAACGCCAGAGTCTCGCGATCGAAAACCCACATAGGCAAAGGGTTGGACTCGAAGAGTAGGCGGTATTGCGATTCCGATTCACGCAGTGTTTTTTCGGCTGGTTCGTGCGCTGTGATGTCGCTTACGCTGGTGAAGGCACCGATAATAGCACCGGAAGAGTCCCGCACAGGCGAAAGGAATAGCGAGACCTCAAGGAGGTGTCCCGCTTTGGTGATTCCCTTAGTCTCATAATGATCGACGCGCTTGCCGTGCGCTATTTTGGTTAAAATGGTTGGAATCTCGTTAGCATGATTGCCGGGTACGAGTGTGGCCATTGGCTTGCCGATTGCTTCGTCGGCGGTGAAGCCGTAGATTCTTTGCGCCCCCTTGTCCCAGCTTGTAATGATGCCTTCTAAATTGATGCTGATCATCGCGTTATCGGAAGATTCAATAAGGGACGCAATCCATGTTAACTTTGCTTCTATTCGCCCGCTTTCGACGATGTCTGGCTGTAATACCGAATCGCGATCGCCCGTACCTTGCTTCGGATTGGGATGCG
>WNFR01004869.1_pt1 | contig 13769 bp, 13 predicted proteins | sample 5400221 | NCBI WGS metagenome assembly WNFR01 (sample SAMN13153357, study PRJNA577476) | soil metagenome | isolation source: 40 cm soil under Madrone tree | place: USA:California | collected 2016-06-14
CCCCAATTCTCCAGTCACCCGCGACTGAGCCACCGCGTGCGGAATTACGCCACGGGTTTTGGCCTCAGCATCAAATAGAGCGGCCAACTGAGAGCGAGCAGGATTAGCGAGTAGATGCTGTTTCGCGTATCGGCCACGAATGCGCCCACCAGGAAACCGAGGGAGAGAACAAGCACCAGCCCGGTCGTCCAGGGATGGCCGATGGCGCGAAACGGCCGTGGCGCTTCCGGCTCGCGCCGCCTCAAAATGAAGACGCTCAGAAAAATCAGCGTATACTGGGCGACGAAAAAGAAGGCGGTCACTGCCAGCACTATCTCCAGCGTGCCGGTGATGACCATCGCCAGGCACACGGCTGCGCTGAGAAAAAGCGCAATCACAGGCGTACCGCCGCGATTCACGTAATCCGCGCCCGGAAGAAACCCGAACACGCTGAGGCGGTGCAACACCCGCGACGTCATCAGCTGATAGGCGTTGACCGCACTGAGCAGCGACACGATGGTGAGAATCCGAATCACAGCGTCGCCTTTGCCGCCGAAGATTTCGTTCGCTGCGGTCGCCGCGACCAGCGGCTGGCCCGCCATCTTGTCCAATGGCAGGACGTAGAGAAATCCGACGTTCACCAGCAGATAGATCACAGCGACAGATAACACGCCGCCAAACATCGACTGCGGAATGTCGCGCGCGGGATTCCGCAGCTCGCCTGAGAAATACACGATCCCGTTGTAGCCGTCGTACGTGAAAATGACGGCCTGCATCGCGAGCACGAACGCCGCCAGAAAGGCGAATCCGACCGGAGGCCGCGCCATACCGGCGCCGGTTATTCCACGTCCGAGCACGAAGCACGAGCCGATGAGAATCGCGAAGGCAATGGTCTTGAGAAACGCGGTAAGATTCTGCGCCGCGCTGCCGGTTCTGATTCCGCGCCACTGAATCAGTGCAAACATCAGGATAACTGCGCTGGCGATCGCCGGCGTGAAGCCTTTGGAGATCCTGGTGAGAATGGTGACGTATTCGCCGATGACAAGCGCCGCGAGGGCGGCACTGCTACATGTCGAGAGCCAGTCACTCCAGCCGATGACGAATCCCGCGTATGGACCCATTGAGCGTCGGAGAAATACCGTGTATCCGCCCGACTCGGGCATCATCGTCGCCAGTTCGGCAAGCGCGTTTGCACCGAGCGCGGCGTAGAGCGCGCCGAGGACCCACACGCCGATGAAGAGCACGGGCGTCGGAAGCAGCTCGGCAACGAGACCGGGTGTGCGGAGAATACCCGACCCGATCGTATTTCCCACCGTCACGGAGAGTCCGAACAAAACTCCCAGGACGGCGAGGAGTCCCATGTTGGGTCGGGCCGGAGGTGGCGTGACGGTCGCCCCTCGCACCTCCGCCGGCTGCGTCACGCGCGGGACGTGAGTCGCGAAGCTCCGTTAGTCGCCATCGGTCGGTTCATGAAATCCGCGAGCAGCTCATGGAAGTGATGCGTCCCCACTTCCCGGCGCTCCGAATAGCGGCCACGATCGTAGAGACGTGAGCGAACTCCGCGCTGAACCGACTCGACTACCTCTTCATCCTCCATCTCGACCCGGTGCAGCCCCGATCCCATACCGCTGTCGCGCATCGCGGGATGCCACACATACGAATGGAAGGCGACTTTGGTGCGACCCACCGCGAGGGGAGTCACGACGTTCAGCGATAGGCCCCACGGGTAGAAGTTGAACATGATGTTGGGGAAGAGCCAGAAATAGAACGCGCCAACACGCTCGCCCGCGTTGGGATGATCCTTCGGTAGATCAAATGCCGGCTCCCCAGCCTTGGCGATCCCGAGCTGAAGGTTTCCATAGCGGAATCTCTCGGTCCGGTAGCCGGAGTAGTCGAGCTTCTCCGCCAAGCCCGCGTGCACATACGGGATGTGGAACTCCTCGAGATAGTTGTCGCAGTAAAGCGCCCAGTTGGCGTTGATGAGATAGTCCTGCGACGTCGCGTTGTCGCGGACGAATTCGTCGAGCGGCATGAACGACACTCGCTCACGAACCGGCGCTATCCATTCCTCGAATGGCATCTCGGGGTCGAGCCCACTGAAGAGGAGTGGGCCGAGGCGCTCGAGCGGCAACTTCGGGAGATTGTCTTTCTCAGAGGGGAATCCTACCGTGGTGTCGAATTCCGGCATCGAGACGAACTTTCCATCGAGCGCGTACTTCCGCCCGTGATACCGGCAGCGCAGCGAGCGCGCGTGTCCCTCGCCTTCGACCACAATGGCGCCCCGATGCGTGCACACGTTCGAGAGGCATCGAACAGTCCCCTCGTCATCCGAAGTAAGGACCAGCGGCTCGTTGAGGCAGCCCTCGAGCAGCGTGAACGGAAGGACGCGGCCCGGCGCTTTCACGCGAGCAGAATCCCCGACCCACTGCCAGCTGCGCGCGAACACCCGATCCTTCTGCAGCTCGAAATACTCGGGATCCGAGTACACCCGTGCGGGAAGCGTCGAAGCGCGGCGGATGTCCTTGTCGATCTCGAAATCGCGCGACGTCATAGCTTGCAGAGTCCCCCGTACGTTTCCGGTCGGCGATCGCGATAGAACTGCCAAACGTTTCTAACTTCGCGGATCTTGTCGAGATCCAGCTCCGCCGTAATCAGCTCATCCCGATCGCGGCTCGCTTGCGCCACAATCTGACCGCGCGGATCGCAGAAGTAGCTCTGTCCGTAGAACTCGCCGATGTTCCAGGGCTTCTCGAAGCCGACGCGATTGATCGCGCCGACGAAGAAGGCGTTCGCCACCGCGTGCGCCGGCTGCTCGAGCTTCCACAAATACTCTGACAGTCCCGCCACTGTCGCCGATGGATTGAACACGATCTCCGCCCCATTCAGTCCGAGCTCGCGCGCGCCCTCGGGAAAATGGCGGTCATAGCAGATGTAAACGCCGATGTCGGCGAACTGCGTCTTGAACACCGGATACCCAAGATTGCCCGGCTTGAAATAGAACTTCTCCCAGAAACCGGGCGCGGTATGCGGGATGTGGCTCTTCCGGTACTTCCCAAGATACGTTCCATCTGCGTCGATGACGGCGGCGGTGTTGTAGTAGACGCCCGTCTCGTCTTCCTCGTAGAGCGGAACGATTATGGCCATTGAGTACTTCTTAGCGACCTCCTGCATCAGGCGCGTCGTCGGCCCGTCGGGAATCCTCTCGGTCGCGTCGTACCACTTTGTATTCTGCTCGGCGCAGAAGTACGGGCCGGTGAAGATCTCCTGCATGCAGACTATCTGGACGCCCTCCTTGCCGGCCTGATCGAGAAACTTCATATGCTTCTCGAGGTTGGCTTCGCGGATTTTCTCGAGCGGCGCGTCGGTCGCGCCAGCGTGCGACGCCTGAATCAGACCACATTTGACGACACGGGCCATCCGCTATCTCCCTATGATTTTGTGGAAGTCTGCGCGATTGGCTCGCGCCGCATCAGCAGCCAGTAAATGATGAAACTGAGAGTGAATGTCACGAACCACGCGTAAGAGTACAGCTTATCGAAGACATTGGGATTGGTGACAGTGCCGCCCGGTGTCGAGACAGCGCGGATGAATCCCGGCACGACAGGAGCGATCGCGAGCACGAGGGCGATGATCGCGCGCGGATTGATCCCGTTTGTGTATGTGTAGCGCCCCCGCAGGCGGAACAGATCATCGACCGCGAGTTGCTGCTTCCGGATGATCCAGTAGTCGGCGATCAGAATTCCACCCAGCGCTCCCATCAGGCTCGAGTACCCGAGGAGCCAGGTGAAAATGTAAGCGGCCGCATCGGAATACAGCTTCCACGGCATCATGACGATGCCCAGTACAGCGGTGATTAGCCCGCCAGTCACGTAACTGATACGGCGAGGACTGAGGTTCGAAAAGTCGTTGGATGGCGACACGACATTGGCCGCCATGTTTGTCGTGAGCTGCGCCGCGAGCACCACCAGCGCCGCGAAGATGATGACGGGCGCGCGGCCGATCCGGCTCACCAGCTCTATGGGATCCCAGATTGCCTTCCCGAAGATGACGATTGTCGCGCTCGTTACTGCCACCCCGATGAACGCAAACGCGGTCATCGTCGTGGGAAGGCCAAGCGCCTGGCCGAGCGCCTGCGAGCGTTGACTCTTCGCGTAGCGCGTGAAGTCCGGGATGTTGAGACTGAGCGTGGCCCAATAACCAACGTTAGCGGTGAGCGCGGCCGGAAAGATGACCCAGAACTCACCGTGGCCCTTCTGAAGCTTCTGCGACTCGCTCAGAATATTTGAGAGCCCACCGCCATTTCGAATCGCCCAGAGCAGCAGCAGCGCTCCTCCGCCGAGCAGCAACGGGGCAGACCAGCTCTCGAGAATCTTGATGCCCTCAGTGCCCTTGAGGATGATCGCAACCTGGATTCCCCAGAAGATCGCGAAGGCTATCACGATGCTGCCGGGGATCTGCGCCCAACCGGGCCACGCCGCCTTGAACAGGGCATCGAGAGCGAGCGCCCCGATCCACGTCTGAATTCCGAACCATCCGCACGCCACGATGGCACGGAGTATCGCCGCCACATTCGCACCGCGGACGCCAAAGCTCGCCCGGCACAACACCGGGAACGAGATTCCGTACTTGGTCCCGGCATGCGCGTTCAGAATCATCGGGACCAGTACGATCACGTTGCCGAGGAGGATCGTGATCATCGCCTGCCTCCACGTCATTCCCTGGTCCATCAGTCCCGAAGCGAGCGTGTAGGTGGTGATCACCACGCTCATTCCTATCCAGAGGGCGGCGATGTTGTAGGTGGACCACGTTCGGCGCGACGGATCCGTCGGGGCGAGATCCGGATTCCAGAGCGGACTATTCCGAATGTCGTCTGCAACGAGCGTGGTATCGCTCGTGTATCCGGCGCCGGCGGCGACCGTCGTCACGACGCCAGGCCGGCAGTCTTACGCGGGAGCCACTGACCGCGCCCTTCCTTTCCGACGACCTTGTAATCTTCGACGATTACATCGCCGCGCGAGAGCGTCGTGCGTGCAAAGCCGGCGACATCCCATCCCTCATAAGGTGACCAATCCGCATTGGTCTCCATCGTCCCGGGATCGACCTTGTGCATTTTGTTCGGATGGATGATCGCGATGTCCGCGTCGGCGCCAACCTGGATCGCGCCTTTGCGGGGGTACAGTCCCATGATCTTCGCCGGGTTCGTTGAAAGCTTGGTGCACATCTCCTCGAGGGTGATCCTGCCGCCGAGGACGCCTGCGGTATAGGTGAGCGGCATCAATGTCTCGAGGCCAGGCATCCCCATCGGGATCTTCGTCCAATCGCCGTTCCACATCGCCTTCTGCTGACGGTCGAAGGTGCAGGTGTCGGTGGAGACAACCGAGACTTCCCCGCTCTTTAACCCTTTCCAGAGACGCTCGACATCCTTCGGCTTTTTCAGTTGCGGGCAACAGGCATAGAGATGCCCGTCCTCTCTCTCAAACACGGAATCGTCGAGCACGAGATACTGCACGCACGTCTCTGCCAGCACCGGAACACCGCGCGCTTGCGCCGCCCGGATTATATCCGCGCCTTCGCCGGTCGACATGTGCACGATGTAGAGTTGTCCCCCGGTCGCCTCGCACCACTGTACCGCCCGCTGAATCGCCTCCGCCTCGATGAAATTCGGCCGCGTCATCGGGTGCAGTCGGGCTCCGTACTTCTTCATCAACTCCGGCGTATGATGCCGCGCGATCAGCTCGTCCAGCACACGCGCCGACTCGGCGTGCACGAGTAGCATGGTCCCGTATTCCTTCATCTTCTCGAGCGTGCCGAACATCGCCCGGTCGTCCGACTGCCAGCCCTCGGATTCATAGATCATGAATTCCTTGAAGGTGGTGAAGCCTCGATCGACCATGCCCTTGATCTGATCCTTGTGCTCGTTCCAGCGGGTGATGCAGATGTGGAAGGTGTAGTCGATGAGCGCCTTCCCCTGGGCCTTCTTCATCCAGTTGTCGGCTGCCTGGCCGAGCGACTCACCGACATAGGGGATCGCGAAGTCGATTAGCGTCGTGACGCCGCCTCGAGCCCCCGCTCTCGTCCCCGTCCGGTAATCATCAGCCGAGACGGCTCCCATGAACGGCAGCTCGAGGTGGACGTGAACATCGAGTACGCCCGGAATCACATGATGGCCGGTGGCGTCGATCACCTTCGTGGATTCGTCGCCCTCGAGATTCACGCCCAGCGCGGTGATCTTCTCGCCCGTGATTCCGATGTCGCCCGTAAAGGTGCCGGCGGGCGTGACGACGTTGCCGCCCTTGACGATCGTGTCGAATGCCGAGGCCTTCTGGCCTGGCGAGGCCTTCTTGTTGTCGGCGTAGCTCTTTTTTACCGCACGCTTTTTACTAGGCAATGGCGGTCAACGCGCGATCGAGCACGTCCAGGGTGAAGTCCGCGTCTTCGGCGGTGATGCACATCGGCGGCTTGATGCGCAGCACATTGCCATCGATGCCGCCCTTTCCAATGAGAACGCCCATCTCTCTCGCCGCCTCGAGCACCGCCAGCGTTTCCTTTTTTGCTGGCTCTTTCGTCTTTCGATCACGCACCAGCTCGACGCCAAGCATCAGGCCCATACCCCGTACATCTCCGATCAGCTGCTGATGCTTCGCCAGTTCCTTGAAGCCATCCTTGAGCCGTTTGCCGACTACTCGTGAATTCTCCTGCAAGCCATCCTCGTCGATAACGTCGATCACGGCGAGCCCGGCGGCCATGCAGACCGGATTTCCGCCGAAGGTATTGAAGTGGATGCGCTGAGTGAGCGCCTGTGCGATCTCCATTCGCGTCGTGACTGCCCCGAGCGGCACACCGTTGCCGATGCCCTTTGCCATTGTGACAAAATCAGGAACGACGTCGAAGTTCTCGAATCCCCAGTAGTGGTCGCCGGTGCGTCCGAAGCCGGTCTGAACTTCGTCGGCGATGCAGAGGCCGCCGTGATCGCGAGTGATCTTGTACGCCTCGCTCAGATAGTTTCGAGCCCCGTACGTCGCGCCACCGACTCCCTGAATCGGCTCGGCGATGAATGCCGCAATCTTGCCGGGCGTAGAGTAGCGGATTAGTTCACGTATGTCTTCGGCGCTCTTGGACGCGATCTCCTCGGGTGTCCCGGAGAACTGGCTACGGTAGGGGTCGGGAGAAACGGTATGGTGGATTCCGATCGCTCCTGGCACCGGGAACTTCCAGGTGCTGTGCGACGTCAGCCCCATCGAGCTGGGAGATCCGCCATGGTAGCCGTTTCGGAGCGCGATGACGTCGGTGTTGCCCGTGAACAGCCGCGCCATCGTAACGGCGAGATCATTCGCCTCGCTGCCATCGTTCACGAAATAGGTGACGTCGAGCCCCTTCGGCATCTTCGACGCGAGCTTCTTCGCCAGCAGCGGAAAGTTTGGATGCAGATAGATCGTGGTCGCGTGCTGAAGTGTCTCCGCCTGCTTCTCGATCGCGGCGACGATCTTGGGATGGCAGTGTCCGCACGAAACGGTCACGATCCCGGCGAACATGTCGAGGTATCGTTTGCCGGTTTCGTCGAACAGCCACTGCATGTGGCCCTCGACAATCAGGAGCGGCTCGCCGTAGAGCGTAAAGATCGCCGGGTTCGTGTATTTCTTTCGCATCGCGACAAGCTCCGCGCGCGATGGACCCGTGTATGGCTTGGGAACGTGGCTCGTCGACGGCATTTTGAGCGGCGCGCGGGCGCCAGTCGTTCCCTTGCTGCTGGCTGCTTTCTCGCGCGGTGGCGAAGTGGACGCGATCGTCATGAGTTACACCCGCACCGCGACTTCGGGCTGCGGCGCGGCGTAGCCTTCCACCGTCTCGTAGCCGGAAAAGTATTCCGATGAATCGGGGCGACGAATCTCCGATTGCAGCACGATTCTGTCGCGACGAATGCCGCGGAAATCCTCGACGCTCTTCCAGCCGTCATTGGCGTGTTCCTCGATGAACTTGTCGAGCCCCGAGAGCAGTCGCTTGATGACGTTCGGGCCGACCGCCTGATCGAGCATTGCGGCCGTACACACCTGAACGGTTCCGCAACCCAACAGGAAGTAAGACGCAGCCTGATTGAAATCAGAGATTCCTCCAATTCCCGAGAAGCTCCGATCCGGGAATGCTTTCGTCAGCTGCGCCATCTTCGCCAGCGCCAGCGGGAGAATCGCTGGTCCGCCGAGCCCGCCGCTCGAGACGAGTCCGTCGACGTTGATCTCGAACTCGAGCGTCTCGGGATCGATCAACGGAATGGAAGGAAATGTGTTCGACGAAACGATCGCATCTGCTCCGCCGCGGAAGCACGCAGCCGCCTCGACGACGATGTCCGCCGTCGCGGGTGTGAGCTTGCACCACACCGGAACCTTGGCGACCTCCTTCACCGCTTCGGTCACGACGGAACAGAGCCCCTGATCTTTTCCGATATTCGACCCCATGTCCCGGCGGTCCATGTGCGGACATGAGAAGTTGAGCTCGAGTCCATCCGCGCCCTCTCCCTGCGCCGTTTCCGCCAGCTCCTGCCAGTGCCTCAGCTCCTTGTCGTTACCGGATCCCGCCATGATCGAGGCGATAAGTACCTTGTTCGGGAACGCCTCCTTGATGCGGCGGATCCGCGGCGCCCACCATTCCAGCGTCTTGTCGGAGATGAGCTCCCAGTTCCACGAAGAATGCAACGCAGCGCCAGGCCGTTTTTTCATGGATACGTTTGCGTCTTCAGGAGTGGTGCGCATGAACTTCGCCTTCGCGCCGTAGACGTTGACTACCGGGTGGAGCCCGATGGTCTTCGTGACGACACCGCCCCATCCCGCCTCGAAAGCACGAGTGATGTTGGACTCCGACTCGGTCGGGGGCGCCGAGGACAATAGAAACGGATTCTCAAAACGAATCCCGGTAAACGTTACGGAACGATCCACACTCATACAGCCTCCGAATTGTTTTCGCCCCTCGCGCGTTGCGGCGCGGCGACGCCAATCAGGACATCCAGTTGGTTCCCGCTTCCTTGTTCCACTTTGTCGTCATCTTCTTCGCCTGCGACCAGAATTCGATCGAGCCGCGTCCAGTGATATCGCCGACGCCGAATTTCGAATCGTTCCAGCCGCCGAACGAAAACGGCTCGCGTGGAACCGGAACTCCGACATTGACGCCTACCATTCCCGCGCTCGCGTGCTCCATCACGTACCGGGCGGTGCCACCGCTCTCCGTGAAAACCGAAGCTGCATTTCCATAGGGCGACGCGTTCTCGATTTTCAAGGCTTCATCTATGTCCTTCGCCCGGATGATCACCAGCACGGGACCGAACACTTCTTCCTGCGCAATGCGCATGTCGGGCCTCACGTGATCGATGATCGTCGGCCCGATGAAGTATCCGTTCTCCTTCCCCTTGACTACGGCTCGCCGACCATCCACCAGAACCTTTGCGCCGGCCGCTTCCGCCTCGGCGATGTATTTCTCGATTCGCTCCTTTGCGGCGGCAGAGATGACCGGGCCGATGTCCTTCCCCGGCACGATTTTCTTCGCGTGCTCGACCATCCGCTCGATAATGTCGTCCGTCCTGGCCACGGCAACCATCACCGACGCTGCCATGCACCGCTGTCCCGCGCAGCCCGACATCGATGCAACGACGTTGCTCGACGTCATCTCCTTTGCGGCGTCCGGCATGACGATGAGATGATTCTTCGCCCCGCCCAAGGCGAGGCAGCGCTTCAATGTGGCTGTAGAGCGGCGATACACGACCTTCGCAACCTTTGTCGAGCCGACAAAGCTGATCGCGGCGATCCCCGGATGGTCGCAGATCGCTTCAACTGCCTCCTTGCCACCGTTGACGATCTGCAGCACCCCCTCCGGCAATCCCGCTTCCTTGAGCAGCTCCGCGATTCTTCCCGCGCTAAGGGGCACCAGCTCCGACGGCTTCAGAATCAGACAGTTCCCGAGTGCGATCGCGTTGGGGAGCGACCAGTTCGGCACCATGTTCGGGAAGTTGAACGGTGTGATCGCCGCGACGACGCCAAGCGGGTACCGTTCGACCCGGCACTCGACCCCACGACTGACCTCGAGCACCTCGCCCGGTGCGATTTGCGGCAGCGAACACGCAAACTCGCACAGCTCCGCCGACTTTACCACCTCGGCGCGGGCTTCCGATGCCACCTTCCCGTTTTCTTCAGTTATGAGCGCGGCCAGCTCGTCGATGTTTTTCTCGAGCAGCGCCTTGTATCGGTAGAAGACCTGCACGCGCTCCTTGATCGGAGTCGCGGACCACGCCGGAAATGCTTTCTGGGCGCTCGAAACGGCCGCATCGACGTCGTCCTGGCTGGAGAGCGGGACGCGCGAGATGACGCTCCCATCGCTCGGGTTGTAGACCTCGAGGAATGAGCGGTCGGCGCCCACGAAAGAACCACCAACGTAATTCCGGACTTCGGGGTACTTCAACCTGCCTCCTGGCTCTCGGACGCCACGGCTGCCGAATTAGCTCCAAACTGTGTATTGGAGGGCACTTATCCCACTATGCGAAGATGCGTTTGGGACGGAAACGTCGCAAGCGGAAGGACGCCGCGAACCGCGACCTTCTCTCAGGCGCGGGGCTGGCTCCGGAGCATCAATGCGATATCACCGGTCTCACAAATCCTGGATGCGCGATGACAAAGTCACCCCGCAGACCATCCAGGGGAACCATCCGGTTGTTCGGGAAGAGCGGAGCCACTTCGTAAGGATCGGCGACAGAGAAATCGACGTCGTAGCCAATGTCCTTGAAGAATCCCAGCGTTATCGAGCTGAGTGGCGACTTGAAGCCCCGCGCTACGACGGAGACCATGAGCTCGTCGCCAAAAACGCTCAACCTCCAATGGGGGTCTCTTGGACCCTGGCTGGTAGTGTTTTCCAGGGGAACCGTGACCCCGGTATACCATGCACCATGCTTCGCGAATTCTGCTCGCGCCGTCGTTCCATCGAAGACCGGGTCGTCAGTCCCGCCGGCTGAAAGGCCTTTGCCGACGTAGGTGCCAGGATTGAACCCGAGTGCGTGCCCCATCTCATGCAGGATGACGCTTTGCAGGATACCGCGAGCTTCCATCGAATCGAGATCGGCTCGGTCCAGTCGGATGCGGCTCAGAACCGGAAGAGTATCTCGGCTGCTAATGCCGCAAATCGAAGTGAATGCGAACGATCCACCCGGTCCATCGATCTCTCCCACTGAAACGAAAAGAAGAAGGTTGTGATGGGTCTCATCGAGCGCCGGCTCGTCGGGGAAACAGTCAGCGGCCGCCGACTTGAAGCGGAAATCTCCGAGGTTCTTTGACAGGGCATGCATCCACTTGTCCGCGGCTGCGGTCACCGCGCTGCGCTGGGACGGCGTAAGTGTGTTGAGATACCGGACGTCGATCTGCGGGCCAGAGCCCGTCGGCGTGGGGTCCGTCGCTCCGTCAGACCCGCACGCAAAGCAAAGCGAAATCAAAACGTACAGGCGAGCGAGCCGAGCGAGATTCCCCGTCATGAACACAATTATAGCGCCGGATCTACTCATGAGCCGCATATTTCGGGAAGCGTCGCGGCAGAGCCAGAAACAACGGGGTCGACCTTGAAAGTATTCCCGGCACGAAGCATGATGCTCAGATTCTGGTGGTACTTAGGAATTACAAACCGGAAATTTGATGACTGACCCTTCGGCTATTGTTGAGCAGCCGCACGAAATAGTTCCCGTCGATCGCGGCATGTCGATCGGCAAGGCGGCGGTGATCACCGTCGTCTCCACGATACTGGTTACTGGCTCGACCTACGCCGTAGCGAAAGGAACGCTCTCCGCGGGAATGACCCGCGTTCTCGCCGTCATCTCACTGCTGTCGCTCGTCGCGGCGTCTTATGGCTTGATCGAGCTGGCGCTTGCGGTCGTAGCGACGACGGCCGAGAGACGGAGAAAGGCGCGGGAAGTGACGGAGCGGCGTCACGGAGATCGAGCGAGAAAACCAACGCCGCATTAGAGGCACGACGGATTCGGGCGAACGTGCCGACCGCCAGAAGTATTCTCAAGAAAAAATCCCGCTGCGCACAGCGGGATTTTTTTTCAACGGAAGAACCGGCCTACCAGCGGTAATGCGCGAACGCCTTATTGGCTTCCGCCATGCGGTGGGTGTCTTCCTTCTTCTTGACGGCATTGCCCTCGCCCTTGCTCGCAGCGATCACTTCAGCGGCGAGCTTTTCAGACATCGATTTCTCGTTGCGACCACGTGAGAAAGTGATGAGCCAGCGCATTGCGAGCGCGGTACGGCGATCGGGGCGAACTTCGACGGGGACCTGGTAGGTCGCGCCACCGACACGACGGCTCTTCACTTCGACCGCCGGCTTGAGGTTGGTCAAGGCCTGCTTGAAGATCGTGACACCGGGTTGCGATGTCTTGTTCTCGACGATGTCCATCGCGCCGTAGAAGATTCTCTCGGCAGTCGACTTCTTGCCCTGATACATGATGGCGTTGATGAACTTCGAGACGGTCTGGCTGTCGTAGCGGGCATCGGGAAGAATCGGACGCTTGATCGACTTTTTGCGGCGGCTCACTTCTTCTTACCTCCACCAGCCGCACCGGCGGCCTTTGGTTTCTTGGTTCCGTACTTGGAGCGGCTCTTGTTGCGGCCGTTGACGCCCGATGCATCGAGCGATCCGCGCACAATGTGGTAGCGCACCCCCGGCAGATCCTTCACCCGGCCGCCGCGAATGAGCACGATCGAGTGCTCCTGCAGGTTGTGGCCTTCACCGGGGATGTACGCTGTGACTTCGAACCCGTTGGTCAGCCGCACGCGCGCCACTTTGCGAAGCGCCGAGTTCGGCTTTTTCGGCGTGGTGGTATAAACGCGGGTGCAGACTCCACGCTTCTGGGGATTGGACTTCAGTGCAGGCGCCTTTTCCTTCTTTTGAACGTCACGGCGGCTCTGACGTACGAGCTGATTGATTGTCGGCATTACGGGTTGTTGAACGACCGGTTCCAAGGTGCGTGGCCGCCCGGGATTCCGGGGCAGACCAGCCTACAAAGTTAGGTCGCGTCTATAGTTATGTCAACTTAAGCAGCACCCAGTCCAGCCGAAGCAGCACTCATGTAAACCTAAGCAACACTCATGTAAACCTAAGCACCACTCCTGTAAACCTAAGCCAGGACGCTCGAGCGTTCCGCGTCTTGACGCTGACCGACGCGTGAACTGACTCTCGACGCGGCTTGGTCCATGCAGCACATTCCGGTACCCGTCGCGACATGGCGCCGCGACCTTGGCGTCGGAGAAAACATGACACGCCGCCGCACTACGCTCGCCTCGTGTTTCATCGTGTCCGGCCTGCTCCTGGCCTGCGCCGGTCGACATCCTGTGACCACGGATTCTCTGGCCGAGGCGTCGGAGACCATCGCCCCTGAACCCGTCGTACTCGAAGTCGAGAATCACAATTGGACCGACGTTATCCTCTACGTCGTGCACGACGGCGTTCAAACCAGGTTCACCCAGGTGGCAGCCGCCCACAATCTTTCGATCGAGATCCCGCCCCGGCTTCAGGGACAGATGGGCGTGATTAAGATTGCTGCACGGCGGATAGGAGGCACCGATAGCTTTGTTTCGCAAGCGATCTCGCTCCGCGGAAATTCCGCTGTTCGAGTGACGCTCGAAAGCAGCCTTAGCCACTCGAGCGTGGGCGTCTGGTAAGAAACGTTGACCGCACCGCGACGGTTATCGCACTAGACCACCGAATTGACTAGCGGCCTCCCGGCGGAGGGCGGTTTGAGCCTCCACCGGAGATGTCGCCCGCTCCCT
>WNFR01004870.1_pt1 | contig 13767 bp, 10 predicted proteins | sample 5400221 | NCBI WGS metagenome assembly WNFR01 (sample SAMN13153357, study PRJNA577476) | soil metagenome | isolation source: 40 cm soil under Madrone tree | place: USA:California | collected 2016-06-14
TCGGAGATGCGCCGGTCGAGGTGGATTTCGCTGTTGCCGGTGCCCTTGAACTCCTCGTAGATGACGTCGTCCATCTTCGAGCCGGTATCGATGAGCGCCGTGGCGAGGATCGTCAGGCTCCCGCCCTCCTCGATATTGCGCGCCGCGCCGAAGAAGCGCTTCGGACGCTGCAGCGCGTTGGCGTCCACGCCGCCGGTCAGCACCTTGCCGGAGGACGGCACCACGGTGTTGTAGGCGCGCGCGAGCCGGGTGATCGAATCGAGCAGGATTACCACATCCTTCTTGTGCTCGACCAGGCGCTTGGCCTTCTCGATGACCATCTCCGCCACCTGCACGTGGCGGGCGGCGGGCTCATCGAAGGTGCTCGACACCACCTCGCCCTTCACCGTGCGCTGCATCTCGGTGACTTCCTCCGGCCGCTCGTCGATGAGCAGCACGATCAGGATGACCTCGGGATGGTTGGAGGTGATGGCGGTGGCGATATTCTGCAGCAGCATCGTCTTGCCGGCCTTCGGCGGGGAGACGATCAGGCCGCGCTGGCCCTTGCCGATGGGCGCGACCAGGTCGATGGTGCGCGCGGTCAGATCCTCGGTGGAGCCGTTGCCGCGTTCGAGCTTCAGACGCTTGGTCGGATGGAACGGCGTCAGGTTCTCGAACAGCACCTTGTGGCGCGAGCTGTCGGGCGAATCGTAGTTGATCTCGCCCACTTTCAGCAGCGCGAAATAGCGCTCGCCGTCCTTCGGCGGGCGGATCAGGCCGGAGATGGTGTCGCCGGTGCGCAGGTTGAAGCGGCGGATCTGGCTCGGGCTGACGTAGATATCGTCGGGACCGGCCAAGTAGGAACCGTCGGCGGAGCGCAGGAAGCCGAAGCCGTCCTGCAGGATCTCGAGCACGCCGTCGCCGTAGATGTTCTCGCCATTGCGGGCGTGCGCCTTCAGGATCGAGAAAATGATGTCCTGCTTGCGCGAACGGGCGAGGTTCTCGAGCCCCATTGACTCGGCTTGCTTCACCAGCTCATGGATGGGCTTGGACTTGAGCTCCGTCAGGTTCATCGAGCTGCGCGACTGCGTCAGCTCCGCCGGACTGATGATTTCGGAGTCGTCGACGTCGAAGGGCTCGGGCTCGTGCATCACCTCATCGGGACGTCCGCCGTTGTTGCCGCGGTTGCCGTCACGATTGTGGCGCGGGCCCTTGTTGGGCCGGTTGCGGCCCTGATTGCCGAGATAGCCTCTCACAGGTTGCTGTCCAGAAATGCTGAAAGTTGGGATTTGGATACGGCGCCGATCTTCTGCGCCTCGACCGTGCCGTTCTTGAACAGAATCAGCGTCGGGATGCCGCGGATGCCGAACTTGGGCGGTGTCTGCGGGTTCTCGTCGATGTTGATCTTGGCGACCTTGACTCGATCGCCGTACTCGCTGGCGATCTCATCCAGGATCGGGGCGATCATCTTGCACGGGCCGCACCACTCGGCCCAGAAGTCCAGCAGCACCGGCTTGTCGGACTTCAGGACGTCCTGCGAAAAAGTGGCGTCTGTAGTATGCACAATGTGCGGGCTACTCACGCGGTTTCAACCTCCGTCAATGCAGAGCGCAATAAATCGCTTGGAAATTGGGAATCCACGAGCGGGTCGGCAATAGTCGCCCGAAAAGCGATGCCAGAAACACCCGCCAAACGGTTACACTAATAACTCGTGATTGAGTATGGACCTTAAGGGAATTAAGGAAACCGGGTCGGCAGGTGCGGACCGAAGTTGGCCCACTGACTGACACACTTTGTAGCGCTTCCGGGCCGCATTTGCAAGCCTCAGGCGCATTTTCCGTTCACACTCCAGACCTATTTGATGACTGACTCACATTCCGGTTCCGTCGAATTCGCCTCGCTGGGCCTGCATCCTGCGGTCATGGCCGGCATCCGGCAGGCAGGCTTCACTCAGTGCACGCCCATCCAGGCGCAGACGCTGCCGATTGCGCTCGCGGGCCGCGATGTTGCCGGCCAGGCACAGACCGGCACCGGCAAGACGGCTGCGTTCCTCGTCGCGCTGTACCAGGCGTTGCTCACGCGTCCGGCGGCTGCGAATCGCAGCCGCACCGCGGTGCGCGCACTCATCGTGGCACCCACCCGCGAGCTCGCGGTACAGATCCATCACGATGCGCTCACGCTCGGCGCCCACACCGGACTCAGGCACCTGGTGGTGTTCGGCGGCATCGACTACGAGAAGCAGCGCCTGGAGCTCGGCCAAGGCTGCGATGTGCTGATCGGCACGCCGGGGCGGCTGATCGATTACTTCAAGCAGCACGTGTACGAGCTGCGACACGCCCAGGTGCTGGTGCTCGATGAGGCCGACCGCATGTTCGATCTGGGCTTCATCGCCGACATCCGCTACATCCTGCGCCGCCTGCCACATCCGCAGCGGCGCCAGTCGATGCTGTTCTCGGCCACGCTCTCGCACCGCGTGCTCGAGCTCGCCTACGAGCACATGAACAATCCGGAAGCTGTGCGCATCGAGCCGGACAAGATGACGGTCGATCAGGTGCGCCAGCTCATGTACTACCCGTCCATGGAGGAGAAGGTGCCGCTGCTCATCGGGCTGCTGCACCAGAGCGAGGCCGTGCGCACCATGGTGTTCGTGAACACCAAGCGCATGGCCGAGCGGCTCGAGAGCACGCTCAAGGCCAACGGTTTCAGTGCCCAGGCGCTCTCCGGGGACGTGCCGCAGAACAAGCGCCTGCGCTTCCTGCGCGACTTCCACGAGGGAAAGCTCGCAGTCCTGATCGCCACCGATGTGGCCTCACGCGGCCTGCACATCCCGGACGTGAGTCACGTGTTCAACTTCGACCTGCCGCAGGACGCGCCCGACTACGTGCACCGTATCGGCCGCACCGCCCGCGCCGGCGCCGAGGGCGATGCCATCAGTTTCGCGTGCGAGGAGTACGCGGTATCGCTCCCGGACATCGAAAGTTATCTCGGACATAAGATCCCGTTCGCGCCCATCGCCCCGGAGCTGCTCGCCACCGGCGTGGTGGCCGGTGCACCGGTGCATTCACACCGGCCCCAGCGCCTGGGCGGCCGCTCGCACGGCGGTGGCTCGCACGCCGGTCCCCGCGGCGGCGGTCCCCGCGGCGGCGGTTCCCGCGGCGGCGGCTCGCGCAGCCACAAGGGCTCCCACACGGGCCGCTCGCACCGCGGACGTGGTCGCTGAGGCAACCGGCCGGCACGGCCGCGGGCGCGGACCGCGCCGCCGTGGCACTCGGGGCGTCGCTTGAGCTAAGCTCACCCCTTTGGTGGCCGCCGCCAGCAGCCCCAGGCCGTCCAAAGCCCATTCAGCGTCCGATCATCGTGGGCCGTTCCCGTATGGCGGAAATCGAAGACAACGTCGACCGCGAGTTGTTCCGCAACGTCGAGAAGCTGCGTCAGCTGCGCATCGAGCATCGTGATCTCGATGAGGTCATTTCCCGTCTGTCGCTCGACCTGCATGTGGATGAGTTGCAGCTGAAGCGCCTGAAGAAGCGCAAGCTCATGCTCAAGGATCAGATCGCGCGCCTGGAGAGCCAGCTGATCCCGGATCTCAACGCCTGATGAATAGTGCCGACAGCGCCGCAAGCGCGTTGCTGCTGCGGCTGACATCCCCTCAAGTGCTCGGTGCGGTGCTCGCACTCCTGATCGCCGCTGTGATCGCGCTGCTGGTCGCGCGGGCGCTGCGCTTGCGGCGGGCTCGTGGCGCCACGGCGGCCGCGCAGCACCCGCCACACTGGCTGGACCACACGCTGGCGGGCGCGCTGATCCTGGCGCCGCTGGTGGCGGCGCTCGCCATATTGCTGGCCGGGCACGCGGCGCTGGCCGCGTTCGCGACGCCCACGGCAGTCATCGACGGCGCGGTCAGGATCGTGGCCGCGCTGGCGCTGCTGCGCTTCGGCGTCTACCTGCTCGGCCTGATGCTCGGCCCGGGTTCCTGGGTCGGCACCCGGGAAGAGCGCATCACGCTGGTTCTGTGGGTGATCGCCTCGGTGGCGCTGCTCGGCTGGCTGGATGAGCTCGAGGCCGCCCTCAACCGCGTCAGCCTGCTTCCGGGACGAACGCAGTTGAGCCTGTGGAGCCTGCTCAAGGGCCTGGTGATAGTCACCGCCTTCCTGGTCGTGACCAGCCTGATCGCGCGCGCGATCGAGCGTCACGTCATGCGGCTCGACCAGCTGGCCGTGTCGACCCGGGTCGGAGTCTCGAAGTTCGCCTACTTCCTGTTGCTGGGGCTGGGCATGCTGCTGGGGATCAACGCCGCCGGCGTTGATGTGACCACGCTCAACGTGCTCACCGGCGCCATCGGCCTGGGGTTGGGCTTCGGTCTGCAGTCGGTGGCGAGCAATTTCGTCAGCGGCTTCGTCCTGCTGATGGACAAGTCCATCAAGCCCGGCGACGTCATCAGCTTCACCGGACTCACCGGCGCGAGCACCGGTAATTTCGGCTGGGTGCAGGAGCTGCGCGGACGCTACGTGGTGGTGCGCGACCGCGACGGCGTCGACACCCTGGTACCGAATCAGAACCTGATCACGAGCCCGTTCATCAACTGGAGCTACTCCGATCAGCGCGTGCGCCTGAAGCTTCCGGTGACCGTGAGTTACGACGACGATCCGGAAGTCGCGCTGCAGCTGCTGCTGCAGGCGGCCGAGAACCATCCGCGCATCCTGCGTGATCCGCCGGCGGTGTCGCGTCTCATCAGCTTCGAGGCTTACGGCATGCTGCTGGAAGTGCGCTTCTGGATCGCCGACCCGGTGAACGGCGTCAACAACGTGCGCTCGGACGTGAATCGCGCGATCTGGCGCATTTTCCGCGCCCATGGAGTGACCATTCCGGTGCCGCAACAGGAAATGCGCATTCTGCCGCGACGCCCGCCGCGCGCCCTGCCCGATGCGCTGGCGCAGGGGCCGAGCGGCCTCGACCAGGCGGCCGACTGAGGCTTCGCTCAGCGCAGTGTCACTGCAGGTCGCCGCTGGTATCGAGATTCCGGACAGGGAGCTGTCGCTGTCATTCGTGCGCGCTGGCGGCCCGGGTGGCCAGAACGTCAACAAGGTCGCAACCGCGGCGCAGCTGCGCTTTGATCTCGCGCGCAGCGAGGCGCTCCCGGACGCTGTCAAGGCGCGCCTCAGGGCCCTGAGCGGGCGGCGGCTCACCGCCGAGGGCGCGATCCTCATCATCGCCCGCAACCACCGCACCCAGGAGGGCAACCGCCGCGAGGCGCAGGAGCGCCTCAGCGACCTCATCCGCCGCGCGCTCACGGCCCCGAAACCGCGCAAGGCCACCAAACCCACGCGCGCGGCGCGCGAGCGCCGCCTCGAGCACAAGACGCGGCTGCGGCGCACCAAGCGCCTGCGCGCCAGGCCCGCCCTCGACGACTGAGGAACGGGCGCCGAAGCGCCTGTCACGCCAAGGAGTGTCGACATGTACGCATCCACCGCGATGGCCTTCCTGCACCACCTCGCCGCCTTCACGTTGGTCGCGGCGCTGGCGGTGGAAGTCGCCCTGTTCAAGCCGCCGTTGTCGCTGCTGCAGGCGCGACGGCTGCTGCGCACCGACTTGATTTTCGGAGTGGCTGCCACCGTGGTGTTGGTGGTGGGAATGCTGCGGGTCGCTTTCTTCGAGAAAGGACGCGAGTACTACTGGCACGACCTGTACTTTCTCATCAAGTTCGGCGCGTTCATCGCCGCGGCGCTGATCTCGATCCATCCGACCATGACGTTCCTGTCGTGGAACAGGGGCGTGAAGGCCGGCGTGGCGCCCGAGGTGCCGGAGGCGCGCGCCCGGCGCGTGCGGCTGTGCCTGATGCTCGAGCTCACCGCGATAGTGGTGATTCTCGCCTGTGCGGCGCTGATGGCGCGCGGCTTCGGCTACCTGCGCTAGCGCGCCTGGCGCGCCTTGAGTCCCTCGGGGTGGATCAGCCATGCGGTGAGTGCCGGCAGCAGGATAATCGCGGCGAGCATGTTCACCAGGAACATGAAGGTCAGCATGATGCCGATGTCGGCCTGGAACTGCAGCGGCGAGAATACCCAGGTGGCGACCCCGATGGCGAGGGTGATACCGGTGAAGATGATGCTGGCGCCGGTGACGCGCAGCGTGCGCTCGTAGCACTCGCGCACCGGCAGGCCCTGGTGCAGGAATTCCTGTATGCGGCTGAACAGATAGATGCCGTAGTCGACGCCGATGCCGGCCCCCAGTGCCACCATCGGCAGCGTCGACACCTTGAGCCCGATGCCGACCAGGGCCATGACGGCGTACACCAGCACCGACACCAGCGCCAGCGGCACCACCACCACTAGGGTGCCGACCACCGAGCGGAAGGTGAACAGGCACATCACAATCACCGCGGCGAAAACGCCGGCGAGGATGCGCAGCTGCTTGGCCTCCACGGTCTCGTTGGTCGCGGCCATGACACCGACGTTGCCGGCGGCGAGGCGCACCTGTGCGCCTGCGACCGGGTTCGCGGCGCGCCAGCGCTTCACCTCCCCCACGACGCGCTCGACCGTGCTGGCGCGGTGGTCGGCGAGGAACAACATCACCGGCACGACGTCGCAGTTGTCGCTGAGCAGTCCGGTGCTGGTCTCGATGTAACGCGTCGACTGCGTGAGCTGGGTCTGCTCACGCGGGATGCTGCGCCACTTCAGGCTCCCCTCGTTCCAGCCGGCGATCGCGATCTTGGCGATGAACGGCAACGTGATGACGTCCTGCACGCCCGCAACGTTGCGCATGTGCCAGCCGAATCGTTCGACCGCGCTCATCAGCTCGTGACTGACGCACACCGGCTCGGTCGACTCGACGATCGCGGTGAGCACGTCGACGCCGATGCCGAACCTGGAGGTGATGACGTCGTTGTCGCGGTTGTAGCGCGAGTCGGGACGCAGCTCCGGCACACCGGCCTGGGTGTCGCCGATCGGCGTCTCGCGGCCTTTCCACCAGCCGAGCACCGCGAGCAGCGCGGCAAACACGATGATCACCAGCGCCGGTCCGCGCCGGGTGATTCCCGACAGCCGCCGCCACAGCACCGCCAGCCAGCGCTGGCGCCGCTCCACGCGCGCGTGGTAGCCGGCGTCGAAATGCACGTACGAGACCAGCACTGGCAGCAGCACCAGGTCGGTGAGAATGACGATCGCCACGCCGATGCTCGCGGTGATGGCCATCTCGCGGATCACCTGCACCGGGATCATGAGGATGGTGACGAAACCGACCAGGTCGGCAAGCAGCGCTATCACCGCCGGCGCGAGCAGCTGGCGGAACGTGCGGCGCGCCGCCTCCATGCTGTCGAGTCCGGCAAAGGCGGCATCGCTCACGGCGCTGATCTTCTGCACGCCGTGGCTGACGCCGATCGCGAATATCAGGAATGGCACCAGCAGGCCAATGGGGTCGATGCCGTAGCGCAGCAGCACCAGGGCGCCGAGTTGCCAGATCACCGCGATACACGAGCACAGCACCGGGACGAAGGCCACGCGCCAGGACTGGCAGTAGATGCGCACCGCGAGCAGCGTCAACAGCAGCGTGGTGACGGCGAACATGACCACCACGCCCGCTCCATCGGCGATGTCACCCATCACCTTGGCGAAGCCAATCATGCGCACGTCGATCCCCCGGCGCGGAAACGCGGCCGGCTGGGCGCCGCCGCTCACGCTCGAGTGCACCTCGACGCCGGCGGCGGACACCCCCGCGGCGGGCTGCTCGATGGCCTGGCGCACGCGTCGCTCGAGCTGGTGGGCGATCCCGATCGGATCGACCGGCTTGCCCTGTGCGTCGGTGTCGAGCACGATCGCGCTCACCAGGGCGCCGGAGAAGTCGTTGGCGACCAGTCGGCCGATGATGCCCGCCTTCCTGATGTTATCGCGCACGCGCGCCATGTTCTCGGGCGTGGGCGTGAAGTCCGCCGGGATCACATTGCCCGCCTCGATGCCCTCCTCGACCACCTCGAGGTAGCGCACGTTCGGGGTGAAGATCGACTGCACGCGAGTGCGGTCGATGCCATCCATGACGATCACCTCGTCGGTTGCCTTGCGCAGCGCCGCAAAGAACGCGGAGGTGAACATGTTGCCGTCGCGCGCGATGAGCGCGATCAGCACCCGGTTGGCGCCGCGGAACTCCGCCACCTTCGGGTCGAGATAGGTCCGCATGTACTCATGTTGGACCGGGAGCGTCTTGTTGAACGAGGTGTCGATGCGCAGCCCGTACAGCGCAATCGTCGCGAGCAGCGCTGTGCCGAGCGCAAACGCGACGAGGATGAGCCGACGGTGACCGAAGATCAGCCGCTCGAGGCGGCTCACCAGGGCCGCAGGGGCCGCGCGGGTGTCGGCGGCGCCGGGCATCAGTGTGCCGCTCCGGCGCCCACGGAGGCGTTCGCGAGCGCGATAAGCTGTGCGCCGTGCTCCCCCACCGCGGCGAGCCTCTCATCGCCCACGGACAGCGCCGCCGACAGCCCGCTGCGGTCGCTCTGCTGCACCAGGGTGAAGGTGCGCCCGCCGTCGCGGCTGATGAGCACCACTCCCGAAAGGCCTACGATCGCGACACCCGCGCCGGCAAAACTCGCCCCGCCGTCCAGCATCTCCACGGTGCCGGTGGCGATTTTCTGCCAGCTCGCGCCGGCATCCTCGGAGCGATAGAGATTGCCGCGCAGGCCCAAGGCGAGCACGGCGCCACCGCTGAGCGGCAACACGTCGAAAAACGACCCCTCGTAGGGTGAGGCGAGCTCCTGCCAGATGGCGCCGCTGTCGTCCGAGCGGTACAGATGCCCGGCCTCGGCGGCGATGTACAGCCGTGCGCCAGCGCCCGACACGATACGGTTCAGGTGATAGCCTCCGCCGGCCGCGCCCGCCTCCCGCTCGCCCGGGTCCGCGGCCGGGGCTGTCCCGGCGGCGCGCCCGGGCGTGGGGGCCCTGGGTCGCGGCGCCGGCGTGAAGCTGACGTCATGCCAGGTCGCGCCGCCATCGGCGCTCGTCAGGTAGGTGCTGTAGGCGCCGACCGCTATCACGCGGTTGCCGGCGCCGCACCACACGTCGAGCAGCGGACGCTGCGCTTCGGGGGCGTAGTGCGTGCGCTGCCAGGTTCGCCCGCCGTCGGCCGTGGTGAGGATGACTTCATCGTGTCCCACCGCCACGCCGTGCCGTGCATCAAGAAAGCACACGCCGGTGAGCAGCGCCTGGGTCGGAACTGCAGCGGCCTGCACCCAGCTCGCGGCCCGGTCGTCGGACAACACGATGATGCCGCGGTCGCCGACCGCAACCAGGCGCTCGCCTGCGGCGGCGATCGCGATCAGCAGGGACTGTGCGGCAAGGCGCGCCGGCTCTGCCGCGCGCACCCGATCATCCGCGGAGGAGCGCGTCGCCGGGGCGAGCGCGAGCGCCGCAAGCAGCAGCACGGCGCGACTGCCGGCACCGAACGCAGCCGCGCCAGGAACCGTCCTGCGCGCGCTCACGCCGCGCCCCTAGCGGATTCCGCGCCGCTCCAGCACGCTCGGCTGATAGTCGCCAGGCGTACGCTTGATGTTGAAATCGTACGACTTCGACTCCTCGCTCTGCAGGCCGAGCGCAAGATAACGCCCATTGGACAGGTCCATGATGAGCTCCAGATCGGTCCAGAGCGAGGGCAGGTTGTAGTAGTTCATGGCGTGCCCTTCCTGCACGCGGTACAGCTGCCCGCGCGTGTCGTAGCAGTCCACGGCAAGGATCTGCCAGGAGTCTTCGTCGACGTAGAGCGTGCGGCGGCTGTAGATGTGGCTCAGGCCGGGCTTGAGCGTGGAGTCCACGACCCACACCCGATGCAGCTCGTAGCGGGCGAGATCCTGGTTGATGTGGTTCTTGTGCAGCAGCTCGCCGTACTTGAGCTTGCCGTCCTGCAGGCGGTACGCGTTGTAGGGAACGTAGATCTCCTTCTTCCCGATGAGCTTCCAGTCATAGCGCTGCGGGCTGCCGTTGTACATGTCGAACTGATCCGAGGTGCGCAGGTTGTCGGCATTGGTCCCGGGGTTGTCGAAGGCGACGTTGGGCGCGCGGCGCACGCGGCGCTGACCGGGGTTGTACACCCACGCGCGCCGCGCTTCCTTGGCCTGGTCGAGGGTTTCCTGCACCAGCAGCACCTCGCCCGCAAGCCGCGCTGGCGCGGTGGTCTCCTGCGTAAAGAACAGCAGGATGTTGTTGAGCGCGGGCTCGGTCATGCCGGGCTCGTAGAACTGAAAGTAGAACTCCTCCTTGAAATTCACCAGCGTGTAGCCGCCGCCGGCGGTCATCGGCGCCTGCCCGACCTGCAATCCGGCGGCGATGCCGCGATAGCGCGTGATGTGGTTCCAGAACACCTCCAGCCCCGCCTTCGGAATCGGGAACGGCGTGCCGCCGAGCGCACCGGTGAAACCGTTGCCCTCCGGGACCAGCCTGGCGGTGGTGGCGTTGCGCTTGGTGGCTTCGTAGACCCGCTCCGGGGCGGCGCCGCTGCGATGCGTCGGGTAGACGATCATCTTATAGTCGGAGTACGCCTTGAACAGCGCCTTGTGACCCTCGGTGAGCTTGGCGGCGTACTGCGCCGCGTTGGCCGCGGTGATGGTCAACAGCGGCTTGTCGCCGGCGTACGGGTCGGGGTAGTGATCGCCGGCGTGATAGCCGGGAAAGCCCGCTTCGGCCGCGGATTTCAGGCCGCCGGTCCAGGCTGGAATGCTGCCGTCGGCGTTAGCGGCCTTCTCGCCGCCGAGTGGCGTGAGTTCCGTACCCAGACGCGCGGCCTCCTCCGGGCTCACCGCCCCCCAGGCCGCGGGTGCGGACAGCAGTCCTGCCGCAGCCAACCGGATCAGAGTTTTCATTGCAGCCCCCTCCATAATTCGCGCCCGCGCCGGCCCGCGCGGCTTCAGAACGAGTATTTGATACTGGCCGCAACGAAATCGCGATCGTTGACGAGGTTGTACTGGCCGGCACCACCGTACTGTGTATACGACACGTCGAAGTCCCACTTGGAGCGCAGGCTCGCACCGAGACCGGCGGTGACGGCATGCCGTCCGGAGATGAAGTTGCCGCCCGGACCGGGCGATACGCCCGTCACGTCATGCACCCAGGTAGCATGGGGCAGCAGGTTCAGCGCGCCGATGACATTGTTGTACTCAAGACGGCCGGCGACCACGTAGCCCCAGGAGAACTTCGTCGGAAACTCGGAAAGCGGCGTCGTGAGGCCGGGAAACTCCGGATACCCGCCGAGCGCCGGCTGCCCGCTGAGGGCCGCCCCGGGTGCGTCGTACTCCAAACCGCGGCCCACCGGTCCGCCGCTGGTCAGACTCTCGAGCCCCGGAACGTAGTCGGCCCCGGCCTCGAGAACCACCACTGCCTGGGAGGCCTTCAGCACGTTGGCGAACACCTGTGTAGCGGTGAAGTCGGCGTGCCAGGTGTTCTTGAGCTCGTAACCGCGGATAGTCTGCCCGAGGCCATAGAGCCCGAACTGGTTGCACCCGGTGATGGGAGTAGGCGAGGTCGGCACGCAGGTTCCGGGGGGCGTCACCGGGGCTCCGAGGAGCTTCGTGACCCCTGCCTCGAACGGGGCTAGCGTGGCGTACAGCAGCTCCACCGAGCCGAGCTGCAGCGGCACGTTGTGACGGAAGGTGACCTCGCCCTGAAACGCGGTGCCGGTCTTCTGGATCTGCGTGTTGAAGGACACGCCGAGCATCTTGATGTCCTGCGGGAACGACTCGTAAAGGCCGGCCGTCTTGCCGTACTCGTAGGTCGCGATGTTGCTCGCCTGGTTGTTGACATTGCCGCCCGCGAGCAGGGTGTTGGCGCCGATGGTGGCGTACTGCTGCGCGGTCGCGGCGCTCAGGTTGCCCCCGTTCGCGGCGGCGCGCTGCTGGCCGACGGCGGCCCCGGTGGCGACGGCGGCCTGGAACGGCAGGCCGGCGGCGAGCGCCTGGGCGGCGGCGCCGACGGCGTTCACCGCGCCAAACGCGTTGCCGAGGCCCGCCTGCGTTCCGGTTTGGGCGGATACCACCGGCAGGCGGCTGGTGTAGTTCAGGAAGTACACCCCGAGCTGCGTGCCCTGGCTGAAGTTCGGCAGATAGAGCTTGAAGTTGATGCCGAACTGGCCGGACTGCAGCGGCTTGTGATCGGCCAGGCGGTTCACCGCCTGGAAGTCGCTGATCAGGGGCCCCCCCAGCGGACGGAAATCCACGCCCTGGTCGGAAATCGCGCCAAAGCCCAGGAACACGTGATTACCGCCGGGGCCAGCAATGTCGTTGGTGCTGAAGTACGCCCCGTCGGGCTCGATGATGTCCTCGTGCCAGTCAAACAGATACAGCAACTGGGTGCTCAAGTTCTTCGATAGCTGCAGGTTGAACACCGCCATCTCATCGGGCAGCAGCGCCTGTTTGAGCTCCGCCCCCGGCACCTGCAGTGCCGTGACGTCGAAGTGATTGACCTCGTTGAGGCCGTTGGGAATGAAGGTGCTCTCGCCCCAGTCGACGACCTGCCGGCCGAGGCGCATCTCCGAGGGCATGGTGCCCAGATCGAAGCGCAAGAACCCAAACGCATCCAGCAGTCGCGTGTAGCTGCCGATCACGCCCTTGGCGTCATGGGTGAACTGGACGTGACTGGTGGTGTCGTCCATGACCTTCCAGTCGTAGAGGCCGGAGCCACGCACGAAGATGCCGCCCTTGTCCCGGTAGTTAAGGGCGAGCTCGCTGGTACCGGTGAGCGCCTCGCTGAAGGCGGCGTTCTTGCGGTAGTTGAGGTCGCCGTCATCGATGTTGGGGGAGTACCCGCAGCCGCCGTTGGCGATCGCGACGAGCCGACAGTCGAGGCCCGAGACGCGCCACGCCTGGCCATAGCCGATGGTGGTATCCCAGCTGCCGGTCCAGTTGCCCGATTCGCTCTGGAAGCTGACGGCCTGCGCGCTCGGCCAGCTGCCCGCGGCCAGCACGGCGGCGAGCGCCATGACGGCGAGGGGCGGACGGCGCCCGGTGTGAACTTTCCTCATGTGTCCCCCCTGCTTCCCTTAAGGCCTTAAGGACGCGCACGTCGGTCAAGCCCGCGGGCTCAACGCCCTGAAGTACGCCTGAAATGTCTGATTGCCTCGGTCTGCACCGTGCCTGCGAAGCTACGTCACATTCTTGTTTGTTGCGGCAACACAAAGCCCGCGTGCGGTGAGTCTATTACTCGGCCACTCGGTGCGGCAAGCCGTTTCCACGTGCATTATCAGCACCAAAGGTGGCGCAGCTGCGCTGCCCGGACAAACTGTATGTCGAGCGCCACACGCGCACCGCGGCGTCGCGCTCGACGACGTCAGCATCATCGCCCCGGATTTCGTGGTGAGTGAGACTCACCGCCGCGCCGTGGGCGCGGATGGCCGGCCGCTCGGCCAAAGCCCGATGCAGGAGGCGCATATCATGACGGCGCAGGACTGCGCGCAGCTGATCTTTGGCGGCCATGCGGCGGCGGCGGCGGATGCTGATCACCTGCGCGCGTGGCCGGCTCGGACGCTGGGCGCGCCTCACCGCCCCGGGGCTGGTGGACGCGCTCGCGGCACGTGCGATCCGCGCGCGGCGCTCAGCGCTACTCGAAGGCGATCGCGGGCAGATCGAGTGCGATGAGGAAGTATTCGAACAGGTACTGGATGACTCGGATCTGATTGTGCAAGCGGTGATCGCTCTCCAGCAGATGCAGTGCGGCCCGATACGCCTGCGCGAAGCGCACGCTGTGCTCGAAGGGCACCACGTCGTCGCGCCAGCCGTGCACCACGGCTGCCGGGCAATCGAGCATGCTGGCGCGCAGCTCGGGC
>WNFR01007358.1_pt1 | contig 13762 bp, 21 predicted proteins | sample 5400221 | NCBI WGS metagenome assembly WNFR01 (sample SAMN13153357, study PRJNA577476) | soil metagenome | isolation source: 40 cm soil under Madrone tree | place: USA:California | collected 2016-06-14
CAGGACTGCCGGAAGCCTTCAATACACACTTCAATTGCCTGAATTGTGCCAACCGCGCGTCAATACATACTGACAAAGCTTGTGATTACTTGTTCCCATTTGTTTCAATTTGCATCGAACAAGGCCCGGAGAAATAGCTCCAGCCAACACCAACGCACGTTCGCGGCGAGGGGCGCGGTTCCGCGAAAAGCCTTGTCCCCTGCGGGTTAGATGGAACTCGGCGGTTTCGTCTGGTACGATCGACCGCGCGGCTTTCGTCGCCAGACGGGGTATGTTAAACATTGCATCAGATAAGCAAATAATCGTAACGAATGGCTGCTATATTGAAGTTGGCTCGATTGTCATTTTGCCGAATGGTTGTGCCGGCAGATCATTGATTTTCAAAAAAGGGGGGGCGGTTTCCGCCAAATCGTGTGAGTGTTGCTCCGAACAAGAGAACAGACGAACTCCGCCGTCTGATGCGGACCTGCCAAAGCTATTTCGTCACCGCGGCGATGTTCAGCCTGGCCATCAACCTGCTTTATCTGGCCGGGCCGCTGTACATGCTGCAGGTCTATGACCGGGTGATCTCGAGCGCCAGCGAGGTCACGCTGGTGATGCTGACCATTGCCCTGTTGATCGCTTTTCTCGCGCTGGCCGGGCTCGATGCGGTCCGCGCCCGCGTGCTGACGCGCGCCAGCGTCCGCCTCGACCAGAAGATCGCCGCCCGGGTTATGACCGCCATCATCGATCGCTCCGCAAGTTTCGGCGGCGCGCGCAGCCAGATGCTGCGCGATTTCGACACTTTCCGCCAGTTCATCACCGGCATGGGCATCCATGCGGTTTTCGATCTGCCCTGGGCGCCGATCTATATCGCTGTCATCTTTGCCTTGCACCCGGCGCTCGGCGCGTTCGCGCTGGGATGCTCTGTCCTTCTCATCCTGATGGCATTCATCAACGAGTGGATCGTCAAGCCGCCGCTTTCCGAATCCAGCGAGGCGGCGTGCGCGCCATGGGGATGACGGAAGGCCTGTTGAACCGGTGGAGCCGTGACCGCAACCGAATGCTCGAGCGCCAGGTCGCCGCCAGCGATCGCGCCGCCGCCATGCAGAGCCTCATCCGTTTTCTGCGCCTCTCGATGCAGTCGCTGATCCTCGGCCTCGGGGCCTACCTGGTGATCGAGCGGCTGGCGACGGTCGGCGCCATGTTTGCCGCCAGCATCCTGCTCGGCCGCGCCTTGCAGCCGGTTGAGCAGATCGTCGGATCTTGGCGTAACCTGGTCTCGGCGCGTGGCGCGTTCCTGCGCGTCCGCGAGCTTCTGGCAGCCAACCCGCCCCGCGAAACCGGGCTTTCGCTGCCGCGGCCGGAGGGCCGTCTTTCCGTCGAGGCTCTGACGTTCGTCCCGCCGCTCAGCAACAAGCCCATCCTGCGCGGCGTCGCATTCGGGATCGAGCCCGGCGAGGTGCTGGGCATCATCGGTCCCTCCGGTGCCGGAAAATCCACCCTGGCGCGCCATATCGTCGGCGTGCTCACCCCATCCGCCGGTGCCGTCCGCCTCGATGGGTCGGATGTCGCCGTCTGGGCGCGGACCTCGCTAGGCCACCATCTCGGCTATCTGCCGCAGGATATCGAGTTGTTCGCGGACACGATTGCCGCGAATATCTGCCGATTCCAGGAGGGTGAGGACAGGGAAGCGATTTTGGCGGCGCAAATGGCCGGTGTGCACGACATGATCGTGCGATTGCCCAACGGTTACGACACCCAGGTGGGCGAGGGCGGCGCCGTTCTTTCCGGCGGCTATCGGCAACGCATCGGCCTTGCGCGCGCGGTCTACGCCAATCCCAGCCTGGTTGTCCTCGATGAGCCGAGCTCGAACCTCGACGCCGACGGCGATGCGGCGCTCACCGATTGCATCATGCAGCTCAAGAAACGTGGGGCCACGGTGGTGATCATTTCGCATCGGCCGAGCACCATTGGGGTGGTCGACAAGATTCTGCTCCTCAAGGACGGGGTCGCCGAGATGTTTGGACCGCGCGCCGAAGTCATGTCACGTCTGACCCGTGCCGTGCCGGTGCATGCGGTTCAGGGTACGGCCAGCTAGGAAGACGGTATGACTATTCTAGATGTGACAAACCGTGAGATGCGCCTGGGAGCCATTTCTCCCAGCAAGAAAGTCAGCTCCGGCGATGAAGCTCCGAGCGACTCGATCTGGCACGTGGCCCTCGCCGGCTGGTTGATCATTGCAATATTCTTTGGCGGGCGGTCGTCAAGGTCGAAGGAAACCGCAAGAGCGTCCAGCATCTCGACGGCGGTATCGTGAAGGAGATGCGCATCAAGGAGGGCGACAAGGTCAATGCCGGTGACGTCTTGATCATCCTCGATGAAACACAGGCGCGGGCAGAGTACGACGTACTATCGCAGCAATATATGGTGCTTCGCGCCACCGAAGCACGCTTGCTGGCCGAACTCGCTCACAGCTCCGAACTGGTCATGCCGGAGGATTTGAAGACCCCGCAGATCGTTGGTGCCGAAGCGCAGGTGAAAGCGTTCACAGACCAGATTTCATCCATCCGTGCGGAAGCCAAGGACATCGCGCCGCTTGTCGAGCGAGGGCTGATTGCTCGCCCCCGTATCCTGCAGTTGGAGCGCACCGCATTCGGGCTTGAAGGACAGATCGCAGACGCAAAGGCCAACATCGCAAAAGCTCGCCAGGCAATCGCCGAGCAGGAGCAGCAGATCGCCCAGCTCGACAACGATCGCATGGCTGATGTGACCAAGGACCTGCGCGACACCCAGGCCAAGGAGCTTGAGGTGATTCCGAAGGCCATGAACGCCAAGGCGGTGCTCGGCCGCATGGATATCCGCTCGCCCTATGCCGGACGGGTGGTGGCGCTCACCGTGTTCTCGGTCGGTGGCGTCATTCAGCGTGGCGAGAAGATTTTAGACATCGTGCCGGATCAGGATTCGCTGACCATCGAGGCGCAGATCGCGGTGGAGGACATTAGTGATATCAAACCGAACATGCGGGCCGAGGTTCACCTCACCGCATACAAGCAGCGCATCGTCCCGATCATCCATGGCGATGTCATTCAGGTTTCGGCCGACCGGCTGACCGACCCCAAGACCAACAATCCTTACTATGTCGCGTTCGTTAAGGTCGACGACAACGAGCTCGCCGCGATGCCGAACATCAAGCTCTATCCGGGCATGCCGGCGACGGTGATGATCCCGACCGTGCAGCGCACCGCTTTCGATTACATCGTCGGACCGCTGGTGATGTCGTTCAATCATTCCTTCCGGCAAAAATGAAACGTTCGACCAGCGATTTGATGGTACGTAGCTTGTATCGAGCGAAATCCCCCCAGAGTCTTCATCGAACCTACATCATGCCGATAGTATCGATGAGCCGCGCTAACTAACGAATTTGACATGACGGCTAAGTTTTGCGCTGAAGTAAAACCGTCGGAGCGCTGAAGATTTTGGAGCGCCGTGCGAAGCCAGACTAAATCCCGCCGCATTGTTGTTCAACTTTAGTAGGGTCGGTAATCGCAGAGTGGGGACTCAGATGCGAATACCCTTGGGGGGCATTCGTTGGCGGCTGTTCAGCCGTCATTTGCTCAAAAGTTTCTAACGACACACAGCCATTGATCATCGACGCTTACGCGGTCGTTTACGTCAATGATGGCTCATGTTCGGCCGGAAAAATACTCAAGGTTATGGGCGCTATTCGCGGCCTACACCGCGAAAAGTCCTGCGCTTCTGTGTCATAAGAAGCTGAAGTCTAGGAAGTGAAAAATGAAATCAGCCGCCAAGGGAGCGGTCTCGGAAGCGCTTGCGCAGTTGCTGGCCGTCACCCCACGCTTGTGATTACGGGATTCATTTTCTATTCGCGTCAGTATAGCTAGCCAATCACCCTCAGCGCTCAGCCTTCTGCCGCTGCAATTGGGACGTTATTTCGTAGGGGGGACACAGGATGAAACAGGTTGATTATGTACGCATGGCGGAGAAGTGCGCGCGTGAAGCTGACCGCATGCCTCCTGGTCCGGAGAGAGACGAGCTCCTGAAGAAAGTTAAGCTACTCGAGTACTACGCGAAGATGGACAAGTGGATTGCATCGCCGGGCTTGCAACCGCCAAAGTAAGACTTGGTTATGGCGTTGCTGACGCCGTCGCCCCGTCAACCGGAGCCGGATGCGCGCCCCCCTCGACAAGCTCCAAAAAACCACGCATTTTTCGAGCTTGCATATCCGAGGATGATCTAGATGCCGCTCATGCGGGGCCGGATCTTGGGTTACGACGTGGACCGGATGGTCTTTGAATTTACGATGCTGAGTAAGGACGAAACAGTCCCGTGTGAGATAAGCAGCGCCGCAATGGACGAGCTTGCAGGCAAGCGTGGCACGCTGCCTGCCGAGCGCGAGGCTCAATTTTTGCGCCTCCGCGAAACGATTGAACGTATTGCGTCTGATGAGTTCGATAGCGGGGGCGCCGTTGTCCGCATTTTCGCAAAGCATATTCGAAGTGCGCCACACTGATATCATTCTGATGACGAGCGACGATAACTGGTGCGCTCTCCATGCGTTTGATCGGCGAGGCCCGAGCCGGGACATACTGTGCGCCAGCGGGTCTGTCCGGGTCACGCTAGACGTTCAGCTCGTCAGAATCAGCGCTTTAGCTGTTCGCGCCTGGCTCGCCGGTGTCGCATCTCTAATCCGCGTCGTCAGTCGATTAAACGACATCGACCAGCGGGTCATCAAGTTGCTCATCGCGGCACTTGTGGTTGAAGCCTCATCGAATTAAAGGGAGATCGTAATGGCTAGGAAAACAAAGAAGAAGATCGTTCGCCGGGAATATACCAAAGCTGATGTGAAGGAGTTACGAGCACATTCGAAAGCACGCACGCCGCTGGCAACGATTGTTAAGTTGACCAAGAGAACGGAAGGTTCGTTGCGCCAGAAGGCGTTGAAGCTTGGGATCGGTTTAGGACATCAACGATAAGTGGCTTATCTACGGACATTGAGAAAGCCAGGTGAACTAGGGCGGCTTGTTGTCCCCCGACCCGTGGGGAATCAGAATGGCGATCTTTACCGTGATCGTGAAACGGGACGGCGAAGTCGGATACACCGCGTCATTTCCTGATTTCCCTTCGTGCGCGGTGGCCGCGCCGACGGTCGACCATGTGATTGCAAGAGCGAAGGAAGCGCTCTCGCTCCATATCGAACGGCTGCTGGAGGCCAACCACAGGATCTGCGAGCCGACTGGCGCCGATGCGATCGAGCGAGGCGGCGCATTGCTTCTCGCCGCTGTCGAGGTGCCCGATGATCTCCGGATCGCTCATGTCGATCTTGCGATACGGCTCTGTCGCTCGTCCGGATCGACGCCTTTGCGCGCCGGCATGGCCTGACGCGAGCGGCGCTGTTCGTCGAGGCGGTCAATCGCTGGGCGATGCAGGAAGCGACTCCCAGGGACAGAAGAGGATCGGCGCCCGATGGCCCAACGCTGTTCGATCTCGCCAATCCACTTGAACTGCGGGTCGAGCCGATCGCCGCGGTCCTAGAGCCGCCGGACGATGCAGCAGCGCGCCAACGCGGGGCAAATGAGGAGCGCAGCGTCGAGGCCAAAGTTGACGACATTACCGCTGAACTGGTGCGGCTGCTCGAGGAAGGCTCGCAATCGCAGCCTGAACGAGGTGCGGGGGTGGATACGTCCCCCCAACGCGAGAAGCAGGATAACCTCACTGAATCAATCAGTTTCTACTGGGCGGCGCGCGAGTGGGTTGCTTAAGATCAGACTGGCGGCCTTTTTTGGGTTCTCTCCCGCAGGCGGCCGCGATCACCGGCTTGAAGTGTTCGACGGCTGGACCGAAGTAGCGCTCCCCCTCACAGTTCAGCCGGAAAGGGTATTTGAGTAAGACCGAATTTCGTTCTTCTGTCATCTGCGTCAGACAGACTTAAACGCGCAAAAATTACAGCCGCGATTTTGGAACTGTGCAATATTGATCACTTTCAGGCAGGCGATTTCAATGACCATCAATCGACTATTGGCGAAGACCACACTGGGGCCGGAAGAAATCAGGCTCTTGAATGAAGCTTATGGACGCTCGTTGCGCGCCATGCATTTAGTTGACCGCAACGACGACCCCCTGACAGAGATGGTCGCGAAAAAGATCATCGAGGTCAGCAAGGCTGGCATCAATGACCCGGCGCAGGTTTCCCAGCTTGCGATCAAAGACCTTAGGTTTTCATGGGGGGTCGAACCGACCGTCGCCTTGCCGGACATCCGCAAGAGGTAGGGTGGACGCATGATGCGATCCCATACCGCCATGCGATCCCATGCCACCTCGGGCAAATGCCGCCGTGGTTGAAACGCCAAGGCAAAGGGCGACGCAAAGAACGGAAAGCTTTTTCATGCCGAGACTCCCTAGCCCCGGCCGGCGGGCGGCTCGCTCCGCTCGTGCCGGCCCCGCAAGCGGGGCGAGGGAGAACCGCGAAAGCCTGCCCGCGGAAATCCGGCTCACGCCAGATCTTCGGTCTCGCCCGCGAGCTTTCGTTTATCGTTGATGAAATAGTAGCTGGAGGATTGGCTGATCAATCCGCGCCGCTTCAGTTCGGTCAGGGTGCGGCTGACATTTTCGCGCGCGACGCCGGCCATGCCGGCAATGTCGCTTTGCCTGATCTTGTGCAGGATGACGATGCGCCCCGAGTCCGTCTCTTGACCGAGATGCTCGGCAAGTTCCAGCAGGGCGCGCGCCACGCGCGCCTTGACGCTGAGGAAGCTTGCCGCCGCCATCGCCTCGTCGGCCTCGCGCAGGCGCGAGACGAGGGTAGCGACGAGATCGCTGTAGATTTCCGGATATTCGCGCAGGCAGGTGAGGAACGCTTCACGGCTGATGAAGCTCAACTTGCAGTCGCGGATGGCGACCACGGTGGCCGATCTCGGCCCTCCGTCGATAATCGCGAGTTCTCCGACGATCGAGCCCGGGCCAAGGACCGTCAGGATCCGCTCATCACCCTGGGGCGAGGCGATAGAAACCTTGAGCAGGCCGTGTTCGAGCCGATAGCAACCGTCGGCGACGTCGCCGGCGCGGAACAGCACTTCTCTTTCATCGAGCGATTGCGGCTTGGCGTTTGCCAACAGCCGCCCGGAAAACTGGATCGGCAGGTTGGGCAGTATGCCGGAGAAGTTGCGCTGTGGCGACGCACGTGGCGCCGTGGGACTACTCGTTCTAGCTCCGTACTTTCGTATCGCCATGGCGATGAACCATGATGTTCAAGGAATTTGAATTATCTTGATTAATATCACAGACGCGTGTGGCGGCGAACAGCATAATGATGCTGATAGGTGCAGCAGGGGGACCAGCGGCTGACCGGGCGTCTTGCCGGTTTCCATTTGGAATCGGCGGGACCCCCGGTTCCAGTTTCCATCTGATTACTCGCAGTTCACGTCAATGTTGCGACATACGGCGGCGGCCGTTTGGGCGTGACTGTGACTGCGAAAGGGAAGTCGAGGATAAGGGATTCAACCCGACCATCGAGAGGACCTGGACCTCACGGCACCACGTAGACGTTCGCTCCAACCTGTACCCTTTCGTACAGCTCGACGATGTGCGAGTTGTGCATGCGAAAACAACCATGCGAGACGGCGCCGCCGATCGAGCCCGGTCTATTGGTCCCGTGAATCCGGTATAAAGTATCGCCGAGGTATAACGCCCGGGGCCCCAGCGGATTCTGAGGCCCCGGAGGGACCACGGGCGGAACGTTTGATTCCCATTGAATATCCTCCGGCGGGTACCAGGTGGGATTTTCGCGCTTCGCCGTGATGGTCTGCACGCCTTCCCATTGGTCCACCGGCGAACCGATCGCGACCGGATATCGGATCGCCTGTCCCGCGTCTTCGACGAAATACAGCTTGCGCTCGTGATTGACGATCACGATGGATCCCTTCGCGTACTGCTCATCGATCGTCGCTTTTTCGGGTTGAGGGACTTTGATGTTGGCCGGCTGGGCTGACGCTCGCCGATTGACCCGTGGCGGTGGGGTAAAATACGGGTAGGGCGCTATCCGGTAATATTGACCCGGGTGCGGCGCCCCATACTGGAAAAAACCTTGAGCCCACGCCTGTTCGCTGAGAAAAAGCAACAAGGCCGCAAGTGTCAAAAACCTTTTCATCGCCCCAGCACCACAAAGTCTCAGATCAAGACCCCAGGTATGGCGGCCTTCCCCGGCGGCCATCCATCTTTTCGATGAGATAGCATTCTTCTTTTTGCGGTGGTTCGCAATGGTCAGGAACCACGTCGCCCGCCAGCATCGTGGGTCAAGTTGGGGGGGCCTGTTGAAGAGGCCAACTGAAGAAAACGTCTGTCAAACGATCTACGGGCTGAAACAGCTTTACGACTGCGACGCTCAGCCAATAAACCTGACGCCGAGCTTGTTTCCGCGGCGCCAAACGACCTCGCACCGGCGTGCCAGCGCCTGAGGCACGAAAGCGATGTCCAAGCGGCTTCCAACTTCCACAGCTCTGTCCACGGTTATCTTGGCGCCGCTTTGTGAAACATCCGCAACTTCACATTCGAAATTGGCTGGCCCGCCATCCAGCGCGATCCACGCCGATTGATGTCGGCGCCTGCGAACCTGCTGGCGCTTCACCTTGAGCTTCGGCCTTCCCATCTTCTCCATGCCGATAGGCCTAGCGTTAACAGGTTAAGTTTAGTTCACCGCGACCTGTCGCTTTGTACCTGCTGGGTGGCTTTGCGCCTGGGTCTGGCGATCAAGCGCCAGCGATCAATTTGATTCCACCGGCGCGATGAGATCGGCAATCCGCAGAAGGCCCTGGCAGACCCGCCAGATGCAATTGGTACCCAAAAATAGCTCGGTAGCGCTGTTCATGTCGCCGAATTGCAGATGATATCCGTTGGCAACCACGTTAATCGCGATGCGGATGCCGCTGGTTACGACCAGCTGGGTCCGCGCGCAATGAACGGCTTCGATCAGTCGCCGACCGAATTCTCTTGCATCCTCGAGATCGAGCGCGATCAAGCGGGGAGGCGTGTGGCTTTGATTGAAAGGATAGACCGCTTCGACGAAGATCGTTCTTCCGTCCGACAAAAACAAAAGCTGGCTGACCGATTTGCCGGCCGGAAAAAGAAAGGCCCGCTCATCAAGGTCGACCTTGATTTCGTATTTCGGCTTGAATTCCGACAATCCGCGGAGCGGGGTTAACAGACATGGTCTTGCGTGCGCTATTGGTCGTTGGTCGCCAAATTGTATGGTCTTCTAGCATCGAGAGCAACCCGGTTCGGCAAGCAGAATAACCTCAGCGGGTGCGGTTCATTGAACGAAAGTCGATTTATGTCGTCGAACCCATCAAATGCTCTTTTACAATTACGATCTATCGCGGGACGTCATATCGGCGGGTTTTCCTTAGTTGGCACAAAGGCGGGATCAACAGGCGCCAGCATCTTGGCCTTCATCTGCAAATAATAGTCCTCGCGCTCACGAGCCATTTTTTCCTGATGCGCCTTGAAATTCTTTACGCGCTGTCGGATTTCGTCGCGCTCTGACACAGGCGAGAGTGTCGCAGGCGGTGTAACGGATTTCGACGTATCGGCTAGCGCCTGCTCGGCTACCTTCATGGCATCAGGCAAGTCTGGAATCGGTTGGTTCCGCTTGAGATCGCTTGCAAACGCCATCGTGCTCTCGATCAGTGCATCGAGTCCCTGCTTCAAGTTCATCATGAGGTGCCTCCCTCTGATAATTCAGCAACCGGAGGGCGAAGCGTCAAGTAAGTCTCCCGTTCGGGACGGGTCGCCGGTATCCGGACCCCACTTTTCTTCACGTTTCGCTCCCGTGCAGAGATCAATTTTTATCTGGGCGCAAAAAAAGCGGCAGGTCGTCAGTTTCGTTGTCGTCGCGAAAGTCGGTGTCGGGTTCAGGGATTTTGTATGACTTGCATTCCACGCGCGCCCATTTCACCGCCTGGAAATAGGTAGGACAGCGGACAACCATTTCCTGGCCGCGAACCACAACCACGACGTCGCAAATCCGGGAAGCCGGATAACGTCGGATGGTAACTGTCGGCGGAGCGAACCTCTCGGTCATGGCATGGTCGTCGAGAACTTGTCGCAACATTGCCAAAGCTGCGGGCGTACTACATCCGTTGCGTTTCTAGCGAAAGGATCGCCCCATCCCGAGTCAGTGGTTGAGATTGATCGCGAGGGGGCGAAGTCACTGGAAGCCTAGAATCGGCGCCGCCGCGTCCGACGCAACCAAAGTGCGATTGATTTCGGGCTACTTAATGGCGAGACGCTCCAACGTGGCGGCAGAGCGCCTACAATCAGCCGATGCGCGTGTACGTCATCTGTTGACATCGCCATCCTCGGTTTTTTGTTGTTCGCGTTCGAGAAGGCGCTCCAAGATTGCCGTGCGTCTTGGAATCAGCGCTGCCTCATCCGCAAGCCGTTGCGCAAGATCAGCGTGATACTGTTGCACGACGTCGAGCAGTGCTTCCATGGCGAGCTTGCGATGATACTCGGCAAGTAACCTGTGCATGGCTGCGAGCTGTTCATCGGTCATGATCTTGCCCCGAGCCGAAGGCGACGAGCGGTGTCTATCTTAGTCCCCAAGCAGGTGGGGGACGCTGTTCCGTTATCGAAGGTTCCCATGGTGGAACCGCATTTCCAGGCACAAGATCGCGACATAATAACAACAACCTTCCTCCAAAATTCCGGAACAGCCTTGGTTAAGGAAACGTAAACTAGCTTTTGACAATATAGTCGTAGCCGAACCGATGATTCCGGAAGGAGTTTTCGATGTCGAAGTTTACGATTGGCGACGAGGTCGAAAACGCAGCTGACGACCATGAGGTGGGTACGGTCGTCGCCGTGTTTGCAACAGATGACGGCAAATTTAGATACGCCGTTGATACAGAAGGGTACGGGGCGCTCCAGTTCTTCGTCGAGGAAAAACTAGTCGTTCACCACTAGATGCGCCTCATAGCGGACAGCGGTGTCCCGATGACGTGGAAACGGCGGGCGGATGTATCCCGCTGGGCCTTGCTTAGGGCGTGCCGTGCCGTTCCCAGCTCGGTCAGCACCATACCCCTGAGCCCCACGCCACGAAGTTTGGAGTGAGTTTTGAATCAGCTGCCATTGGGCCAGCGGTTTTGGTTGGGTTGTTCGGATAACGTCGCGCTCGGGCCCAACAAGTGACCATTTTGCCACCTTTCTTGCTCAGCATTCGTGCGCGAGAAGTTAAGATCTTGTCCGATGCTCGCCGCAATACGGGCACATTGGGGGTTGGTACTTGAAGCTTGGTAAGGGGAGGGGTCGCGGATAGTGGCCGGGGGGCCTGACTACTGCTCGATTGTATCGTCGCAGCTGAGGATTGTCGGACGTACACTCTCCTCGGCGGCGGACACTGCCGGTCTTGGAGGGATTGCTGGATTTAACGGCAATTCCCTTCAAGACCGCGCATCTAACGGTCAAGGCGCGCCGCCACGTTCCAAATGCCACGTAAGAATCGCCCCGCGCCCAGGTGTGGTGCATGATAAAACGATTGCTACTTGCGGCGATCGTCTTTGCCGCTCCGGTCTGCATCGTCTCCGCGCAGGATGCTAACATTTCTGTCGACATGATCGGCATTGGTGGCATGAGTTGCGCTCACTGGCGGTCTACTAAAGATCATCTTTTGGAGGGAACTGTCTGGATTTACGGTTTCTGGACTGGACTCAATTACGTTGCTGCGGCGAGTGGTCAACCACCGGCGAAAATCAATATTCCGGCGATCGTGGTCGAAGTCGAAAAAACATGCGCTCAGCAAACATCGCAAACATTAGCCAGCGCCGTATGGACCACGTATCTTGGGTCTAAGAAGTAGCTATGCCGCGAGACCCCAAGTCCGGGCGCTCGTCGCTCGGCATCAAAAACAAAGTGTGACGCTCACGCCGGCAGTGACGTGGTTTCCTGCAAGTTGAAACGAATTGTGCGACTACGCGGCTGCGGGGCCTTCGCAGATTCCTAGTCATCGTCTCGGCACGCGCGAATACACCTTACCGGCGCGCAGTGTCAGAGACGACATCCCGCTTGGTGGCGATGCCTAAAATATTCCCGCCGGCATCGATGTGTACAGGCGAGGTTTTTTTGCCACGAAGTTCGCATAGATTCGATTCGGGCCATGCCGTTGGGTCAGCGGTTTGGTTGGGCCGGACGTCCGGATAACGTCACGCGTCGGGCCGCCGGTTAGGTGCCGCACCTGCGCCTAGTCGGCCACAAATGCGCTCACCGAATAACCGAACAAGTCAGCAGTCTAGTTTGGCCAGGCCATCGGGATTCAGAACAACAATCTCGCGCTGGGTGTGCCCCGAGAACCTCAGGTAACCCTTCTTGTGAAGTTCAGAAAGTGCGCGTGAGACAGTCTCGAGGGTAAGCCCGAGATAGTCTGCAATATCGCGGCGATTCATTGGAAGGGTCATGACACCAGCTGCTGTCACGCGGCGGTCCATCTCAAGGAGAAACGCAGCCACGCGTTCCAGCGCGGTCTTGCGTCCCAAGAGGAGCAAGTGGTTTTCGGCGTGCTGAAGATTGTCAGTCGTCATATTCAAGAGGCTACGGACGATCGCGAAATCGGTTTTCGCCACGCGCTCCAAGCTTTTGCGTTTCATGAGACGAACCGTGGTGTCGAGGATGGCTTCGGCTGTAAAACGATGGAAATTGCCATTTTCGAGGCCGAAGATGTCGCCAGCCAGGTGAAAGGCGCCAATCTGGCGGCGGCCGTCAGAAAGGAGCTTGTGGCTCCGAACCGCGCCTTCAATCACCTGATAGATGTGGTCTGCCGGATCATTTTCTCCGAAGATCTCGATGCCACTGTTGTACGTATATTCGGTCGCACTGACCCTTGTATGAGCGACCAGTTTTTCATTTGGATCAGCATTGAGCTTTATGAACCCCGAGTGTCTATTATTTCATACCGAGCGGATTTTCCCTAGTCGAAATCAAAAAAGCACGACACCCGCGCAAGGTGTGTACAGGCACTTCACATGTCTGTCACGCGCCGTTCCCGTGGAAGCATTTCATTTCACGACGTCGCAGACTAGCTCGCGAATCAAGAGACGGCAGGTTTCCCAGCTTGCGATCAAAGACCTTAGGTTTTTATAGGGGGTCGAACCGACCGTCGTCTTGCCGGACATTCGCAAGGGGTAGGGCGGACGCATGATGCGATCCCATGCCACCTCGGGCAAATGCGGCATTGGTTGAAACGCGACGCAAAGAACGGAAAGTTCTTTATGCCGAGACTCCCCAGGTTAGCCCCGGCCGGCGGGCGGCTCTGACGGAATTTCGATTGCGCCGGCCCTGGAAACCGCCGCGGCCGTGATCATCCTCGCCTTGCCGCTAGCCTGCGAATCGTTGGCTGGGCCGAAGTCGTTAAGTAGGATACCAGCGGTCCCAACTTATTCCGTGCGTTTTGAGGCGCATGAAGCCAAGTGGCAGCGATCGTTCAAATGCCTTTGATGCAGCTTGGAGCGTAGCCGCGCGAGGCGGGTGAGGGCTACCCAGCGTCCTCTCGTTAGGCGCCTCTTGATGAAATCATCGGCATTACGCCCCGCACAACCATTCCGCCGGCCAGATCAAAACACCTAACTTGGTGTCTTCAGAACTGGGTGCAGCTCAGAAGGGAACAGCTTAACTAAAGTTTGAAATCCATTATTTACGCGGCCTTTGTGGGCTTGAACGCATCCTCGGCTCGCAATTTACCAAGGAATAACAGCCGATTTAAAAACCCTTTCCCCCG
>WNFR01004872.1_pt1 | contig 13761 bp, 31 predicted proteins | sample 5400221 | NCBI WGS metagenome assembly WNFR01 (sample SAMN13153357, study PRJNA577476) | soil metagenome | isolation source: 40 cm soil under Madrone tree | place: USA:California | collected 2016-06-14
ACGCGAGGCGCTCGCGGGTTGCCCTGCTAGGTGGCGCGTGCGGCGTTCTTTGAGGACAAAAATGCGATTACGGCGAGCAGTTGCGTTGTGACTAGGTGTGCCATTTGAACCATCAAATCCGGCTCTCGAACCTCTGGGACGTATGCAACGCACAGCTTGCCAGCCCCGCGAGCGAATCCCATTTCCAGACTTGCGCTCGGGCCGCACGGGAGGACGTACACGCACGCATCGCAAGCAATCAAGGCATCCATGTCCCGTTTGTATCCGCGCTCGGCAAATGGATGCGCAAGCCCGTTGATGTATTCGATGGGCGTCCACGCTTGCCAGTTGGGGTCAACGGTTCGCCAACTAAAACCCTCTTCGTCGCGAAAATCGTACACATCGAATCCGGCCTTCCGCAAGACGGCCACAACGCCCGGCTGATATTCGTTTCTCCAGCTTGTCGCCACGTAGATTTTCATAGGGCTACACTTTCGGCATTGATCCGGCTTGCGAACTGAGGATGGAAAAGTTGGCTTGAACCACGTCGATTTGCACGTTGCTTGCGCGTGTGGCCGGGAGGATGGTTTGCGCCAGCTCCGCGCACACGATCATAAGCAGCGGCTTGGGCTGTTGGGGGTAATCTTCTTGCCATGCGTGGGAGTAGCCCATTAGCTCACCGTATGCCGCTAAAGTGGCCCGCCGCTTGACCTCGAATATGGTCGCGATTGCGGAGGGAAACAGCGCGTAGATTTGCGTGGCCGTGACCTCGCCCGCCGGCAGCAATCCCACGTCGATTCCTTGCCATCCCACGGAGTCAATCCGCATTTGCGAATTGAGCATCTGAGCCTTGCGGACGGACGGCAGAAATGCTGGCCCCGGATCGTGCGCTGGCCCGATGCGGATGTTGTGGTCGAAGCGGTCATATTCGGACTCATGGAGCGCGGCCCATGCGCGCCACACAACCGTTTCGTCGACGAGCATCCCCGGATACTTTTGTAAGTGGCTTTCAAGGCGTTGCGCTGGATTCGCCATGCGTTTACCTTCCGTAATCCACGAGGATGTTGGCTAAGATTGCACCCGCGACCAGTAGAACCACATCCACATCGCACCCTTCAAGGTGGGGGTGTAATTCTGCAAGTTTATCGCGCACGATTCGTTCGCACTCTTCTTTGCTTCCATGCCGCAGAAGCATACGCTCTTCGGCCTGAAATTTAAGTGAATTAAAAGTTGCGGCGAACTCAGTGGGCAAGGGCACGGCGAGGACTCCTAATCCGTCAAAGATTCGTAATCGGCGCGGCGTATTTTCACTCCTACGTTGCGCGCCCAACCGAATAAAAGCTCTTGCTTTTCGTGGCCCGGCGCGGGGAACTCGCGCAGCCATTTCAGGACGGCGGGCAAGTCTTTTGCGGCGTTCCATTCCGCCGGGATAATTCCTGTCGGGCTACGGGTCATGGACTGTGCTCTTCAGGCCCTTGTGCCAACCGATTGCGTAGCACTCTTCCGCGAACGTCACAAGAATCAATTGCCGTTCAAGGTGCGCGCGGCGAAGAAACCTAGAGCGCGGCGTGTGGTCGTACTCGTCGGACAGCGCGCGCGCATAGTCGGACAGTTGCCCGGCTGTGATTGTATTCAGCAGGGCGACGTAGTGGGGCGATAACTTCATGCGGCGGCAGCAACGGACTCTTTCTCGAATCCCAGATGCACTATCGGGACATCGGCGATGCCCGGAATCAGCTTGTTGGCTCCGGCGGGCAGGGCGGCGATTTTATCGCCGAATTTCTTTAGGTCCGCGAGGGTATTTACGTCGTGCGTGATGGGCAACTTCACGCCCGTATTTAACTTGATTTGCAGGGTTACTTTCATGTCGGGGAACTCTCCTATTTTTGTGTCGCGGCGCCTGCCGCGTTCCACTGTTTTACTTTCATCCGGCGGTATTGATCCATGCGCGTGATGATATGCCGCATCGCGGCGATTTGCAAGATCATTCCGCCGTTGTCTTTTCGGCGCTCGGCGGCGGTGAAACTAAGTAGCTCGACGGGGAAGTAATAACTCGCGTAGCGGATCACTTCCGCGATGGACGTATCGGCGGTCCATTCACCTTCCGGAAGCATCATGGGATCGGGCATTTTGTGCGGCCTCTTCTTGGGCTGCCAGTGGCAGCAAATAGTGCTCGCGGACAACGTGCGTGAGCGCGAGCAGGGCAATGTGGACCTCCTTGCCTAGAAGCGCGTCGGCAATGTCCCTCACGCAGTCGTGAACTTTCTCAATGAGCACAGCTTCATCGACGCAGGAAAGTCGCGCAAAGTCATACGCCCTGTCCCACGCGATGCGGTACTCTTTTCCAAAGTGCGCGTCAAGCGATGGCGTCGGCATTTTCTACCCCGCGATTTCAATGTGAACGTGGCCTGCTCCGGGCACGTTCGATTCGTCAAATAAGGCCAGATGAAACCGATCACAGAGCACGCGCAGATACAAGATAAAAACGGGCTGATAATCGGGCGGCAGATCGACAATGCGCAGATCAATGGCGTTGCCGATGTAGTGCTTACTGGATTGCGCGTGCTTGCTGTCCTTTCCCGACGTGACGGTGAGAAGGGAATTAAACAAATGCATGTGGACCAAACCGGCCACGACGAGGAAGGCTTGCAGGACGGCATTGATGTGCTCCACGTCCACGGTTTTATCCTTGAGCGCGACGCCCGGCGGCGTGATGAATTTTATCGGGGAATCATTCGCTTGATCGGGCATCTTTGACCACCACGTTTGCTTCTTTCGCGGACTCTGCATCGAGAAACCGCTTAGACCTGAAACGGACATGCAAATACGCGCCGCACGGGCAGGAAAGAGTTACGTAAAGTACGTCATGCGCGTTGGCGTCCCAACGATTCGCATGAGAGCAATCCGGGCAGATGATTTGCAGTAGTCTCATGGCTTTGGTTTCTCCGGGTCTGGCGCTAGGGCCGGGGCGGTATGGTGGTACATCTGGTCAAGCGGCACTAACCAACTGGTCGCTTCGCAGTAACGCATCGCGGGAAACGATTGCACAAACGTCCGCGTACCCCACACCAAAACGCCCGGCGGAAGGCCAGAAACATGCAAGCGCACTTGTGCCACAATTAGCCCGCTAAAGTCAAGCAATTCGGCGACGGCCCAATACTCCGGCTTTCTCACAGTAAACCTCTCGAATGTGGGCCGGGTTGCACGTAACAAATCACGGATTGCGGCGGATCCCACAACTGCCACGGAAACGGCGCGCACAGCGTGGGCGTTTCGCAGTCGTACACATGCCCGGACCAGCAAGCAAATACCAGCCCGCACGGGACGCAAACCATGTGCTCCGTCCACGACGGGCGGGCGATGACGCCGCGCAGTACGCAGCCGCAATTTGGGCAGCGGTAGATCATGCCTTCCTCGTCAAGTTTGCGGGCAACGAATCGACGTGCAAAACCTGCTTCGGTTTGAAGTCAATGCGATGCGGCGTGCGGCAGTGCGGGCAGGACACGTAACGTGTCTCTGGCGGTTCCAAAACTTCGACCTTAAACGGCAGCTTGCAATTGACGCAAATGTTATCCAGAACGATCATTTTTCATCCCCCCGAATGGGCGGCACGCGCTCTGCTTTAACCTTCGCATCGAATGCGTCTAGGCCGCGCTGCCGCCGGGCAAAGTCAACGGCGCGGGCGGCGTGTAGTTTGGCCTCGTCCAAGGCGTCTGCGTCGGCGGGGGAATCGTGCGCTGCGCGCCTGCCCCTTCCCGAGTGGCGCGATAGTAAGATTCCCCCGCAGACAATCCACAAAAACGCAGCCCCCAGCACGGCGAGCGGAAGTATCTCCCGCCAGTATCCGTAGCGCCAGATTACGGCGACGAATCCGGCGGTGCCGATTTGCCAGATAAAGAAGCGCATCATTGGTTTTTCTCGGGCATCAAGTAAATGTATTTCTTGCCTTCCTCGAATGCCAAACGGCAGGCCCGAATGATTTGCAGGACGAGCACTGCTCTTTTCTTGCGAAATGGACGCCAAAACGGAGTCTCTTCCACGTCCTGTATGGCGATCCCGTGAAGGGTTTGCAGTTGCCCATCTTGCGTGAAACGGTCCAGCGCGTCCCAGAACTCTTGACGGTGCGGTTCGTACTTCACGGGCACACCCGCATGGCCCATCCGGTCACGTATCCGGCGGCGAATAAAACCAAACCTAAAGCCGTGGGAATAATTATATCGCGGTACTCGGTGTACCACGCGCGCAGCGCGGACCCTTTGCGGTAGTCCATTCCTCACGTCCCTTCTGCGCCATGCAGCGGCACCCAAGCTTGGCGCTGCCAGTCCCATCGAAAGCCGGGCGCAGTCAGCTTCCACCACGTCACGATTCCGCGCGCGTCGGTGTGCTTTTCCCATCCGTGCCCAAAGCGCGTTGAATACTTCTCGACTTTGACGCCGTGGTTGGCTTCCGGCGGGATGGTAAAATACAGTTTCACATCTGCCGTTGGAGCCGGGGAAAGTATGAGCCGAAACGCGGGTTGTGCGGGCGTCGCCATGCGGCTATCCGTGGTATCCCAGACCCGACAATTCGCTGGTGAATCTCGACCTCGCGATGCGCAATTGCAAGAGTGGTTGTGCGTAGCTCATTTTGTGCCCGTTGCGCATCCGATTGGCGATACTTCTCACGCGCACGGATCGCTCTTGCCACGAGTTAGGATCATAGCGTGCGCCTTCCGCAATATGCGCGGCAGCAATAATGGAATTTTCGACGCGGCGGCAGCACGCAATGTAGGCTTCGAGTTGCTTCTTGCGCGTGGGTGTGAGTGGGGGATTAGACATGTGACTGGTGACTCGTGACTGGTGACTCGTGACTCTCCCGAATCCATGCGAGCGCCGCGCGCAAATCGTCCGCCGCTTCGGCGAGTGATTGCAGACTGGAAAGCGGCAAATTCCCCCCGCGTGAGCCGTCAATAACTTGCTCGATTCTGGTCAACGCGGCGCGGATGAAAAGTGATTCGATTATCACGGCTCATGGCTCGCGTTTCACGCGCTCGCTTTCTCTTCTTTCGCTTCCTCTGCCGCGCGGGCTGCCGTGATGCGTTCGCGGCACGCGCCACACATCATGGCCGTCGTGAGATTATAACTTTGCGGATCGCCACACAAGAGGCATTCCACCTTCTGAAATTGCTGCGTGTGGACGGTCACTCCTGGCGCGGCGGCAGGCCCGGCGGGTTGGGCCAAAGCGAGGAAGGCTTTGCGTTCGTCAATCCATCCCTGAACGATCTTCGCTTTAGCCCCTTGATCGACGGCCATATTGAGCCAGTGTTGCGCAAATTCCGGCTCTTTCCAGCGGTTCAAAAGCCGGGCGACATTGAACGCGATTTGTTTTTGCTGCAAGGCTACGGCCACGAACTCGTATCCGTTCAAAATGTCGGCTCGCGCGTACATAAAATCGAGTGACTTTCCGCCGCGCCGTTGAAACTCTTTTTCGGTCATATCCGGCTCTTTGAGCCACTTCGCGTACAGCACGCCCAAATCGAAGTCGGACGGGTCCTCGCGGTGGACGTTTTCCGCGTGCATAATCTCTTCCTCAGTGATGGCCGTCTCGCAGAAGACTTCACACTTCACCGGATCGTACCGGACGACGCGGCAAGCGAGCAATCTTCGATGCCCGGCGGCCACGCGGAAACGTCCGCCGCGCGCGATGTGCGCAGCGAAGATTTCCGACGCTTCGCCGACGAGACGCACGCGCACGCCGTTGAGCGTGGGAACCACGCATAAATTTTCCAGCAAGCCGGATGTGCGGATCGACGTTTGCAGGGCCAGCATATCGTCGTCGTCCATGCTGTGCCGCATAGGATCGAGCGGCTCGTCCAAAAGGGCTAAAGTTACCTCGCGGGTAATGACCGAACTCACGCGGATGTGTGGCTCAAATCGCTTGGCGGCGACGCCCGCCGGAATTTCACTCACTGCCATTAGATTCTCCCTCGTCGGTAAAAAGTTTGTCGAAGATGGCGGCAACTTTTTTTCGGTCGATGACCATGTTGCGCGTGACCTTCACGGCCCACAGGACGCCTAACTCAAAATTGAGTGCCAAAACGTCACCGGGAACAAGCTGCATTCGCTCGCGAATGTCGGGCGGAATGACCACGGCGCAACTATTGCCGTGGCGGAAGTATCTGGTTGTGTAAACGTCGCGCTGTTTGATACGCATTCTGCTAGAGCGGCTGTTAAATAATCCAGTGTAGCTAACCGGGCGCTCATCTCCGGTCTTTGACTCGATTAGAACAGCCGCCGAAACGGACTATACCACAGCTTCGGACGGCGGCAACTAGAATCTTATGTACCCTTCATACAAACAGTAAAGAGTAAACCCGTAGGAGTAGGTGCTGTGGAAAAGTCAGGAATTGGTGACAGGCATTTGGTGGTAGGTAAGTTCCAAGCCGGACAGCCATTTAGATGCCAGAAGTACCAGTACAAACTCCACCCGTAAAGCCAAGCGATTCAACACCCGCAATCTGTGGATTTCCTGTGCATCGGCGGTTGACTCTTGTGGAAATTGGCGTAGCCTGACCGCCGGACGCGAAAATTGTCCACAGGGATGCACAGGAAATTATCAACATTTCCTCAGCTTTTCCACAGATGCCTCGCGAGGCACTGAAAACACGACGGAGGGAAGCGAAATGCAAGTCAAAGACCCCACAGCAAGTTCGCAGAAGTGGAGCACTCGCGCAAATGGTGCTTCAAACGACTACGGAAACGGTGTCGCCAACACCCAAGCGGACCAAGCCGGACTCGCTGCTGCCGCCGCCGCAGTTTGGGCGCAAGCGGTGGCGCAAGCTGCCGCGTCTGGATCGTTCGCGAAGAACGTCCTGGCGGCAGGTACGGCGAAGTGGAAAGCAGGCGTCAAGAATCTGGGCATTTCGCGCTACGGAACAGGCGTGCAAGGCGCGACTGGAAAATACGCGGCGGGCGTGGGTCCGTACTTCACGGCGCTAACGAATTTGTCGCTGCCGCCGCGCCAGACGAAAGGCAACAACGCCGCACGCTCGAATGCCGTCGTGCAAACGCTCATGGCGACGAAGGCCGCAATGTAACTTTGCGTCTGCGCGCCCTTGCACTAGGGGCTAGGCCGCGCAACCCCGCAAGCGGGCCGCTTCCACACCCAGTGGTTTGGCGGCCCGCACACCCCAAACAGAAAGGCGGTACGGCCATGGAGCAAGACTTACGAATTGACCCGGTAACGGGGCTGCGCATGTCAGACCCGCGCAACCAAGACGCCAAGCAAAACTTGAACTATGAACGGCACACGGATTTAGCGGACACGGCGCGCGACTTTTCGAGGCCGCACACGATCCCCAAAGACGAGTACGAGGCGGCCACCGGATTGAGCCATGCGGATGCGTGCGCCGCGTGGCGGCACAACGAGGACGAACGCAAGCGCGGCGAGGCCCTCGCCAACAAGAAGCTCGCGGGCGAACTTCGGCAGCAAGCCGACGCCCTTGAACGGTAAACCAGTAAGGCAGGCAGCACAAATCTAACGAGGCGGTGACAAAATGGGAAAGGGTTTAGAAGTAGTAACAAGTTTTGCGACGGCTCCCGGCGTTGCCGCGTTCGCGGCGTGCGCCGCCGCCACGGGAAATTCGCTGCAAGTTCGCTCGGCGGATGTGAAGTCTAAAGTATGGCTTTTGGAGGCTTGGGCGTTCAATCAAGTTGCGGGACAATTACGCATCCGTTCGCCGCGCTTGCACGACGCCGTAAACGGCATCCGCTACCGCATCGCGGCGGCGGCGGTGCTGCCGCGTTTAGGCTCTGTGATTTCGGGCGCGTTTGCGCAGTTTTTGATCCCGCAGGACACCCTGATTGTGGAGTCGCAAGGCTCTGCCGTTGGCGGTCAAATCGAATCGAACACCATGCTGATTTATTACGAGAATTTGCCGGGCGTCGCGGCGCGCTTGATCCACAACAATACCTTGCAGCAATACGGCGTGAACCGGACGACGATTCAGGCCTCTGTTGTGGCCGTCGTAACCGGGCAATACGGCGGCGGCGTGCTGGTCAACGCCGCAACGCAAAACTTGAAAGCGAACACGGATTATGCGCTGCTTGGCGGCGAGACGGACACGCGCGGAACGGTGATCCGCGCGACGGGCGTGGATTTCGGTTCGCTCGGCGTCGGATTTCCGGCGGAACCAAGCATCGCGGATGTGACAGAATCGTTCTTCCAAAACCTCGCCATTAACACGGGAATGCCGCTTATCCCGGTATTCAATTCGGCGAACTTCGGCGGCATCACGATTGACGCGCAAACCAATCAAGCGGGCGGCACCCTGATTGTGGACCTGAATTTGGTCGAATTGCAGGGCGGAACTGTGCCTCCGGCGGGCAGTGGCGCGAGCGCGTAAAAATCTCCAAATCCGGCGCAAGCGAGAAATCGAGTGCGCGGAAGGCAGGGCCGGGCGCGAATCTTAGGGGGTGCGCGCCCGGCAAAAATCCCTATGGATAACGACGTAAAAAACATGTCGGGCGCGCAGTTCCCGCAGCCAGCGGAAGACTTTGCCGTCAAGAGCGCGACGACGGCCTTCAAATTCCTTCGGGAAGATGTGCCGCCGCCGTTCCCGTGCTACGTCGGCGTGGACGATCAATTACTGCTAACTTTCTGCTTTGATAACAACGGCAATTCCTTGATTTGCAACGTGCGAATTTTGCGCGACGACGGGAAAATTATTCCCATCGTTTTCATCGTCCCGATCCCGGCGGCCCGCACGGTCGTAACGCAACGGTTTCAGCTTGTCGAAGGCTTCCTTCTCAGCGTGTCTTTGCTCACTCCCAATCCCACGGCAACCGGCTCGCCCGCCTACGCATCAGCGGCCCTGATTCGCCCGCCAAATACAGCGGCAGCGCAGTACGAAACACTGTGCGCCGGATACGTCAATTCGGTCATTGCGATTTCCTATCCGCAGACGCCCCCGCAACGGCCCACGGACGGCGCGGGAATCATCCGCTCGATTGCTATCACGACGCCCGCCGCCGGGGCTGATTTTACGTTCACGGTTAACACGCTCACGCGGCTTAGAATCATCTCCATTTCCGCCACGCTGACAACAGCCGTGGCCGTGGCAAACCGCAACGTGGAATTAGTGATTGACGATGGCGCAAACGTGGTTGCGGAAATTGACAGCGGATTCTCGCAGTTAGCCTCTCTGGTGAACGACTATACGTGGATGGATTCCGGCCCCATCGGCGCGGCGTTCGATAACGTCGTGGTACTGCCGCTTCCGGCGAATTTAATTTTGCCCGCCGGCTTCCGCATTTCCAGCGAGACGACGGGGATTCAGGCGGCGGACCAGTGGTCCGCAATCCGGATGCTCGTTTCCGAATGGCTTGACCTGGGCTAGCCGTGACGGACAAAATCCCAGTTCCGCCCGTCGGCGCGGCTCCCGCCACTGCCGAACAGTTCCAAATCTCAACGCAACGCCCCGCCGTAAAATTCCTCTCGCGCGGCGTGCAACCGCCCTCGCAAGTTTACGTGACGAATCAGGACGTGCTCACGCTGTTCGCCGCGTCCTCGCAAGTGCCAGAGCAAATTACCATCACGTATCGCCTGCTTCGGGCCGATGGGGAACTGATTAGCGGCCAGTTCATTTCCCCTATTACCGGCGACGGCAATTTGAATGTGAAAAGTGAGCCTCTCGCCGAAGGATTTCTGTTGAGTTTGGCGGTGCGGGCCAAGGGCGCTACGACGCGTGGACAAACCTTCGCGCGGCTGTTTCTACAAAACCCGTCTTTAGGCGTGGTCGTCCCGTCGTACATGCTCATGGCGGATTACGTCACAACCGCGATGTCGGCGGCGTATCCGGGCGGGCGCGTTTTGATGCCCACGGAAGGGCCGGGATGGGTCCATGCCGTGACGCGCACGGATCCTCTGCCGGGAAGCGAGTTAGTGATTTCCGTTCCCGTTAATTCGCGTTGGCGATTGAACACCCTGACGTGCGCTCTCACCACGTCGGCAATTGTGGCGGCGCGCAAGGTTGGTTTGGATGTGTTCGGGCCGGGACAAGCTGTGTACGTCGGCGGGGCGGGACAAACGCAAGGCGCGAGCGCGGGATTTAGTTACACTTGGGCGGCGGGCGTGCCCGCCATGTTTGACGGCGTTTCAGAAGTCATTCAACCCTTACCCGACGATTTCATTCTGCCGGAAAGCGCGACGGTCCAAACGTCTACATTTAACCTTGACGCCGCAGACCAGTTCAGTAACATTACGGCACTTGTAGAAGAGTGGCTGGACAACGTGTAGAAAGCGGGCCAGAAATGTCACGGCAATTTATATCGGAAACCCTGCTCCATCTCGACGCGATAGACGCGAGGGACAAAAGAAAGAAGGCAAACAGAATGCACTTCCTAGAACAGTGGATTTTGGGAATGGTTGTACAGCTACTTCACGGACTGAAATTCGATCCGGCGCGCATCCCCGTTTTGCGATCCGTTCTACTCAGCATTTATGACGATATTGGCATTGTTCTTGGACTTCCCCCGCGCGCTGGCACGATGTAGTGCGGCCCGCCGATTGGATTACGATAGGCGTGCTCACTGCCGCGTTTTCGGCGGGGGGATATTTCGCCGTAATCCGCCACGGGATGCGCGACATTGACGGGCTAGGGCGGAAGTACCATAAAATCGTGGCGCTCCTCACCCGATGGGCGGACACGGACGAGAAGCGCAAACAGATTGCGGATTTGATGGAAGGGAAGTAGAGTGTAGCCCGCCATGTGGCTTCTCGAACTGCTACGCAAATTATTGCGCTGGTCGCGCGACGCGGACGAACCGGATTTCGACGCGCAGCACGAAGAGGAAATGTTGGACGACGACGAGGACGACGAAGACGACGAGGAAGCCCCGGCGTGGTAGAGGAAAAACGTGGACCTGCCGCAAATTATTTCCGTCGCGCAATTCGATCCTGGCCCGCCGGGACCGACGTACACGCAAATCTTGCACGAAACGCTAGGGCCAGCGGCCACGCCGGACGATGGTTTCGATACCGCGATGGCAGACCTCGCGGCTGTCTCGAATGCGTTCGCCGCCGAAGTGCAAAGCAGCCCGCTCATCGTGGACCCCGGCGCGATTGGCGGGATGATGGCGGGACTCGATCCGGTAAACCTTGATGCGCACATGGCCGGATACGTCGGCGCGATGGATGCAGGCAACGCGATTTTAGTGGCGGCGGGCGTGACAGTGCCGCCGCAACTTTTGGCGCTGCCGATAACCCCGAAATACCCCGGCCTGCCCTTCCTTGCGCCAATCGTCATGGAGCACGATTTTGGGACGGTGCAAGTCGGCAGCGCGACGCTGAGATATTTCATCGGCTCGCAAACCACGCGCGACAACTTGCCGAACTTTGGGATTAATTTTATGGGGATTTCGAGCGGCGAGCTTGGCATCTGGTCTATCGACGCCCCGGAGTATGAGAATTTAGCGGGTGACGTGAGGACGCAGTACGCGCTGCTTATGACCCCGGCTTACGTGGGGGATTTTATCGCGGAAGTGAATTGGATTTCCGCCGATAATCGGTGGGTGTACTTGACGGCGAAAGCAAGCGTGACTTTGTAGCAGGGCGCGCCGCCGGGCGCGGGAAGGAAAAATCATGGGAGACTATTCGATTCGAGACGTGACGGTACAGGACATTTCTGGGGTCAACGCCGCGTTGCAGCCAACGGTGTCCAAGCGCGTGACGTTCTACGTGGGCGGCAGCGGGCCATTCTTTTTGACCTACGCGCCCGACAAGTTCGAGGTGGGAACGGTCCTCGCCGACATGGAGAACACAGTGAACACCCTCAAAGCTATCGGCGCGAAAGCGAGTCTCTAATGTTTCTGCCGGGAATCACTCCCCCACTTCCGCCAGCTTTTGATCCCGTCTCCCTGCTAATCGACATTGTTGCCACCATCCTGCAACTTTTGGGGCTTGGCGGCGACCCCGTGAAGCCCGTCCGCGAGGCTGTAAAAACAACTTGGACGAACCTCGTCCTAACCACGGGATTTCTGTACAACGCGGTACGGTCCGTTCTGGCGTTTCTCCACAAACTTTTGAGTGTTATTCTCGACGGATTGAAGCACATCATCTCCGACATTCTCCACGGGCATTTGAAGGCCGTGCTGCAAGATTTGCAGAACCTATTTCACGCGATCCGCGACCTGTTTGCTCCGATCCTGAAATTCATCGCGCAAGTGCAGGCGTGGTACATCAAGTACATCTACCGCTACGTGAAGATGGTCGAGGACATCATTTCGCGCGTGCGCGTGGTGCTCAGTTTGTTTCGGATTCTGGGCGTGAAGTGGGCGGCAAAACTCGACGCGGACTTGGCGCGGATTCAAGGCTACTTGACCACGGCGCTACAAGCGATTGTCGGCACGCTTAACACTGTATCGACGTGGCTGACTTTGATAACCGATCCGGCGGGAATTATCCGCAAGGATTTCTTTACCGGGACGCTGTTCAGTTCCCTTTCGAGCGTGAAGCGCGCGGCGAACTTTGGAGCCAACATTCCGCTCTCGGCGAGCGACCAACAAGCGATGGAAGATAATCACGCTCTGGTGTCTAGCCGCACGGGAATTTTAACGGAACATGCGGACGGAACGGTAACGCTCTCCGAAGCGTCGAAGCGGATGCAGGGTCAATCGAACGCGGCGGTGGACTACTTCGGGCGCGAGATGGTCAAGCCCTAGCGGCCAAAGGCGGAATTGGCAACGCGGCGGTCGCCCTCACTGTCAGGCTTTCGCTCAAAGTATAGCTGGAGGGACTCGGCTTTCTTGGCAAGTTCGGCTTCCAATGCGAGCGCATCCGCGATGCGGTGAATATCCCGCCGGATCGACCAAATGACCCAGACGCAAGCGGCTGGACCCAAGAGCATAATCAAGAGGGAAACAAGAACGAGGAAATAAACGAAATCCATCCGTAAAAGTTCGAGCATGGGCTAGGCTCCTTGTGAGTAACTAACGAGAGTATATCACACATGGGCTGCATACCGCCAATCCCCGATCCCGCCACGCAGCAACCGACGTGCCCGGCGGGCTATTTCTATGACCCCGTACAGAAACTTTGCTGCCCGGTTTCCACGGCCCCTGTGGACCTGCAAGACCCGACGATCCGCAAGCTGGTAGTTGGCCTCGGCGACGGGGAAATAAACTACAAAAACAAGGCCATGCAGGAAGCCGCCGGATGGCTCGATTTCGGTTTCATCGAGCGCGTAATTGTTGCCATTTTGGAGATTCCGTTTCTTGTGTTTCGCCCCATCATAAAACTTGCGGCGAGCGTGGCAGACGACGGACTCGCCGTGCTGGCAGATGCCTTTCAAGCCGCGCAAGGCGAGAATGCGAGCGGGTACTACCGCCTTGCTGCCGCGCTCATGGAAGACATGCTCAACGTCGGCGTGGACAAAGAGCAACTTGTTTTGAAATTCAGGACGGGCGGGCGCGTGGCCGCGATGCGCGAGCTCGGCGGCAAGCTGGTGAACACGCTGGCCGGTGAATTTATGGGCACGTCTCAAGTCACAACTTCGGGAGCATTTGAGGCCGGGCCGGGCGGCGGAATTGCCGGGCTTCCTGACCGGGCGCTTTCTCCTGAACAAGGCGTGGCCGGGCTACAGGCTTTTGTGGGATTCATGGCCGCGTTTGCGATCCGCGAAGGGAACACGGATTTCCTCGCGGAATGGATACCGCGCGGGTACGGACACATCTTCAAGGATTTCGCGGAGGACTTCGCGAAGAATCTCGGCATCGGGCGGCTTGCGCGCATGGCGTGGAAACCGCT
>WNFR01014468.1_pt1 | contig 13761 bp, 11 predicted proteins | sample 5400221 | NCBI WGS metagenome assembly WNFR01 (sample SAMN13153357, study PRJNA577476) | soil metagenome | isolation source: 40 cm soil under Madrone tree | place: USA:California | collected 2016-06-14
CGTAAGATCGGATTTTTATAGCAGTGCGCGCTCAGGCATCATGGCCCATCCCGAGGTCGGTGCCGCGTTCTGCCGAACGATCTATATGGATCAGGACGGCCAATGGACGGGCCTGGCCGAGCTCGAGGGCCGCACTCCCGGGGTCCTGGACAGCAGCTTCGCCGAGCGCCAGCTCCTGGACCAGCGCATCCACTTCGTTGCTATCGTGGTTCGCCGGTCGACCTATGAGGACCTTGGCGGCTTCCGATCGTCACTGCCCAACTGCCTGGATTGGGACATGTGGAAGCGTATCGCCTTGACCAAAGCCGTCTATTACAACCCGGAGCCGATGGCCTGCTACAGGCTGCACATGGCGGCCGCAAGCAGCCGCCTGTTGGCGACTGGCGAAAACGTGGTGGAGGAGCGGCGGTCCATCGAATATTCCTGCGCAGAGCTGCCTCCGGAATATGCACCGTTTATAAGGCGTGCGGCAAAGAAGGCTGCGGGGGTTCGGGCGCTTCGCCGGGCGCGTCATTTGTGGAAGAACGGCCAGCGGCCCGCAGCCTGGCGTCAATTTACCGAAGGCATGCGCTGCAGCCTTGCACCTGCAGTATTGGTTCGCTCGGCGTATTTCCTGTTGCGGACGGTCGTGCACTGACCGCAGGCAACGCCGAAGGTTACTTACTAAATCGGGCCGCGGATTGTCGCGGTGGGATCGGGCGCGGTGACGCCGAGGAACCAGACGTTCTTCTGTTTGTCACTCGATGTGAAGTCGAGCTTGGGCGTAATGGTCTTTCACTATATCGTTCCGGCTGCTCGGAACACTGATCGCAGCGCGAGCCCGAGAGCATGCCGCCGCAGCAGCTGCAACCAAATTCAATGTCGCTCCGACGAAGGCGGCTGATCCCCTTCTGGCGAGACGGACGCAACGGCCGACCGGCGCAACCCGTTCTGCTAGAATGGCCGCGCTGCGCCTTCTCTGCATCTTCGTGGTGGGACTCGCCGGCTGCTCGACGCTGCAGGTGGAGCCGTGGGAGCGGCGTGAGGATCGGTCGACGCCCACAACAGCAGACACCTCCGACTGCCATATGGAAGCGCGGCGTCGCGCGACGGCACAGTATCCGGGGCCAGTTGAACCGGTTCATGTACCGCACCGAGGACGAGCGGCGCTTCCCGGCCGAGATTAGCTACTTTGAGCAGTGTATGCAGCGTAAGGGCTTCGGCAGCGCCGGTCCATCGCGCTAGCAGCACGCACTATTTCGCCCAATATCACGGCGGCATGCCTGTCGTGCTTGAGGATCGCAGTTCGACGAGTGGATGCGCGGGACACCCGACCAGGCCGCAGCGCTCATGGTGCCCTATGCCGGCGCGATCGAGGCTTGGGAGCTGTCGGCCGATGTCGGCAGCCCGCGGTCGCGCCTCAGAAGGCGCTTTGATGGGAGAGGAATGAATCCCGTCGCGCCGATCAACGGCACCTCCGCGCGCGAGTCCTGTCCGAACAACGCGGCATGACTTGCGCGCAGAGGAATCCCGCTCCGCTTGCCACGACTACTCTCCTGCCGATACGATCTGTGATCGTGCCTTGGAGTATCCGCATGTCCTCTCCCAGCCTGGTGATTCGCAACGGCACCATCGTCGATGGGTCTGGCGGAGACCCCTATGAAGCCGACATCGCCCTGATCGACGGGAAGATCGCGGCGATCGGTGGAAGCATTCCCAAGGGGACGGAGGAGATCGACGCGCGCGGCAAGCTCGTCACGCCAGGCTTCATTGACGTGCACACGCACTACGACGCGCAGGTGACCTGGACCGATCGGTTGTCTCCGTCATCCTGGAACGGGGCCACGACTGTCCTCTTCGGCAACTGTGGTGTCGGGTTCGCCCCGTGCCACGAAGACCAGCACGATATGCTGATCAACCTGATGGAGGGCGTGGAAGACATCCCCGAAGTCGTGCTGGCCGAAGGCCTGCCCTGGAACTGGCACAGCTTCCCGGATTTCCTTGATGCTATTGCCGCCCGTTCCTACGATGCCGATGTTGCCGCTCAGGTGCCGCATGCCGCGCTTCGGGTTTATGTGATGGGCCAGCGCGGCGTCGACCGCGAGCCCGCCACCGAGCAAGACCGCCGACGCATGGCGCAACTGACTGCCGAAGGCCTGCGCGCCGGTGCGCTCGGCTTCTCGACCTCGCGCACGCTCAATCACCGCGCCGCCGACGGCAAGCACATCCCGACCTTGCGCGCCGAGGAAGCGGAGCTGACCGCGATCGCGCACGCCATGCGCGATACCGGCACCGGTTGGATGCAGATCGTATCGGACTTCGAGGACCAGGACGGCGAGATCCACCTGTTCCGCCGACTGGCAAGGGAATCCAGCCGCCCCGTCACTATCACCATGGTGCAGTCCGACGCTCGGCCAAATGGCTGGCGCGAGCTGATGTCGCAAATCGACGAGGCCAATGCCGAGGGACTGCGGATCACCGCCCAGGTCCGCTCGCGCCCTACCAGCGTGCTGCTGGGACTTGAACTGTCGCAGAACCCGTTCATGGGCCGGCCCAGCTACAAGCGCATCGCCCATTTGTCGTTCCCGGAACGTCTGCCCCATCTGCGGCAACCCGAATTCCGCGCGCGGATCCTGGCCGAGGCATTCGAGGGCAGCCGGCGCGCCGGCCGGGTCGAGCGGTGGGATCGAATGTACCCGCTGGGCGATCCGCCGGAATACGAACCGAAAGCCGAGAACAGCATCGCCGCACGGGCGGCACGGGAAGGCCGCTCGCCTGAAGAGGTGGTCTATGACCTGCTGCTCGAACGCGACGGCAAGGGGATCCTGTATCTACCCGTCACCAACTATGCCGAGGGCAATTTGGATGTGGTGCGGGAAATGATCTCCGCTCCCAACACACTGATTGGCTTGGGCGACGGCGGCGCTCATGTCGGGATCATGTGCGACGCAACCGCCACCAGCTACACACTGACGCATTGGACCCGCGATCGCCGTGGGCGGGGTTCGCTGTTCCCGGTGTCGTGGGGCATCAAGCGACTGACCGCGGACAACGCCGCCGCGATCGGGCTGAACGATCGCGGCCTGCTGCGGGTGGGGATGAAGGCGGATATCAATATCCTGGACTACGACAACATGCGCCTGCGCAGTCCGGAGATCGTCTACGACCTGCCGGCCGGCGGCAAGCGGCTGATCCAGCGGACGGACGGCTTCGATGCGACCATCGTCTCCGGCGCCGTCGTCTATCGGCACGGAGAGGCAACCGGGGCGTTGCCCGGTCGCCTGATCCGTGGCGCACGCGGAGCCTGAGGACCAGGCTCCGCCACTTTGGCATCACACGAGGGTTCAAGGTGAAGACGTAAAGGTCTACGCCAGCTCCGCTTTCGTATAGCCGCGGACCGAGGTGGCGTTGCGAGAGCAAACATCACTCTTGAACAGCAATCCTTCCTATCGCCAAAATGGGGAGGCGATGGCAATCGCCGACCGAGGAAGCAAATGAATGACATCGAAAGATATCAATTCGATCTTAACGGATACCTTCTCGTAAAGGACCTGCTCAGCCCGACGCTGGTCGAGGCCTACCTCTCGGCGGCTAACGATCTTGAGAGCCACATCGCGGCGAACATCGATGCCGAGCCGCAACTGACCGGCTTCGCCAACGTCAAATATCGGTTCGATGTGGACTACCAGTGCTATTCCTACAAGCACACGTCCGGGGGAGGCCTGCAGTATATCGTTGATGACTTCTTAAACGCCTCGGCGGTATTCGACTCACTCGTCAATCATGAGCAGACCATGCTCTATGTCGAAGATCTGGCCGCTGGGCCCTATCGAATTGGCGCCTCTGAACTTCGGTACCGCTACAAATCGAATGTGACGCACACGCATATGGGTGGCCATATGGATTCGAGGAACCGGTATGAGTTCGTTGGACGCCAAATGTACGATTCGGCAAAAAGCGCAAACTCCCACCGCGACTTCGACCTCTTGTCCGTTCGCGTGCTTTATGCACTGCATGACATTACCGTCGAGAATGGGCCGCTGTGTGTAGTGCCCGGCAGCCACAAGGCGAATTTCTTCTCTCCGTTCAGCGATCTTGAACCTGCAACCGAACCGGGCATGATCCCGCTTCCCATGAACGCCGGTGACGCCATTATCTTCACCGAAAACCTTCGGCATGGCGGCTTTCCGAACCTGCTCGATTCTGCCCGCAAGACCATTCATCTTCAGATCTCACCCATATGGGCTGCGTCACAGAGCCCAATACATTGGAATGATCGCGTGCACGTCTCTGAAAAGGCTTGGGCGCGGTATTCCGACGAACAGCGCGCTTTGTTGCCTATGCCCGAGGGTGCGATGGCGACCGAGCTCAAGTCGCTGCGCACGGAGGCGGCAAGGCTGGCCGAGGAGAACGCGAGGCTCCGCCAGAAAATCGCCGAGAGCCAAGCCCCCACCGTGACGCAACCGGCGAAACCAGCGCGGAGCATGCTTTCATCGCTTCGGCGCGCGATCGGCAGATAAGACCATGGCGATCACCCGCCATCTCGCCGAGCTCATTCTGGCTGAGCATAAGTACCGTCCGATCCGCGGTGAGGTCCTGCTGCTCGGGCGCCAGCTCGTCCTGATGACGCCGGACGAAGCACAAGCACTCGTCGCAAAGGCCGAGATCCCGCAAGCCTCTGGCGCTCGCATCGATTACGACAAGACGCCCCACCCCTACGAGAAGCGGTTGATATCAGACGCCTCGTTCTTCTCGCTGTTCTCTGATGCGGTCGTGAAGGCCTGTGACGTCAGTGACTACGAGGGAGCCGAGATCATCTTCAATCTGTCGGAAGGTGTGCCGCCGGCGCTGATCCAGAAGTTTGACTTCGTCTACAATGGCAGCGTGCTTGACAATATGTTCGATGCTGCGGCCGGCATTCGAAATATTTCGAGGATGCTCAAGCCCGAAGGCGTTGTTTTCCACTATGAAGGCGCCGCGCACGCCGCGCCAGCCTATCTGAAGTTCACGCCCGATTGGTTCTTCGATTACTACGCTCTCAACGGTTTCGCCGATTGCCAGGCTTATCTTGCCACCTACACTGACGTTCATCGTGATCGATGGTCTATGCACGAATGGAGCGCGTTCACCGACGCCGGCCAATTGACCATGCCGATGCTTCTCGGCGCAGAGGCCATGGTGGTGGCTGTCGTTCAGAATTCGCTGTCTGCCACAGTGGATCGTACGCCGCTTCAGAATATCTATCGGTCAGGTGAGCATGCGCCCTATTTGGCAGCCCACAGCCGATTTGCCGCGAGCAAACGTCGCCAGACGATTCGCCAGGTCTTTCCGGAGCCAGAGAAATTCGTGGCACCCCATGGCAATCGCTTCCTGAGAATGATCCTTCCAAAATCTCCCTCGCCTGAGGTCGCTGCGCCACCTCCCGGCCACGTCTATCTCGGCTTGCTTGGGTCAACCAAATTCCTCGAGGAGTAAAGGCCACCAAACTTGGAACGGCCCGACGCCCAACAACGCGTCGCGACTAATCAGGCGGAAGCTGTGCTTGCCAACAAGGATTCGTAATACTCCGTCTCACGCCAACCCAAAGGTCGGATGACTTTCAGATAGGCCTCAATGTCCGCCCTTTGCCTGTCAATACGTATCAAATCCCACATGACGGCATGCCATTCGTCCGAGCCCAACCGAGCCGCGGTCAATCTGGACCGAAGGGATTTCACCATTCCGGCGTAAAGAATTTCCGACCGAATGCGCTCTGGTATCCGGCGCACCATGAGATTCAGAAGCCACGGGTACTGGGGAAACGCGGCATTGTAGAAGTTGCTGTCGCCTCGCCATTGCCAGTTCAGCACTTCCCAATGCTGGTCGAGCCCGAAAGAGGTGGCACAGCAATTCCTGAGTTCTTCGGGCGTGCCGATCCGGTTCAAGTGATAGAGATAGTCGAGCTGCAGGCCGTTCTCGATCAGGCGCAGATACCAATCACAGGCCGGCTGGGTCATCTCGCTCAGGGAGCAAGTGTTGACTACAACGTCGAACGCGGACCCGGCGAGATCAGTCGCCAATTGCGCCGGAACGAAAGTAAAGTCAGCGGACCGCGGCGCCGCCGACAGTTGCCGTGGCTGCCGAACCACGTCGAAGGTGCAATGCGGGAAATGCCGGCGAAGGAATACGTAGCAGAGATACAGCGTCTCCGGCAGGTCACACAGAACAATCCTGGCGCTTGGACTAAGGAGCTTCACAACCCTTGCCGTGCCGCCGTACCCGGATCCAAGCTCCAGCAGAGAGTCAATTTTGCCGACGGTGGTCTGAACCTGTGTCGCAATGCTGAGAAAGTAAAGAAAGGCAGTCGAAAGCAGCCGATTGTCCGACATGGTAACGACTTTCGACGAGGCCAGTTCGGACTCCTGCACGAAGGATGGAAAGGAGCGCAAGGGGCGGGCGAACTGCTCCAGCCATCGTAGCTGTCCGGTGAGAACTTTCTTGAATATGGGATCGTCGGTGGCCGTCGGCTGGCTCGTCGTGTTGTTTGAGGTTACATGCTCCACGAGAGCATCTGCAGAAAGCGATTGGATCGGTTGCAGGTTCGCCGCGATGTGGTCGTGCCAAACCTGTGAGGGCGCGATTTCGGGTGGGAATGGGAGCTCACGCCAAGCATTCAAATGTCCTCGCGCTTCGGCGATAATGGTTTGGCTATCCATTTCTCATACCCTCCTGCACGATTCGTCATTTTTGTGATAGCGGCTTGGGCATGGGCGTTATTGTCCCACGAGCCGCCGCAGTGCGCCGCTAATCCGGGAGCGAGGCTTTGAGGCTGGCCTAATGCCGTCGTCCCTGTAGGCGCGCTCTATCACCGCGTCGCCGGTCAAGGAGGCGCCGCGGATTCTGGCCCTCCCAAAAGTCGGACTTACGCATCGCAATTCGACATCATGGATCGGCGCGCATGCCTCGGTCGTTCCAATCAAGGTCGGCCAGAAATTTCTGTTGTCGTGATCGGCCTCGGAAATGCCGAGCTGGGCATCGTATTCCCGAAGCGACGGAAACAGATGCATTTGTTCCGCTAGAATGGCATCGACGCCGACCACCGGATCGGCGTCCGCTTGGTTGAAATAACGCTGATTGACCGACATGAAGAACCGACGCAGCTTCGGCACGATCAGGCCGATATACTCCTTGGTGCTTGTTGGACCCATCTCCGGAAACGATATCGCATTGAAGCCGATATCGACGTGCGGCAGATACCCGATGGCATGCGCACGATAGTTCGGGATGAAGGCCAGATCGTAGTCGCCCACCTTTGCGAGCGCGGCGACATCATCGCCTGGCGCGTAGACATAGGCGCGGAGATCAGGACAATGAGTGATTAGGTACGCCGCGGAATAAACAAGGGTCTCCGGCAGGTCGGCGATAATGTATGCGCAATCGCCGAGCACGCCCAGGGCATCAAGCGCAAAGCTGCCGTAGCCGGCTCCGATCTCGACAAACACAAAGCGATCAGACCGCTTCGGCGAGGCCTTCAACAGACGGTAAAGATTGCAAACGTTCTGTTGCCGCGCCACCGTCAGATCGCACAGCGTCAGGCCTTTGTACTCGAAGCCGAAGCGCAAATCCTCCATGCCCGGGATGTCATGTTCCCGGGCCCATGCTCCTGATGGCACGCCCTCTCCGCAGAACAAATAGCCGTTGGCGTCAACGGCGGCGGCGCCATTGATCCGGGGAAAACTTATGTAGTAATTCGATCCAAGCGTGCCGTTGATCGTATCGGCGTGAAGGCGAATCTGGCGCAATGCTTTGGCCGGCAAGTCGAAGATGTAACTATGAGCCTTCGTCACCAGGTTCCAGGGATAGACCGGAGCGTAGGCCGGGAATTGGGCGTCGCGCTCGGCGACCTCAGCCGGCACAAGTGCCGGTGCCGGCCGAATTCGGCGCCTCAACCTCGTTGGTCACCCTTGGGCCGATTCGTCTCGAAACCACGAAATCAATCGCAAGCACAAACTGCTAGTATAGTAGAATTGGGTTACGGGGCCCAACCTCTGCGCGGCCCACCCGACCGCTGCTGCGATCGTCTACCCAAGGTCAACGCCGAAGCTGCGCGAAAAGCCACGAGGACATAGTCGATGCCTGCGCAACCGCACGGCATTTTCTCATCAATGATCCACGACGCGTCCGCTCAATCGGAACCTGATCGTGGAGGGGCCATCTTTTGGGACGATGAAGTTTGTATTCCTCGCCTCTCAGCGCCGCTCCCTGAAAAACGCCTTCAGCATCTCCCCCGCCTCGCGCTCGCCGATCCCCGGATAGACCTCGGGCCGGAAATGACAGGTCGGCTGGGCGAAGATGCGTGGGCCGTGCTCGACGCCGCCGCCCTTGGGATCGGAGGCGCCGTAATAGACGCGGCGCAGGCGGGCGAAGGAGATCGCCTGGGCGCACATCGGGCAGGGCTCCAGCGTGACATGGAGGTCGCAGTTCGTAAGTCGCGCCGAGCCCAGGCGGGCGGCGGCGGCGCGGATCGCCAGCAGTTCGGCATGGGCGGTGGGGTCATGGTCGGCCTCGGTGCGGTTGCCGGCCTCAGCCAGCACGGCGCCGTCGGGCCCGACGATCACGCAGCCGACCGGCACCTCGCCGCGCGCCGCGGCGGCGCGGGCTTCGCTGAGTGCGCGTTCCATTGGGGTCAACGTGAGGTTATCAGCCATACCGCCTTACTATAGCGCCCGGACGCGCCTGGGCGTATCTTGCCCGCCATGCCCCGCCCCCTGATCGGTGTGACGCTGGATGCTGAAAAGCCCGGCGGCTACTCCAAATTCCCCTGGTATGCACTGCGCCAGAATTACCTCGACGCGATCGACGCGGCCGGCGGCCTGGCGGTCGCCCTGCCGCATGAGCCCGACCGCGTTTCCGACTATCTCGAGCGCATCGACGCCCTGGTCGTGACCGGCGGTGCCTTCGATGTCGATCCGTCCTACTATGGCGGCGGCGCGCGCCACGCCACGGTGATCACCAAGGATCGCCGCACCCGGTTCGAATTCGACCTCACCAAGGGCGCGCTCGACCGCAACAAGCCGGTGCTCGGCATCTGCGGCGGCCAGCAGCTTCTGCATGTCGTGCTGGGCGGCAGCCTGATCCAGCACATCCCCGACTCGGTGGCCGATGCGCTCGCCCATGAGCAGCCCAATCCGCGCGACCAGCCCGGCCATACCGTGAAAGTGGCGCGCGGCACGCAGCTTCATCGCATCGTGGCGACGGACGAGCTGGCCGTGAACAGCGCCCACCACCAGGCCGCCGCCGATGCGCCCGCGGGCATCGTCGTCAACGCCACCGCGCCCGACGGCGTGATCGAGGGCATCGAGGCGCCGGCCTATCGCTTCTGCATCGGCGTGCAGTGGCATCCCGAATTCCTGATCTCCGAGGGCGACGCAAAATTGTTCCGCGCTTTCCTGGGAGCGGCAGGCGCCCCATGAGCGAACCTGAGCGTATTGCCAAGCGGCTGGCGCGCGCCGGCCTGTGCTCGCGCCGCGACGCCGAACGCTGGATCGCCGACGCTCGCGTCATGGTCGATGGCCGCATCCTCGCGACGCCGGCCTGCGTGGTGACCGACCAGAGCGTGATCGTGGTCGACGGCAAGCCCTTGCCCGAAGCCGAGCGCGCGCGGCTGTGGCGTTACCACAAGCCGACCAACGAGATGGTGACGGCGTGGGATCCGGAAGGCCGCCGCACCATTTTCGATTCGCTGCCCAGGACCATGCCGCGCGTGGTGACGGTGGGCCGCCTCGACTACATGTCGGAGGGGCTGCTGCTGCTCACCAACGATGGCGGCCTGGCGCGCAGGCTCGAGCTGCCGGCCAATGGCTGGACGCGCAAATACCGCGCGCGCGTGCATGGCGTGGTCGACGAGCGGCGCCTCGCCGGGCTCAAAGAGGGCATCACCATCGAGGGCGTGCGCTATGGCGCCATCGAAGCCGCGGTCGACGGCCAGCAGCGCAGCAATGCCTGGCTGACGCTGCAGCTCAGCGAAGGCAAGAACCGCGAGGTGCGCCGCGTGCTGGCCCATCTCGATCTGCCCGTGATGCGCCTGATCCGCGTGGCCTTCGGGCCCTTCAGCCTGGGCGAATTGCCGGCCGGCCAGGTCGAGGAAGTGAACCCGAAGATCTTGGGCGAGCGGCTGGGCGACGGGCCGCCCAAGCGCAAGGCCGGATGGGCCAAACCCAAGCCGCGGCCGGCGCATCGCACGGCCCGCAAACCGCCTCGCAAGGAGCGCGCCTGAGCATGATGGCTAGCACCGACGAAAGGTCCCTCACTGCGTTCGGGATGACACCATTTTTTTGGTCGAATCTTCGAGTCCAACAATACTGTCATCCCGAGCGAAGCGAGGGACCTTTGTGCGGCGTTCGATGCTGAAGATCATCGGCGGCAAGCATCGCGGCCGCGCGCTCGAGGAACCGCAGGGCAAGGCGGTGCGGCCGACCGCCAGCCGCGCCCGCGAGGCGCTGTTCAACATCGTGGCCCATGCCAACTGGCACGAGGACGGCACCTCGCCGCTGGTGGGCGCACGTGTGCTCGATGCCTTCGCGGGCTCCGGCGCACTCGGGCTGGAGGCACTGTCGCGCGGGGCAGAGCACGCGACCTTCCTCGACAACGAAGCCAACGCCATCAAGCTGATCGGCGAGAATATCCGCAAGCTGGGCGAAGCGGCCTCCGCCAGGGTGGTGCGCGGCGACGCCACCCGCCCGCCGCCCGGCCGCGAGCCCTGCGACCTGGTGTTCCTCGATCCGCCCTATCGCTCGGGGGTCGCCGCCGCGGCGATGACGGCGCTGGCGGAAGCGGGCTGGCTCGCCACGTCCGCCATCGTCACGGTCGAAGTCGCCTATAACGAGGATGTGGCGCCGCCCGCCGGCTTCGAGACGCTCGACGAGCGGCGCTATGGTGCGGCTAAGATCCTGATCTTCCGGCATACCGCCTGATGCTGACGGCACCTCTCTACATGCTGCGCCATGGCGAGACGGCGTGGAACACCGAACGGCGCATGCAGGGCACCAAAAATTCCGACCTCACCGAGCGCGGCCGCGCCCAGGCGCTGGCGATGGGCCGCGCGCTCAAGGCCGAGCTGGCGCGCGAACCCGGGCCCACGATCTTCCTGCGCAGTCCGCTCGGCCGCGTGCGCGAGACCTCCGAGATCATCGGCCGCGAACTCGGCCTCGATCCGGCGGCGTGGCGCGACGATGCGCGGCTGGCCGAGCTCAACTACGGCGACTGGGAAGGCTTTAGCTGGAAGGAGATCGAGGCTAGGCGGCCCAACGCGCTGGCCGACTGGAAGGCCGACCCGCAAGGATTCACGCCGCCCGGCGGCGAGTCGCATGCCGATTTGCGCGCCCGCTCGGCCGCCGTGCTGGCCGACATTGCGGCCTCCGGCCAACGCACCGTCGTCGTCGGTCATGGCGTGAGCGGCGCCGTCCTGCGCGGCCTCAATCTAGGCCTCAGCGCCGACGCGATGTTCGTGCTGGAAAAACCCCAGGACGCCTTCTTCCGCCTGCTCGCCGGTAAGGAAGAGCGGATCAGCACGTAAAGGTCCCTCGCTTTGCTCCAGCGTTTCGTGTCAGCGCACGGAAGGCATCTCAAAAAAAATTGTCATCTCGCGCGGAGTAGCCTCCGCGCTGGAGCAAAGCGAGGGACCTTTACGCGTCGTTCGATGAGTCGACGCGATCGTAATACGCCCTACCCCTTCACCAGCCGCGTCGTGCGCCGGCAGCCGCCGTCCTCGGTCAGTGTGAGGCTGGCGCCGTCGCGGCGGACGGTCATGCGGGCGTCGCGGCGGTCGCTGCCGCGCACGGACGCGGTGGCGATCAGGCTGGTGGTGCCAGCGCCGAGGACGCCGTGCAGCTGCCACAGGCCAGGCGTGGGTGCCGGCGGTGCGGCCTTGCGCAGGTTGGGCACCGGGCCTTTGGCGGAGGTGTCGTAGGCGGTGCCATCGACGATGCCGCTTTCGATGTAGAGCAGCACGTCGAGCGGCGCGTTGCACGAGCCGCCGTCGCTGGTGCCGCGCCAGTCGCCGTCGAGCGGCGTCGGCGCCTGCGCGGCGGCGGCGCCCGCGAGCAGGACTGCCAGGGTGAAAGCCAGAATGTGTTTTGCTAAATTGTTCTTCATCGTCTTCCGAACAGCCGCTCGATATCGGCCAGTTTGAGTTCGACATAGGTCGGGCGGCCGTGATTGCACTGCCCGGAATGCGGCGTCGCTTCCATTTGACGCAACAGCGCGTTCATCTCCTCGACGGTGAGCCGCCGCCCGGCGCGCACGCTGGTGTGGCAGGCGAGCGTGCCGCAGACCTCCTCGATCCGCTCCTTGAGCGCGAGGTGATCGCCCATCTCGGCCAGTTCGTCGGCGAGATCCTTGACCAGGCCCTGGATGTCGGCTTCGCCCAGCAAGGCCGGCGTCTCGCGCACGACCACGGCGCCGAGGCCAAACGGCTCGAGCACCAGCCCGAGCTCGGCCAGCTCCGGCGCCCGCGCCGCCAGCCGCCGCGCGCCGTCCTCGCCCAGCTCGACCACTTCGGGCAGCAACAGGGTTTGCCGGCGCACGCCATCGGCCGCGAGCTGGTCCTTCAGCCGCTCATGCAGCAGGCGCTCATGCGCGGCATGCTGGTCGACGATGACCACGCCATGATCGGTCTGGGCCACGATATAGGTCTCGTGCAATTGCGCCCGCGCCACGCCCAGCGGATAGGCGGTGTCGGCAGCGCTATCGCTCGGCGTCTCGACGCGCGCCGACGGTGCAAAAGCAGACGGAGCGAAGGGCGATTGGAATTGCGCGCCAGCTTCGCTGAGGCCGCGCGGCAGGGTGCTGGAATGCCAGGATCCGTTAGCGCCTCCGCCCCCAAGGGGCAATGGCGTGCTGTAGCCGGTATGCGGCCGCATCGCGCCCAAAGCAGCATCGGAGACCGTCGTGCTGGCGCGGTGACCGGCGGCGCCGAGAGCGGTGCGCAACGCGCCCACGATCATGCCGCGCACGATGCCGGAGTCGCGGAAGCGCACTTCCGTCTTGGCCGGATGGACATTGACGTCGACCTGCGACGGCGGCGCCTCAAGGAACAGCGCCACCAGCGGCTGGCGGTCGCGTGCCAGGAAATCCTGATAGGCGCCGCGCACCGCGCCGTTGAGCAGGCGGTCGCGCACCGGCCGGCCGTTGACGAACAGATATTGATGCTGCGCCGTCGGCCGGTTGAGGGTCGGCAGGCCGGCAAAGCCGGTGAGGCGAAAGCCATCGCGCACCACATCGATGGCCACCGAATTGTCGGCGAAGTCGCGGCCCATGATCGAAGCCAGCCGCTCGAGCCGTGCGGCATTGGCGTCGAGCAGCGAGGCGCTGGCCACCGGCAGGTCGATCAGCGCGCGCTCCTCGCTTTCGAGGCGGAAGGCGATCTGCGGATGGGCCATGGCGAGCCTGCGCACCGCATCGGCCACGTGGCCCGATTCGCTGCGCGGCTCCTTGAGGAATTTGAGCCGCGCGGGCGTGGCAAAGAAGAGATCGCGCACTTCGACGCGCGTGCCCTTGGGGTGCGCCGCCGGCCGCGCCGCGCCCTTGACGCCGCCGTCGATCCCTAGGCTCCAGGCGGTATCGGCGTCCGCCGTGCGCGAGGTCAGCGTGAAGCGGCTCACCGAGGCGATCGAGGGCAGCGCCTCGCCGCGGAAACCGAGCGTGCGAATGTCGGTAAGATCGTCGTCGGGCAGCTTGGAGGTGCAATGGCGTTCGACCGCGAGTGCCAGCTCCGCGGCGCTCATGCCGGCGCCGTCATCGACC
>WNFR01004875.1_pt1 | contig 13759 bp, 11 predicted proteins | sample 5400221 | NCBI WGS metagenome assembly WNFR01 (sample SAMN13153357, study PRJNA577476) | soil metagenome | isolation source: 40 cm soil under Madrone tree | place: USA:California | collected 2016-06-14
TTTTGTTGACGGGAATAAGCGGACCGGCTTTGTCGTCGGCGTCCTCTTCCTCGAATTGAACGGCTGTCGTTTTATCGCTAATGAAGAAGATGCCACTCAAGCCATTTTAGAACTTGCTGCCGGAACTCTCGATGAAGGAGCTTTCACGCGTTGGATGCGAGCCAATGTGAAATCCGACCGCGCATAGGAGACACGCTAGAGCGCGAAGCGTATCCGCCGCGCACGGCTTGACCTCTAAACGGTGTTCCAATCGCTCAGTTCTTGAGTAAGCCGTAACCGCCCGTCTTTACTGGCGCTTTATTGAGAGTCCTTTGATCCGGTCGCCGATCGGTTTATCAATTCTTAGAATCGAAGGATGCATGTTTTAGTGTATTGCGCTGGACTTAACGAGGATGAAAGTTGGTCTGTGTCTACTCCTTCTCGTATTTTTTCATCACCCTGCCCGGCGACCGAGAGAAAGGAGAGAGACGTCATGATGTATGTTCGAAACCTAGTCAAGAATTACTTGGACCTGCAACATGTTCCGTACCAGCACCATGTCCACTCAACCGCATTCACCGCTCAGCAGCTGGCGGCGGCCGAGCGGATATCGGGAACGTTAGTTGCGAAGACCGTCGTCGTGAAAGCGGATGATCAATTTTTGATGGCCGTGCTGCCTGCTACCGCGAAAGTCGACACGGCGGCCTTAAAAGGTGCGCTGAATGCCCGTGAACTCGAGCTCGCCACAGAACGCGAATTTCAGGAATTGTTCCCCGACTCGGATGTCGGAGCCATGCCGCCGTTCGGCAACCTATATGAGCTTCCTGTCTGCGCCGAGGAATCTCTGGCTCGCGCTGAGGAGATTGTGTTCAACGCGGGCACCCATGAGGATGCAATCCGAATGAGATATTCGGATTTCTCCCGGCTGGTTGGACCAAAAATCTGTTCTTTTGCTTTGCAACGCAAACGGCCGGAGTTCTGACCCCGGGAAATCCGCACCTAGCGTGAAACTGGCATTCCGAGGATTGAACGATTCTAGTAGCGGGCGCTCACGTCTTGTGGCGAACGAGTCTAGCCACTTTATAAAATCCGCGAATTTGACTTCATGCTCGACCCGGACATCGGCAACCGATATTTTCACCGCGCTCGGACCTGCGCGATCCCAGCAGCCCATTTGTTGCCACGGACCGCCGCCACGCCTCGGGCCACCGCTTTCTACAGCGTGGCCGCTATGACCTCGACCGCGTGACCAGCGTTTTACTCGTCCAAGGAAACGGCCTCGGTCGATCCTGGGCCTTCTGGTTATTTGGCCTCTATGCGTCGCGAGTGCGGATTCCTTTCGTCGAACAGCGCCAATTGACAACTGGATGCGGCGTGCTTACGATTCGACCGCGTTTCATTTCTGAGGCTGAAAGATCCCCCATTTACTCTGCGAGTAATGTCGCTGTCATTCGGGGCCATGGGAGGTGAACATCATGACCAAGAGAGGCTTCTGTCCGCTGATCGCTACTGGCGTGATCATATTCGTTTCGTTAAGCGGGCTGAACGCGCAGCAGTCCACAGGGAAAGCGATTTCGGTCGGCGACCATGACATTGGCGGCGTGGTTACGAGCACCAAGGGTTCGGAGGCGGGCGTTTGGGTGATCGCTGAAACGGCCGACCTACCGGCCAAATTCGTGAAAATTGTTGTTACTGATGACAGGGGGCGCTACCTACTCCCGCAGCTTCCCAAGGCGAACTACAAAGTATGGGTGCGCGGCTACGGGCTCGTGGATTCCCCACCGACACAAGCGGCGCCTGGAAAGGTTGTCGATCTGACTGCGGCAGTAGCGCCGAACGCGCGCGCAGCAGCGGAATACTACCCGGCCATTTATTGGTTTTCCTTGCTCCGTGTGCCGGCGAAGAGCGAGTTCCCCGGCACCGGGCCCAAAGGCAACGGCATCCCGGAAAACATGAAAAGCCAGGGCCAATGGCTGCATTTCTTGAAAACCGATAGCTGCTGGTCGTGTCATCAAATGGGCGACAAGGCCACGCGCGAGATTCCAAAGAGCCTGGGCCATTTCGACTCCTCGACCGCGGCCTGGGCGCGACGCATACTCTCGGGACAAGCCGGCAACAACATGGTCAATGGCCTCAGCCAGCTAGGCCCAGAACGAGCGTTGCCGATGTTCGCGGACTGGACCGACCGCATCACTGCCGGCGAATTGCCGCCCCCACCCCCGCGACCGCAAGGTGTCGAGCGCAATGTCGTCATTACCGAGTGGGACTGGGCCGATCCCAAGGCGTATCTCCACGATGAGATCGCCACGGACAAGCGCAATCCCACTCTCAATGCCAACGGCGAAATCTTCGGAGCCACGGAACTCAGCACGGATTATCTACCAGTCCTCAACCCGGTGAGTGCAGCGGCCAGCAAGGTGAAACTACACGTGCGGGATCCGAAAACGCCATCGAGCGCAGACGATAAAGTTGTAGCACCTTCGCCGTATTGGGGTGACGAAGCGATCTGGCACAGTCAACCCAATGTCCACAATCCGATGTTCGATGGGCAAGGGCGCGTGTGGATTACGTCCAGAATCCGCAGCAGCGAAAATCCGGCGTTCTGCAAAGAAGCCTCGAACCACCCTTCGGCGATCTCGTTCCCCCTCAAAACCAGTGGCCGGCAACTCGCAATGTATAACCCCACGACGAAACAACTCACGCTGATCGACACCTGTTTTGGCACACATCATCTGGTTTTTGCCGAGGACACGAACAATACGCTATGGACGAGCAGCGGTGGTGGCGGAGGAGCGGTCGGCTGGCTGAACACGAAGATGTTTGACGAAACCCACGATGAAGAGAAGTCACAGGGTTGGACGGCGCTCATCCTCGATACCAACGGGAACGGAAAGCGGGATGAGTATGTGGAGCCAGATCAAGCCGTTGATCCTGCCAAAGACAAGCGGATCAATGCTGCTTTCTACGGCGTGACCGTCAGCCCAGCGGATGGATCGATCTGGGGAACTGTGTTGGGTTTTCCGGGCGCCGTTGTCCGGTTGAACCCAGGACCGAATCCTCCGGCAACTGCTCTTACAGAAATATATGAACTGCCATGGAACGATCCAAATGCCCCGGTTCACGGATTCTCGCCGCGCGGGCTCGACATCGATCGCAATGGCATTGTGTGGACGGTGCTTGCCAGTGGGCATTTGGCAAACTTCGACCGGCGCAAATGCAAAGGCCCGCTCAACGGGCCAACTGCGACAGGTCAACATTGTCCCGAAGGTTGGACGCTCTATCAACTACCGGGGCCGCAGTTGAAGGGAGTTACTGATCCAGGAAGCGCCGAGGCCAGTTACTACGATTGGGTCGATCAGTTCGATACTTTCGGACTGGGAAAGAACGTGCCGATTGCCACCGGCAACGGAAATGACGCACTCCTTGCCCTGTTGCCCGACAGCGGGAAGTTCGTTGTGCTTCGCGTCCCGTATCCGATGGGATTTTACGCCAAAGGGATGGACGGTCGGATCGATGATTCCAAGGTTGGCTGGAAAGGAAAAGGACTCTGGGCGACCTATGGCACGCGAACACCTTTTCACGCGGAAGGTGGCAAAGGAACAACAAGCAAGGTCTTGCATTTCCAGCTTCGCCCCGACCCGCTCGCGCACTAGCGCACTAAGATGGTTAACGAGACGTATTTCGTACAACTGGGAAACGCCCGGTAACTGCCGTGAAAGCCGAAATGTAAGTGCAAGATCAGCGTATGTTCGGCAACCGGAAGTTAACCGCGGCGCACCGGGCTCGTGATTCTCGAAAGGGTTTTGTTACACGCTCAAGATCTTGTCAGGATACGTGGCCTAACGAATTCGGCGAGTGGTAACTCGATGACGAACTTGCGAAAAAGCCAGGCTCCCTCTCAACGCACTGCACTCCGTGAGATGAGTGACTTCTCGTGACAGCGACATTGAAACAGTCTTGAAAGGTCTTGTTCTATGCGATGGCTCATCTGGCTTTCAACCAAACGGTTCAGTAATATTGGCAACCCGCACGCGAGTTCTGCAACGGTTTACAAGACCGTTGTATTATATACTGTTTGGGCACCTATACTCATTGCTGGTAAACGAACGGATGAAGCCTGTAAGTCTCTATGCTAATTGCACTTAAGGCTGGCGGAGAGGGGGGTTATATTGCTCCTTTTTCCACAACTCTCTTGTTTTCTGTTACTTCATTCGTAAAACCCGCATTTTCTGCCGTTTAAGGCCGAGTCTCAGCAGTGCCCTCCAGTCTCTCCTATGGACGTCGAAAGTGCCCAAAAAAGTAACATGAGTAACAAACCGGGATTTCCCTGTTGGGTCTACCAGGACGCAACACGTTTTCAATCTGCCTGAGGGGTTCCAACGATCCAACATTGCGCTGCCTTCCAAGGTCCTGCACTGAACCATGGTGCTTCGCTTTGGCTACAAAGAAATCGAATCGGCGAAGGACCGAATGCCGTCAAAGCGCACTCTTAGGTCTCCATAATTGCGGGTGAAGGCACGCTCCACATCGTGAGCGAGGACGATGTTGTCGCCTTCCGGATGTTGGTGCCGGAATGCAACGACATTTGTGGGGTCGAAATTGTTTGCCGACCATTTGCACTCGATGGCTACTGGTCTCTTTCGGTGGGTCGCAATGACAAAGTCCACCTCGTGCCCGCGCTTGTCTCGCCAATAGAACACTTCGCGGGTCTGCGAGCGAGCCATGATTTCATTCAGTACGAAATGCTCCCATAGCGTCCCAAGGTCATCATCCCGCAAGTCCTGCCAGCCACGGTAGTAACAAATGAAACCGGTGTCGAAGCCATAGACTTTGGGCGCGGCGACTATTTCCGTGGGCCGACGAGTGCTGAATGGCCGAACCACATGCGCGACGAATGTCGCCTCAAGAACGCGGAGGTAGTTTGCAATGGTTGGCCGGCTTACTTCGCAGGGGCGGGCGAATTGAGTTGCTTCAAAGATGCCGCCGCTTTGTGCCATGACGAGCTCGGTGAATCGCTGGAACGAATCTCGCCGCTCTAGACGAAAGAGTTCCTGGATATCCTTAGCCCAATAAGCGTCCATCCATTCTTGAAAGTCGCGTTCCGGATGTTTCTCAGGCAGAAAGAAGGGAGGAAGTCCGCCCCGCAGAAAGCGGTGCTTGAGGTCAGTCTGGTTCGCGTCGTGCATGTCGAGAAGGCACATCGGCGTCAGCCAGAGGTCCCTCTTCCGTCCCGCCAACGTGTCGCTGAATTTCTTCGAGGCGCCCAGAGTCGAAGAACCGGTTGCCACAATGTGTGTGCGCGAATGATAGTCGGCTGCAATCTTGAGCAATTCTGATGGGTTCTGCAATCTGTGGATTTCATCCAACACGATGCGCTTGCCACGTAGACCGCCGAGAAAGCTCTCGGGGTCAAGCATCATGCGGCGAACGCGAGGCAGTTCGCAGTCGAAATATTCAACTTCGGGGAGATCCTGACAAAGCCAGGTTTTTCCTACCCGCCGCACGCCAGCGAGCCAGACGACGGATCGCTCCTTCCACGCGCGGCCGAGCAGGTTCAGCCAAAAACGCCTGTGTACCATATGCAGCTATAGTTTCATATAGTAGCGCCAAACGCAAATGCATTTATTGGCAGCTTGGAACCGGTCTGCGCCCTGCCGGTCCAGAGCCTGAAGGAAAGCAACGAACGTGCCAAATGCAAGCTCTTCGCGGAGGGCCCGCCGTCAACTCTTCGAAGACGATGAAAAAGCTGCCACTAAGACCGTTCAAGCGCCCTTAGCGTCCGGTCCCCAACTTCTCCCTTCAGATCTTTCGAGTTAGCGGACGTCGTATTGCGCCTCCGTATTTCGCGTCGACGTGAGATGTCACGTTTCGCCAAGTGGTTCGCTGTTCAACTGATTTCTGGAAAGCCTTTGAATTGATGAAAGTAAATCGGCATCCATTCTGGGGAACGTGGAGATTTGCAGAGACTCAGGTCCTCTTCTCTTTGGCGCCAGTTTTGCCCAGACAAAAAAGCTGGACCTTTCGACATGTCGAGGTGCAAATTGCAAAGAGCCATGTTCGCTTTGATCGGGATGACGTTTTTGTTCGGAGGCATGTCGTACAGGGAGTCGTCAATACAAGAATTGATGGCGTGCCTTCGTATTTACAGCGCGGCGAAGACAATCGCTGACTGCCTCAAGTACCGGAAGAAACTTGGCGGAAACCTGGCCGGAAAAGTGCTGCGGGAAAGTATCGCGCGAAGGAAATGTGGCGAACAAAGACTTCGCCATTTCGCAAAAATATGCCGCGTGCAAAAACTGGTTCACGCGGCATATTCTTTGGTTGCGCGCCGCAGCATTGATCGGACATTATGTGGGATCCGGTACGAAATGAGTGACTCGGAGAAACGAGGCTGATGAGAGCGCTAATAAGATGGATTCTCGCTTCGAGCGTGGTTGCGTTAGGAGTGGGAATCGGCGCCGTCTTTTGCACGCCCTTCCCGATCACCGGAAATTCAAAACAGATACCTACTTTGGGTCGGGGAAAGTATCTCGTGGAATCCGTCGCAATATGCTTTGAGTGTCATTCAGAGCGCGATTTCTCAAAGCCGGGTTGGCCCATTCCGCCAGGCCGAGTTGGCGGTGGCCGCGTCTTGAGCGGTGAGGGCACGCCTGAGCCAGTGGTCGCACCCAATATTTCTCCAGATACGACCGCTGGAATCGGAGAATGGTCCGATGATGAAATAATTCGTGCCATTCGCGAAGGCGTTGGAAGAGATGGAAGATTACTGAATCCCGAGATGCCTTACCGCTATTTCCGTGGTCTAAACAGTGTTGAACTTCGTTCTATCGTGATGTATCTGCGTTCAATTCCACCTGTTAGTCATACTCTTTCCGAGATGGCCAAATACGAGCCCGGAAATCACCCACCAACGGTGGCGATGGATTCAATTCGACTCACCAGCTCTTCAAATACTGTGAAACGCGGAGAGTACCTGGTCCGACTTGGTGGCTGTGAGACGTGCCACACGCCGACCAACCAGAAAGAATTCAACCCAGGGTTGGAGTTTGCTGGTGGCACCGTTTTTCGTCACGACAATCAAGCCGACGCAAGTTCTAACCTGACCCCTGACCCATCCGGTATTGGTGCAATGAGCGAGCAAGAATTCATTCAAATTATTAGGACAGGAAAGTCGGGCACTAGGGCCCTCAACTCCGCAATGCCTTGGTATTTTTATCGCAACATGAGTGATAGTGACCTGAAAGCCGTGTTCGTTTACCTCAAGGCGTTACCGCCTATATCACATAAAATTGATAACTCCCAACAACCGACCCTGTGCCCCAAATGCCGCAACCGACACGGCCTCGGAGACCAAAATTGAATATGAGAAGGAGCATCAGCTACAGTTGGGGCGACAGATACAAATCCGGAAGTCACAATAATCGTTCCAGCACGAAACGAGAAATTGAACCTCGGTTCCTCCGCCCACAAAGCCTATATATGAAAGCCTATGTATAAAGGATCAGGCTTCGTGGCCAATTTATGTATCTAACTGTATCTATGAGACTTACGATCTTGGCGGTTACTTGCATCGCATCCGCTGAACTTAACGCGCTCCCAACTGATTGTTGTCGCATTCCCTCCTTGCGCCTTACTATGTGTTGCTGTCCTACCCGCGAAACCTTGATTCTTGGCGGCGGTTTCCGAACCGCTGCAGGGCCGCTGCAGTTTCCAACGGACGCACAACGGTTTCCAAGACCGTTGCATTATGTACTACTCGTTTATCCATACTTTAGAGAAGAATATTAGACAGAATAGTCTGTAAGTCTTTGACGCTACAGGCACTTAAGATATGGCGGGGGAGGGATTCGAGCCCTCGTTAGGGTGTTTATTTCCTAAAACGGTTTAGCAAACCTGCCAACTTTTTTGAACCGCTCTGAAAATTGTGGACTTTACTCTATTCCTCAAGCAAAACAGTCTTGACTCGTTTGTACTGGAATTGATCCGTTCTGAACAAGGAACTACTACATTTTTACTACACTCAACTGAAGCCCACAAGATGTTACCCGCGAGGCTTGAAGAGCTCGGCGCCGAAGACCTTCGAGGAAGACTCGGAGGTAAACGGTCAACAGCATCGAGCGCCTTGTTTCGGGGTGCGGATCGCACTTTTCTGGGCTTCTTTGCGGTACGCTTCCGTCGCGGTGATGACTTCCGCTGGCTCGCCCAGCCCCTTTTTCTGCCAGTTCAGGCATCCGCGGACTGCCCGCGCCAGGATTCCGGACACCCGCAGTTTTTCCGGTAAATGTTTGCTCCACCTTATACGTGCGCAGCGTGATCGAAGGTCTCGGCCGGGCCCTACGAAATCCTCGCACCCGTTCGCACTGGTGGGATGGAAAACGTGTACCGCGCGGGGCTGGCTACCCGGCTAAATTCATGCGTCCCAGCAGATGCTGAAAACGGGGATCTGAGTGTAGCGAGTCGAACCGCGGATCTACCTTGAGAAGAATAACGAAGGGCGCTCGCAGCTCGATAGCTTTCTCTAGTTGATGGAATGCTGCGTCTTTTTCCCCCAATCCGGCATGGACGAGAGTCACTCCACTGTGTCGATGAGCTTCATCGCCTCTTCTCGTTTACCCGCCACGGCTAGCGCGTTGGCTAGCTCCGTCGCAGTGTGCGCATACATCGTGGAAGACTTGAGCGCCTCTCGAAGCTCAGCAATCGCCTGTTCATGCCTTCCCATCTGCACGTGCGCAGCCCCCAAGCCGTGATGATAATTCCATTCCAGGCTCGGATCTCTTTCCACCCATCCTTGGCGGACGATGGTGTAAAGATCGATGCTCCCGGTGGGCCAGTGGTGGGAACAAAAGCGAGCGGCTTATGCGAAGTTCCGGGCGCAATACCCGGAGTTTCAGGTGTTGAAATATGTGCCTAACCACAAAGATATGCAAACCGCGATCGCCGATGAATGGGCGATCGAGGTCGGTAGTAGTACGGATATCACCTACAAGATGTCCGCAAATGCCACTCCGGTTGCGGTTCCGAGGACCAAAGGAATGCGTTTGCTGAAGCGGCAGTCCGACGGTTCATGGAAATTCGCGCTGTGTTGTTGGGTTGAAAGACCGAAGGAAAGAACGTTGAGCAAAAGGGAATTTGCGCGCGGAATCCGGATTCGGCGTTGTTCAGTTTGGATGCGGCACTTGGCTCGCGCGGCATCACGGCGGGTAGCACCGGAAGAACGAAACAGCGTTAGCTCGGCGGAAAGCACTATAATCAGTCCATCCCAGCCACCGGTGGCGGTGTACAATGGATACCGTGTCCCCAGGGCGCGGCTTGCCGCGGCCCACAATGGAACTCGCGAAAAGTAACGCATTCCCGCCATGGGCGTCTAATGTAGCCTCGGGTTTCCCTTCGCTTTATGCACAGAACCAGGCGTCACAACTCAGAGATACCGGCAGGGCTGGTGTCGACCACGGGGCTTTTGGGCCTAGCCCGCAATACACCGTTGGCCTGTAGCGTATAGAAAGACGAGGGGAGGGAGGATGAAGTTGCAGCTCCGATTTTTGTATGTCCTGCCGCTGTTTGTCTTGCAAATAGCAGGGTCGGGCTGTAACCGAGCGAATCCCAAGGCTGCTGGTCCCCAAATGCCGCCTCCGCCCCTGGTGAGTGTGGCCAAGGCGCAAGTCCGAGATGTGCCCGTTTACCTCGACGAGATCGGCAAGAGCTACGCTTCCGAGTCTGTTACCGTAACCCCGCAAGTCGGCGGACGCATTACCCAAAGGCAATTCCAGGATGGCGCGGATTTGACCAAGGGGCAGTTGCTCTTTGTGATTGATCCGCGTCCGTATCAGGCCCAGCTCGATTCGGCAAAGGGCGCTCTGGCCCAGGCAAAAGCGGCGCTGGAACTCGCCAAGGTGGAGTTCGCGCGCAGCACGGAGCTATTCAACTCGAAGGTCATCGCAAAACAGGATTACGACATCAAAAAGAGCACCGTCGAGGTCGATCAGGCACAGGTGGAATCGGCGGAAGCGGCGCTCGAAACCGCCCAGCTCAACCTGGAATACTGCTATATTCACTCGCCCATCCAAGGGCGTGCCGGCGCACGACTCGTTGACGTCGGAAACGTGGTGCAGGCGAACACAACCAGTTTGTTGCTAATCCAGCGCCTGGATCCGATTTATGCGGACTTCACGATAACCGAGCGCGATCTCCCCAATGTGCAAAAAGAGATGACTCGCGGAACGCTAAAGACCTTCGTGAGGCTGCCCTCCGATCCGGATGAGCACGTCCGCGGCGGTAAGCTCACATTTCTCGATAACACCGTCCAGAACGGCACCGGCACGGTCTTTTTGCGCGCCACCATCTCCAACCCCGATCACCATTTCTGGCCCGGGCAATTTGTCAACGTCAGGCTGGTGCTGGCAACGCAAAAGGGAGCGGTGCTGATCCCCAACCAAGCCACGCAAATCAGCCAGAAGGGTCCGTTCGTCTACGTGGTGAAACCCGACAACACCGCAGACCTGCGGCTTGTGACCTTGGGCCAGCGGCAAGGCGATAACATCGTGGTTACCCAAGGGGTAGCCCCGGGAGACAACGTCATCCTCGCCGGCCAGATGGCCGTAGCTTCGAACGGCAAGGTGCGTGTGGATACCGGCGGCGCTACCTCCGCAGCGGGCACGCAGCCGGGTGCGCCCGCCAAGGCAAAGTAACGAGAACGAAGATCGATGAATCTCTCTGAACCATTTATTCGCCGCCCGGTGATGACCGCGGTGCTCACGGTCTCGGCCATTGTTTTTGGCGTACTCGCTTATTTTGCCTTGCCGGTCAACGATCTGCCCGCAGTCGACTATCCCGTCATTCAGGTAAACGTCGGCTATCCCGGCGCAACGCCAGACACCATGGCGAACAACGTGGCCACCCCGCTCGAGCGTCAGTTCATGCAGATTCCCGGCCTTCAGTTGGTGACCTCCAACAGCGGACAGGGGCACTCAAGTTTCGTCTTGCAGTTCGATCTCTCCAAGAGTGTGGATGCCGCAGCAACCGACGTTCAGGCGGCCATTACGCGCGCGACGGCGCAGCTTCCCGTGGATTTACCGAGCCCGCCCACCTTCACCAAAACCAATCCGAACGACCAGCCCATCATGTACGTGGGGATTACCAGCGATAGCGCTACGCAGGGCCAGCTGTTCGACTACGCCAATACGCAAGTCGGCGAGCGCATTAGCATTCTCCCTGGCGTGAGCCAGGTCGCCGTCTATGGCGCTCAGTCCGCCGTTCGCATCAAGGCGGACCCTTCCGCGATGGCCGCGCGCAATTTGACCATCGATGACTTGGCCGCGGCCTTGAAGAACGGAACCAGCTATACGGGCGCCGGCCAATTTGACGGCGAGCATCACACCTTTCTGCTGCAGCCCGAAGGACAGTTGAGCGAAGCCAGCCAGTACGAGAATTTAATCGTCCGCCAAGGCAATGGCGCTCCGGTCTACTTGAAAGACATCGCCACGGTAAAAAATGGATTACAGGACGAACGCATCAGCATGCGCTTTTGGTACCGCGGACACGAGGTTCCGGCCGCTACGGTCGTCGTTGCGGTTTTCCGGCGCGCGGGATCAAACGCCGTCGAGGTGGCCAAATCCATCCGCGACCTCCTTCCCACTGTGCAAGCGCAACTCCCCAGTTCTGTTGGAATCGTTCCCATTTATGACCGTTCTCAAGGCATCGTGAACAGCGTCAAGGATGTCCAGGCGACGCTGTTCGTCGCGTTCGCCTTGGTTGTCCTGGTGATTTTCTTTTTTCTAGGCCGCGCGCGCGACACCTTGATTCCGGTTGTGGCACTGCCGCTCTCGCTCCTGCTCACTTTCGTGGTCATGGACATCCTGGGCTACAGCCTTGACAACTTGTCCCTGATGGCCCTGACGCTGGCCATCGGATTCTTGGTCGATGACGCCATCGTCTTCTTGGAGAATACCGTTCGCCTCATGGAGAGCGGCCTGGGGGCCCTGGAGGCCTCTCTGCAATCCGCCAAGGAAATCAGCTTCACGATTCTGGCCATGACCGTTTCCTTGGCCGCTGTATTCCTTCCGCTTGTTTTTATGGGCGGCCTGGTTGGGCGCATTTTTCGCGAGTTCTCGATCACCATCATCGTTTCGATTTTTGCCAGCGGCATCGTTTCGCTGACACTTACGCCGCTCATGTGCTCCGGCCTGCTCCAGGAACGCGGCGAGCGCGCGAAAAAGAACTGGGTCGAGCGCGTCATCGGCGGCACAGAAAAAAGGGTGCTATCGGTTTACGGGCGTTCATTGTGGTTTTTTCTTCGGTATCGCTGGATTTCCCTGGCGATTTGGGTGGTTTGCCTACTAGGAACTGTCTACTTTTTCTATATTGTTCCCAAGGCCTTCCTCCCCATCGGCGATAGTTCCTTCGCCCTCGGCGTGTTCGTTGCTCAGGAGGGCACGTCGCACTACGAAATGCATACCCACCAGATGCAGGTGGAGGAGGTCCTCCATACCAACCCCGCGGTGGACATGACCTTCACCATGAGCGGCAACAATGCATTTTTCCCCGCCAACCAAGGCCTGGTGCTCGCCTTTCTGAAACCTCCCGATAAGCGTCCGCCTATTCAAGCCGTGGCCGGGCAATTGATGGGGCAGTTGAACTCCAAAGTCCCCGGCCTGATCACATTTTTGAAGCCCCAGCCCGTACTGCAGATTAGCACCGGAGCCACGGCGCAGCTGCAGGGCCAGTTTGCTTATTCGATTTCCGGGATCGATCCGAACGAGGTCTATGCCAGCGCCGGAACCCTGATTAGCAAAATGTTCGAGTTCCCGGGATTCCTCTTCGTCAACTCCGACCTGTTCAACCATACCCCGAATCTGCAGGTCGACATCCTCCGCGAGCAAGCAAAGACCTACGGAGTCTCCGAGACCCGGATTCTTAATCTTCTGCACCAAGCGTACTCGCAGAACTACGTCTATCTCATCAAGAAGCCCACCGACCAATACCAGGTGATCCTGGAGGTTGCCGACGACCAGCGTTCCGAGCCGCAGGATCTGCATCTGCTGTACATCAAGAGCGACGACGGATCGCGCATGGTTCCGCTCAACGCCTTAGCGACCTGGCATCCGATCTTGGGCCCGCAGTCCGTCAATCACATCAATCAATTCACGAGCGTCACACTGTTCTTCAACCTGAAGCCCGGCTATTCCATCGGGCAGGCCACTGATTTCGTCGAGAAGGCTGCGAAGCAAGTCTTGCCACCAGGAATTCGCGGCGAGTTCCGGGGCGAGGCGCTTACGTTCCGAGACACGGTATCGAGCCTCACCATCCTGATGTTCCTCGCAGTCTTTGTCATGTACGTGATTTTGGCCATTTTGTACGAGAGCTACCTGCATCCGATTACCGTGCTCTCCTCGTTGCCGGTTGCGCTCGTAGGCGGGCTCTTGACCCTGTGGTTGTTCGGCGCCGAGGCTTCCTTATACGCGTTTATCGGCATGTTCATGCTCATGGGCATCGTGAAGAAAAACGGAATCATGATCGTGGACTTCGCGCAACAGCGTGTCGAGCACGGTGTCCCGGACGACCAGGCGATTCACGACGCCAGCATGGAGCGCTTTCGGCCCATCATGATGACCACCATGGCCGCGCTCATGGGCGCGCTGCCGATCGCCCTTGGCTACGGGGCGGATGGCGCCTCACGCCGGCCGCTGGGACTCGTTGTGGTCGGCGGGCTGATTGTGTCGCAGTTCATCACCCTTTTCATCACTCCGGCCATCTATCTTTACCTCGAAGAGTTCCAGGAGAAGGT
>WNFR01009465.1_pt1 | contig 13757 bp, 18 predicted proteins | sample 5400221 | NCBI WGS metagenome assembly WNFR01 (sample SAMN13153357, study PRJNA577476) | soil metagenome | isolation source: 40 cm soil under Madrone tree | place: USA:California | collected 2016-06-14
TGTGCCTGTTTGGATTCACACGGCTCCCTCACACCTTGACCACAGCCCCATAGTACCCCCTCGTTTTGTCATGGGCCATGTCCATACATAAATCGCAGGGTCAGACACTCGACAGGGTGAAAGTAGACCTCACTAGGGTCTTTGAGAAAGGCATGAACACTCTTCTCTAGCTCCCTTGACGTGAGCCGATTGTCCCCGTTAGGCCAAGCCTATGTAGCCCTTTCTCGTGCTACGTCGCTTGATGGTTTGCAAGTCCTGAATTTCGACCCCAGCAAGGCAAGAGGCTGATATATGTTTCTTTCGTTCTACTTATCATATTGCCCAGGTACTCGTAGACACGAAGGTCAAGCAGTGGAGTGCGAGCTTAGAGACGCATCGTGAACCAATTTCAGTCGAAGACTCGGATGACGAAGACATTGTACTGCTTTGAGCTTTTATTGAACACACTCCAACGACTGGCAGCTTTCCCACTCTCTTCTCTCACTTGCCTACCATAATGTCACGATAGCCAACTCCCACTTGTTATCTCTTTAGTTGGTATCACGCATACCCATGCATTCCTATCAGTCGGTATACTTGTAATTGTGTACCTTACTGTCAAAACATCTTATTGTAAGCCGTGTCGATAGGCATAAACCTACCGCACTGTTACGGCGGCGGGGACGGCGCTTTCCGGTTGCTTGATTCCTCCAAAATGCATGAACCGATAACAGAGCTTGCCAGCATAGTCTTTTGCTATCGATCACCATGTCCGGACCTCTCTTTCTCGGGCTTGATCTTTCTACTCAGCAGCTGAAAGTGCTCCTCCTCGACGAGAAGGCTGCAGTTGTGCATGATCTGGCAGTGGGCTTTGACAGGGACTTATCCCACTACGAGACTACCGACGGTGCCATACACGGCCCAGGGAACGGTCAAGTCACGTCGCCAGTGGCGATGTGGGTGGAGGCACTCGACCTAATCCTGCTGCGTATGAGAGATGGTGGCGTCGACTTTAGTCGGATCTGCGCCGTTTCTGGTGCAGGCCAGGTACGTCCATCACATGCGTTTGCCTGCATGATCTTGAACCTGCTTTTTTTGCGCTATGGTAGCAACACGGTTCCGTTTATTGGTCAAAATCTGCAACAAATGCTCTCGCTTCACTGGATTCTTCGAAGCCACTGCTCTCACAACTTAGCCCAAACGCATTCTCTATCCACAGCTCACCCATTTGGCAAGACTCCTCCACGACACGAGAGTGCCGCGAACTGGAGGAGGCCATAGGCGGCCCTCAAGCACTTGCCGACCTCACAGGCAGCCGTGCATACGAGCGTTTCACGGGGGCACAAATCAAGAAGGTGTGCCATCCCTGCCTACTCATGTAGATCATATCTATACGAGAATCATCCAGATCCGACAAGATAGACCTGGTGACTATGAGGCGACCTCCAGAATATCGCTTGTATCTTCATTCCTACCATCCCTTTTTCTCGGCCATATTGCTCCTATCGAGATTTCGGATGCGAGTGGCATGAACTTGATGGACGTCACATCCTGTAGATGGGATGAACAACTTCTCCGTGCATGCGGAGGACCCGAGTTGCGAGAAAAAATCGGTCCGGAGCCTGTGCTAGGTGGTACAACTCTGGGCAAGGTAGCAACCTGGTGGATCGAGCGATGGGGTTTCGACCCAGGTAAGGGGCAGCGCGAACTTACTTGAGAATGTACCGTTAATCCTGCGTTTCAGATTGTCTCGTCACCTCTTTCACTGGAGATAATCCCGCAACGATGGTGGCACTGTCGACTCCTGGTGACGCCGTGCTCTCGCTTGGTACATCGACTACTTTCCTGCTGGCAATACCACCTTCCGACACGAAACCCGCTCGCTTCACTACATCCCACCTTCTTGCGCACCCGACCACCACTGACGCTCACATTGCCATGCTGTGCTACAAGAACGGTGCTCTCGCGCGCGAAAAAGTTCGTAACGAATACGCAGGCGGAGACTGGGAGCGCTTCAGTGAGTTGGTCACAGCTATGCCGCCAGGGAACAATGGTTTCTGGGGCTTGTACTTCCCACTGCCTGAGATCATTCCGCCCAATGTTGTTGGCAACTTCTACTTCGAAACTAGAGATGGCACAGTAGCCCCTACTGAAGTCGCGGCGTTGCCGGCAACAGCACACCCGCGTGCAATCCTTGAATCACAGTTACTCTCCATTCGGGCACGCGTAGCAGCTATTCTGCATCAAGATGCACCGCGTTTGCGGCGGCTTGTGCTGACAGGAGGTGGCTCGACGAATCCTACGATTCGCCAATTATCCGCAGATTTGTTTGGCATCCCCGCTTATGTGGCCGAGGATACATCTGAAGCCGCCGCTACTGGCGGTGCGCTGCTCGCGCGGTACGCTTGGCACAAGAACAACGGGATACCCGATTCATTCGAGAAGGTGCGAGCTGGAGATGCCGAACGAATGAGGGTTGTTGCAAAACCCGATGAGGATATTACGAAGGTGTATGATGGATTGGTTGAAACTTATTTGGTTTGCGAGAACTTTGTAGTACTAGGGGAAGGGCCGACTCCGTCGGCAATCACCTCGTTTACACAACCGATTCTTTCCGACGCGACGAAGGCCAAGGAGGAAAGGGACAAGCGAACAGGTAGACAAAGCGTTCAGAGGCAGGCTCATGTGTAATACAAAGACATTACAGGAATACATTCACAATATCGGATTTCGTACAAAACGTCCAGTTAGACAACGGAGCCGTTTACTTCCTCGTCAGAGTTAGTAGGAGCGGGACGCTTGCCGAGGGTGTCGGACGACGAACCAGAAGTTCGTTGCTGCTTGCGTTTACGCATTGTTTCTTTCAACTTAGCTTGCAAGTCGGGGTTTTGAGGCGGGGGAGGGCGTAGCATGCCGACACGTTCTTTTACACATGCGATGTGTTGAAGATCAACGACGACAGTGTGTATGGTCCGCTCCATGTTCGCAAGGGTGTACCGACGGAAGTGGACGACAGTCCCCGCAAAACCAATGCTCGCGTGAGCTTTCGGGAAACGACGTTGGCCATTATCTTGCGACCACTTCGGATTAATGTCGGTGCGACAGTATACCATGAATTCTTGCGTTCTTCCAGCAACGTATTGGGAGCCACGTATAGCAAAAGACTGGTCAGTGTCATTGGAGGACGTGACGATGCCGCATCCCATGACGCATACTGGATGGCCAATAAGGGAGAGGTGTTTCTCTGTCTCCATGGCAAGGGGAGTGATCTGTGAGATCGCGATGAGCAAAGGAAAGAAAAGAGTGGGACACTGAAGACGTACGGTGTCTATTTCGCCTAGCAAGTGGACAGTGTCGCCGCTATGGGAAGCACTACCGACGTTGCGATCAGGTGGAAAGCTGTGCAGTGGATGGTTATGACAAAAAGAGGGAGGGAGTACGTGACGAACTTTTACAGAGATGTAATACAACTCGTCGGGTATAGTATCCACGTTCGTGTTACCCAAGTAACGGCGGAAATTGCCAATACCCTGAGGAGACTCAGTCGTGGGGTGCATGCAAGAGAATTGAGCATCGAAGACCAAAGTGTAGGGTTTATCGGGAACCTGACGAGCGTTGGTCAAGAACGTAGTGCCGTGAAGCAGTAAGGGTTGAGGGTTCGGCAATTTCATGGGTAGAGTATGCGCAGCGACATCATTGTTAGACATTATAGCACGGACGTTGCAGATGGAAAAGAGATCGGGGCGATGAGGTTGGGGGCGCACGAGTGCTAGGATTTATGTTCATTACCAATTGTCAGGGACGGGAAGACGTGGGGGTACACACGTGAGAATGGCGGTTTCAGATTACGAGCCTTTGTATGTAATGTAAGTGTTCCGTTCTACGATTTTGACGCCGATCGTCGGCGAAGGAAAGTCGTGCCCATGTTGCCTCGGTGGTCAAAGTAGTTTCGCATCATGCGCGAAATGAGTATGGTGCCCACCATTTACAGTCTGCGAGACGAAAGCCACAAAGCTGCACGAAGGTTGCTGGTCAAGCTCACTGTGGCGAGGGGCCATGGATCCCTCCTATGTACGCATAATCATCATCAGTTTCTTGCATCCTTCATTATTTGCGCGATGACCGGAGACAGGTACAAGGCATGACCGACATGTGGTAACAGAGAGCAAGTAGCAGACATCCACGTGCATCTCACATGCCCACAGAGACGAAGTTTATTCCGGAAAGCATGGAGAGAAGGCTTTGGGGAGAGATGAGAGATATCTCCACAGATGACCGTGCGTTGACTATGCGAGGGAGTGGCATGTTCGCTTGACCCGATTGCAACTACACCTCGGATCTGGTTAATCGAAATGTCAGGAGAGAAAGAGAGGGGAAAGAAGGAAACGCACAGCTGTATCGATGTAATAGAGACCGTCTGCGTGAGGTTCTTCGTGTGGTATCGATGTTGGAAACAACCCCGGACTGTTTTGAAAGGGTCGAGGAACAGACGGTTAGTGCATGCAATGGCAATGTCGTAGGTAATCACGCCGTCGAGGCTGACCGAGTCGCATGCCGGCCATTAGAAAGCAAAACGCGTCCCATAAGGATGAGGTGTAGAGGATGAGAAAGAGAATGAGCATGCGAAGACGCGAAGACATTGTGTGTGAATGCAACCGAGGAGTCGAGGACTTAGTTAAAACCAGTCATTGAAGAGCGTATTACAGCGGGCTCGCAGAAGGAGCCGGTCTTTCTCCAAGAATGAAGACTAAAGGATGGAGAAGGCGAAGGGGTGCCGAGGGCAGACCCCTTTTTGCCACAGGGGACGCAATACTTTTCTCCTTGATTTCCCTTCTACACTGTACGGGAAGAAGGAAGCATGGACAAAGTTTGCAAGCAGGCCGCCGTTGGGACGCTATCCAAAAAAGACCTCGAAAAAGCGATGCCACCAGGCATCCTTCCGTACGGGTGGAAGAGAATGGCCTGGAACAAGATTGTGGGTGTAATCGAAAACCTGTCAACAGAGGACAAGAACGTGGTAGCGTCGATTGTGCGGGAAAAGAAACAGGACAAGCGCGAGAAGCAACGACAGTGTTGTAAACGTTGGAGGCAACAAAACACCGCGTCGCGCAGAGAATAATCGTGCATAGAGGGGGAGCACCGAGGAAATGCATTTCTCAATCTTCCAAGTCTAGAAGAACAGAAAGCTTGTTATGAAGCTTTTGAGCAGGCGACTTCGGCCGAGGCGCTATCTCAAAAGGTTTGCGTGGTTTGTGCAAGAGAACAGGATGCATCTCAAGGTGAGCGATGATGACAACGAAATCACTCTCGCCTAACTGTTGCAAGGAGCGGATCATGTTCTCGATGAAATACCAAACGCGGCAACTCTTCTGAGGCCGACGACGATCCACAAGGCACAGGCCCTATTCGAAGGGATGGTTTTGTTAACAGATCAAATCCAAGTCAAATCTGGCAGGGGAGAAGGGTGGGTGTGCGACGAATGTATGCGTTCGTTGAAAAAGAACACGTTACCTAAAAACGCGCTCGCAAACGATGCGACGTACCTCACGAGCTTTCCGTGCTAACGTTGCCGGAGCAACTTTGGTTTGCGAGAACTTTGTAGTACATGAGATAATTACTGTAGTGTAGGTGTAGTGTGTAGTTAGTTTACTATCTAGACACATGGTCCGGCGTCTTCCGGTGTCACCATTCAAGTACTTCGTGTCTTTCCCCGAGCCGCCTTCCTGACAACTAAAAGGTCCGCTATCTTAGTTGCGACTAAGTTACAAATAGGCAGAATGACCGATGATACGGGGGCACCTACACCAAGTTCTGCGAAGCGCCGCTGTGATGAGGACGCATCACAGGGCAGTCCCAAACGCGTCAGAGTAGATCAACCAGCCAGAGACCTCAATCCTCTCAGCCATAGCACAGAAGTCCTCCAGGACAAGAAGAAGACCATAAAACGACGCGACGCAGCAGGATATCCGAAATCGCGTCATGGAAAGGAGAAGGACGACAAGAATGTGGGGCGGAGACGACGTGGTAACCGTCCGGAAGGGAATGAAACATGCACAGTTGCCTCTGAGACTATACCTCAAGATTTGTCGGATAAAGCGCCTCGTCTACCAAAACGCCAGTCTGCGATCCTGCTCGGTTTCTGCGGGACAGGGTGCGCAGGTATGCAAATGTCGGTGTCGTGCTCTTTCGTTTCCGTGCATCCCACATTAACATATACGCTCATAGCCAGCCAAATGCGCGTACGATTGAAGGAGTGCTATTTGACGCCCTTGTGCGAGTCGGCGCGGTGTCATCAGATAATGCGGACGATCCGACGAAAGTTGGCCTCGCGCGTGCGGCTCGCACGGACGCAGGCGTACATGCAGCGGGAAATCTTGTATCCCTCAAGTTGATAACCCAAATTCCTGGCGTTCTGGATATAGTTGAGGCCGTTAACGAGCTTCTGCCGCCTGAGGTCCGCGTCTGGCGCATTGTCCGTGTGCAGAATTCGTTCAATGCTCGAACGTGCGCGTTTCTTCCTTCTAACGGCATACTCAACTTATCTCGAGAATGTATAGATCTTGCGATAGTCGCAAATATACATACTTCTTCCCGTCTTACCTCCTCATCCCGCCGAAGCCTGGCAGCGGACTGTTCGAGATTCTCCACCGTCAGACAGTCCCGTTGTCAGGCACAACACCCACTTCTACCGCCTGTGCCCCTGACATCGTTCATCCTTTCTGGGCGGACTCTGCCACCGTATCATCGAAGGATGATGATTTACAAAGGAAACGCCGTTGGCGCGCTGGAATAGATGACATTCAGAGACTAAGGGAGATCGCCAAGAAGTTCGAGGGCACTCGCAACTTCCACAATTTCACTGTAGGCCGTGAATTCAGTGATAGGAGTACGCAAAGGCATATGAAGAAGATTGAAGTTAGTTCCTTGTTACACAGGGGCTACAGGGACTAATAACACAACAGATCGCCGATCCAGTTGTCTATGGCAAGACGGAGTGGATCAGCGTTCTGTTTCACGGCCAGAGCTTCATGCTTCACCAAGTACACAGTTGTTACGAACAGTTGTTTCTCCGCTTACATTCTCGCACAGATCGTGCGTGCGCTGATCAAAAGTCGTCGCTTCTACACTCATAGCGCTTTGCTCCATAGCGCAAAATGGTTTCTGCAATAGTCCTATGTTGCCGCACATGTACACCCCCACAGGTCATCGAAGAGGTGCGTTATACTCCGCCCTTTCAAGATGATAGGTCTAATACATCGACCTCAAGCTATACGGACCACGACAAGTTTTCGTGCCCAAGGTGCCATCTCTCGGCCTCTTGCTCGAGTACCCAATCTTCGACTCGTACAATCGAAAGGTCGAGGCCGTAAATGATAAGCTATCGCCAGAAGACCTAGAGTTTCGTCCTCCGATCAACTTTGAGATCCATCGCGAGGCAATTGAAAAACTCAAGGAGACGCATATATACCATCGGATGCGGGAGATTGAAGAGCGTAGGGCTGTGTAGGTGCCATTTTCAAATGTCGTACGGTATGCGTTGACAAGGGCACCTAGATTCGACGCTTGGGTACACTCGGTTGACGCCTATTCTGGTGACGACCTTCTCTACCTTAATCCGAAAGGTATTATCCCTGCCGCCGCGGTGCTCAAGAGAAGTGAACGAAGAAACAACCCGTTCCGAGAGAAAAAGCGTTTTGACGCGACAGATTTCCTCGCAATCAGTAAGACTGAAGTGGATGAACAAGAGGAAGACGAGGAAGAGCAGGATACTGTAATGGATAAGGCGAAACTTGTTGACATGGAAGGCTGACTAGAGGAGCACAATCTAATGGATGTATGACGCTCGTAAGTATCTATGTTGTGACGACTTTTGCTCCCATCGTTTCTGTGATTCATCGCACTTTATCCCATCTCAAAGTTCGGAAGACTGTCATGATCTTCGCTAGCTATTCCCGATGATCCATTCCCTCCCCATTCTACTGAAGTTGATCACCGTGACGGCTTTGATACAGACTCGGCGCATGGAGAAAGTTCAACCCGGTGCATTTTATCACATTCGTCAAGGTAGCTCTTGATCATCCAATACCATCATCAGCGATCCCATCCCGGGAGAGTACGAAGAAACAGAGAATCCGTCTTATTCCTCAAGGACAGTAACCGTATTCATTACATTATCACCACGACCATGACCACGACCATAAGTTATCACGTCGGAGCGATGCCTACGTCAACCCTCAGCGGACATTATTTCCAATGGTGATTTGAGACCATAATATCCCGCACGCGCCTCACCGAAATGTTTAACCGGTTAAACTCCCACCCAATGGCATTCCCTCTCTGTCGCTACTGAATGGCGCGGCAATCGGAGGAAACCAGACTCTGCATAGGACGCACCTCAACAGCTCGCACGGCAACCAAGGTGCAGATGGGTAAGTCGTTGTGACAGATTCGGAGAGTACTGAAGGATATTTAGAGCAGGAGAGCCTGACCAGCGATCACTCCAGTAGCCTGCCCTTTTCTCTCATCCTGTCCCTCATTCTCTGAGTTGTTCCTCTGGATACAAAGACAAGATAGCTTTGGCTTTACTCTTTTTTCATCCCGTTTCTTCGTAGGCGGGCCTTCACACAATAACCAAGCTGTGGCGAGCGCGGCGTGAATGTACTGGGTGCGTAAGGGATCATGAGTCTCAAGTGATAGCTAGGTACCCTGGGTGGCTTCGTTGGGGTGCGCACAAAATCGTACCACAACCATGAGTGGAGCACCATCGTTGGCGCCCTTCGCGTGAAGATCTAGGAGTACGATTACGCTTTTTTTGTACGCCATGTGGAATCTTTGAAAACGCAAACCGCAGAAAAAAGAGATGAGCACCGCCCATTCCCTCCTTGTCACTGGTCTAAATCATAAGAACAAAGTCAGGGCCCCAGAGCACCTGCTTGTCTCGAGACAAAACAACATCACGGTATGCATACAACGCCGCATACGTACGCCTAAGTTGGTGCAGCGAAAGTGACCCTTATTAGATATGAATCTACCTTTAAGGTCATGCATCGTCCAAAAATTGTCCATATCGGGCATACATAGTCACGCATTCGTACCAATTCCATTGTCAAGCAAGCAAGAGCAAGTCCAAGATAGCCCACACAGTATAGGGTGGTAGGGGTACACACAGCTATATTCACTCTCTACCAATGAAAATAATGGACACGGGGATAGTACGATGAGACCAGAGGCAAACCACAGCTAAAGCACCTGAAACGGTATGACAACACCAAGTCACCTGAAGTAAACGACAACACTACTCCCTCTCCTCATGCAGAAAGGATGGCCAATCACGGGCGTAATCATGGCTGCTCCTTTCCGAGTGCAAGCGCGTACATGCCATCCGTCAAATCCTGGACGAGGCCATCCCCGCCCGGCGCGACTACAGGTGCAGGTGGAGGCGCAGAGGCTAGCCGTGGGATTTTGGGTCCAAGAGCTAGCCCTATACCTTTAGCTGGTGTATGCTCCAATCCTTCGCCACTATTTGTGTCCCGGTGTGCACCTCCACCAGGCTCGCGTGCCTTTCCAGCTCCACTCGTCCACACGCCGCTCGGCATCGGCGGCGCACGGGCCCCACCGAGGGGCGGAAAGTCTGCGGGTTGTAACAATACCGGCGGTGCACTCGTAGTGTGGTTCCGTGGACCGCCATTGCGTGCAGAAGGGCGTGTCGGATGAAGGGTCGGGTTTGGCTTGAGGCCGACGGCCCAGTCCGGGCGCGGTGGGAGCGGGTGCTGGGAGGAAGTTGTACGGGACGAAGAGGACGTGGATGACTGCATGCATAAATTTCACATGTGAGTGTGATGAACGGGCGAATCATAGGAGTGGACATAGCGGAACGCGTGTGATTTGTGAGTCAGTCAGACACCTTGCGTAGCATTGAGACATATAAAAGCCCCTTACCGTGACACTAGATGCTTCATCTCCTGGAGTCCTACTTCCATTCGAGGTGCCTGATGTTCGTCGCATCATGCTATTGAGCCGTGGTCCAACAGGGCTTGCACCGTTCTCGATTGGTGAGGTCGTTCCTGACCCACACAAAGGACCACCTGGGTACCCAAATGTAGGCCCACAGCTTAACGGCCCGCCATTGGTGCGTGAATTACCACGCTTCCTTCCCCTGAGATCGAGATGAACGTTATTCATTGTTGTTGGTGGCATCACGCGAATGCCCAGGTCATGGCTCTGCGGCAATGGAGCTATGCCAGGGTGTGTTGGCTGTTGAAGAGGCTGCTGACCTTGAGGCGGTGGTTGCATGGGTCCCATCGACGAAAAGTATGTTGGAGGGACATTGTATCCACCATATTGCGAGGCAGACATTGGCGCAAACGGATACTGTGATGAATGAGCGGGTGGAAGCGAAGGAGTACCAGGATGAGATGCAGAATGAGCCCCTGTCGGTGGGTTTGGAACCCACGGGTATGGCATATATACTACTTGCTGTGGATGGTGCGGAGGAGGGATGAAGAGGCCAGATGACTGAGGATCAGCACCGGAACCCGAGGGATCGGAACTTGGCCCGTGATGTTGTGATGGCAGTACTTGAGGTGGCTGGGGGTAACTATACTGATAGTATGATATCGGTCCCATGAAACCTTGTCCTGGTCCTTGTCCAGGAGGTGGTGGCGGCGAATAAGGGTATATGAACTGCTGAGCATAGGGTTGCATTGGCGGCACCTGACTGGCATCATAGGGGGCTGTCACAGGGGCGGCCTCGTATATGGAGGCGTAGGAGACCGATGGCGATGGAGCACGGGAGTTACGCGAGGTTGTTGGGTGCTTGTGGGGCATAGACCTGGATGACCCTGCCGAGTTTGAGCCGGACCCATTCCGCCGCTCACCCTTGCTATCGCGCGCAACCGGGCCCGAAAACTCACTCTCAGTCGGTACGGTGCTAATCGAGTCCTCGATGTCACCTGCACTACTACTCCCACCTCCGCTGGTCGAGGCCGAGCCTGAAACAAGACTGAAGGTAGACGAGCTTGCACTCATGTCGTTTTCTTTTTCATCGGCCTTCTCCTCGAAGTCCATGAAGATGCGTGACCTAGCTTCGTTGTAAGCAGCCTCACGTTGTTCCAGGGTGAGAGTCTTCTTTAAACGACTTGGTGCACCGCTACGTCCACCAGCGCTACCCGCTTCAGAGGGTTCGACGTCCGATGACTCGGCATCTTCACCGTTAACCGAACCAGTGCGAGATTGAGACAGTGCTCGTATACGATCCTGGACGGACCGGCTCATTATTTTGATAGCAGGCTGCGTTGTCTGCTCCACTGGAACGAGCTCAGAAATCCGTTTTGCAGGACTGGGAGATGGATATATAGGTTTAAAGGGGGGGAGATAATATAAAAAGCTGAGCTGAACAAACATTTTGCTCTCCGGGGAGAAAGATATCCATATGCTCCTCGAACCTGAATCACTTTCAGGTATGACTTTGTAGTAAGAGGAACACCTGTGGACAAGAAGTCTCTGATAAGATGTCGTTGTCGGGATTTCAACACGGCCCCTTCAAGTTGAGATGGTCAGCGCGACGTTCAAATGAGGTAAGTGCTGCGCTTGTCATAGTTGTATGACGACAGATAGAGAAACATCTGGCGGACGACGGCAGGAGATTGAGACGGTCTAAACTCACTTGCGCTCATTTATAAGTCGTTCCATATCACCGCCCACACGGAGTACAAACAGTCGCTCCTTGCTTTTGAGCGCCTCGATAATTGAGGGGTCTGCTTCTGTCGTGGGGTCTGTTTTGTTGTCTGTTTCGGCGGGAGTCGGACTGGATGCAGGGAATGGGGAGAGTGTTTGACTATTGACGACGGGTGGCGAAGATAAGACCGATGTCATGGTGAATGGCTCTGCTTGAGGGGACAGGGTAGTCATGACGGTCGAAAAACGAGGGACGTCGGTAGAGGGGGATGACGAAGGGGGAGACAACTTGGGGGAAAGGATGGTTACTGGGGCGGATCTGGTGGACGATTCTGTTGAAAAGCAGTGGAAAGGTGAGGGAACGTGGTGGATAGTGTGAAAGAAGAAATGATCACCTAGTGACATTAGGGCCGTCTAATGGAGCGGGAAAGCATGAACAAGGTGCACGATGCTGGAGGATGGAAGGATCCGGGGACGAGGATGGTGACAAATTGGGCTTGAGAACGAGATGAGACGAGACCAGTAAGAGGTAGCTAGCCGGCCTGCGTGGTTCAGGGCAACCCGCTCTTTGCACTGGCCTGCTCACACGCTCGCTATCTCGCACACCAGCAAACAAACGTATATTTTATATCCTCGATGACTCGTTACTATGCATCAGAATTTGAGATCCCATACCACTTGGGCAGGGTCCTTGCGCATCTGCGATGGGGCAGTCAGTTATTTCACTATCCCCTGCTCATGCTCATAAACCCCTAGCACACGACTCTCCGGTTCTCCATTGCCACCCGCGCCCGATTACGTCGGAACCATTCCAGGCTACATTGCTTAATACATAGTGCTGCCTAAATTCCATAAGACTCCTAGGACCACGACTTGGTTATCAACATTGTAAATGACAATTTATCACCTCGTTGCCTGTTAAGCGCTCTCACACAGCCGCGTGATCAGGTCTCTTGTTCTATCCTTGCGTTGAACTTTGTATCCTATGCTGCTCCGTTGCTTCGATTGGTTCCGTATGGGGCATCCACAGCTTGCTATATACTGTTGTTGGTCATGTCGAGAACTTGGACAGCACTGGTGGCCAATGCAACGATAGCGACTCGACTCGTCCTCTTTCTTACTCGGGCTTGGCAATAAAATGACCTGACCTCGCCCCTTTACATGCGTCCGCCTTTTGGAGGGTCTTCTCCGGCCCGGGTCTCGGTGATTGTGGTCGTGTCGCGAACAAAAGTAATTGTGGAAATTTTAAAAATGGGCCAAAGCGACAAGCAATTTCCCGCAATTATACCATTTCCGACAGGTGGTCGTGGCCAAAGCGTCTTCTCGAGGGACAGTCCGCGCCTTACCACAACATTCGCTTGGGCTTTGTTTTGTGGATAATGCGTTGTAGTGATCTCAGTCCATTATAAGAGTTTGCTTCACTACACCCCCAATCGCGTTATCACCGTATACCAACATCGACTACAACATCTCGTGCCATGGACTACAGTCTGTTATCTGAACTGATCAAAGTAAAGGTTGCGTCTCTTATTCAAGAACGCCTCGAACCTATCGTCAACGAGCTCGCAGCGCAACATCAAATGCTTCAAACTCACTCGGCATTGCTAAAGCACAATCACAACGTTAATCACTACCAAATGACCAAGCTCGAAAATCTTCGTGACTTGGAGCAGTCCATCAAGTGCGTGCATCCTCTCGTCTCATCTGTTTCAATTCTCCTCGCTGACCCAACCACTCCGTAGTTTTAAGGTTGCGGGCGCACTCGGCTTCGACCCTTGGCAACACCCAACTATGGGTACTAACTTGCGGGAGCCCGTTCCCGCGGACCCTAGGCTGATCCCACAATTTGTGCTCGAGAGCACGACGCCCGCCCAACGCGCCACCGAGAGCGCCGAGCTCATCGCGCAGGCCGGCGTCAGTGCGCGCCGACTGGGCGTCTCGCTCACGCTTCACGACTTCCCGCGCGACCCAGCCATCCACGGTGGCGGGGAGAACGAGGATCCGATGCATTCAGCGGTCCCGCTCTTTGGCATCCACGCACCGCGCTGGCGAGCCAAGGAGGGACTCCCGCTTGACATCAGACCTGGCTTAGCAACGTACAA
>WNFR01009557.1_pt1 | contig 13756 bp, 14 predicted proteins | sample 5400221 | NCBI WGS metagenome assembly WNFR01 (sample SAMN13153357, study PRJNA577476) | soil metagenome | isolation source: 40 cm soil under Madrone tree | place: USA:California | collected 2016-06-14
CTCTTTCAGCGCCACCGGACTAAACATCCTGAGCGCCCAGATTTTCTCGCGCACGGATGGCATCGTGCTGGACACCTTTTACGTGACGGATGCCAAAACCGGGAGCCTGGCCGAGCGCGAGCAGCGGGAGAAATTTGAAGCGGTCTTGAACCGGGCGCTGACCGGCGAAGAGGTGGACTTCCCCGCCTTGATCGCGCGGCAGAAAATCACCCGGCCGCTCTATCAGGCCTACACGGGCGAGCGCATTGTCACACAGATTCGCTTCGACAACGAGGCCTCGGAAGAACGAACCCTCATCGAAATCGAGACCGAAGATCGCATCGGCCTGCTCTACATCATTTCCCAGACCCTGAGCGAGCTGGACCTCGACATCTCCGCGGCCAGGATTAACACCGAAAAAGGCGCCGCCATTGACAGCTTTTACGTCCGCGAGTTGGACGGCGGAAAAATTCTGTCGCCCGAACGCCACCGGGCCATCGAGCGCAAGCTGCGCCAAGCCATTCACAGCCTCGACAGGTGAAGGGCTTTTTCGACCCGCCATCTTGCCCTTCCCACTTTTGACCTTTAACCGGGTCGCCTTAGGCATTACCCTCCGCCTGCATGAAACATTCAGGTAAAGCCCGAAGGGCGGCTTTCAAACTGATTTTCATTTCCCTGGCGGCGGGCGCTGTGCTCTGGGGCATCGTTGCCTTCGCGGCGGTGGCGGGCACAATAGTGTCGGCCGTGGCGTTGCCGGTATTGATCGTGCTCTGGGTGGTGTTTGCGCTCTTCACGCTCTACTTTTTCCGCGATCCCAGCGCGCGCGTTCCCGGCGGAACGAACCTGGTCGTCTCCCCGGCGCACGGCAAGATAGATGCGATTGATACGATCACTGAGCCGCAATTCATGGGCGGCGAGTGCCAGCGCATTTCCATGTTCCTCTCGGTCATAGATGTTCACGTCCAGAACGCGCCCGTCGGCGGTAAAGTCGCCTTTTCCAAGTACACCGCCGGCGAGTTCATAAACGCGATTAAAGCGGAATCGGCCGCGCACAACGAAAACGTGCTGCTCGGCTTTGACGCCAGCGACCCGCGCGGGCAGAAGATTGGCGTTCGCCTCATCGCCGGCGTGCTCGCCCGGCGCATCGTGCCGTTTGTCAAGGAAGGCGACGAGGTCGCCCGCGGCGACCGCATCAGCCTCATCCAATTCGGCTCGCGGGCGGATGTTTATCTGCCGCGCGGCGCAAAGATTCAGATCAGGCTAAACGACCACGTCGTCGGCGGCGAAACCGTGCTGGCCGTGTTTGAATAGACCACTGACCCATCATGGCGCTACCTTCTCCCACACCCTCCCCCGACCCGACCGAAACGAAACTAAAGATCTATTTTCTCCCCAACCTCCTCACGGCCGGCAACCTCTTCTGCGGCTTTGTTGCTCTGACCAAAATCGTAGAAGCCGACATCTCCACGGGCGATTTTCACACGATCAAAGTCGCGCTGGGCTTTATCCTGCTGGCGTGCATATTCGATTTGTTCGATGGCCGGGTCGCGCGCATGGGCGGCATCGAAAGCCCCTTCGGCCGCGAATTCGATTCGCTGGCGGACCTGATTTCCTTCGGCGCGGCCCCCGCCTTCCTGGTCCATCGCGTGGTTCTGAAGGACATGATTGAGGGCCAACCTGAATTGGGTTGGTTCATCGCCTCGGTTTATCTGCTTTGCGGGGCCTTTCGCCTCGCCCGGTTCAACTGCCTGAGCGCGCAGGGGCAGGACAGCGCCGGCAAGGAATTCCTGGGGTTCCCTATTCCTTCGGCTGCCGGCCTGGTTGCTTCCCTCACGCTGCTCATCATCGAACTCAATCAAAAGGACAGGACCCTCGGAAACTGGAAGTATCTTCTGGCCGCCGTGCTCCTGTTCCTCTCGGCGATGATGGTGAGCACGGTCAGGTACCCCAGTTTCAAATCCCTCGGTCTGCGCTCGACCAGCACCTTCCTCAAGGCGATCCTTGCAGCACTGTTCGTCGGACTGATTCTCGTCCTGCACGAAAAGATCAAGATTCTCTCCTACGTCTTGCCGGCGTTTTTCACGCTTTACCTGGTCTATGGCTTCGTTCGTCCGCGCATCTCGCGCAAGGTCCGCCGTGAGATCGAAGAAGCAGACGAGGAGGAAGAGGACGAACCCCGAGTCTGCTCGCGGGCCTGACTGGTTTTGTCAGCGGCCTGCTGCTTTCCATTCCCGTCGGGCCCATCAATCTCACGATCATGAACGAAGGCACTCGGCGCGGATTCTTCTGGGCGATGCTCATTGGCCTGGGGGCGACCGCGATGGAGGTCATCTATTGCTTCATCGCCTTCACTGGTTTCGCTTCTTTTTTCTCCCAGGGCTATGTCAAGGCGGCGATGGAATTGTTCAGTTTCGTCTTCATGCTCGTGCTGGGGGTAAAATTCCTGCTGGCCAAGTCCGTCGGCCAACGGCCCGTGGACCTGGGCGCGGCCGCCGGCCGGGTCGAGCAACGGCTGCAGGAGCGCCTTCATCCGCATTCGGCCTTCATGACTGGCTTCGTGCGCACTATGGGCAACCTCGGCGTATTCGTGTGCTGGATCATTCTGGCGGCCAACTTCATCTCGCGGGAATGGGTCGCGCCGGACTGGCCGGGCAAACTGGCCTGCGTGGCCGGCGTGGCGTTGGGTGTGGGCACCTGGTTCATCGGGCTGAGTTGGGCGGTGTCCTTGGGTCATGGCAAGTTTAGCGAAAAGACGCTGTTGCGAATGGAACGGGTCTCGGGCGTGGGCCTCCTCGCGTTGGGACTGGTCCACGGCGGAATCATCATCCACCAGATGGCCCTGCATTACAATCACCGGCCATGATCCATGAAGCTCATCTCCTGGAACGTGAACGGCCTCCGCGCCGCGCTGCGGAAAAACTTCCTCGATTACCTGGACGAAGAAGCGCCGGACATTCTCTGCCTTCAGGAAACCCGCGCCAGCCCCGACGACCTTGAGCAACTCTGGCCCGCTACTTACACCACCTACTGGAACGTGGCGCACAAAAAGGGCTATTCCGGCACCGCGATCTTCACCCGGACCCGGCCGATCCGCATTACCTCCGGAATCCGTCGCACCGAGCACGACCGGGAAGGCCGCGTGCTCACCGCTGAATACGCGGACTTCTTCCTGGTCAACGTCTATGTGCCCAACTCTCAGCGCGAATTGACCCGCCTGGCCTACCGCCAGCAATGGGACCGCGAATTCCTCCGCTACGTCAAGAAGCTGGCGCGGAGGAAGCCGGCGATCTTTTGCGGCGATCTCAATGTCGCCCACACCGAACTGGACCTTGCCCATCCCAAAGCCAACCTGGGCAACCATGGGTTCACGCCCGAGGAGCGGGCGGGTTTCAGCGCCTTCGTCAAAGCGGGCTTTTTGGACACCTTCCGCGAATTTGAGAAAGGCGGCGGCCATTACACCTGGTGGAGTCCCCTGCGGGGTGTGCGCGAGCGGAACGTTGGTTGGCGGATTGATTACTTCCTCATCTCCGCCGCCCTCCGCCCGAGGCTCAAACGCGCTTTCATTCGCTCCGATGTCTTAGGCTCGGACCATTGTCCGGTCGGTATTGAAATCAGCGATGCAACGATTTAACGCATGCTCCGCATATCCGCCAAAAACGGCAGCCCTTCCCGGTACTTGCGCAACGTGGCCAAATCCAATTGCGCCTGGATGCACCCGGCTTCTGCCCCAGCGTCCGCCAGCACTTGGCCGTGCGGATCCACGATCGCCGACTGCCCGTTGTAAGCATAATAGGGATCGTTGCCGATGCGGTTTATGCCCACCACGTAAGCCTGGTTCTCAATCGCGCGCGCCTTCAACAACGCCGCCCAGTGACTGATCCGCTTCTCCGGCCAACTGGCAATCACGACAAACAGTTCTGGCCGATGCGCCGCGGCCGCCTCGCGGAAGATCTCCGAAAAGCGCAGGTCATAGCAGATATACGGCGAGACGACACAATCCGCCCAACGGAACGTCACCGGTCGTTCACCCGCCACATAATGCCGGGCTTCACCGCCTGGCGCGAACGGCTGCATCTTTGCATAAAAGGCCAGCAAGTCTCCCGTGGGCGAGAAGATCAACGCCTTATTGCGCGCACGGCCATCACGGCCTCGCATCGCCGCCCCGCCGAGAATGCAGACGCCAAGCTCCCTGGCCGTCCGCGAGAGAAACTGCTCGGCCTCCCCTCCAGCCGCCTCCGTAATCCCCTCCGTGTTCATGCTGAAACCGGTCGCGAACATCTCTGGTAAAACCACCAGCGAATCCTTTTCCGGCGCGGCGTCCGCCAGCATGCGCCGCACCGTCTCGAAATTCGCCGGCTTATTCTCCCACGCAATGTCAAATTGAAGGCCGAGCACATTCACGGCTTGAGCATAGGTCAATGACCGCGAGTGCGCCAGCGGCCCTCCCCGGCCCGGAACCATAAGTTTCCGCTTACATGGACCGATCCCTGCGCCGAAACATTAGTTGACTGAAACATCCTCTTCTTGTATTCCATGTTCTTATGCAAATTGAAAGCCTCAAAGTTTTTTGCGATCTGGCCGAGACGGAGAGTTTTACCAAAGCCGCCCAAATCAACGAAGTCACCCAATCCGCCGTCAGCCAGCAGATCAGTTCCCTGGAACGCACCTTCAAGTCCCTGCTGATCGAGCGCAGCAAGAAAAAGTTCCGGCTAACCCGCGAGGGCCAGGTTCTGTACGAATACAGCAAGCAAATCATCGGCACTTATGAAGCCCTGGGCAGCCGGTTGCAGGAGATTAAAGACATCATCTCGGGCACCATCCGCGTGGCGACTATCTACAGCGTCGGCCTGCATGATTTGCCGCCCTACCTGACGAGATTCCTGAAGGCATATCCCACGGTCACCGTCCACGTGGAATATCGGCGTCCTAACCAGGTGTACGAAGACGTGCTGGGCAACGTGGTGGATTTAGGGCTGGTGGCCTATCCGAACCGGGACAGCAAACTGGAGGTAGTCCCGCTGCGCAAAGATCCCCTCGTGCTCATCAGCCACCCGCAACATCCCTTTGCGAAACAAAAGACCATCAAACTCAAGACCCTCTCCGGCCAGAAGTTTATCGGCTTCCAGCCCGACATCCCCACGCGCAAGGCGCTGGACAAAATCCTCAAAGAAAACAACGTCGAAGTGCAGCACGTTATGGAGTTCGACAATATTGAAACCGTGAAACGCGCGGTGGAGATTGACGCTGGCGTGGCCATCGTGCCCCAAGGCACGGTGGTCCAGGAGGTCGCCAAGCAAACCCTGGCTCAAGTGACGCTCAGCGAAGGTGATTTCTTTCGCCCGCTCGCTGCCATCTACAAGAAGAACAAAGTCCTCTCCCCGGCGATGAAGCAATTTCTGGCCATCCTGAAGGAAACACACGATTAAAAGCCCTTTGTGTATTTCGTCTATTTCGTGGTTTCAAACTCCCTACCAAACTATGCGCGAACCCTCTCTTAATTTCCTAAGAACCCTCGTCAACACCCCGAGCCCGGTCGGCCATGAAGTCCGCGGCCAGCGGGTTTGGCTCGATTACGTCAAACCCTTGGCTGACGAAACCTTCTCCGATGCCTACGGCAACTGCGTCGCGGTGCTCAACAAAGGCGGCTCCCCCCGCCTGATGCTCGCCGGCCACGCCGACGAAATCGCCCTGGCCGTCAACTACATCAACGACGAAGGCTATATCTACGTCCGCCGCATGGGTGGCGTGGACGCCGCCATCACCAAAGCCCAGCGCGTCGTCATCCACACCCGCAATGGCCCCGTCAAAGGCGTCGTCGGCAATGTCGCCCCGCACCTGATGAAAGCCGAAGGCGAGCCCAAGCCCCCAAAAATTCATGACCTCTTCCTCGACATCGGCGCGCGCAACCGCAAAGAGGCCGAAAAACTCGTCCGCATCGGCGACCCAATCACGCTGGCCGACGAATTCGATCTGCTCCGCAATGATCTCGCCGTGGCCCGCGCGTTCGACAATCGCATCGGCACTTTCTCCGTGGCCGAGGCCCTCCGGTTGCTGAAGGAATCTCACCGGAAGGTCCACGCCGAGGTCTGTGCCGTTTCCAACGTCCAGGAGGAAGTTGGCCTGCTCGGCGCGCGGCAGATTGCCTACTCCCTCAAGCCCGACGTGGCGCTGGTCGTGGACGTCACCCACGCGACCGATTACCCCACAGTCAGCAAACCCCAGCACGGCGATGTCCTGGTCGGCAAAGGCCCCGCCATTACGCACGGCGGCTGCAATCATCCCGAGGTCGTTGCCCGCATCGAGGCCGTCGCCCGGACCAAAAAAATCCCCCTCCAACACGAGGCCATGTCTTCGACCAGCGGCACGGATACCGACGCGATTTTCTGGACGCGCGGCGGCATCGCCAGCGCCCTTATCAGCCTCCCCAACCGCTACATGCACTCGCCGGTCGAAGTCGTCAGCCTCAAAGACCTCGAATTCATCCCTCAACTCCTCGCCGCCTTCGCCCTGTCGCTCAAAAAAGGCGAGCAGTTCAAAGTTAAGATTTAATCACGGTTCACCCCTCAGTTTTTCCGTTTTACGTATCACGCATCACGCATCACGTTTCACCCCCCACGTCCTCCGGCCGCACTTCCAGGCATTCGTCCTGGTCCTCCCACACGATGGCCGGATAAGTCTCGAGCAATTTCGGCGCTAGCTGGCTGCCCGCGCGCGCCAAGAGCTGCTCCACCTCTTTCGCCGCGTTTTCATAAGCGCGATCGTAATTCCCCGCGCTTTTGCGTTGCCGATCATCCCAATGCGCCACCGCATGGACCGGCGCATATTCCTCGGCCCACGCCGCCAGCTCTTTCTGGAACGCCTCCGGAATTTCCTCGAACGGCACCAGTGTGTCATTGCAATGCTGGCAGATCAAACCTGCCTCCTTCACGTCCCGCGTCAGCAACGGCAGCATCGGCGCCCGGCAGCACGCAGATTCAGAATAGGGCGGCGGCGGCGTGGCCAGGCGCTTGAACCAGATATGCTTTTCGTGCGCCAACTGCGCCCCCAGCCGATACGCCCCCAGCAGCGGATGCGACAACCGCCACGCCTTGCCTTGCAGTTGCCCGAGCGTCTGCGCCAGCCAGCGCGCCAGCGACAAGTCATCGAAGTCGCGGAAGACCAGGCTGTACTCCTTCCAGAGCCGGTCAAACGGAGCATCGCCTTCGGTAGCCATCGCGGCCAGAGTTTTGCGCGGTTCGGTGAATTTGTCGAGATTCCCGGCAACCCCGGCAACCCACGAACCCCCTCGCATCGTCTTTAGTGAGGCGTCGAGGCACCGAACCAACTTTTCGTGTTATAGGCACGAAAAGTTGCTGCCTAGGCTGCCTCAAACATTTTCGCCTCACGGAGCCCACCGCGAGCCGCATGTGGCTGGTTCCAAGGCGCACGATCCTTCCGACCTTCAACTACGATTCTCTTGTAAAGACGGAAGCGCCAGCTTTACCCTGCCGTCGAGCCTGCACGCGCCATGCGTAAGCGATTCTATCAACAGCTTTATTTCTGGGTTCTCATCGGCATGGTGTTTGGCGTCGTGACTGGATACTTCCTCCCGGGAGAGCGCCCGCTCCGATTCCACCTTTTCGGGACTAGCTGGACCTTCGCCGGGACGAACCTGAAACCGCTCAGCGACGCTTTCATTCGGCTCATCCGCATGGTGATTGCGCCGATTATCTTCACCACCGTTGTGACGGGCATCGCCGGCATCGGAAATCTCAAGCGGTTGGGCCGGATTGGCGTGAAATCCCTGGTCTATTTCGAGGTGCTGACGACCCTGGCGTTAACCATCGGCTGGGTTGTGGCAAAATGTTTCCAGCCTGGGATAGGAATGAACGCGGATCCAGCGAAGCTTGACGTTAAGGATCTTAAAGAGACGCTGGCAGGCGCCCCGCAACAACACGGCATTGTCCTGTTCTTAATCAACATCATTCCTAAGTCTATCGTCGGCGCGTTCGCGGAAGGAGATCTCCTTCAGGTGTTATTCTTTTCCGTGCTGTTCGGAATCGCGCTGGCCGCGCTGGGCGATGCCAATAAGTCCTTGATCCAGGCCCTCGAGCAGATTTCCAGGATCCTCATGCGAATGGTGGCGATGATCATCAAGCTTGCTCCACTGGCGGTTTTCGGCGCCATGAGCTTCACGATTTCGAAGGTCGGCATCAGTTCGCTCGTTTCCCTGGGAAAATTACTGATGTGCGTTTATTTGACCTGCTTGTTCTTCGTGATTGTCTGTCTCGGGCTGCTCTTGCGGTTCAACGACATCAGCGTGTGGAAATTCCTGCGATATGTCCGCCATGAACTTCTGATCATTTTCAGCTCCGCCTCCTCGGAATCGGTGCTGCCCAGGATGCTGGTGAAGTTGGAAGCTATGGGTTGCTCGAAATCCTTGGTCAACCTGGTTCTTCCGACCGGGTACACTTTCAACCTCGACGGCAGCTCGGTGTACCTGACGATGAGCGCGCTCTTCATCGCCCAGGCCACCAATACGGACCTGACCTTGGGCCAGGAGTTGGCGGTCTTGCTTGTTTCCCTGTTCATGTCCAAAGGCGCCGCCACGGTGGTCGGCAGTGGGTTCATCACGCTGGCCGCCACGCTCTCCTCCATGAAAACCATCCCGGTCGAGGGCATGGTGCTGATTCTGGGCGTGGATTGGTTCATGGCCCAGGCCCGCGCCATGACCAATATGGTCGGCAACGGCGTCGCTACTATCGTTCTTGCAAGGTGGGAAAACGAGTTCGACGCCGGCCGGGCCGAGCGCGTCCTGAATGAACACGTAGTCGAGCCGCCAAAGGAAGTTCCGGCGACACACATGCCAGGCACTCCCGCCGAAGCGATCCGCGATTTAGAACATTTGAGGTAAGGCCCAGGTAAGGCCCCGTTTCACGGCGTCCATTTTTTCTAGCCATTTTAGGGACGCGGTGGAACGGGGCCTTACCGCCGACAATGCGCCACTCAGTCCCCGTGCGCGTACACAAAACCACACGGCGACCCCAAAAATCCCCAGCGCGTGGAGCAGGGCCGCGCCTTGCCAATCCAGAGGGGGAGGGACGCCTTTGTCGAAGATCCGAATCAGGTTGGCAACCCGCACTCCGAAGATGACCCCATCGAGCAGCACCGAATCGCCCACGCGGAGCCGGCGCATCTCGCCCTCGGCCAGTGGAGTCTTAAAACTATAGTCCGGCACAGCCTCAAGGTTTGCTTGGGATTTCCTGGCCCGGTAAAACAAGGGGCAGGCGGGTTTTGTCCGACCGGCGATAGGTTAGAAAATGCCTTCGGTCGGTCGTAAGGACATCAAGGGAAGGCAACTTTTCGCTCAGGGCCACTATCGAACTATCTGCCAGGTCGCAATGAGGGAACTGCTTCAACACGCGCGCCATGGCTGCGGCATCGTGCTCGAGACTGACTCCAATCACAAAATGTCCTTTGGCGACTCCTTCCACAATCTCATTGGCCCGTCCCGTCATAAATCCCACCTCGCACAACAGTGCCTCGGTAGTGAAAAACGGGCCCGTGTAATATCCGAAGAGTTTTCCCGCCCACTCCTGGTGTTCGTCTCTGCGTTTGTCAACTCTTCCCCACAGGGCGATGAGCGGGCCGGCATCGAGAATAGCCCTCATTTGTGGCGACGGTCGTACGCCGCTATTAAATCAGAATTTTGTTTCCCGCGGGACTTGCGTTGCGCCATGGCCAGACACCAATCCCCGGCGGATTGGCGGCCGGTCTCCACAAAGGCCTCCGCGGCGCGCCGGAGCAACTCGCTCACGGTGACTTTGCGCCGGGCAGCTTCTGCGCCCAACGACCGATCCAGCCGCTTGCTAAAACGGACTGTCCGGGCTCTGGCCAGAGTGTCTGACATATCCAGAAATGTAATACACCGCGCAGCAAGTCACGGCAACCGATTTTTACAGCTAAAAACCAACTTCGACCCGGCCGTCTGCGGAAATCTTCGCCCTTCGCCGCTCGGCGCGCCAGCATTGCATGTTCACCGCCACGGGATTGCAGGTAATATGTGTCTCGGGCGGAATTTCCTTCAGCGATTGAATGTATAAATCGGGGCAGACGTTCTCGACCAGGCCATAAAAAACTATCCGGAATTTCCATCAGCGTCTGAGTATAACCCGAGGAGCGCGCCGTTCAAACAGATCCGGGGCAGAGGCTTCTTGATTTGGCTTACTGGGTCGGGTACGTTAAAAGAAGTTTATGACGCTGACGGAAAAAATTCTAGCTCGCGCCGCCGGCAAGGCGCGAGTGCAGGCCGGAGACAATGTCTGGGTGAAGGCCGATGTGTTGATGACCCATGATGTGTGCGGGCCGGGCACTATCGGCGTGTTCAAACGCGAGTTCGGCAAGGACGCGAAGGTCTGGGACCGAAACAAGGTCGTCATCATTCCGGACCATTACATTTTCACGGCGGATTCCAAGTCGAACCGCAACGTGGATATACTGCGCGATTTCGTGAAGGAGCAGGGGATCCCTTACTTCTACGACGTGATTGACGACCCGAATGGACATTGGGTCTTCGATCCCAGCAAAGGGATGCTCCAGCGCCAATATGGGTCGCATTACGCCGGCGTCTGCCACACCGCCCTTCCGCAAAAAGGCCACACCCGGCCAGGCGAGATTCTCTTCGGCACGGATTCGCACACCTGCATGGCGGGGGCATTTAACGAATTTGCCACCGGCATCGGGAACACGGACGCAGGCTTTGTGATGGGAACCGGCAGGCTTTTGCTGAAGGTGCCCGAGACGATGCACTTCCGGCTGGAGGGAAAATTGCAGCCGGGGGTGATGGCCAAGGACATCATCCTGCATTGCATCGGCGAGATCGGCTTTGACGGCGCAACCTATCGGGCGATGCAATTCGACGGGCCGGGCGTCGCGGGACTCAGCATGGACGATCGGATGACCATCGCCAACATGGCGATTGAAGCCGGCGGCAAGAACGGGATTTTTGAGTTCGACGACCAAACGCAGGCGCACGTGGATAAGCGTTGCAAGCTCAACGGAACGAAGACGGCCTATGACCCGGTCGAGCGCGAGCGCGACGAAAAGTTTGTCTATGAGATGACCGCCGACCTGTCGAAACTTGAGCCGACTGTGGCCTGTCATCCCGATCCCGGTCAGCGCAAGCTGGCCAAAGAACTGGGCAACATCAAACTGGACCGGGCGTACATCGGTTCCTGCACCGGCGGCAAGACGAGCGACTTCCTGGAGTTTGCCCGGGTGCTGCGCGGCAAGCGTGTCGCCATTGACACCTTTGGCGTGCCCGCCACGCCCGAGATCGTGCAAGAATTGCAGAACGCTCGCTGGGGCGCCCAAACGGTCTGGGAAATCCTCATCGCCGCCGGCGTGCAGATGACCGAAAACGCCGGTTGCGCCGCCTGCCTGGGCGGCCCGGTGGACACTTTTGGCCGCATGAACTCCCCGATGAAATGCATCAGCGCCACCAACCGCAACTTCCCTGGCCGCATGGGCCATAAGGAGTCGCAAGTGTTCCTGGCCTCGCCGGCGACCGTCGCCGCCAGCGCGCTTACGGGCAAGATCACCGACCCGCGGGAGTATCTGCCGAACTAAGCCGTTTCCAGCTAACAAGGTGTGCTTCTGAGCCGGGCGCACTCTCAAACGCGGTCGGGCGCGGCTTGCCGGGCATCGTGTAGCAGATGGTGAGCGTGTCACCGGCGAGCGAATAAATTCCCTGCGCGTTTTTTCCCTTCAGTTCGCCCTCGGTGCCGACAATATCAATCTGTTTGGGAGTCTGCGCTGGGTCGGTCGTGTAAGTGCTGTCGAAGAGCACCTCCGTGCCTTTCCGCGTCAGGTAGCGTTCCCGGGTGAGTGTCAGCCGGAGAAGTTGCACCGTGGTTTCGGGTGTTTTCATTCTCCTTAATGATATACGATATAGTTGTGCCACTTCAAGCTGCCTGCTTCCTGCGCTTTGGACTCTTATCGAGCCTGCTGATGTCAGCGGCAACAGCACTCCTGGCAGAAACCACCAGTTCGGATTGGTTCGCCCGGCCCTGGCAATCGGATGATGGCTTGCCCAATAACACGGTGGCCGGGCTGGCGCAGACAGCGGACGGGTATTTGTGGCTCGGCACGCCCAGCGGCCTGGCGCGGTTCGACGGAATTCGGTTCGAGGATTTTTCGCCGACGAACTTCGTGGCGCCCCCCAATCGCGGCACCTTGGCCATGCTGCTCGGACGGGACGGGGCGCTCTGGCTGGCGTTGGACCGCGGAGCGGTGGTCCGGTTGGACGGCCACGCGACGCGAGCATTCACGGAGGGCCTGCCCAGCGGCAACCCCAACGGTCTGGCGGAGGACGCGGAGGGCAGTCTATGGATTGCGTATCGTTTGGGGGCCGTTTGCCGGATCAAAGGCGGCCAGGTCAGCACCATGACCGAGCAGGATGGCTTGCCGGCGGGAATAGATATCTGCGCGCTGACCAGCGACAACAAAGGCCGGATTTGGTTCGCCAACGCGCCCGCACGACGGCCACCGCTTTGCTGGAAGATCACGACGGGGCGGTCTGGATCGGGACTTCGTTCAATGGGTTGTTCCGGCACGACGATGCGGGCTTTCAAAGCATCCAGACCACGCATGAAGAGGTTTGGAGCCTGACGGAGGACCGGGAAGGGAACATTTGGGTGGGCATGCATGGCGGCGGGTTGAACCGGGTCCGCCGTCGGGCCGTGGAGCTGGAAGGGACGGAGGCAGGCTTGCCGTACGCCGCCGTACGATCCATCTGCGAGGATCCCAGTGGGACGCTTTGGGCGGCCACACAGAATGGGGCGCTGGCCCGCCGAACGAGCGGCAAGTGGAAGGAACTCCCCACCACGAACAATTGGCCTGGGGACGCCACCTGCGTTACTGCCGGGCCGCAGGGCACTCTCTGGATTGGCACTGCCCTGCACGGACTTTATTGCTGGCGGGACGGCGGATTTGTAACTTGGGGCAATTCCAACGAGTTGCGCGGCCAAACCTTGCACACTCTTTTGGTCAGCCGCGCCGGCGACTTGTGGCTCGGCGAAGAACGGCCCCATGCCATTCAACGGCTCCGTAGCGGCCAACTGCGCACTTTCGAGGTGTCGGAGGATGCCCGCATCATCCGCGCGATGGCCGAGGATGCCTCCGGCAACATCTGGGCGGGCACCTCCAAAGGCGTTCTGTTTCGCATCAGCGGCGAGGAGATGACCGACGCCTCACCCCGCCCCGCCAACTCCCTGGCCTCTATCCGTTGCCTTTACGCCACGCCGGACGGCGCGCTCTGGATCGGCTACGCTGGATGGGGTGTGGGCCGGATCAAAAACGAGCACTACGCCGAAATCCGGACCGAACACGGTCTGTATGATGATTATATTTCGCACATCGTGGCGGACAACCGGGGTTGGCTCTGGTTTGCGGCCGATCGCGGCATTTTCAAGGTTCGGCAGCAGGAGTTGGACGAGGCGGCGGAGGGCAAGCTGGCCCAGGTGCGCTCGATTCATTATGGCCGCGGCGAGGGCTTGCCGAGCCTGCAGGGCAATTTCGGGGATGCGCCGGACGTGTTGCGGAGCCGCGACGGGCGGCTGTGGCTCCCCATGTGGACGGCGCTGGCGGTGATCGATCCCGAAATGCTCGGCGAGAACCCGGAGCCACCCGCGCCGCTGTTGATGCGGGTAGCCGTGGATGAGCGAACCGTCGCCTGGCACGGGGGAGTGCTGCCAAGGGGATCACCGCCCGTGAGCGGGCTCCTTGATCTAAGGGCGGC
>WNFR01007734.1_pt1 | contig 13754 bp, 12 predicted proteins | sample 5400221 | NCBI WGS metagenome assembly WNFR01 (sample SAMN13153357, study PRJNA577476) | soil metagenome | isolation source: 40 cm soil under Madrone tree | place: USA:California | collected 2016-06-14
GGCTCGCTTCTAAACTTTACCCTCATTGATCTCAACCCATTATGAACTCTGGATGAATATCCGGCAACCAGGGTTGTTTCACTTATTCCTTTATCGCCTTAACAACCTGACTACTCAGAAACATCCAGTCTGAACAATCATCGTTTTTGAATTTCAATCAAGTTCTCTTGACCGACCTGGTTGTATGGGCAACATGGATTCATGTAAGTTCCGATCCGCGTTTTACTGCGTTAATCCGCGGCTAATTTTCATCCCCGCTCACTTCAAACTTGCAACGATCTTCTGCCGGTAAACCCGTGCGCGTTCTTTTATCCGCTGTTCGTCCAGCGTCAGCAACTGTCCGTCGCGCACCACAGTTCGCCCCTCTATAATTACTGTCCTTACGTCAGCAGCCTTGGTCGAATAAACCAGGTCAGAATAAACACTGTAATGCGGCGTCTGGTTCAACCCCCGATTGTCGCCATTTCAAAGGCCTGTTGTGCGCTGACCACTCTTGGGTCCTTCGAAATTAACTTATGTAGTTTGGCCGCTGTGTCTATTTCTTCCCATACGTTCAGATCGTTATTCGACGCTGCGCCATCCGTGCCAATCCCCAAACGAATCCCGTCCGCGATCATCCTGGGCACCGGTGCAACGCCCGAAGCCAATTTCATGTTCGATTGCGGGTTATGGACCACCCCGACATTCTGCTGCTTTAAAATTCCCAGCTCTTTTTCATTGGGCCATACCACATGCGCTGCAATTACTTTATCGTTCAAAAATCCTATCCGGTCCAGATATTCGATCGGCGGCAATCCTTTACTGCTGGTGATATCGTTGACTTCCTTCTGCGTCTCGGAAATATGTATGACGATCGGCGCCCCGGTACGATCCGAAAAACTCTTGATCGCTTTCAAATGCTCCTCAGAAACTGTGTAAGGAGCATGCGGAGCAACAGCTGGAGTGATCAGACTATTGCCCTTCCATTTCTGCACAAATCGCTCAACGTATGCCATCGCCTCGGCATTAGTTTTGTTGTCCGCTACCGGAAAATCGATAACAGTTTCGCCCAGAACCGCCCGCATACCGGCTTTCGAAGTCTCGTCCGCGACCGCATCTTCGAAATAATACATGTCGCAGAAGGTAGTTGTGCCACCCTTCAGCATCTCCGCTACGCCCAACTGTGTCCCGACCCGAACGAAATCATCCGTCACGTTTTTGGCTTCAGCAGGGAAAATGTACTTCGTCAGCCAGTCATTCAGATCAAGGTCATCCGCCAGCCCTCTAAACAGGGTCATCGGCACATGCGTGTGACCATTAATCAATCCTGGAATGATAACTTTCCCTTTGGCATCGATCGTTTGCTTTGAATCGAACTTTGACGCCATCTCTGCGGCTTTGCCCACTTCGATGATTCTGCCGTTCGACACCGCGACTGCCCCGTCTTCGATGACGCGTCGTTCGCCGTCCATTGTCACGATGGTTCCGCCGGTTACCAACATATCGATTCGTTGACCTCGTCGTTGACCAATTACCGCGCCCGGCAACATCACTGAAATTAGCGCCACGAAAGCAAGCAGTTTATGCATCAATGCCATTTTTTCGATTTCGTCACTCTCCACTCGTTACTGCTTTTTCACTGCTCGTCAAAAAACGCGCATCAAAAGCTTGCGGCAACAATTCCGCCGCGCTGAAGGTCTCGCTCTTTCCGTCAAGATTCGCAAACACAATCGTCGCATCACGGCAAAATTCCCATATGATTTGTCGACAAGCTCCGCACGGTGGTGTCAAAGTATCGGTGTCGGCCACAACCACGACACTGGTAAATTTCCTGTATCCCTCAGATAGGGCCTTCCAGATAGCTACACGTTCGGCACAAACTGTCAGCCCGTAGCTCGAGTTCTCAATATTGCAACCCTTGAAAACCTTTCCATCCTCGGTTTCCACCACGGCACCCACTCTAAATCTGGAAAACGGCGCAACCGCCTGTTCCCTTGCTTCTATTGCTGACTTGATCAGTTCATCCTTGTTATTAATGCTCAATCCTTAACTCCCTTTGCTTAACCTATCTCCCGCAGTTCGCCTCCCCCCCACGATTACCCGTGTCATACTTGTTCTGCGAGGTTCATCGCGCTGGCAAGTCGTTCCCTGATCTTTCCACTGATCAGATCTATGCCGACCAGATTCGATCCTCCTTCGGGAATGATCACGTCGGCCATTCGCTTGGATGGCTCGACAAACTGCAGATGCATTGGTCGAACCGTCGATAAATACTGTTCAATCACGGAATCAACTGTTCTGCCGCGTTCCGCAATGTCGCGCCTTAAACGGCGAATAAATCTAATGTCGTCCGGGGTATCGACGAAAACCTTTACGTCCATCTCGTCGATCAATCGCTTCTCGGCAAAAATGAGGATGCCTTCCAGGATTACGATCGGCTTTGGCTCAACTCTTTCAGTTTTCGCCATTCTCGAATGCGCCTTAAAATCATAGAGTGGCAGGTCAACATGTCGCCCGGCCTTCAGGGTTCTGACATGTTCTACAAGCAGGTCATTGTCGATTGCATCGGGATGGTCGAAATTAACGGCTTTTCGGAAATCCAGTGGAAGTTGGTCCAGATTGCGGTAATACGAATCCTGCTGCAGGAAGATGACATCACGCGCGCCTACCGACTTGAGAATTTTGTTTGCGACAGTTGTCTTACCTGAACCGGTGCCGCCACAGATACCAATGATCATACGTCAAGCTTCAATCCTCGGGATCACCCTGAGTAATAATTCCTTAAACGTCTCATAGACTTTTTGACCGATATCCATAACCTCCTTGTGATCGATGGGTTGATCGATGACCCCGGCAGCCATGTTAGTAATACAAGAGATCCCAAGAACCTTAATGCCCATCTGACGTGCGACGATTGCCTCAGGAACAGTGCTCATTCCTACGGCATCCGCTCCCAGCGTTCTTAACAGGCGAATCTCCGCGGGAGTTTCATAGCTGGGCCCGCTCAGCCCCGCATAAATTCCGCGACGCACCTCCAAACCCATCTCACGCGCCTCTTCGACGATCATTTCCTGATAGTCGCGATCATATACCTCGCTCATGTCAGGGAATCGTGGACCAAATCGAGGATCATTTTCGCCACGAAGCGGATTTACACCCATCAGATTCAAATGATCGCAAATTACCATCAGCGCGCCCTGATCGAAGGAAACATTGATTCCCCCTGCAGCATTTGTCAAAAGCACATTATTGATCCCAAGCCGGGCAAACGTTCGCATAGGGAAAACGACGTCTTCCATCGAATACCCTTCGTAAAAATGGAAGCGTCCCTGCATTGCCATAATCGGGATATTATGTACTTTCCCCAGGACAAGTTGTCCGGCATGGCCTTCAACGGTCGACCGCGCAAATCCCGGAATCTCTTCGTATGGGATCACGGTCTGACTCTCCAGGTCACCTGCAAATGCCCCAAGCCCGCTGCCGAGAATCAGCGCTGTTCGCGCCTCCTCGTTCCACCGCGACCGAATAAAACGCGCAGCATGTTCGGCCCGTTCGAAAATCGCGTTCATTCCTAATTCTGCAGCCATGTTCTCTTCCATTGTTCCTTCAGCTTACCACGCCCCGATTCAGTTCCCTTACTCGACCGCCACACCTTCTTCCATTCCCCCTTCCCCCAAATCTTTTTCTATCGTTCTTTCTGGTAAGGAATTCCTAACGCTTTCGGCGCTCGTGACATCCCGATAAATCCCGCCAACACCGCCATTGTTAAAACGTATGGAATGATTTGAATAAACTGCACAGGCAATGCCACCACTCCCTGCATCTGAATTGAAACAGCCTCGGCGAACCCAAACAGCAGGCATGCCAGCATAGTTTGCACTGGTCGCCACTTTCCAAAAATCAATGCCGCCAGCGCGATAAATCCCCTACCCGCGGTCATGTTTCGTGTAAACAACGACGACTGACCGATTGAAAGATACGCGCCGCCAATAGCTGCCAATGCCCCTGAAATCAAAACACCCGTGTATCGCAACCTCGCCACGCTGACGCCTGCGGTGTCTGCGGCCTCCGGATTTTCGCCCGTAGCTCGGAGACGCAATCCGAATGGTGTCTTATACAAAACGTACCATGTAATCGGAACAAGTGAAAACGCTATTACTATCGGCGCATAGCGGAGTAAGTTCGCCTGCGGAATTTGTGGAGTGGCCCCTGTTGAATCAAAGATAGCCCCGCCGATCAATGCAGGCACCCCTAAAAACATTATGTTTATCGCTGTCCCGGAAACCACCTGATCCGCTTTGAACTCAATACATGTTACGGCATGAAGCAGAGCGACAAACAGACCGGCAACCACAGCCGCTGTTAATCCAATCCATGGGCTCCCTGTGTAGTGGGTAACAGTAGCAGCAGTAAATGCACCCGCCAGCATCAATCCCTCAAGCGCAATGTTAATAATTCCAGCGCGCTCGGAAAACATTCCGCCCAATGCAGCCAACAGCAACGGTGTCGCAAGCCGTACCGTCGAGTAAATCAGGGCTATGCTCAGCAGATCTCTCATCATCTATACCTTTGAACTATTTAACCATCCTAATTTCTTGAACCACGCCTTAAATGGCTCGGCGGCAACCAGCAGAATCACAAGTGCCTGCAGCACCAGCACCAGATCCTTTGAAACATTCTCGGTAAAAATGTCGACAAACAGTCCACCACGACTCAATGCGCCGAACAGCAAAGCCGCCAACAAAACGCCAAACGGATGGTTACGTCCCAGCAGCGCCACTGCAATCCCGGCAAATCCATAGCCTGGCGAAAACCCCTGATAATAGAGATACCGGTATCCCATCACTTCGTTGATACCGACCATACCTGCTAGACCACCTGAAACCGCCATCGCTAATATAATCTGTTTCTTTACAGAGATACCGCCATATTCCGCAGCAAGGGGATTTGCCCCGGTAGCGCGAATTTCATATCCCCACTTTGTCCGCCACAAAAAGATATAAACCAGCACACAAGCAACCAGCGCCATAATAAAAGCGAGATTTAACGGAATTCGATCCGGCAGACTTGGGATAAACTTTCCAAGGCGTGCAATCTGCGCGTTGTCTCCGACCGGAACAGTTTCAAGTAACGGATCGCCTGCCTTCTTTAAATGTGCCTGTGTGTACCAGCTTGCCAGCGCGATCGCAATAAAGTTCATCATTATCGTGTTGATAACTTCATGCGACCCGAACTTAGCCTTAAGGATGCCAGGAATCGCACCCCAGACTGCGCCGCTGGCGATCGCAACCAGGCAGCAGAAAGGAACCAGCAACCATGAGGACAAACCGGCAAATTTTATACCCACGAGAGCGGTCATAAACGCCGCCACATACAACTGCCCTTCGGCCCCGATATTCAATAGCCCGCATCGAAACGCCACGGCGACCGCCAGCCCCGTAAAAATCAACGGTGTCGCGTAGAACAGCGTATAGCCAATGCCGTCCGGCCACGTCAATGCGCTTCCGATTAACAGCCTAAATGTAAGGATCGGATCATCCTTGATCAGCAGCACAATCAATCCGCCGATCAAAAATGCGACTATAACCGCGACAACCGGCGAGATTAACTCACGTAAGAAGTTCTTCATAAAGTTCTATTCAAAAAGACAAACGACAATAGGATTTCTTCCTTTCCCCCTTACCCTTTTCCCCTTAACCGTCTTTATTCTCTCCTCCGCCTCCTGTCATCAACAATCCGATTCGCTCCACGCTCGTCGTCTGCGGATCAACCTGACCGGCGATCTTGCCGTCATGGATTATCAATAAACGATCTGAAAGCGCCGTAACCTCCTCCAATTCCGCTGAGACCAGCAGAATCGCACAACCCGAATCACGTAACTCAACCAGCTTTTGGTGAATGAACTCGATTGCACCGATGTCGACGCCTCGCGTCGGCTGCGAAACCAAAAGCAGCTTGGGGCGGAGATCAAATTCGCGCCCAATGATCAATTTTTGCTGATTTCCACCTGAAAGCGCTCTGGCCGGAAGGTCAGGATCCGCTGGCCGAACATCAAACTCGTTAATGATCTGGTCGGCGTGTCTTCTGATCGCTTTATCGTCGAGAATAATACCCAGCGTCGAAACGGCGGGTTTTCGGTAATGGACTCCCAATATTGAGTTTTCCGAAAGGTCAAAATCCAGAAGTAAACCTCTCCGGTGTCGGTCCTCAGGAATATGTGCGATTCCCAGTTCCTTCCGGTCACGCGCATTTGCCCAGGCGATGTTGTCGCCTCGAAATTGTACTTGTCCTGCAATTCGCGACTTATCAACCAGCCCCGCAAGCGCCTCGATCAGTTCTGTCTGACCATTTCCCTCGACTCCGGCAATTCCAACGATTTCGCCCGCTGCCACTTCAAATGAAACACCCTTCAATCGTGCCGTCCCGTCCGCAAGGGTCACCTTCAAATCGCTAACCTTCAGCACCGGACTGCCAGGACTTGCTTCGGGCTTCGTCACTCTTAACAAGACTTCTCGACCTACCATCATTCGCGCCAGATCCGCGGCACTTGTTTCACTCGTCTTTACACCGCCCACAACCTTGCCGTCACGCATCACGGTCACGTTGTCTGAAATTGCGAGAACTTCGTCCAGTTTATGCGTGATGATGATTACAGTCTTCCCCTGCTGTCGCATCCGGCGAAGAATTCCGAAAAACTCTTCGACCTCTTGCGGAGTCAGCACGGCAGTGGGTTCGTCCAGAATCAGGAGTCGTGCATGGCGATAAAGCGCCTTAAGCAATTCCACACGTTGCTGCTGTCCAACCGAAAGTTCTTCGATCAGTGACGACGGATTGATCGCAAGCTTGAACTCGTCCGACAGCGCCCGGATTTGGGTGTCAGCGCCACGAAGATCGAGCGAAGTGGTCGTACCGGGTTCTGCCCCAAGCACAATGTTTTCGGCCACTGACATTGTTTCCACCAGCATAAAATGCTGGTGAACCATCCCGATCCCAAGCGCGATTGCGTCGTGCGGTGTCGCGATTTGACGGACCTCTCCGTCCACCAGAATCTCACCGCTGTCAGCCGTATAAAACCCATACGCGATCCGCATCGCCGTCGACTTTCCGGCGCCATTCTCACCTACAATGGCGTGAATCGTCCCGGGCTCGACCTTAAAGCTCACACGGCTATTCGCAACCACATTGCCAAATCGCTTTGTTATATTCCTAAGCTCTATCATAAGAACCATTCACTACTTAACGCTACCCAGGTAACATCCAACTTCTTCCATCTAACCTCTAACCTCTAGCCTCTAGCCTCTCTTCCTACTTTCCTATCGCATCCGTCACCTTGATCTGTCCGTCAATAATCTTCTGCTTCGCGGCGTCCACTTCCTTAAGCACATCCGGGGAAATCAGTGGCTTGTTATATTCGTCCAGCGCATACCCGATGCCTTCGTTTTCCAGACCATAAATATGCTCACCACCCTGGAACTTTCCGCTTACCTTATCCTTGACTATCTGGTACACCGCGTTATCCAAACGTTTTTCCATGCTCGTCAACACGAAACCTGGCTTGACCCAGTTCTGATCGGAATCGACGCCTATCACAAAATGCGTTGCTCGGCCGTTCGCATCTTTCCCCGCCTGCTCGACCGCATCGAACGCCCCTAGCCCGGAATTTCCGGCCGCCGTAAAGATCACATCCGCCCCTTTATCGATTTGCGACGAAGCAAGTTCCTTGCCTTTCCCTGGGTTGTTCCACGCATCGGCCGTAATACCGACATAATTGATCATAACCCGTATATTCGGGTTCACTGCCTTAGCACCTTCCTCATACCCCTTTGCGAACCGATGTATCAGCCCAATATCCATTCCACCAATAAATCCCACAGTTCCCGTTTTGGATTCTTTGGCCGCAATCATACCAACCAGATAAGAGCCTTCGTGCTCCTTGAAAAGAAGGGAAGCAACGTTTGGCAATTCGCTTTTGCCGTCGACAATAACAAAGTTTAGTTTGGGATAATCCCTTGCGACCCTTTCGACCACCGGCAATTGTTCAAATCCGATACCTATGATCAGGTCGTAACCCTCCTCGGCGAACGCTCGCATCGCGGGTTCAACGGAAATCGAATCGCCGGGCTCGACATCGCGCAAAACGATTGGAAAATCCTTCTTTGCCCGCAGGACGCCCTGGTATGCCGAGGCATTGAACGACCTGTCGTCCTTACCACCAGTGTCAAACACAATACCGACATGCACTTTGCTTTTGTCGTCAGCCGCCGATCCAATCCGGCTGCATGCCGAACCGGCAATCAGCGTCAGCAGGGCCAAAACGACAATGGGAAGCACCCAAAGGCGAGACTTCATGCTTCAATTACTTCCTTGATAAGTTCTGGGACGTTTGATGGAGGCACGTCGGAGATTGTATAAGCGGCGCGCACTTGCGCGATCACTTCCTCCGGCGAAACATTGTCACGACAGTAAATAAAACCGAGCACGTCTCCCTGCTTCAGCTCGTCACCGAGCCCGGCCTCGACCGCATAGCCGACCGCAGGGTCGATTGCGTCATCTATGCGAACTCGACCGCCCCCAAGGGCAGCCACGGCGTTCCCGATTGCAAACGTGTCGATTGATGTTACAAAACCGTTACTTGAGGATTCTATCCTAACTGCCTTTGCTGTCAAATCCAGCAGTTTTTCAGGTTCGTCACAAATCCGCGGGTCTCCGCCCTGGGCCTCGACATTTTTTCGAAATAGTTCAAGTGCGTGGCCCGATCGAAGCAAACCGTTTACCCGTGTGCGTGCTACCTCAATCGAAGACTCGAGACCGGCCTGTTGCACCATTCTGGCCGTTAACTCGACAGAAAGTTCCTGCACCGGCATTGCTCGCGCAGACGATTCGCCACGCAAAATCTTGATGCACTCCAAAACTTCGAGTGAATTACCCACCGTGTGCCCCAACGGCTGATTCATATCCGTAATCAGCGCCTGGGTCTTTACACCAAATGCATTGCCGGTCTTTACTAACTCCGACGCCAATTCCCGCGCGCGGCTCCGCTCTCTCATAAAAGCTCCGCTACCGGTTTTGACGTCAAGAACAAGGGCATCAAGTCCTGCCGCCAGTTTCTTTGACATAATCGATGCTACGATCAACGGGATCGCTTCAACCGTCGAAGTCGCATCTCTCAATGCATAAAGTTTACGGTCGGCTGGCGCAATGTCTGACGTTTGCCCCATCATCGCAAAGCCCACGCGCTCCAACACCGAACGAAATTCTTCCAGCGTCAATCCCACTTTGTAACCTGGGATCGACTCGAGTTTGTCGAGCGTCCCACCCGTGTGCCCAAGGCCGCGGCCCGAGATCATCGGTACCACCAGCCCGGCAGCAGCAGCCAGAGGTGCAATCACCAGAGAGGTTTTGTCGCCTACCCCCCCGGTCGAATGCTTATCTGCCTTTGGAGCGTTGATGTCTGAAAAGTTCAGGCGGGTGCCGGACTTCAGCATTGCCTCTGTCAGGGCAAACTGCTCGTCCGCGTTCATGCCATTGAGGAAGATCGCCATCAATAAAGCGGACGTTTGGTAATCGGCAAGTTCGTCACGAGCTACACCATTTACAAAAAACTCTATCTCATCACGTGAAAGTACATCACCGTCCCGCTTTTTGCGGATAATCTCCTGAGGCCTCAAATCGATTTCACCCCTTGCTCCATTAATACAACGGCCTGTGCCGTGATTGCGTCGCCCATTCCAACTGCGTCCATTCCCTCTCCGGTTTTTGCTTTGATGCTGATCAAGGCCGCCTCAATGCCGATGACATTTGCAAGGTTTTCACGCATCGTCTGTATATGGGGCCTCAATTTGGGTCGTTCCAAAAGAATATTCGAGTCCACGTTGACGACCCGCATTCCCCGCTCGCGGACCAGCCACATCACGCGCGCCAGAAGTTGCAAGCTGTCGATATTCTTCCACTGACTGTCCCTGTCTGGAAAATGCATACCGATATCGCCGTCGCCCATCGCACCCAAAATGGCATCTGCAATCGCGTGCACCAATGCATCGGCGTCAGAATGACCGTCGGCGCCGCGCTCAGCCTCAATCGTGACACCGCCGATTATCAGCAACCTTCCCTCAACCAGGCGATGTGTGTCATGTCCAATCCCAATTCTGAACATACTTCACTCTTCAACTAAATTTATTCCGCCCCTTTGAAACTTGGCTCGTCCTTCGATGTTCGCTGAATCCCACCGATGGTAGTTGGTGAATTGTTAAATTCCAGCCTATTAAAGGCCAGCGAAAATACGCCACAAGGGCAGAATAACTTACCCACTCACGTTACCAATTCATCCTGCCTTCATCTGCGCACTTTTGCGTCCTTCTGCGGCGAATTTTCTTTCCCAATACCAACCCCTTACTTGCCTTCTTATACCTCATGTTCAATCACCACACCTTCTTCCCTTCCCCCTTCCCCGTTCCCCCTTTCCCCATGCTCTTAAGCATCTCTTCCCCCACAGCCAAATCCTCAGGCCGCGTCAACTTGATATTCCTCGCACTTCCTTCAACCAAAACAATCTTATGCCCGAGTTGCTCAACAAGATAACTTTCGTCAGTAACGCCATTATCAAGATTCTGTGCCAACTCGAATGCCCTATAAATAAGCTCGTATCGAAAACACTGTGGTGTCAGAGCTCTACGCAATGTATCTCGATCAATTGTTGTCTCTACATATCCGCCGGAAACCCGCTTTATCGTGTCGGTAACCGGTGCAACCAGGATCGCGGCGCCAGATTCTTCGGCGGCTCTGACGGTTCGGTCGATTTCGTCAGGCGTTACAAACGGTCGAACCCCGTCATGCACTGCTACGATCTGTGTTTCAACGGGCCGTAGGTTCTGAATCCCGCGCCATACAGACTGAGCCCGAGTTGCCCCGCCTCGAACCACCTGATGCAACTTCCTCAATCCGTACTTTCCCGCAATTTCCAGAAAGCCCGCCGTGTCTTCACCTGGAAGCACTACCACGATCCGCTGAATCTCGGCCGACTCCTCGAATTTCTTCAGCGTATGGATGATTACGGGAACGCCTGCGAGTTCCAGAAACTGCTTTGCGCGCCTTCCGCCCATTCGACTTCCCTGCCCGGCGGCGGCGACGATCGCGACATTCATAATTTCGAGTATTTCCCACAATCGGCCGAAGATCATCTTGCCCGCCGTGGTCTGAAGCACACTGGTCACAGCAATCTCGGCATTCTTGCCAATCAAACGCCGCGCATTGTCCACAACCACCATCGTTCCGTCGTCCAAATACGCTACACCCTGGTTGTACTCTTTGCCTTCCTTTAAAATGAAGACCTTCATTGCCTCGCCCGGCAACACCACAGGTTTCAGAGCATTGGCCAGCTCATTGATGTTCAGTACGTTGACGCCTCTCAACTGAGAAACCTTGTTCAGGTTAAAGTCATTCGTAACAATGACTGCATCAAGCTGTTTACCAAGCTCTATCAGTTTAAGATCCACCTCACGAACTGCGGGGAAATCCGTTTCGACGATTTGAATGTCCAGCGTGCTGTTATTCTGCAAGCGGTTCAACATATCCAATCCGCGACGCCCCCGCTGCCTCTTTGACGAATCAGGCGAGTCCGCAACCTGCTGAAGTTCGCGCAAAATAAACTGCGGAATAATTAAGGTGCCACCCAGAAACCCAGTTTCCGCGACGTCTGCGATTCGACCGTCGATGATCACCGACGTATCCAGAATTTTCAGATCGCGTCGCGTTGTCTTATCACTGAAAATGCCTCCCAGGGCGGACAGTTCCAGGTATTCCCCTTTTGCAGCCCCAACCATCAGCCCCACATACGCCATAAAAAACGTCAGGGCCAGGGTCAAAAAGGTCTTTGTTTCGTTAGCAACAGTTGTCTGAAGTATAAGATGCCCGATGAGAAAGGCGCCCACGATTCCCAAAATCGATCCAACCGCGGCGCCAATAAGGGTCTTTAAGGGAGCTCTTCGTATTCGAACCTCAAAAAAGATGATTGCAGCAGCAATGACAAGCCCCGCCGTCGCGGAAATAATCGGATCACCGACCACCGGGTGAAGAACATATCCGACCGATACCAGAATTGCGGTAAACACAAGTCTTATGATGATGACATCAGTACGCATAGTGTTTCATATTAGCACGCTGCCAATCAACCGTCACGAAATCGTTGCAATTCTCCAACACCTCCTTCCGAACCCAATTTTTCACCTCGTTCCGATGCTCTCAGTTAACCGATTTCCTTCTTCCCTTCTCCGATTCCTTCTTTCTCATTCCCGTCGCCTGTCACACCCTTCCGTCACCCTTCACACCAAAAATCTGTAAAAGCATTCGCGCGCCAGCGCGCAGCTTTCACTGACCTCTAACCTCTGACATCTAACCTCTGCCTTTCTCAGCGCGCAGCCTTCACTAACATCTAACCTCTGACATCTAACCTCTTTCTTCCCCTTCCCCCTTAACCGTTCTTGCTTTCTCCTACTTTCACCGTTTGCCCACTGACCGCCTTTGCTTCTCCCGACAACAAATAGACACTCGCCCTTGCAATATCATCATTCGCAGGCCGCTCCCCATTCCCGCCACATACCTCAACAGCATTCACCCGTATCTTTGGCTTCAGCTGAACCGCAAGAACCTTTGTCAATGCGGCTATGCCTGCCGCGCTTACCACACCCGTTACGGACGATTCACCCCCCGATTCATGTCCTGAATAGAACATGTTGACAATCGCAGCCGAAGGCCTCTGTTTCATCAATCGTTCTGCGGCCTTGCAGCACAGGAAAGCACCGCCAAGTCCACTACCGATCGCCCCTTGCCACTCTTCATCCGAGGTTTCCACAAGTCTTCCAGGGCGCCATTCGTCAAACGCATTAACCAGCAAATCCAGTCTGCCATACGCCATCTCGACGATCCCAAATACCTTCTTAACGCCTTCCCACGAACAGACATCCCCTTCGGCGCCGAGCGCAATGGTACCCAAAGCCTGCAACTCATCGACAACCTCAACTGCCCCGTAGTCGCCTTTTGCATGTTGAATTACAACAAAGGCGCCTTCCAGCGCCAATTGCAATGCCACTGCGCGCCCCACCCCATGGGCTCCGCCCGTCACAAGCGCAACCTTTTCCGCAAACCCTCTAAAATTCTGTCCAGCCAAATCGATCTACTCCCAATCAGTCCAACCTAAGACGAGGTCAAACACCTGCGAACCTTTGTATCCGCGTATTTTTGCGTCCTTCTGCGGCTACTTATCCTTCGTCTTTTCGATCTATTTCGCCTCAATTTACCTGGCAAGTTCGACCACCACACCTTCTTCCCTTCCCCCTTCCCCTTTTCCCCTTACCCAGTTTTTTTTAGAAAAGCTCTTCCAGTGCCTCTTCCACAGATCTTACGCCCACAACTCGGATTCCCAACAACCGTTCCAGCCCTGCTGTATTTGACGCCGGCATTATGATCTTTTCAAACCCGAGCGCTTGGGCTTCACGGGCTCTGGCGCTTGCCTGCATTGCTCCTCTAACTTCACCCGTCAAACCGACTTCGCCAAAAACAACGGTGAGTTGATGTAAGGGAACGTTTCTGAAACTCGATGCAATCGATGCCACAACCCCAAGGTCTGCGGCGGGCTCGTCTATTTCCAGGCCCCCTGCGACATTCACAAACACGTCGTCGCCCGACACTTGCCACCCCACTCGTTTTTCCAGCATCGCTATCAATAAAGCGACGCGGTTCTGGTCTATCCCCTGCGTCATCCGCCTGCCGGTGCCATACTT
>WNFR01009420.1_pt1 | contig 13751 bp, 10 predicted proteins | sample 5400221 | NCBI WGS metagenome assembly WNFR01 (sample SAMN13153357, study PRJNA577476) | soil metagenome | isolation source: 40 cm soil under Madrone tree | place: USA:California | collected 2016-06-14
CAAGAATCGCTGGCTAACTCAAAGAGTTCCGCAGCGGAGAGAAATTCAGCCCACCAGCAGCCGCACTTAACAATTGAATCGCACCATGTTCCTTCGTTGGATCTGACACCGGATGAAGAGGTGCAAGTCTTTTGCACAATCGCGCGTGAGCAGATCGAGGTCGGAAATTACGAAGCCGGGTGTCTTGCTCTGCATCGCTGGTGGACGATTGGTGGATGGCCCAGACTTGAAGGACTAAGTCCGCACTCCGCGGCTGACTTACTGTTTACGGTGGGGACACTTGCCAGTTCAGTATCCAGCACCGGGCGCATTCACAAGGGACAAAAGCACGCCGAGGCTTTGTTAAATGGCTGCATCGCGCTCTTCGAACATCTTGGCTCAAAACGGCGGTCAGCGGAAGGCCGGATCGAACTTGCTGGGTGCTACTATCGACAGGGAATGTTCGACCTGAGCCGAGCCACTCTATTAGGTGCTCTCGGGGAGTTATCGGATGATGATCGTGAACTAAGAAGTGTCGGACTTATCAGGTTGGGCGTGGTTGAACGACACGCGGGACATCTTTATGATTCACTCTCCCGACTGACTGAAGTCTCCGAGATCGTGGAATTAGGAGGACCTTTGGTCACCGGACGTTACAACCACGAATTAGCTACAACCTTGCAGGATTTGGCTGAAACAGAAAATCGCTCGGACTATTTCGACCGCGTGATTAGGCACTTTCAGAAGGCGTTCTACGAGTTCGTGGCCATTGGTAATCATAGGTATGCAGCGGTTGTAGAGAACAACCATGGATATCTACTTCTTAGCCTGAGTCGTTTCGACGAGGCGGAAGTTCATCTCTTGCGTGCGCGCCAGCTCTTTGATGGTTTTGATGATAAAGTCCGTAGGGCCCAGGTGGATGACACGCTTGCGCGGCTTCACCTGGCAACGAATAGATTTGACCTCGCTGAGCAGGTGGTCGAGAGAGCCGTCGAGACTTTGGAAACTGGCGATGAAGAAGCGCTGCTAGCTGAGGCCTTGACTACCAAGGGAGCAGTGTTTTGCAAACAGGGCCGTTACAGCGAAGCAAAAGGAATTCTTGAAGGTGCGCATCGAGTCGCGGAGCGCTGTGGCGACAACGAAGGCGCCGGACGCGCGCTGCTAATTGTTGTAGAGGAGATGTCCGAGCAGCTTGACGATGAAGAACGACAAGAACTGGGCACGCGCCTTCACAAGTTATTGGCGCAGTCGCAACAAGCATCGACCCGAATTCGTTTGCAAAAGTGTCTTGAGGTCATCGACGAGTTACACAGGCATTCACGTCAATAACAAATCCATTACTGCCGAAAGAGGAAAATCATTATGTCCAGTCCTGCACCCCAACAACCATCACCCCAACTTTTCTTTCAAACCATCAACGCTTATCAACGCACTGAGGCGCTCAAAGCCGCGATCGATCTGGAGGTTTTCACAGCAATCGGCGAAGGCAACACCATCCCATCCGAAATCGCCGCGAGATGCAACACGTCAGAACGCGGGATGCGAATTCTGTGCGACTACCTAACCATAATGGGCATGCTGTCTAAAGAGAACAATCGCTTCAGCCTGACCGTTGATTCGGCATTCTTCCTCGACAAGCGCTCCCCTGCGTACCTGGGCGGCACGACGGAGTTCTTGTGTTCCCCCCTGCTAACTGACGGCTCAAAGAATATTGCCGAAGCCGTGCGTAAGGGAGGGACGACGATGCCGGACGAGGGAACCATCGGTCCCGAAAATCCAGTCTGGGTCAAGTTTGCCCGGGCCATGGGACCAATGATGGCAATGCCCTCGCAACTGATCCCCAAGCTCGTTGACCCACAAGCCAATCAGAAGTTGAAGATCTTAGACGTCGCAGCCGGTCACGGCTTGTTCGGTATAGGCTTCGCGAAGAATAATCCGCAGGCCGAAATCGTTGCGCTTGACTGGGCGCCGGTGCTGGCAGTGGCGAAAGAACACGCCCGGGAAGCTGGAGTGGCGGATCGTTACAGCACCATCGAAGGCAGTGCCTTTGATGTCGACTTCGGTAGTGGTTACGACCTGGTACTCCTAACAAACTTCCTGCACCACTTCGATTCGCCGACATGCGAAACATTGTTACGGAAAGTATGGACCGCGCTCGGCGAAGGTGGACGCGCAATCACGTTGGAGTTTGTGCCGAATGATGACCGCATCTCGCCACCCGATGCTGCCGCATTCAGTATGATGATGCTAAGCAGCACTCCCGCAGGTGATGCCTATACGTTTGTTGAATTAGAGGGGATGTTCAGTAACGCCGGCTTCACACACAGCACGATCCATCCGCTGCCTCCGACGATTGAGCAGGTAGTGGTCTCGGAGAAGTAGAGGGGTAGTGGGTGTAGGTCATTTCGTTCTTCCAGAAAACTTCGACAATCGTAAGATGCCTTAGCCGCGAAGAGGCACAAAAAGCACAAATAACAATATGATCAATGTCAAATGATATATGACCAATGATTTCGTCTCTCACCTTGATTGGATTTCGAGTGGGTTCTGAAAACGATGAAAGGCTGATGAACCTATGCGCTTTATCCTTCCGTTACTCTTGTGTCTCATGATTACTCTGTCAATCAATCAGACAGGCACACAACCCCCAATCGCTCAGCCCGAGACAGTTTATCTCCTCAAGCCCGCGCACGTTTTCGATGGCCAAACGGCCCAGCTTCACGACGATTGGGTTGTGCTTGTACGCGGCGAACGCATTGAAGAAGCAGGACCAGCAAATGGTGTCAAAGCGCCCCTCGATGCCAAGGTGATAGACCTGCCGCGGCTCACGCTGTTGCCGGGACTCATCGAAGCTCATTCGCATATCCTCCTGCATCCATACACAGAAACGGTCTGGAACGATCAGGTCGCTCATGAGTCTTTGAGCTTGCGCGTAGCGCGTGCCACCAATCATCTCCGCAACACATTGCTGGCGGGCTTTACTACAATTCGTGACCTTGGCACGGAGGGAGCAGGCTATGCGGATGTGGGACTCAAACAAGCGGTCCAACAGGGAATCATTCCGGGACCGCGGATGTTTGTAGTGACGCGTGCGATCGTCGCAACCGGGAGCTATGGCCCAAAAGGTTATCCCTCCGAGTGGCGCGTGCCGCAGGGAGCCGAGGAAGCAGACGGTGTTGACAGCCTCACCCGAGTGGTACGAGATCAGATAGGACACGGCGCTGATTGGATAAAAGTTTATGCAGACTATCGCTGGGGCACGCAGGGTGCGGCTCCCACGTTCTCGCTCGAGGAACTAAAGCTTGCTGTGGAAACCGCTCGCAGCGCCAACGTTCCGGTTTCGGCGCACGCAACGACGACCGAAGGAATGCGCCGCGCGGTCATGGCGGGAGTTGAGACTATCGAGCATGGTGATGGCGGCACGCCCGAGCTTTTTCGTTTGATGAAGGAACGTGGTGTTGCCCTTTGTCCTACCCTTTCAATTGCAGGAGCGAATGCCGATCGAAAAAGAGTCGTCTTTAAGTCAGCACTCGATGCCGGCGTCACGATTGCGAGCGGCAGCGATGTTGGGGTTTTCGCTCATGGCGATAATGCGCGCGAATTGGAAACCATGGTGAGCTTTGGGATGCCGATTGTGGACGCGCTGCGGTCAGCCACTTCTGTCAATGCGCGAGTGCTCCATATGGCAGACAAGATTGGTCAGGTCAAGGCGGGCTTCCTGGCAGACCTTATCGCTGTCGAAGGGGATCCAACAAGTGATATATCAGCACTTCGTCGCGTGCGTTTCGTAATGAAGGGCGGAGTGATCTACAAGTCACCGTGAGGACTTACTGAATGTTGTCCTATGCAAGCGCTGGCTTTTCACCAGAGATCAACCTGGCGATTGTTGCTAACAATTCCTCACTGCGAAAAGGCTTTGAAACGTAGGCGCTGAAACCCGTCTCGAGGGCTCGTTCGCGGTCTTTCTCGGCGTGGGCGGTCAAGGCCATGCAAGGAATTTTTGTGGTTACTGCGTCTGCTTTGAGCTCTTGAAAAACGCCCCAACCGTCGAGGACGGGCATGGAGAGATCAATCATTATTAAATCTGGCGCGTGCTCTTTCGCCATATGCACGCATTCCAGACCGTTTTTGGCCTCTAGAACCTGGTAGCCCGCCGCTGACAACAGAATACGAAGCAACTCGCGATTGTCGTCGTAGTCTTCGGCAATGAGAATGGAAGCAGGCATGTGATCATTGCTCCGGTTAAGAGATTACCGGCTAACAAGCCAAAAGATTACCAAATTCGTGCCTATCAGGAGAAACCATTTCTTGACTAGCTCAATACCAGCCGTCCATAATCGAACGTTGGAGACCTTTCGGCCTGTCCGAGTCTCTATTATTAGAACGAACGCCGGGGTCACCGGCGGGAAGACCGCCGGCGTGGCAGTAATCCTGGGTTAGAATCCCTACCTGAAAGACCTTTGAGTTTCGTCAAAACAAAAACATCCGATGGAGGAGCGACCTGTGGTCAACGGACAATTGGAAGATAGCTTGCGTCACGAGATTGAGAGTTATATCGAAGGCCGCCTTGGCGCGATCAAACAGGAGATTGCCTCACTTCAGAGTCAGCTCAATGAATCGCTGACACGGTTGCTGGAACGCCAGGGCGATGTGCAAATGGATGGAAGCATGACTGCTTCTATTGCCGAGCACCTGCGTGCGTCCCACGAACGCGGCGTTGAACTCGCGGCCGCAGAGTCGTCGCGGGCGAAGGCCTCGAGCGACATGGCCATCGTCAAGTCGGCGATCACAGAGATAAACGATCAACATTCGCAGGGCGACATACTGAAAACGCTGGTTAACCGCGCTGTATCGTTTGCTCCGCGCGTCGCCTTCTTCGTGGTTAAGGGCCAGCAGGCGTCAGGTTGGAGAGGTCGGGGCTTCGAAGGGACAGTAGGCGACCAATCTATTCAACAGATTTCGCTGCCACTGGATGCGGACACAGTAATAAGCAGCGCCACCAGAACGCTGACCACGTGGAGTGGCGGACCTGGCTCTCATGGAGAAGATCATTTGTTGCTGAACCGGCTTGGGGAAGAATCGGCCCAACGAATAGTGGCAATTCCTCTAACAGTGCGGGGGCGAGCGGTCGCTGTGCTCTACGCAGACTCGGCCGGGCTGGATTCCGAATCTATTAACCTGGAGGCTCTCGAAACATTGGTAAGAGTTTCGGGGATGGCGGTAGAGCTTTTGTCCGTTGCCCGAGCACCGAAGCGCGCTTCTCAAGAGCCTTCTGCAGCAGAGGAAACGGCCGTTGAGGAGGCTCCGCCGGTAGAGGCTACTGCCCCTGCTGCCGAAATAACTCCTTCTGTGCCGGAAGAAGCGTTGTCAGCTTACACGCCGGCTCGCGAATACGAAGAGCCAGCCCCGGTTACCGCTGGTGCAGAAGGTTACGTTGCCGAAAGCGCCCAGCTCGCCGAATCATTTGAAGTTCCTCCAGTGGCCGCACGCGAAGAGGAGAGTGTGGTTTCTCAAGCTGAGTCGCCTTCCGCTGAGGCGCCACAGCCGCCGGGCACACGTCGTCGTTATGGCATGGACGCGGAGCTACCGGTCGAGGTATCCAGCGACGAAGAGCGTCGTCTACACAACGATGCCCGCCGCTTCGCCCGGCTATTAATTTCTGAGATCAAACTCTACAACGAACAGAAAGTAGCCGAAGGTCGTTCCCAGCACGATCTTTATGACCGGCTGCGTGAATACATTGATCGCTCGCGCGAGATGTATGACAAGCGCGTCAAGGCCGAAGTAGCGACTCGCTACGACTATTTTCACGGCGAACTGGTTAATACACTCGCGGAGGGAGATCCTTCAAAACTCGGTTCGAATTATCCCGGAGCAACCGTCACGGCCTGAGCAGTCACTAAAACGAGGTCCGGCGAAAATTTGCCGAAGATCAGTTTTACAGCAATAGAAGATGAGCATGAGCAAGTGGGGTCGTAAGTTGGGTAAACATCGCTTTCTCCTGATTTTCATCGGGCTTGCCATTGTTGCAGGTGCATCTCTTCCGCCCTTCATGACCGCGAGCTGTCTGACCCGACAGCAAACTCCGGAACAAAGCGCGCTCGACAACCTCCGAAACATGACGCGCGGCGACGTGTTGCCGTCCGAGGACGTCGTCGCGCGCATTGAATCTGATTTTCCCCGCTCGAAGGCCGGTGCTCTCGCTCGCATCGTACGAGCGAGAATCAAGCTGAACGCTAAAGACTATCTCGGCGCAGCGACGCTGCTCGATGCCAAGGTGATTAGCGATCAGACTTCGCTGGCGGACTATGCTCTTTTTCTGCGTGCCGGCGCGTTTGAGCAAGCCCTTCGGTCCGCCGAAGCACGCGCTCTTTATCAAGAGTTAATTCACGACTATCCAACTTCCCTGCGTGCTCGCGACGCCGCCCTTCGCGACGCCGATTTGTTAGTGCGCGGCGGAGACGTGGCCACGGTCCCGCTTATTCTTAGGGACCTGGATCAAAAAGACGATGCTGCGGCCTTGCTGGCAACAGCGAAAGCCTATGAACAAACTTCCGACGGAACCCGCGCGTTGGCCGCGTACCGCCGGATCTACTTTTTTGCTCCTGCCTCAGCAGAGAGTGCGGAAACGCTTCCGGCTCTTACAAGGCTTGGTTCTACCGCGTCTCCAGCCAGTGCAGAAGAAGCCACAGCGCGCGCGGAACGCCTGTTCGCCGCTAAGAGGTTCACTGATTCCCTTGCCGCTTACGGAGATGCATTTGCAAAGTTTCCCGCTACGGCTACTGCAGAGAATCAACTCCATCGTGGTATTGCCGCTTACAGTTTGCATAAGACGACTGACGCGGTGGCGGCGCTGAACAGCGTGCCATCCTCCGCGGGCGACACTCGAGCGGAAGCAGTTTTTTATCTCGCTCAAACCTATGCTCGTGCGCACCAGTGGGATCAGGCGCGCGCGACCGCCGAGGGGTTGCGTCGCAGTTTTCCTGCCAGCAACTTCACGCCTCGCACTTTCGTGGCAATCGGGCAGATAGCCAATGACGCGAAAAATCCTTCTGACGCTTCCTACTTTTTGCGTGCCGCGGTCAATTCTTTTCAAGGGTATCCCGAGGTGGCGCAAGCGCAGTTTGATCTTGCCTGGACCGCGCATGAAGCTAAGAACTATTCAGAATCGTCGCGACTCCTGACTGAGCACCTCGCCTATTATGCCGACAGGAATACTGACAACCGCGGGCGTGCCGGTTACTGGGCCGCGCGCGATTCTGAACGCGCCGGTAAGCTTGGTGAGGCACGCGCTCTTTATGAAGGAATGCAAGCGCGTTACGACGCTAATTGGTATGGCTACCTGGCGAAACAGCGGTTGGGCGTCTTGAATAGGACTACGGCGGCCCAAACATTTCCGAGCGAGTCCTTGATTGCTCGTGCAGTCGCTAATCTGAAAAGCGTAACTGTCGCGGAAGAAACGGCCGGCGCCGATCAGGAAGCACAATTAGTCAAAGCCGATCAGTTATCAAACATTGGTCTCAACGAATGGGCGCTCAAGGAACTGGAGCAGGCTGGAGAAACGGCGCCTGACAGTCCGAAGGTCAATCTGGCGATGGCGCGCATTTATCGGTCGCAGGAAGATAACGTGCGGGCGCTCAACACTCTCAAGCGGAGCTATCCTGATTACTCGCAGATGAAGCCCGAAGAATTGACGCGTGAAGAGTGGGACGTCTTCTATCCGCTCGCCTATTGGGACATCATCGTGCAGGAATCGCGCGCTCGAAACCTCGACCCCTATCAGGTGGCGGGACTGATTCGCCAGGAGACGGTATTTAGTTCACGCGCCCGTTCGTCGGCAAACGCATATGGACTTATGCAAGTGCTGGTTCCAACGGGTCGCCTCACGGCAAGAAAATATGGCGTGAACAAAGAGATAACAGCCGAATCGCTGTATGAGCCGCGTCTGAATATTCAATTGGGCACAGGTTATTTGCGCGATCAGATCGATAAGTTTGGCCGCATTGAATACGTAGCGGCCGCCTATAACGCTGGACCGATGCGGGCCAGTCAGTGGAGTGCTTCGCTGCCCTCGGAGATCGACGAATGGGCGGAGGCGGTTCCTTTCAAGGAGACGCGCGGCTATGTGCAAGGTGTCGTCAGGAATCGGCTGCAGTACATGCGACTCTATGATCTAAGTGGCAGTTTTCGTCCCGAAGTAGGAACGCGTGCGGTGTCGGCGCCGCCAATTCCCGGCGCCAGCCCGGCACCTCCCAATCCAACCGTCCGAAAGAGACGCGTAAGCGGTAATGAAGAGGAAGAGTAGAGACTAGGGAACTGTTACCCGCATTGCGGGCTAAGGAAAAGTCGATGCTACCAGGACCTGCTGTGTTGTTAGCAATATTCGCTAGTACAGCCATGGTCTCCAATGGTGCCATTGCTCAAAGAGGAAGAAGCCCACGCCAGGCTCCCGTCAGGATAACCAGCGATACCGCTCCGACAACTGCTGCTTCCCCACTCATCCTTACGATCGCGCCTAACGCGACAGTCTGGATCGACGATATTCGACGAGGCGTCACTGACTCGTCCGGCAAGCTCGTGTTGACCAGAATCTCACCCGGCCGGCACACGTTGCGAGTTCGTGCGAACGGCTTCAAAGAAGTAACCATGCCTTTGCTGCCTGGACGAGGAAGCGTGACGGTGAAGCTGGTCCAGACTACCGATCAGGCAGAACTATTATTTCAACAAGCCGAGACTGCGCGTGAACAAGCCAAAGACGATGACGCCAGGCAAAAAGCCGCCGACCTTTACCGCGAGACCTTGAAACTTCGAGCGGCTTTTCCCGCCGCACATGTTGGGCTCGCACGCTTATTGTTAGATTTGAATCAATTTGAACAAGCGCACGCTGAAATCGATGCCGCGCGCCGCACGCGTCCTATTTACGCTGAAGCCTCCGCAGTCGAGGGGCGCATCTATCGTGAAGCGGCGTTCAACGATGAAGCGATTCGTTCCTTTCGCCGGTCAATCAAAGAGGGTAGAGGCTTCCAACCTGAGGCCCATGTTGGTCTCGCTCGAGTGCTGGAAGAGAAGGGCCAGTACGCGGAAGCGATAGCCGAGTATCGCAAAGCACTCGATCAGCTTTCCGACAGCGAGCCGGTGATCTATCAGCTACTCGGCGCTGCTTACGAGAAACTGCAAAAGCCAAAGGAAGCAATCGTGGCTTACGAAAAGTATTTGGAGTTGGCGCCCAATGGCAGCCTCGCCCCCGCCCTCCGTTCAATACTCGATCAACTCAAGCGCGAAGCTGCTGGCCAAGAGATCATTCCTTGATTCATTCTTGAAAGAGTGGAACCTTCGTTTTCCACATTGTCAATGCTTGTATCAGGACTTACTATGTACCCTCATCATAAACCGTCGCAAGCATGAATTTCCACGTCCTAATACAAAGCTCATGACAACTCCTACAGCTTCGAAACAGTCGAGAGTTTCGCACAAAGCGAGTTTGTTTACCGAGTCGGTGATTCGCGAGATGACGCGCGAGGCACTCAAGTATGGAGCGGTTAATCTGTCGCAAGGGTTTCCGGATTTTGCCGCGCCAGACGACATCAAACAGAAGGCGATTGAGGCAATCCAGGGCGACATCAACCAGTATGCGATTACCTGGGGCGCAAAACCTTTTCGCGACGCAATCGCCCTGAAGACGCGCTCGTATCTGGGCCTTGAAATCGATCCGGAAACGGAGATCACGGTCACTTGCGGCTCAACTGAGGGAATGATTGCCGCGATGATGGCAACGGTTGACCCGGGCGACGAAGTAATCGTCTTTGAACCGTTCTATGAGAACTACGCGCCCGATGCGATCCTTTCGGACGCCCAGCCACGCTACGGTTTTCCGGCGAGATGAAATGGAGTTTATCGCCGGACTCTGCCAGGAGTTTGACGCGCTTTGCTTCACCGATGAAATTTACGAACACATCATCTATCCGCGTGCCGGAGCCGAGATTCAACATATCTCGATGGCGCAGATCGATGGCATGCGTCAGCGAACAGTCATCGTCAACTCCATGTCCAAGACCTATTCGGTGACTGGATGGCGCGTCGGTTACTGCATTGCGCCTCCGGAAATCACAAGTGGCATCCGTAAAGTTCACGACTTTCTGACGGTGGGCGCCGCAGCCCCGTTGCAGGCGGCCGGAGCCTACGCTTTGTCGCTGCCATCCGAGTACTACGACAGATTGCAGTCAGAATATCGCGCGCGGCGGGATCTCCTCCTGCCGGTACTCACAGAAGCGGGATTCAAGACCTTTGTTCCTGATGGCGCTTACTACGTCATGACTGACATTTCGGCTTTTGGGTTCCCCGATGATGTCGAGTTTACCAGGCACTTAATACGTGAAATCGGCGTGGCATGTGTGCCTGGGTCGAGCTTCTACAGTGTCTCCCAACGCGGCCAACAACAAGTGCGGTTCTGTTTTTGCAAGAGTGATGAGACTCTAAATCGCGCCGCCGAACGGCTGAAGAAACTTCATCCGAGATAAACGAATTCATACTTCTCCTGATACTAGGGGTTTCACCCCGGTTAGCGTCTCTCGGAAAAACGTTTTTGCGCAACCTCGGCGTACTCTGTGCCTCGGTCGTGGAATTCTCCCCAAAACGAACGCACCACAGAGCCGCGGAGTACGCAGAGGAGGCGCAGAGACTTTTTTCCGACAGACTCGGAAACGGAGTGAAAACCGCAGTCAATAATGACCTTACCTCTGGGCCAATCATGAAAATCCGGCTTCCCATCTTCGTGCAAGTGCTATCCATCATCGTCTTTCTGCTTGTCTCGATAGGCGCCCAACAAAAGGCTGATCCGGAATTCAATGCTGCGGTTGAGCATCCCGCGTACCCGAAGGGTGGTCCACGCGTGATGTTTGATGAAGCACACAACAACTTTCACACAAGTACCGGCCGGTACAAGCCTTTTGCCGATCTGATTATGAACGATGGCTATCGCGTCGTACGTAATCGACAGACGTTTACTAAGACCCTGCTCAATAGCTTCAAAGTCTTGATTATTGCCAACGCCCTGGGAGCCGAAGAAATGGATGATGAAGGTGCGGGTCGGTCGGCTTTCACAGATGAAGAGTGTGATGCGGTGCGTGATTGGGTGCGTGGCGACGGGGCGTTATTGCTGATCGCGGATCATGCGCCATTTGGCAGTGCTGCCGAGAATCTTGCCAAGCGGTTCGGGGTTGAGATGAGCAAGGGGTTCACTTATGACGTCGAGAACTCTATGAGCGGCAATCCATCCCTTATTGTTTACTCACGAGAAAACAAACTGCTGCTCGATCATCCGATCACTGATGGACGCGACGCCTCGGAGCGTGTTAATCGCGTCATGACTTTTACCGGTCAGTCACTAAAAGGACCTGCCGACAATTCCGTACTCTTGAAATTGTCTGACACCGCAAAAGACACTCCCGATCCTGACTCGAAAGCAACAACATCGGCTGCGGGACGCGCTCAAGGGATAGCCTTCAAGTTTGGCAAGGGGCGGGTCGTCGTACTTGGTGAGGCAGCTATGCTGTCAGCACAAGTGACGGGCGCCGAGAACTCCAAGATGGGTATGAACGTCCCGGGAACTGACAACAAGCAATTTGCTATTAACATAATGCACTGGCTGTCTGGGTTGCTACGATAAATTGTGTGGGATAGAAAACGGCAGATCACATGGTTGGCAAGCGGGATAATCCTGGGGACGTATGTCGCTTATGCCGATGCACATGGTGAGGATGGTGTTTTCGTCCCGAGTTTTTTCATCTTCATGGAGAGCCTGGTGCTGCTCATTATCGCCGGACTCTTTTATTTCTACTCCAGAAAGAAACGATGAAGTGTGCTCGTCGCCACGTTACAGAACCGGGAGCGGTAGCGACCGCACTCAACGAGCGAGGATTTGTGTCCTCTCTCCATGAGGAGTTGGATAATGCTATCACTGGCGCTCAACTACAGAACAGGAAGCGGTAGCGACCTGGCCGTTTCGGTACCACTCAACTAAAGCTTGTGTGTCGCGAAACGGCCAGGTCGCTACCGCTTCCTGTTCTGTAGTTGAGCATAGAATTAAGAATTGAGTGTCGCTAGACATGCTGAAGAATGTCCGACAGCTAATTCGGTTGCTGCACAGCCTTGGCTCGCACGGTAATCCCCTCGTCGCCGAGTACGAGCAAGCTGCGGGCTTGGCCGAATGGCGCACTCGACGGCGCATAAGATAAGAGATAACGATTTTTTCGAAGCTCGTCGCAGATAGCCTTCGCTGCATCGGAAGGTTTGTCGATAGAAAAAATCTGGCCACCTGTGCCTTCCGCCAGTTTGTCGATCACTTGTTTCGGCTTCGGTACATCGCGACGAATGGCTCCGCGGGTCCGGTCGATAGCCTGGACCGCGTAAACTGTTATGTCCGAGGACTGCAATTCAGCCAGTGTCTGTTCGAAGGTTGCCTTGCTGCCACGATCCAGACCGTCGCTGATTACCACGATGATGCGCTTTTGACCTTGCAACGGGCGCATTGCCTGATCCACGACCGCGCGGATTGCGTCGAAGAGATGAGGCTGTCCTTTTTTTCTAAACAACTTTAGAGATGTATTGATCGACTTAGCATCGTCGGTCCAGTCGGCAATGATCTCCGCTTCCTCGTCGTAGCCGACGATCAGCAGTTTGTCGCCTTCATAGATTTCGTAAGCAAACTCTCGCGCCGCCTGTTCGAGTTTCTCGACATCGGCGCGAATAGACAATGAATTGTCGACCAGCAGAACTATCCGCGCAGGAGAGGGATCCGGAGTAAAGTTCTTGATCGCCTGCTCGATGCCGTTGTCATAAACGGCAACTTCCTTGCTCGTAACTGGTGTTGAGCGATCATTATCGCGCTTGGCGACCACGTTGACTGAAACGCCTCCAGAGTTGGAAGTAACCGGGCGATGTCCTGATTGCCCCATCGTCAGCCCTGCCAGCATGACCACTGCCAACAAAACGAGCGACCGACCGCTACCTAATTTCTTTTTGACCCTTGCTTTCTCGGCTTCCAGGGAAGTTAACGCACACATGTTTTGTACTGCGACTGGACTTCAATCAGCGCTCGGCGCCTTGGGAGGTGAAGCTGCTTCGGAAGTTTTCTTGGCCGGGGAGCTCTCTTTGGTTTTTTTCTCTGATTTCTTATCTTCGCTGCTGGTGCTTTCTGATTCCGTCTTATCGCTCTTAGTTGCCTTTCCGTAGTCAGTCACATACCAGCCCGATCCCTTAAATTGTATTGCCGGAGCGGAGGCAACTCTTTCCAGGCGCCCACCACATTTGCGACATTTGACCGGCGGCTTGTCCGTCACCTTCTGGAGTACTTCAAGGTGAGCTTTACACTTTCGACACTCGTATTCGTATATCGGCATAAAATGAGTTAAATCCGTTCCCGCGATTCGCTAGTGAATTATACGGGCCGTTCCGAGGGTGCGCAATCAGGCTGATAAGCGGGTAGTGATCCTTTCCGTGTGAAATTCACACAGAACGGATCACGACCGATAAGCGGCCATACTCAAATTTGGATGCCATGGCCCTGCGCCGTGGAGACTCACGCTCGTGGCTAGCAACAAGCGGCACGACTCTCCGAGATGCCACGGCCTTGCGCCGTGGAGACTCACGTTCGTGGCTACCAACAAGCGGCACGACTCTCCGAGATTAGCTGCAAACGTGAGCCTCCACGGCGCAAGGCCGTGGCATCTGCAAGAACCCTTGGACGTCTTTTCCTTAGTTGCAAACGTGAGCCT
>WNFR01004880.1_pt1 | contig 13749 bp, 10 predicted proteins | sample 5400221 | NCBI WGS metagenome assembly WNFR01 (sample SAMN13153357, study PRJNA577476) | soil metagenome | isolation source: 40 cm soil under Madrone tree | place: USA:California | collected 2016-06-14
CCATGAACAGCTCAAGGCCGGCGACGTCAAGGAATTGGGAATTGTGATCAAAGCAGACGTGCAGGGCTCCGCTGAAGTGCTTAGCGAAATGCTTCCGAAGCTTTCGACCGACCAGGTGAAGCTGAAGATCATCGGTTCAGGCGTTGGCGCGGTGACGGAAAACGACGTGCTGCTAGCCTCCGCATCCGGCGCGATCGTGATCGCCTTCGGCGTGCGGCCGGACCGCAAGGCTTTGGACCTGGCGCAGCAGGAACATGTGGACATCCGCACGCACACGATCATCTACGAAGTTTCCGACGAGCTAAAGAAGGCCATGGAAGGCTTGCTCGAGCCAGTTGTCACGGAGACGTACCTGGGACGCGCGGAAGTACGCAATACGTTCCGTGTCAAGGGAGCGGGCACGGTGGCAGGCTGCTACGTCGTCGACGGGATCCTGAAGCGGGAAGCGCAGGTGCGAGTGCTGCGCGATGGTGCGGTGATTTACACCTCGAAGCTCAGCTCGCTAAAGCGCTTCAAGGATGACGCCAGCGAAGTACGCACGGGTTTTGAATGCGGCGCGGGCGTTGCTAATTTCAATGACATCAAGGTCGGCGACATCCTTGAATGTTTCACGGTCACGAAGATCAGTGCCGCGGAAGCCGCCGGACAGGGCGGCGGGTCCGCCGGTAAGAAATAGACCGCCTAACTGTCCTCCGGAGCCGCACATGCCGGTCGGTCTGCTCACCCTCGAGCTGCACATCCCTGACGCGCAATCGTTGAAGGACAAACGGCGGGTTTTGCACAGCTTGAAGGATAAGCTGCGGCGGGAGTTCAACGTGGCCGTGGCGGAGCTGGAGCATCACGAGGTGTGGCAGCGCTCGGTAGTCGGAATCGTGACGCTCTCGAATGAGGAGAAGCACGTCAAGGAAGTGCTGCAGAAAGTCTTGGATGAGGCGGATCGCATTCTCGGCTCCTTTTTGATCAACCAGGCCGTCGAAATCATCTAGAAAGTGCGTCAGAGAAGACGATGAGTCCAGCAAGTCACCGGCACGAACGCGTGGGCGAGGAGATCGCTCACGAAATCAACGCGATGCTCGCGGGTGAACTGAAAGATCCGCGGCTTGAAGGTAGCGTGATCGCCAGCGAAGTACGGGTGCAGCCGGACATGAAGCACGCGCGGGTTTTCATCAACGTGCAGGGAACGAACAAGGAACAATCCGACGCCATCAAGGCGCTGGAACATGCTTCCGGATACATCCGGCGGGAGCTCGTCGAGCGGCTGCAGCTTCGCCGCGTGCCGGAGCTGCACTTTACGCTGGACCTCTCGCAGGAGCATGTGGAGCGCATCGAACGGCTTCTGAAAGAAATGAAAAAGGACAAGCCCTCCGCAGCAGAACAGTAGTGAGCTTTTAGTTTCTCAGTCGTGAGTAAGAAACTTTGCCAGAATGCGCTCCGTGGGATCGGCCTTGTTTTTTCTCCGGCCTATCGAAAGTTTGTTCTAGCTAGATGTCTTCGTGGCCACACGTTCATGGCATCCTCTTTCTGAATTTTGTGCTTGAAACTCAAAATTTATGACTGACAACCAATAGAATGCCACGCCAGCCACAGCCGGCGCCGTTTGACGGCGCACTCGTAATCAATAAGCCGAAGGGAAAGACGTCGCACGACGTTGTGGATGCGGTGCGGCATCTGGCAGGCTTCCGGCAAATCGGGCACCTGGGCACACTCGATCCGCTGGCGACAGGCGTCCTGGTGCTGCTGCTGGGGCGCGCAACGCGGCTGGTGCAGTTTTACAGCGGGCGCCGCAAGCGCTACTCGGCAGGTTTTCGCTTCGGTTTTGCGACGGATACCTATGATTCCGAGGGCGAAGCGCAGGGACCGGATAGCGTACCGTTGCTGGATGCGGCCGTGTTGGAACGGCTAGCCGCGGAGCGCATCGGACGATTCGAACAGATGCCACCCTCGTTTTCCGCGAAAAAAGTGCATGGGCGTCCCGCCTACGAACTGGCGCGCAAGAAGCAGCCGGTCGAGCTGAAGGCTGTCGAAGTCGAGCTTTTCGAATACAAGCTGCTCGAAATGGAAGGCAGCATCGCGCGTTTCGTCATCGAGTGTTCGTCGGGCACTTATATTCGTTCGCTGGCGCACGAGATGGGGCAAAAGCTTGGATGCGGCGCGCATCTCGCGGAAATTACGCGCACTGCCGTCGGAGAATTTTCACTGGAGCAGGCCATCCCGCTCGAAGAGCTTGCGGAGGCGAAGCGGGCGGGCAAATTCGCGGATTGCCTGATCCGCCTGGAAAATCTCCTGCCAAATTTTCCGCGCGCAAACGTTCTTCCGGTGATTGAGAAGCGGGTGCGCCACGGCTCCAAGTTCAATGTTTCGATCGCGCAGATTCAACCGGGCCGCGCTGAGCCGCCGCCAGGCGCTACGATGCAGTTGGATGGCGGCGAGCCAAAGGCGCCGCGGCTGCGCGTTTTCGGCCAGCAGGACAAGCTTATCGCCATAGCGGAAGCCGTCGTGCCCCGCACGTACCAGCCCATTGTGGTTTTCGAACCGCTGCCGTAGAAATTTTGCCAAATCACAGGTCTTCATCCGGATAGAGATTCGCATTTTTGTTTAAGGGGTACTCGCGAAACTCAGTTTGTCACTTGATTATGGTTGAGGCTGTGGAGAGGGAGACTGAAGTGTGCCGGGACCGGCGGTTCTGCCACCAGTCGCACCGCCCCGGCCGGCAAAAATCGTTCGCGTAAAATGGTCCGCCGCGCGCAATCTGCGCGGCGTGATGAGAATCAGGAGTTCGGTGTCCTGCCGTGAATTGTTCCTCTGCCCGAAGGCATAGCCCGCGCCCGGTATTTCCGCGAAGCCCGGCAAGCCGGTGATGGCGCGCGTCTCTTCCGTATCGGTGAGCCCGCCGAGCAGCGTCGGTTCGTCTTCTTTGACGCGCACGGTTTGCGTCAGTGTGCGGTTGGAAATAATTGGAATACCGTTCACGCTGCTGCCGGAGAGCGCCCGAATTTCAAATTCGAGCTGCAGGGTCACTTCATGGTTGGGATGCATCGCAGGCGTGGCCTTCACTTTTACGCCGAGGTCGATATATTCGGAAGCGGGATAGGGCTGCTGGGTCAATCCGGAACTTGAAAACAGACTCGCCGGGCTCAAGACAACGGTGACGTCGCCTGCGGCGCCGGACACATTGTTGGTGATGGCTACATCGGGAAAGCCGCCGCTTACCAGTTGTGCCGTCACGATCGCCGTGGGAGTAGACCCTGATGGGCCCGCGGGCGGCTCAAACCCGAGTGTGAAGAGACCTGCAGCGACTCCAAAAAAAACTCGAAACGTGTTCGTGTCTCCACCCGTGACCGCGAAATCCGCGTGGCCGTCTTGATTGAAGTCCGCGATGGCAATACCCGTGGGATTTGTAGCGGTACTAACCGGCGAGTTCGGGCCGGCAACAAAAGTGGCGTCGCCGTTGTTCAGGAGTACGGTGACGGAATTGTCCGTCTTGTTCACGACAGCGAGGTCAGCGCTGGCGTTTCCATCGAGATCCCCGGAGGCAATCGCGACGGGATTTTGCCCCACAGCAATTGGTGAGCCGGGAAACTGGGTGAAAGTTCCATCGCCATTGCCCTGGAGCACCACTACATTGCCTTGCGCCACGGAGGGATTGGCGAGCGTAGTTTGATTGACGATGGCGATATCAGGCTTGCCGTCGGCATTGAAATCAGCAACGGTCATGGCCACGGGGCCGCTGATATTTGCGGGGAGAGCAAAGGGAGAGCCTGCCACCGGGGTGAAAGTGGAGTTTCCGTTCGTGTCAACGCCTCCCAGAAAAACGGAGAGTGTGCTGTCCGCAAAATTGGCCACAGCGAAATCCTGGTGGCCGTCGCCGTCGAAGTCCGCGGTGACGATGGCGCTCGGCTGAGTGCCAACCGGGATCGACGTGGCAGGCGTTTTAAAGGTGTCGTCGCCATTGCTGAAAAGAATCTTGACGTCGTTTGCGGTAGGGTCGGTGATAAGGAGATCGTGAAAGCCGCTGGACGTGAGCACTGCGGATGCGATGGCAGGCGCGCTCGCCGGAACCGTGGTGCGCATCGCACCCAGCGAAATGGGAGAATTCGTGGCCTCGACAAATGTCCCCGGGCTGCCGCTCTGATTCACCAGGATAGTCACGGAATTGTCCAGCTGGTTCACCGCGGCAATATCGAGTATGCCGTTGTTCTGAAAATCGGCCGCGATGAGGGCTACCGGGCCAACGCCCACCGCATAGGAAGTGCTAGGGAAGGGATTGCTCGCGCCGCCCGGATTTGCCAGGGCGCTCGAGGTACCAAGGCTGCCGGAGAGCAACGCGAGCGTAACGGGGAAACGATCGCCCACGAAGAATGTTGCCGGCTTGCCGTCCTGAGCGCGGAGCAGAACTTGCCGCCCGCTGTGCACCAGCGAAAGAGCATTGGAAAAATCTAACGCAGCTCCGGGCAGCGTCAGAAGAAACGTGGTCTTGCCGCCACCCACGGCAATCAGCGGTGGGATCAGTGAACTGACCGATGTTGCCCCCGCGTTTACAGCCGTACCGAAGATGCCAGCGAGGAGCGTTTGTAGCTCCGAAAGATTGTTGGCCTGCGTCAACCGGCTGATCAAATTGGGCGGGATGGTGAAGAGCTGCGCCTTTGAGGGCGTTTGAACGCCGAGTTTCCGAGCAGTGTCGCGATCCACTTCAAGGAGCTCAATCTCCAGCATCACCTCGCCACGCGCTTTTTCCACTTGCCGGATCAACTCTCCGGCAACGGCCAGACGCTCCGGCGTGTCGCGAATGGTAATGGTGCGGCTGCGCGTGTCCAGCTCGATGTGGGTGGCCCCGGTCATCTCCCGCAGAACGCGGAGCATCTCCGTCACGTCTTCCGGGCTGGCGGCGCCGGAAAGCGGAAAAGTCTGCTGGGCTTCAGGGGCATATTGCCGGCGCTTCTCCAGGGTGTCCGGCGCGACGAAGATGAGAGTCGGATTCACCGGGCGCCAGAACGTCGCCGTTTGTGCGCTCAGGATCGAAACGGCCGTGAAAAAATCCATATCGTCGAGGCGAAGGCGTACCGTTCGCGGACTTAAGTCCGGATCGAAAACGGCCTTGATGCCGAACGCGGCGGCTGCCTGTTCGTAGACCGTCTTCGTGTCGCCGCGCAGGTCCAGGTTGTGTTTTTCGGGCAGAGGCTGGAGCTTTGGCAGGCCGGAGATTTCCGTCGCTCGCTTTGCAGGTGGCTCGTCTGCCATCGTTTTCATTTGGGCGAGGCGCTCCGCAACGATGGTATCTCCCGGATCGATCCGCAGGGCGGCTGCTAACTCCTCCGTGGCCTGATCCATGTGCCCCGCCAGGGCGTCACGCTCGGCGGCCTCGGTATGTACACGCACCAGCTTGGAGCGTAGCGCCGCTGCGCGTTCTACGATGGCCGTATCCTGCGGCGCCAGCAGCGCGGCCTCTTGATAGGCCGCTAGCGCTTCCTCGAGGCGTCCAGCCGCTTCGGCTTTGGCCCCGCGCTCTGATGCCTTCTGTGCTCGCTTGGGATTGGGTTGTTCCAAGGCTGCCGGGGACTGTGTGGTTGTTGGCGCTTGCGCACGCATCGGAGTGCATAGGAGCAGGCCGGCAGAGAAGACGGAGGCAGCTTGGCGAAGGGTGCGCATGAGCAGCGAACAGGATAACCTATTCGTGACCGGATGAAAGCGGACCAACTTGGTCCGGTTGACGGAAGGCTATGGCTGCGGTACACTTAAAACGCTGTTGCAAATGATTTACAACTGGAGTTCTCGTGCTCTCGGCCTTTCTTCTTGCCCTTCGCGAAGGTGTTGAAGCCTCTCTCGTTGTCGGCATCATCCTAGTCTACCTCTCCCGGACGGGACGCGGGCAGCTGGCGCGCTTTGCCTGGTACGGCGTGACGGCGGCTGCGGCTCTCAGCCTTGGAGTTGCGGTAGCCCTGGAACGCTTCCGAATCAGCGAAGACGGATTCGAAGGGCTGCTGCTCCTTGTGGCTTCCGTGTTCGTGGTTACGATGATCGTATGGATGAACCGCGTTGCGCGACACCTGAAAAAAGAAATTGAGCAAAAAGTCGAGGAGTATGCCGGACGCACGGGGAGCGCCGCGGGCTGGGGGATTTTTCTATTCGTGTTCCTGATGGTCTTGCGCGAGGGCGCCGAACTGGCGCTGATCCTGCGTGCGGTGGAACTCTCGAGCGAGGGGTTGCAAACCTGGATCGGGACGATTGTGGGCATAGGGGCGGCCGTGGCTGTCGGTGTGTTTTTCTTCAAGGGCACTTTGCGTATTCCGCTCCATCGGTTTTTTGCTGCGACGAGCGTCATTCTGATGCTGGTGGCATTTCAGCTCGCGCTGACGGGATTGCATGAGCTTAGCGAGGCCCGCTGGCTGCCTTCGAGCAAGCAAGAAATGGCGCTGATCGGTCCCATCGTGCGCAATGAGCTGTTTTTCTTTGTCCTTATTTTTGGGGCGGCGGCGCTGCTGGTACTGCGGGAGTGGCAGTCTGAGTCACACGCCAGGGCAGCGAAAGAAGCTGCCGGCGAGGCGGAGAAGAGATTGCTCGAGGCACAGAATCGCCGCCAGCAGCGGTGGATGATTGCTGCGGCAAGCGCGTGCCTGGTGGTGATTCTGGTGCTGACCGCGGACTTTATTTATACGCGCGCAAACTCCGCTCCGCCCACTGCACGGGCGGTTGTGGCGGTGGGCAATGAGGTGCGCATCCCGATCAGTGAAGTGCAGGACGGCACTCTGCACCTGTACACGGTCAACGCCGGGAATCAATCGCTTCGTTTCCTGATCATCAAGAAACCGAACGGCTATGGCACGGCTCTGGACGCTTGCCGGATTTGCGGCGCGGAAGGGTATCGCCAGGACGGGCAAAATGTCATTTGCCGGCACTGCGGCTCGGCGATCTATGTGCCATCGGTAGGAGATCACGGTGGTTGCAACCCGATCAGTGTTCCGTCGCACGTGGAGGGTAGCGAGCTGACCATCGATATTTTGTCATTAACGCAAGCTGCGAAGGAGATTCCTCTGTAGGGCACAATCGATTTATCGTGCCCCTACACGGACTGCCGCGAACCCCATGTTCCTGCGACTTGTTGCCGATTCCTTTGGACGACGCCCGCGCCACAAGCTTCTCACTGGGGCGGCGCTGGCTCTCGGTATGGGCGTAGCCACGGCGGCGCTGAGTGTATCGCTGGATGTGGGGGACCGGCTGGCGAAGGAGTTCCGCAGCTTGGGAGCGAATCTTCTCGTTACGCCGCAGGCCGATTCGCTGCCGCTCGAAATCGGCGGGGTCGACTATCGCCCTGCGAACGCTGGCGCGTACCTCCCCGAATCCGACCTGCCAAAACTCAAGACCATCTTCTGGCATAACAACATCATGGCTTTCGCGCCAATCCTTGAAGTTAGAGTCAAATCTTGGACTCCACAGTCTTCCCCTGCTTCCGCTGCCTTCGTGGAACCTGAGGGGAGCGGCGACGCTACTCTGATCGGCACTTGGTCAAATCACTCGCTAATCTTGCCGAACGGCGAAACCTTTATCACAGGGATTCAACAAGCGAGTCCATGGTGGCATCTTGACGGATCTTGGTTTCAGGATGGAGAGGGCGAGTGCATTGTGGGCAAAGCCTTCGCAGATAGGAACGCATTGAAGATCGGGAGTCCCCTCTACCTTGCCACACCCTTATCAGAGGGACTGCTATTGAAGGTCACCGGAATCTTTGCCAGCGGTGGCTCGGAGGACAATGCAGTAGTCACCTCCCTTTCGATAGTGCAGCAATATGTCGGGATATCTGCCCAATACAGAAAGCTGTATGTGAGCGCGCTGACGAAGCCGGAAGACGATTTTGCGCGGCGCGATCCGAAGACCATGAAGCCAGATGAGTTCGAAAGTTGGTCCTGTAGCCCGTACGTCTCGTCCATTGCGTATTCAATCCAGCAGGTTTTGCCAGGGGCCGATGTGCGCGTGATTCGCCGCGTTGCGGAGGGCGAAGGCCAATTCCTCATGCGCGTCCGGATGCTGCTGTGGCTGGTCACCGGCGCGGCGCTGCTGGCAGCGGCACTGGCTGTTGGCGCGTCGGCGGCCGCGTCTGTGATTGAGCGGCGCACGGAGATCGGCTTGATGAAAGCGCTTGGCGCAGGCTGCGGCACGGTGGGCTTTCTGCTCGCGGCGGAACAGCTCTTGCTCGCGTTTGTCGGTGGCGGCATCGGCTATGCGCTCGGAATTATTCTGGCACGCCTGCTCGGGCAGAAGATCTTTGGGGCTGCACCGGAGCCTTCGCTCATTGTTTTTCTTGTGGTGATCGCGCTCGCTGCCGGTGTCACGCTGCTCGGCAGCGCTTTGCCGTTGCGCCGTGCTTCGCGTTACCAGCCGGCGCCCATCCTGCGTGGCGAATGATGGCTAGCTACCTCACGGCCAATCGAGCCATGTTCTGGCGCATCCTCCGCCGGCTTCTCGGCGCCAACCGCGGCCGCCTGTTCGTCATCCTTCTAGCACTCGGGGCGGGCGCTGCCGTCACGGCAGCGCTCCTTAATCTACAGGTTGACGCCAAACGCCGCCTGACAACTGAATTCCGCAGTTTCGGAGCAAACGTCATCATCGCGCCGGCTGGTACTAGTCACGGTTCAGGCTCGGCGACAATCTCTGAAACTCTGTTGGACCACTTTCCAAACCAAACATCCCTCAGTTCGATTCCTAGGGCAACGTTTCTCTATGCCATTGCAGATGTCACAGCTTTCAGTGGCGAAGGAACGGACGGCACCAAGCTCGGGACCGCACTTGTTGTCATTACCGGTTACCGTTTTCTGGCCGACGATCTAAAGCAAATAGTCCCCCATCATGTGATCGAAGGCGACAATGTGGTCATTCTTGATTCGGAAACATGTGAAATCGGGGAAAAAGTCGCTTCGCAATTTCATCTTCACGTCTCAGGCGTATTGAAATTGAAGACTGAGAAAGCTGAGGTAAGTTGCGTGGTTTCGCAGATTAGGAGTTTTGGAGGTGTTGAAGACAGTCAGATTTTCATGCCAATGAAAACAGTTCAGCGTCTTGCTGGGTTGCCGCAGAGAGTCAGCTTGATTCAGGCAGTCGTGCCCGGCACCCCAGCTCAGATCGAGGACTATCTAGACGACCTTCGAAATCAATTCCCCGACGCTGAGGTACGCCCAATTCGACAATTCACGGAGGGCGAAGCGAAAATCTACAACCAGATCAGCGGGTTGTTGACAGCGACGGTGGGGATTGTGCTACTGCTGACCGGGCTTTGCGTGATGGCGGCGATGACGAACGTGGCGATGGAACGGAAGATGGACGTGGGCTTGATGAAGGCTATGGGCGGTTCGGTGCGTCGCGTGCTGCGGCTATTCCTGACGGAGGTAGCGCTGCTCGGCCTTGTAGGCGGTCTGATTGGCGCCGCGTTAGGAATTATTCTTTCGATGGGATTGGGGAAAGCCGTTTTTGGCGTGGCGGCGCGTCCCCGGCTGATTGTGTATCCTGTAGCTGTGGCGCTGACAATTATGATTGCCATTTTCAGTGCTTTTCCGCTGCGGCGGTTGGCGAGCATTCGGCCCGCTTCCGTGTTTCGAGGTGAAGCGTGAGTTCCCTGATTCAGGCGCAGGCTCTCCCCGGGTCGTCCCAGGTGGTCATCGAGAACCTGACCAAGCAGTACGGCACGCTCCGCGCGCTTGGTGGCGTCAGCTTTGACGTAAACACCGGCGAATGGGTCGCGCTCATGGGCCCTTCGGGCTCCGGGAAAACTACGCTCATCAATATTCTTGGTGGCTTGGACACGCTGACCTCCGGCCGCGTGGTCGTGGACGGCGTTGACCTCTCCAACCTCAGAGAAAGTGAATTGGTTCGTTACCGCGCAGAGAAAGTTGGTTTCGTTTTCCAGCAGTTTCACCTCGTGCCGTATCTCACTGCCGTCGAAAATGTCATGCTGGCGCAGTATTTCCACAGCGTCACGGATGAAAAACAGGCCGCGGAAGCGCTCAAGCGCGTCGGCTTGGGCGACCGCCTAACCCATCTTCCCGCGCAGCTTTCCGGCGGCGAGCAGCAACGCGTGGCCATCGCGCGTGCACTCATCAATCAGCCGAAGCTGATTCTGGCCGACGAGCCGACCGGCAATCTTGACGAAGCCAACGAAGACGTGGTGCTTCAGATTTTCCGAGAACTGCACAACGCGGGCCACACGATCTTAATGGTGACGCACGATCCAGACATTGCGCGTCAGGCGGACCGCCGCATCGAACTGGCCCACGGACATCTGCATTTCGATACGTTGCAGCACGGCCCGAGCCATCCGCTGAACTGTCCTCTCGCGGACACGGCGGACTGCTGCACTCCCGTTTCGACCGATGACGAAATCCGCTTCGATCACCTGCTCGAACAAATTTGGGTTTGCGGCGAGGAAGGGAAGCCGGCGGAAGCCGAACGACTCCATGCCTCGGGGCCGGCCGGGAAACTCCCTGTCGTCACAGAAGAGCCCGCTACCCGCGTGCTCTCCCGCATGTCGGATCTGCATTTGGTACAGATGGAAAACGGCGAAGTGCAGCTCACCCCCGTGGGCAGCCAGCGCGCGCGCGACGTTATTCGCCGCCACCGCCTGGCCGAGCGTCTCTTCAAGGACACGTTTTCCATCGAGGACTCCGAAGCGCACACGCAAGCCTGCAAGTTCGAACACATCATCAGCCCGGAGCTAGACCAGCGCATCTGCACATTCCTCGGCCATCCGAAGACCTGCCCCCACGGGAATCCCATTCCGCCGGGCGATTGCTGCAACGGCAAGTCCAAGAGCTGATTGCGTAAGCCAACAATGCCAACTCCACTGGACCCGCGCAAAAAACCGAGCAGCATCAGAGTGCACGTCTCGAGCGGCGCCGGTGTGGATATCACCTGGGCCGACGGGCACTCCAGCCACTACGAGTTCACGTATTTGCGCGAAGAATGCCCCTGCGCGACATGCAACGACCTACGCGAAAAGAAGCAGTCTCTTGACGCGACCGCGCCAACTCTCACGTCATCACCTGCCCTACCGATGTTCAAGCCGAAGCCCAGGGCCAAAGCCGCCACACAGGTGGGCAATTACGCGATTCAACTTAGCTTCTCCGACGGCCATTCCACCGGCATTTATAGCTACGACCATCTCCGCAATATTTGCCCTTGCGCAGAATGCGCCAAAGCTTTCCGCACGGCGTTCGCTGGCTAATATTTCATAGCTCGCCCAAATTGGACCAGCTATCCTCTAGCATTTTCATCTTTGTTCCCGCTGAAAACGTGTCATCAACCCTTATTACACTCCGGTGGTTGTTTCTTTCCTCGTTTTTGTGGAATCCTCTGGACAGATTTGCGTGTTCCTTTTTGCCAAACGAGGTGGCCCATGGCCTGCGACCTTCAAGAATTGAAGCACGTTCCGCTTTTTGCACTTCTGGATGACGAGGAAGCTGCTGTTCTCGCGAGCCAAGTCGAAATGAGACGATTTGCTCCGCGCCAACGCATCTACAAGATGGGCGATCCCAGTGGGCTAGCTTACGTGATGATCTCCGGCCGGGTTCGAGTCTCAACCGTCGACGAAGATCATCAAGAGGTCATCGTCGATGAGCCGTCACATGGCGAGTTTTTCGGGTTCGCCTCTATGCTTGAAAAGACTCCTCATCAAACCGACGCGATTGCACTCGAGGAAACGACGTGTCTCGAAGTTTCCCGCGACGACATCGCCGTTCTGCTTCAGCGCAAGCCTCTTGCGGGCATGGACATGCTCACAGTCCTCGGCAAGCAATTTCACGCCTCCCAGCAACTAGTGCGCCTCCGGGCCAATCGCCATCCCAACGAAATCATCGAAGAGGAGGCTACCTTTGGAGAACGCGTCGCCGATTCGGTCAGTCAATTCGGCGGCTCGTGGACGTTTATCATCACGTTTGCAGTCGTGGGCAGCGTCTATACGGGGGTGAACATACTCTTGGGAAAAACCGCTTGGGATCCCTATCCCTTCATTCTTCTCAATCTCTTTCTTTCGTTACTGGCCGCCATCCAGGCGCCCGTCATCATGATGAGCCAGAATCGCCAGGATACGAAGGATCGCCTGCGCGGTGAACTCGATTTCGACGTGAACCGACGCGCCGCTTCCGACATTCAAGGCCTAGCTCGAAAGCTCAATCTCCTCGGCGACAAGATCGGCGACATCGAAGACCTGCTTCGCGAAAAACACTCCGGTAATGTGCTTCCTGGCCCCACCATCTAGGCTGGAGCTGGTGAGATTTTCGGAGGGTCCGCAGTGCCTCCAGCTAGACTTCGCTCTTCAAAAATGCGACGATTTCAACCTGCAAGGTAACGATACCCATACATGAGCAGCACTCCTAAGAGCCCTGCCGCAGCAGGCAGCCGGGGCAATGGTATTCCGCGCGTCATCGTCGCCACCACAGCCCTCCTGACCTTCATTTCCTTCTGGCGAGCGGCAGCGATTGTCCTGAACGACCTGGCCTCCTCGGCTTACTATGCAGGGGGCGAGGCCGAAGGATACATCGGCAAGACCGCTCCGTGGTTCATCCTCGCCATCATGCTGTTTTCGTACGCCGTGCGCGCGGTGTACGTAGAAAGCTGCAGCATGTTCGTGCGCGGTGGCGTCTATCGCGCCGTGAAAATGGCTCTCGGCGGTACCTTAGCGAAATTCAGCGTCTCCGCGCTCATGTTTGACTACATCCTGACCGGGCCGATCAGCGGCGTCGCGGCCGGCCAATATCTAGCCGGGCTCATCAATGATCTCTTGCAGTATTTCCACGTGAGCGGCCCGCTCTCTGCGGGCAGTGTCGATTTCATCGCAGCGAGCTTTGCCATTGTCGTCACGCTTTATTTCTGGTGGCAGAACACCAAGGGCGTTGCCGAGTCCAGCGAAAAAGCCCTGCACATCATGAAGCTGGTCACAGTGATGGTAGTGTTGCTCATCGCCTGGTGCATCTACACAGTGGCTGTGCGCCATTCCGCATTGCCTCCCCTGCCTCACCCGCGCAACTTGAGGCTGAGCGCCAGCGCGCTCGGATGGCTCGCGCACAGCAGCCTTCCTCACATGTTTGGCATCCTCGCCATTTTCATCGCCCTGGGCCATTCCGTGCTGGCCATGAGCGGCGAGGAATCGCTCGCGCAGGTCTACCGCGAAATTGAAAGCCCCAAGCTGCCGAACCTCAAGAAGGCCGGGCTGGTCATCTTCATCTACAGTCTGGTCTTCACCTCTCTCGTCTCCTTCTTTGCCGTGATGATCATTCCGGACGATGTCCGCCAGCACTTTCTCGAGAACTTGATTGGCGGACTGGCTATGAATCTCGAAGGGCCCTTAATCGCCCGTCTGATTTTTCACGCCTTCGTCGTTGTGGTCGGAACCTTAATCCTGGCGGGCGCTGTAAACACCGCTATCGTCGGCTCGAACGGTGTGCTGAACCGCGTTTCCGAAGACGGAGTGCTCAGCTCCTGGTTTCGCCAGCCGCACCGGCGCTTTGGCACCAGCTATCGCATCATCAACATCGTCGTGGCTCTGCAGGTCATCACCATCATCATCAGCCACGGCGATGTGACTTTCCTCGCGAACCTCTATGCGTTCGGTGTGATCTGGAGTTTTGCGATGAATGGGCTCGCCGTCCTCGTTCTCCGCTACACCAGTCCCGGCCAGCGAGAATTTCAAGTTCCGTTTAATTTCACGATTCGCGGCGTGCAGATACCTGTTGGGCTCGGGCTCATCACGCTGACGCTGTTCTTGATCGC
>WNFR01004886.1_pt1 | contig 13746 bp, 13 predicted proteins | sample 5400221 | NCBI WGS metagenome assembly WNFR01 (sample SAMN13153357, study PRJNA577476) | soil metagenome | isolation source: 40 cm soil under Madrone tree | place: USA:California | collected 2016-06-14
TTACTATCTTGCGCATCATGATGCATACTCCATGTGTTCAGAGTTGCACCCCAGCCTTTATGAACCAATTCCGCGTTTCCCATTGAGTTGCGAAGGTGCGTCAGTCTCACTCGGTGTCCCGGCTTCGGAATCCCAGCCCCAAAGATCGAAGTGGAGATGTTCGCCTCGCAATGTTGCCTACGACGGCACGATCCACGACTACGTAATACTGAACAGCAAAAGATGTCCCAAGCACCTGGGCCGCTCGAGCAGGTGTTTCGGATCCAGGCCGCGGTTATCGCCTGTGCGGTATTTTCATGTACGGTTCCTCTGAGTTTCCTCGTGTCGCCTAGAAAATGGGGCCCTGAGAAATCTCCTCATCATGCGGGCGTTCGGCATTGAACGGCGTCGGAGTTGGGCCTGGGGACTCGACGATCGGCTGCCCAGCCTGATTCGTTGACGCGGGCGCTGCCTGGGTTCCGCGAACCGTTTCCGTCCATTGTCGAATCAGTCTGCGGTATGCCAAAAAGACAATTGGAAATGACGAACAGAGACTGGCGCGCCAAAACCTCGGGCTCGGACCCAAGACTCTGCAAATCGGCGGCCAGAGACTGGACTAGTGGCGTTCCTCGGCATTCTTGGTGCGATCGGCTGGCTGCTGATTGCCAAAAAGCCGATTGTCAACCTCACGGTCTGCAAGGTCCGGATTTTTTTCATGGGCTGCATGTTGATCGCAGCGGCCAGCGCCATCCATGGTTCCCCTCAGTTTCCCCGTGTCGCCCAAAAAAGGCAGCGGTCCTGGCGGAGCGTCATCATGGCGTCGCGGATCGGGCGATTTGCCCATGCGGCGCTGGCGGTGGCGCTTGCAGGTTGTGCGTTTGGCCCCGATTTCGCGCCACCGGCTCCGCAGTTGCCCGAAGGCTCCTACACGGGCGAGCCTGCGACCGATCCGTGGTTGCAGCAACCGCCGGACCCGATCTGGTGGGCCATGTTTCGCGATCCGGTCCTGACCGACCTCGAGCGCCGCGTCGCTGCTGAAAATCTGGATGTGCAGACAGCGACGCTTCGATTGGCGGAAAGCCGCTTTCAACGAGGCGTCGCTGCCGCCGCTGCATTTCCCTCCGTGAATGGCGATGCCCAATATCAGCGCGAACTCTACAGCGTAAATGGCCCGTTCCTCAGCCCAAAGGGCCCTTTCGGACCCGTCGACAGCGCGATTAACCGCCTTCTCCAATCCTCGGGAAACCCCCCAATTCCGGTAGTTCCAATACCGTTCAACGAATACTACATAGGCTTCGACGCCTCCTGGGAGCTTGACCTCTGGGGTCGAGTCCGCCGCCAGGTTGAATCGGCCGATGCGCAGGTCGATCAGGCCGCCGAGCAGCGCCGCGATGCCCTCGTCTCGAGCCTCGCGGAACTGGCGCGCAACTACATCGAGCTGCGCGGTGTCCAAATGCAAATCCGGATCGCTATCGACAATTTGAAGGTCGCCCAGGACGTCCTGGCACGTGCGCAGGAGCGCGCCATCAAGGGGGTAGGCACCGGCGTCGATGTCGAGAACGCGGCAGCTCAAGTCGAGAATATCCGCGCGCAGCTTCCGGCGCTGGAGCAGCAGGAAACGCAGTATATAAACGCCGTGAGCTTGTTGCTAAATCAGCGACCGGGCGCGCTGCGCGACGAGCTCAGCCGCCCAAAATTGGTGCCGCTGGCGCCGCCGCGCGTGCCTGTCGGCATCCCGTCCGAACTCGCTCGTCGACGCCCCGATATCCGCGCCGCGGAGGCTCAACTGCACGCCGCGACGGCCGACATCGGGGTTGCGGTTGCCTCGTTTTATCCGACCGTTCAGCTCAACGGGACGGTTGGTTTTGATTCGGAGGACATCAGGCAACTCTGGCAGCTCAACTCGCTGCAATACATGGCGGGGCCGAGTGTCAAGGTGCCGATCTTTGCCGGCGGCCGCCTCAAGAACACGCTCGAACTGCGCAAGTCGCAGCAACAGGGAGCCGCGATTGAGTATCAGAAAACCGTAATGCGGGCTTGGCACGAGGTGGTCAACGCGCTCGTAGCCTATCGGCTCGAACAACAGCGCCGCGCGCGGCTAAGACTCCACATTGAACATTCCCGCCAGGCGCTTGCGCTTGCGCGCGAGCGCTACAGCGACGGCATCGGTGACTTTCTCACGGTACTCGATGCCGAGCGCACGTTACTGTACGCAGAGCAGCAATACGCCACGAGCACCACGTATGTGTCGCTGAATCTCGTGCAGCTCTTCAAGGCACTCGGCGGCGGCTGGGAACCGACATTCCCGGCTTCGCCAGGCGGCGTCTCACAGTAGCGACGGCGGCAATAGGGCGCGCATTCCTTCCGGCTGCGGCCGGCGGCGTCTTCGAAATAACACATGATCGTCGGGGCCCCCTCGGCGACCGTTCCAAAGATCAACGCATCGGCGGGGCTCGCGGTGGCGTCGGCGGCACGGGTTTTTGCACGGGCACGTCGGCCGCCGACGGCAGATGCGCAGCCCGGTCAGGAGTGTCCTGCTTGGTCGCCTGAAGCTTAGTGATGTCGGCGGCGAGCTTGTCGACGCCGTCTCGCAGCGCAGCGAGACTCCGCGACATGGCTAGGAGGTCATCGGAAGAGGCGTCGGTGAACGAGATGGGTGCGGCCTGCGCAACGGGGCGTGGCGCCAACCAGCGAGCGATCACCTCCCTGGCCGCGCGACCGTAGGACTGCCAAGCCAGGGTGGCAACCACGCCGATGAAAAAAATCATCAGGAAGCGGACGAACGCGAACGGGACTAGCCTATGGAGCGACGACCGCACGCGGGTGACCGGCTTAGCAGGTGGATCGCGCGCCGGAGAGTCGTGCAGTGAGTCCCGGATGGGTGTCGGCGCATTCGCATTTTGGGCCACGGAGACATTCCTCCTGAAGTGCCGGATCAAGAACAATGTCCTCGTTGGGCGGATCGTTCCAAGCATACATTCGCCGCAGCCAGTGCTCGAACCACGCGGATCGAAAGACAGCGGAGCGACGTCTGATGCCGGTCAGGTCAAAGAAGTTCAGCGTCTCGAATTTTCTTAAGCTCTTCGATCAGGGTGCGCCCTGATTTTGAAGATGAATCAATTTCACCGAGAATCTTCTTGAGCAAGCGAATCATTTGCGTACGGTTCATTAGCCGCACATTTTGATTGATGGAGGTCTCGATAGCGTGGGAATACCAATCAAGGTCCAATTTCGTTTCTTCAACGATGGCATAAAACCGCATCAGCCCTTGGGAGATGGTGCTAGGAAAAAGTCTAACGTTGCCGGGGCTGCGGTCGAAAAATCTTCTGAGATGTCCGATGCGGGCCCTTCCGACGTCGATTTTTCCTGCGCGTGATTCCATGGCGCGAAGCGCATTCTCGATTGGTTTCAAGAACTCATGGTGCAGTTCACTCAGAATTGCGTCTATCTCGTCAATGAATGCTGCCGCAATTTGTTGTTTCTTAGGACCGAGCGTTAGGTCTTGTTCCCGCCGTTTGGCCGCAAGTTGCCGATCATAAATTGTCCTCTGGTTCCATCTCGTTAGCACGGCTCCGATCGATGCCATGCTCGCTCCAAAGATAAGAGCGCCGACGAAAATATGATATTTCGATATGTCATCTAGCCAACTGCTGAGAAACTTGTCCCAAAATATTAGAAGCGCCAACGTGGGGGTCAATCCAGCAATGGCAGCGAGCGCGAAAAGCAGGGTTGCAACAATGTCGCAAGGCGACCGCTTGCTCACAGCGTTGCGCGATGCGCACACCACTTGACGAAGCGACGAATGCAGCACCGAGCTGATATCGCTTCTCAAGCGGCCAGCTGTGATGAAGATAGGAGCATTGCGGTAATTATCGAGTACGCGCTTTCCTGCGCTTGATAGAGACGACGAAACCACCACAGTCCTCAAAGGTTCGGGCTCGTCGCGGCGGCCGTTCGACTCATGCGGCTACCCTTTTCATAGCCAGCTACCGCGGCATCCTTGAGCCCTGAGCTCGCCCGTGAGTGCCGAGCCGCGCAATCTGCTTCGTTAGGCAGGCCTTGCAGCAAACCTGCTTGTCAAACGTGACGAAATCGATGCCCGTCAACGTTCAAAGCTTGTGCCCGGTTCCGCGGCATTCTCCTAATACGAGAGGACAATCACTCGCCGAATCTCAGAGACCAGCACCACCAACATGCTCGAGACGATGGCCTGATGCGGGGTATTGTCGGCGATGGTGATCGACCCCACGATTGGCGGCGATTTGCGCGCACTATACCCATGGTGAGCGAACGAGGTGAGGGTGAGGGCATGACTACCGGCCGGAGTTACGGCGGCAAGCTGCATTGCGAAACTGCCAAGTCTGCAAATGGGGCGACGTGACGGCAGCTTGGCGCTGGCATGGCGCTACTCGGTGTTTCCCGAGGGCTCCCGGGCGGCGATCTCAGCTTTGACGACCGCCACGTGTGCGTGGAGTTCTTTCAAACTCATTTCTGGGTTCCGGTCAAAGAGAGCCACCATCTTCGCGGCAGCCAGGCGAACATCAGGACTCTCGGCCGTTAACCTCTGTTTAACAGCCGAAAGCTCCTGTATCCGCCTTGCGACCTTTCGAGCGGTGTCTTCGCTAAGCGTGTCCTGCATGAGACTCTGTCCTCCGGATTATCCGATCGGATTATCCGATCAACTCGACAGCGTCCGCCGAATCCTCGTCGATGACATTGGCGCGACCATATAGCTCATCCTTCAGGCGCGTAACTGTGGCCGCCGACAATCCGATGCGTCGTAAGAGGCGCGCGCCTGTGACTTGACGTTTATTGTCCCGGCCGCGATTAGCGGCGAGGCGTGTGGGCGGCAATCATCGCCTTGCCCATGTGCAAGAGCCGCGCTGCGAGTCCTTCGGTACCGACGCTCTGTGCAGTGACGCGAGCTCCCTCCAGAAGGAGATGGAGTTCGTCAGCCAGCATTTCCGGCTCGCTCAACCCGGCCTCCTCGCTCAGCCGCACCAGTCTAGTCCGCTGCGCCTTCTTGTATTCCTCGATGACCGGCCGGGCGGGGTGGTCCTTCTCGGGCAATTCGATCGCCGCGTTGGCGAGTGCGCAACCACGCTCATCCGGTGCGGCAAGATGGCGGGCCATCTCCTCGAGCCAAGCGCAGAGCTGAGCGAGCGGATCGCCGGGGTGCGCCCGCGAGAACCGTTCCCAGCACCCATCCGCCGCGTTCGCTGACTGGCGCAGATACTCTGCGACCAACTCGTCCTTCGAGGCAAAGTGCCGGTAGAGCGTCATTTTGTTGGTGCCCGCCGCTTCGGCGATCGCCTCCACGCCGACCGCCCTGATTCCGTGCCGGTAAAAGAGCTCGCGAGCGGCGTCAAGGATACGCGCACGGGGCGGAATCCTGCTGTCTTTATCGAGAGTTGCGGCGGCGCGGGCGGCCATTTCAAGACTCCCTCTTGACAGAGGTGTTACCGGTCAGTAACTAGCGTTAGTGTTACCGGTCAGTACCATAAGCTAGCTGCGAGTACGCTTCCCTTCAAGGGCCTCAGATCACCAGGAGCATGCCATGCAAGTGAATGCCGCTGTTGCAAACCGCCGTCCCCAGGCCGAGCAGGCGTTTAAACCACTGTTTTTGCCTTATCAACTGGGCAACATCGAACTCAACAACCGCTTGGTGATGGCGCCGATGACCCGCAGCCGCGCGCTTGAGGACAACGTCCCGAACCCGATCGCCGCAACCTACTATGCCCAGCGCGCCTCCGCGGGATTGATCGTCACTGAAGCGACGCAGGTCAGCCCCCAGGGTGTCGGCTACATCCGCACGCCGGGCATCCATTCGGCTGAGCAGGTTACGGGTTGGAAAAGAATTACCGAAGCGGTGCATCGTGCAGGCGGCAAAATCTTTCTCCAGCTCTGGCATGTCGGACGCATCTCGCACCCGGATTTCCACGACGGCGAGCTTCCGGTCGCGCCCTCGGCAATAGCCGCGCGGGGTCAGGTGTTCACGGCCAAGGGTCCGCAGGAGATGGTGACCCCGCGGGCGCTGACACTTGCCGAGCTTCCAGGCATCGTCGAACAATTCCGCAGGGGTGCCGAGAATGCCAAGGCAGCCGGCTTCGACGGCGTCGAGTTGCATGGCGCGAACGGCTATCTGCTCGATCAGTTCCTCCGTGACGGCAGCAACAGGCGCACCGACGCCTATGGCGGCACAGTCGAAAACCGTGCGCGGTTGCCGCTTGAAATCACCGAAGCCGTCGTCGATGTCTGGCGCGCCGATCGCGTGGGCTATCGCATATCTCCGAACGGTGCCTTCAACTCGATGTCGGATTCCAATCCGATCCAGACCTTCTCGTATGTTGCCGGGCAGCTCAACAAGCTTGGCATCGGGTATCTCCACGTTGTCGATCCGGTTGCCGATGGCGCCAAGCGCGTGTCGCCGCTGCTGCGCCGCAAATTCGATCGCGCCTACATCGTTAATGGCGGATTCGATCTTGACAGTGCCGATGCGGCGATCCGGAACGGCGAAGCCGATCTCATTGCTTTCGGCACGCCGTTTCTCGCCAATCCGGATCTGCCGCAGCGGTATCGGATCAAGGCGCCGCTCAACGCACCCGATCAGGCGACATTCTATGCCGGGGAAGATAAAGGCTTCACTGACTATCCGGCTTTGGCCTGAGGTAGATACCCGAGACGACCAAGGGACATTTCATGACAACAGCAATACAAGAATTGACGCTGGGTAGCGCGTTGTCAGATCCGCTCATCCGTACCTTGATGACCGCAGACAAGGTCGACCCGGTGAAGCTCGAATCGATGCTGAGGCGGATCGCGCAAGAGCTCAAGCCAGGCCTGTCGCCGTCCACGAAGGCCGGTTACGGCTGCTGGGCGTAAATGTCCTCGTATTGCGCCGACATCGAACGCGCGGTGCCGTCGTCGCCGGGCGGATGCTGCGGTCGTGCGGCTACGCCACGTTCTCAACGCGCTTGAGCGCGGGACGGCGCTAAATTGGCTGGTGGATAACTTTCAAAGGCGCTCGGACTGGCGGGCGGCAACTCATCGCGTTGCCGCTTTGCCATTGGCCCTCGATCAGATCGAGAGCGGTCACGAAGGCAGAGCGGGTCGACCAGCGTGGGTTGACGGTTGACATCAACAGGACCTTTCCGCTAGCGCACACCTCGGCGGCGCCTCTACACCTGGAAACAGAGTTAAGGGAAAGTCGTCCGAGCCAAGACAGGCTGAAAGCCCAGGCGAAGCGTCTGCCGGATTATGTGAGCGAAATGGAATGGCGCAACCAATCGAAGACTACGCGCTCATTGGCGACTGCAAAACAGCTGCCTTGGTCGGCGGCGACGGTTCGATCGATTGGTTGTGCTGGCCTCGTTTTGACTCAGGTGCTTGCTTTGCCGCTCTGCTCGGGACGTCCGACAATGGACGCTGGCTCATTGCGCCAGAGCATCCTTTGCTCAACGTGAGCCGGCGCTATCGTCCTGGCACACTTGTCCTTGAAACGGAATTCCAAACCGAGACCGGCAGTGCGGTCATTGTCGACTTCATGCCGCCGGCAGACGGCGCCAATCTTGTGCGGATCGCCATCGGCCGGTCGGGACGGGTGGAGTTCCGTACCGAGTTTGCGGTGCGTTTCAACTACGGAGCGACGGTGCCATGGGTTAGCCGACTCGATGACGGGGCGATCGATGCGATCGCAGGTCCGGAGCGTCTGGTTCTGCGAACACCTGCCACACTTTACGGCGAGGACCTAAAGACGGTCGGCAAGTTCACGGTCGAGGCCGGCCAGTCGATCCCCTTTGTCCTCTCTTATGGAACCTCATTTCAGAGTCGGCCGCTGACGGTTGACCCTTTCGATGCACTGGAGTGCACGGAATCGTTCTGGCGCCAATGGAGCGATCGGTGTCCTGACGTTGGGCCTTGGACGGAAGCGGTCAAACGATCGCTTATTACATTGAAGGCTTTGACCTACGCCCCAACGGGCGGGATCGTCGCTGCTGCCACGACGTCGCTGCCGGAGCGTCTCGGCGGCGTCAGAAACTGGGATTACCGCTACTGCTGGCTGCGGGACGCTACATTCACGCTCTTGGCCTTGATGCATCTCGGATACTACGACGAAGCGCGGGCATGGCGAGACTGGCTCGTTCGGGCTGTCGCTGGCAGTCCGGAGCAGGTGCGGATCGTCTACGGTGTCGGCGGGGAGCGCTGGCCGCCAGAAATGATCATTCCGTGGCTGGCCGGCTACGAAAATTCCGTGCCAGTGCGAATTGGAAACGCCGCATACCAGCAGCTGCAGATCGACGTCCTTGGCGAGGTCATCGACGCGATGGCTCAGGCGCGCAAGGGAGGCATGGAGATCACCGAGCGCGGCCGAGCCATACGGCCCTTGGTCTTGGAATTCCTCGCAATGGCCTGGCGAGAGCCGGACCAAGGAATTTGGGAGGGCCACAGCACTTCGTTCATTCGAAAGTCATGGCCTGGGTCGCGTTCGATCGTGCGGCGAATCAGTTCTCCAGTGAAGGATCGAACGAGTCGGCGCAGCACTGGCGCAAGATCGCGGACGAAATCCATGCCGAAATCTGTGAGCGCGGTTTTGACCGCGAACTTAACGCTTTCGTGCAGGCCTACGGCTCCAAACGGCTCGACGCAAGTCTCCTGCTCATCCCGCTCGTCGGCTTTCTTCCGATAACCGATCTTCGGGTGCAAGGAACGCTGCGGGCGATCGAGGATAGGTTGCTGATCGACGGCGAATTCGTTCTGCGGTACGAAGCCGAGAATCCCGGTGATGGCCTTCCCCCGGGTGAAGGAGCTTTTCTGGCCTGCAGTTTCTGGCTGGTCGACAACTACGTATTGCAGGGCCGCTATGCGGAAGCTCGGAGGCTATTCGACCGTTTGCTCTCGCGCTGCAACGACGTGGGGCTGCTCGCTGAAGAGTTTGATCCGCTGAGCGGCCGCATGCTGGGAAATTTTCCGCAGGCCTATAGTCACGTAGGCTTGATCAACTCCGCACTGAGTCTGAGCCGGGAAATGGGCCCCGCGGCGGAGCGCGCAGCAAAAGCGCCAGAGCATCCCTGCCCTTGCTGCGGCACCCCCATGCTTATCATCGAGACCTTCTGGCGCGGACAACAGCCAAAGCACCGCCCCACATCGGTTCCACCAAAGATCACGATCGACACCTCATGATCCCCACACCATCAATCCGCAACCGCATCGACCTCCTTCATTCTGGCTCGCTCTCGCCCGGCAGCGCTCCCGCTTGCTTCGGCGCGCCACACCGGCCCGCAGCCCCGCCCCAAATCCGCTCGCGCAACTCACAGGGCGCGCGTTCAAAGTCGATTCCGCAATTTTTTGACCTAAAGCGATCATCCGCACCGCTGCCATCAAATCGCACTGGCACGCACGACCCGCCCGAATCCCCATAGCGCTCGCTACCCGGCCGGGTGCCCCACCCACCGCGATTTCGTGCCTTGGCGCTTTTCGGACCCCGGCCGCATGAGCGCGTGGAGAGCACGTCTCGCCGGCCTCCAAAAACCTGCACACTTCCGGACCTCGCGGCCCTGGCGAGGCCACTACGGTTCCGGAACCGGTCCGAACCCCGGCGGCAGAATGCGGTGTTTTGTTGCCGCCTCGTACGCCGAGGCGATCCGAAACAGCGTCGGCTCCGCGAAAGGCCTTGCGAAGAACATGACCCCGAGCGGAAGCTTTGCCGGAACGGGACCCACGAGGCGCGTGCCATCACGAGCCGTGGCATCTTGGACTCTATCGAACACATGAGTGGTGAAGCCCGCCGGGACGGACAGCGTTGGAAAACCGTGTTGTCCCAGCAGACCCCAGACAGAATTGGTCCGGCCCGCCAACGGCGGCTCGATGGGCGCACCCAAGATATAAGCCGGAATGTTCCCCGCCGGAGACACCAGGGCGTCGAGGTTCTCTTGCGCCATACATTGCAGCACGACTTGCTGATTGGCAAACCTGTCTTGAAAGACGTTCGCCATATCGAGCGTCAAGCTGCTGTTCATCTCCTCGAGCGCCGCTTTTCTATCAATAAAACCCGCCTCTGGACGAATATCCCGATAGAAATTCGATTTGTCGATCAAATCCTGGATGGACTTGATATTCGCATCGCCGCGCTCCCTGAGGTAACGGTTCAGCATGTATTTGGTCAGTCCGGCATTTGACGCAGGTCTGATGTTGCGGATCGTGGTACCGGCCGGCACGAGGGATGGATCGTAGAACATATCCACCAGCACGGAGATTCGGTCTGTTGACGGCTTCCCGTTGGAATCCGCCGGAAAGAGATTCGGAAACTGTTCGATGAACACTCGGTTGCGATAGAGCGGCAGATACTTGTCGAGGCAGCTCTGAAACAGCGCTCCCCCCGCTCCCGGATCGACGATCGTGGCGCCCAGTCGACGCAGATCGCCAATGGCACGCTCGGCAAGATCGATGGCTTCAACGTCGGCCTCGTTGAACGCTTTCTTGTCCATATGCTCGCGAATGACGCCGATCCGCATTCCGTTCAACGCCTGCGCGTTGGCGAAGCTTCGATAGGGCTCAGTGGGCAGCCGGCCGATGCTGAAAGCTGTCAGCTCATCCGTTGGATCGTAGCCGGCGATGACCTCGAGCACGCGAGCGGCATCCTTGACGGTGCGACACAGCGGTCCCACGCGCGTATTCAGTGCCGCGCCAACCATTCCGGTGCGACTGACCAGCTCCTGCGTCGGCGCGAGTCCGACAATGCTGTTGTTCTTGGCGGGGTGATGTATGGATCCCCCGGTTTCCTCTCCGATCGAGCACGTCACCAGGTTTGCGGCAACCGATGATCCGGAGCCGCCGCTCGAGGTGCCGGGACTGCGTTCCGTATCGTAAGGATTGCAAAACGGCCCGCCGAAGGAGCTTCGCGAGTTCGGCGTTCCCATTTCTCCCAGGTTCGCCTTGGCCAGGATGATCGCACCCGCTTCGCGCAGGCGCTTGACGAAGGTTGCGTCGCGCGGCGGACGATCGTTCGCATAACCGGCATCCATGCCCGCGGTCGTGCGCATATCGAAGGTGTCGTATTGATCCTTGATGGAGAACACCACACCGTGGAGAGTGCCGATGAGCCTGCCGGTGGATGCAAAGTGCGCGTCCTGTTGTGCCGCGACTTCCAGTGCATCGGGCATCGCCGGATCGGCATCCACTGGATCGGTCATGCTACGTGCTTTTCGAGGATCAAACCCCAACTTTTCACGTTTGGCTGGTCGCAAATTCAAGGTCATCAAGGCATTGAGTTGATGCGCATTCTTGATGGGTGCGATCGGTCCGAGCCCGAGGACCCCATCCGGCTGATTGACGCACGTGCCGTTGTACGCCCTAATGCGGTTCAAGTAGAGCTGCACCACCCGCGTCGATGTCAATTCGCCCCGCTGGATCGCCGCTTGAATATCCTCGATCGTCGCTTCTTCGATGCGGAATTTTGTCGTCTGCGCGGAGGCCAGCGACGGCGTGAGCAAGATGAATGATGCGAATGCCAGTTGACGAAACACGGGGCGTCCTCCTTCTTCTTTGCATCATCGCCACGCTGGAACACCTCCGCCGGCCATGATGTGCTTTAGAGCGCGTTCCGGCGGCGTCGATCTCCGCTGCACGTCACCCGCGTCCCGGACTTGATCCGAGAATTGACCCGCGGGTCCATCATCTTCGCAAGAAGAGAACTTCAATAACCGTAGGATCGAGCGCCGTCTTACAATGATAGCAAGTTGAAAACGCCCGTGGAAGGACACCTGCCGATATGAAGCATAGGGTTGTGTCAACGCAAGTTCACGTATGACCGCAGTTCGCTTCCGATGCTATGTCCGAGTTGGGTCAAAAACGGTCCGCTGAGCACGTCGGCGACTGACGTCATTCGCGGCCGGTGGAGGTCAGTAAGCGGACCGCCGGTCTGGCCGGGCGCCCACCAAAACCTAAGGACTCTTCCTATTGGCTGACAGGCTTGAACTTGTGAATTCTCCGGCCGCGGTTTTCCACGACGTAAAGATTATTCCGCGAATCCACGGCGACACTATGAGCCTGATTGAACTGACCGGGCAAGTTTCCGATCTCACCCAGGCTCGACACGATCTTACCCGACTGGCGGTCGACGACATCGATCTGAGAATTGTTCTGGTTAACGACGAACATGAAAGTCTGGGCTACATCACGTGACAAAGCGAGCGCCACCGTCGCGCCGCCGCTCTGCTCGATCTTGCCATCGGCCGGCACGGTTACAGGCTTCCACGGCATGTCGAAGGTCTTCTTGAAATTCCCCATCTTGTCGTAGAGCCGTATCTGGTTGCCATATCGGTCGCAGACGTAGACCGTGCCATCATTGACGAATTCCATGCAGTGCACGGAGTCCATGTTTTCGATCCGCCACTGGCGGAGGAAATTTCCATTCGCATCCAGCACCATGATGCGGCTGTTACCATTTCGGCTCTCGCCGTCGGCCACATAGATCTCGCCGCTTTGCCGGTCGACCTGGATGCTGGCCGGTGACGTGAAGCGGGCCGCGTTCGAGTTCAGCGGCGTGCCCGTGGTGGTGCCGTTGGACGTATCGAACACACCCTTCTTCCCGATCTGCTGCAGGAGCTTGCTCCCGTCATGGGTATATTTCTGGATCATGCCTCCCGGCGAGCTCGCGATCCAAACGTTGTTGTCCTTGTCGAAGTGGCAGGTGTGAAGGCGGAAGGCCGTGGGACCGTTGCGAAGCCCCGGGACGGTGTTCTCGATCAGACTGGGATCGCCCCAGGAATGGACCACTTTACCGGCGGGATCGAGCTCGATCATCAGCGGCGCAAGACGCCCGGCATTCAGTTCGCCGTCCAGCACGTCCTGGCGGTTGAGGAGAAGCACATGGTCCTGGGCATCGATGCAATGGCCGCCGAATCCACCCGTGACCCATCGATTTGGAAATGGCTTCGGGAAGGTAGCATCAACCTCGTAGCGGGGTGCAGCGTTTTGCGCCCAAGAAGAGGACACCCCAAGACTCGCGGTCACAATCGCCGACAGGACGTTGATGGCTATTCTGGCAATGCGGCTTATTTTCATGAACGAGCTCTCCTACTCCATTTTGCCATGTGGCCGGGGTTTGCAATGCTATCGTTCAAGCCAAGGACCGCCCCCGGCGACAGAGGCATTATTGGACCATCGTTGCTGCCAAGCAAGGTTCCCCGGAAGCGTGCCGTATGACCGGTTCGGGTCGTCAGCGTCGAGCCAACGCCGCCGCCGGCATGTCCGCACGAGCTCCGGAAGCTGCTGTTTCGGCGCCTCATAGCATCTGCACACGAGCGGTCATCTGGGGCGTCTGGAATGATCAAATGCCGAGCGTTTCCTCAACGGCTGCGCGAAGCAGGACTGCCCGAACGCTCCTTTTTTTGCGCGCGACAGACTATGGGGATCAGAAGTCCGACGTCTTTGCCTCCGGCATGGGATATTCCGATAGCCCGAGGATATTCTGGTAGTTTTCGTTTGGAGTGCACCCCAAAAGTGAGACACGGAAAATAAGGGACAGTTCTCCATTGGAGAACGTATGTCCAAGCCGAAGTCGTCACACCGTGTTTTCAGCCGGGCGTTCAAGCTCGGGATCGTCAATCGGATGCTTGCGGGGGAGAAGGTGCGCGCGTTAGCGCGCGAGCTGCAGTTTTCCAGCAAGGATTTGTACATCTGGCGCGATCGCTTTCTTTGCGGCGGTCCTGAGGCTCTGCGCGGTCCCGGTCGACCGCGCAATTCAGAGCGGTCTGCTTCGCGTGGGGG
>WNFR01005300.1_pt1 | contig 13745 bp, 14 predicted proteins | sample 5400221 | NCBI WGS metagenome assembly WNFR01 (sample SAMN13153357, study PRJNA577476) | soil metagenome | isolation source: 40 cm soil under Madrone tree | place: USA:California | collected 2016-06-14
CAGACGCATCCCTTCTTCAAGCCCTAAACTGCGACCACCGGCCAAGTAGACAACGCCCTCGGCCACGTACTTCACCTTGAATCCCATGCGCGTGCGCTTGCTGGCCACACGAACTGCCGCTGGAATTCCAGAGCCCTCGATTCCGTTCAATCCCGCTGCGCTTGCGATCAAAGTCGGTGAGTCGGATGACTTGGAAGACGAAGAGGCGATCCCCGAAGCCACTTCGGGGACAACATTGCCCGCCGTCATGGGCAGCACAGTTAGCGCGATCGTGTCGCCGTCGGTGGCGAGCCCATAAGCCCGGGAATGATCCAGATCAAGCACCAGCCGGGTTAACGAATTGCCCTGTCCGATGCGCACTCCTTTGACGCCATCCTGATTCACGGGAATGCGCTGGCGCACTCCCCCCGTCATCGTATTCGGTAGTTCTAGAACCAGGCGGTCTGGATGGGTCGCAACCACGACCTTGGGATTCACCAACCCACTGAGCTTCACTTCAACCCTGAGGTTGTCTCCGTCAGAGAGAACTCTCACGTTCTGGATCTCCGCTGTGTGTGTTTCCGTGTTCCGAGCCAGGCCCGGGGACACGATCAGCATTAGCACGCAAAACCGTGCTAGAACCTTCATGATTTTTTCCTTTGCTGCACTGCAGGCAATCCGTGGAAAACCCTTGTGCCTGGTGGTTGGGAGATTTTGTCCTTCGAAAGTCGTCCAGGTGACAACTCACGCACTCGGTCGACAAGCCCTGGCGATTAAAGGGACCGACCGTGCCTACCTTGTGACAGGAATAACAGTCGACCGCCGCATGCGCCCCGATCAGAGGGAAGCGGTCCTGATGCTCATTGATGTTGTGGATCGACACCTGCCATCCGGTGTCGCGATGGCAGAGATCGCACTGGGCGCTATTCTTTCGGCGATGGATATCCGCGTGGCAGTCCTGACATTGATTGCCGACTTTGGCGAACACGAGGTCGCTGTGGCAATCCTGGCAACCAACGCTCTTGTGCATCCCGCGCAGCGCGAAACCAGTCTTGCGATGATCGAACTCTAAAACGTTACGAAGCGGTTTCCAACCCTGCGGGGTATGGCAATTCTCGCAGGGTGTCTTCAGGGTCCCGTGGGGGCTTTTCTCAGGCGCCGACTCCGGCTGCGCTTTCGTGCGCGGAGTAAGGCCGATTTGGAAAAGCAGTAGAGTATGCAACAACAGCACGATGACTTGCAAAACCGTTCATCCTTGCTCATGGAATAGACCGCGCCGGTTGCGCCCAAGCAAACCCCCTTTCCGGCAACGCCCCAGTACTCTTTACGAGGAATTGCGATCTGTAAGCTGGATTTAACCAAATGAACCGGCATGAGCAAATATCTGACAGGTACGGTGCCGTTGGGACAGTGCCCTTAGTACAGGCATTCTTGTATTTGTGGGATGAAGAAAGCCGTACCTTGATTCGCCCGCGATCGCATCGACGCGCAAGCCGGCGCCTCGCTCCAACCCCTGCGCACCGGAGAGGGGTGCCTGAGAATAGCCCACCACTTCGTGGCGGGAAAGATTGGCACAGGGGGAGTGGTCCCCCACTCTCGCCCGCCACACCACCAGGACGTGCGGGTCCGCATCCGGCAGTTCAGTAAGTTGGGCGCGCAAGGGACCGTGAGGTTCAAGTCGTCGTTCGCCGGAGGAGCTGCGCCGCTCGACAGGTTTCCGTTTCGCCTTCACCGTCTTCAGGTTGTGAAGAGGACTCTCACCCCCAAGCTATCGATCATGCTCGGCGTACCAACCAACCAGCCCCTCCCGTAGGGACGGCTGCAACACCACCACGTTTCCGTCTTGTCCGGCTGGCTAGATTTTGCCTCGCGGAGCAAATGCCAAAGGCACGAATAGAAATTGCTAGCGGTGTTCGAATCCGTCGGCGCCAGGTTTAGCCCGCCTCTCGCAGGCGCTCAGCGCGAGTTTCCAATTCCGCGATCTCCTCGTCGAGGCATTCTTGATCGTACACACCTGCTTCCAGTTCGCTGGTGTAGCGCAATGCCAACTCAACGCGGTTGGAAATCCCAGCGCGCGCAAAAATATCGCGAATGAAATTCTTCACAACACCTTCGGTGGTATTCATCAAGCGCGCGATATCGGTGTTCTTCAGGCCTGATCCGACCAGGATGGTGACACGAAACTGAGTAGGCGTCAGGATGTCCATCAGGTTGTCGTCGCGCGAAACACCTACCATTGGCCCTCCTACCCTTCTGTCACTCTCTCACAAGCACGCGATACAACGAAGAGATCCTTATCCCCAACGTCATATCGAAAATACTGTAGTCGTCTCAAGACAATTCTCAGTAGTAGAGTGGCAGACCCGCAGATTCCCGCATACTCGGACCCCAGCGATTCCTACGGCTACAACACTTTCGTGCCGGTTGACGTGGACCGGGTTGTCGTACTAATCTGCGATTACACCGGAAAGGAGGTGGTCGGATGACAAGTTCAGATGGCAGTAGTATCAAAAGACCAGGTGAGGTGGCTGCGACTTAGAGCGGTCGCTCTAAGCGGGGCTTCCCGACGTGCCGCAAGGTCCGAAGGGATGCTACAGCCCGCACACTACCGGTGAGTTAGGGTTGCGATCCGCCCAGCAGCAGGTCGTGCTGGGACCCGGAGTTGCCGAAGAGGCCACGTAGAGTGACCACCTCTTGGTCAATCCCAACAGTACCACCGGCGGCTCGCGTGCTTGACCGTGCGCGGGCCGTTTTATTTGCTATCTGCCTTGGTGTCCTCGCACCCCTCCCTGGGTGGTAAGCTAACGCCCAACTCGACGTTGCGGGAGGCCAAATGACCGACACCCGAAACGTCGGCCCCGATTCGGGTCTTTTTCCCTCCGAACCTGAGTCGGATCCTCATCCCACCATCGAAGTGGCCGCTATCAGCGCTCTGCCTGCCCCCGACCTGGGCGCCATCGGGGCCTATCGTCTCCTCCGCAAACTCGGCGAAGGCGGCATGGGGCAGGTCTGGCTCGCCGAACAAACCACTCCCGTCACCCGCCAAGTCGCCGTGAAAATCATCAAGGCCGGACGCTACGACGCCTCCGCCCTCAAGCGCTTCGAACTCGAACGCCAATCCCTGGCTATCATGAATCATCCCGCCATCGCCAAGGTGTTCGACGCCGCTTCCACCGCCGAAGGCCAGCCCTACTTCGTCATGGAATACGTGCCCGGCCTGCCCATAACCACCTACTGCGACCAGAAACGGCTCACCACCCGCGAGCGTCTCGAGCTCTTCATCCGCGTCTGCGAAGGCGTTCAGCACGCCCACCAGAAAGCGATCATGCATCGCGATCTCAAGCCGTCGAACATTCTCGTCGCCGACGTGGACGGCCATCCTCTCCCGCGCATCATCGACTTCGGCATCGCAAAAGCCACCACCCCGCAGTCTCCCGATCAGACCGCCTTCACCCAGCTCGGCGGAATGCTCGGCACCCCCGGCTATATCAGCCCCGAGCAGGCGGACCCGGCGATCCTCGATGTCGACACCCGCACCGACGTCTACTCCCTCGGGGTGATCCTCTACGAGCTATTGACCTCTGCCCTTCCCTTCGACTCCAGGCATTGGCACAGGCAGCCCTTTCACGAGGTCCTCCGCCGCCTGCGCGAGGACGATCCACCGCTCCCCAGCACGAAAGTGAGTTCCGATCAAAAGACCTCTACCTCCACGGCCGCCAACCGGAACACCGAGCCCCGCCAGTTGGTGAGCCAGCTGCGCGGCGACCTGGACTGGATCACGATGAAGGCGCTCGAGAAAGATCGCGCGCGCCGCTACGATTCCTGCTCAGCCCTGGGCGCCGATGTTCGCCGCTACCTCGAGAATCGCCCTGTTCTCGCCACGCCTCCGTCGTTCACCTACCGCGCCGGAAAATTCGTGCGCCGCAACCGCACCGCAGTCCTTGCGGCCAGCGCGGTCGTGCTCATGCTGTTTGCACTCGCGATCACCATGACCGTCCAGACCATCCGCATCGCCAAAGAACGCGACCGCGCCAATCGCGAGGCGGCCGCCGCTAAATCGGTCTCCGACTTTCTCGCGGGACTCTTCAAGGTCTCCGATCCCAGCGAAGCGCGTGGCAATACCGTCACCGCCCGCCAGATTCTCGACCAGGGCGTCCGGCAAATTGACTCCGGCCTGGCCACGCAGCCCGAAGTCCAGGCGCGCCTTATGGAAACGATGGGCGAAGTCTACTGGTCGCTGGGTCTCTACCGTGAAGCCGCGCCCCTCCTCGATAAAGCCGTTGCCACGCGCACCCGGCTGCTGGGACCCGATCATCCCGACACGCTGGCCTCGCTCTACATGACCGCCAAGAATCTCAACGACGAGGGCCAGTACGCCGAAGCTGAAAAGCGCTTGCGCTCTGTGCTCGCGACGCAACGTCGCGTGCTTGGCCCCCAGCATCTCGATACCGTGAAGTCCATGATCGCCATTGCCGGGGTCATCTACGAGCAAGGCCGTTACCAGGAAGCCGAAAAAATGCAGCGCGATCTGCTCGACCTGCAACGCCACCTGCCCGTCCGCGACCTGCAGCGGGAGGCCATGACCATGAACAACCTGGCCACCAACCTGAATGCCCAGAACCGCTTTGCCGACTCTGAGCAGCTCTTCGCCGAGACCGTGGAACTCGAGCGCCGGGTGTTCGGTTCCGACAACCCGGTCACCCTGCAATCCATGTCAAACATGGTGCGCGCCCTCATCAGCGCGGCCAAGTTTGCCGACGCTGAAACCCTCGCCCGCCAGACCCTCGACCTCCAGCTCCGCGTCCTCGGCCCCGAGCACGAAGACACCCAATGGACCATCCACAATCTCGCCGTCATCCTGCGTGCAACCGGTCGCCGGGAGGAGGCCGAGAAGCTGTTTCGCGAGACCATGGCCGTTCGCGAGAGAACGCTGGGGCTCGATCACCCCGACACTCTGGGCTCGATGAAAGAGTTGGCCGTCACGCTGGACGAACTTCAGCGCTATCCCGAAGCTGCCGATCTCTATCGAAAAACAATCGACGCCCAGCGCCGCGTGCTCGGCCCCGACCATCCCGTCACCGCCAGCAGCAAGTACAATCTCGCCTGTAATGCAGCCTTGAGCGGTCGTCGCGACGAGGCCCTGTCCGTCCTGCGCAACGCGGTTGAGCACGGTCTGCCCGCCGACACTGCTGCCGGCATGAGCCAGGACGACGATTTAAAATCGCTTCGTGGAGATCCGCGCTTTGCCGCGCTGGTCGCCGAAGTCAAAACCCGGGACGTCTCCGTAAAGCCCCCAGTGAAGTAACGCGCGCAGCGAGGGGTAAAACGGAAAGGTTTGCTGCCAACCGACTTCAGCCCTGCAGGCGGCGCCCCGCCTGTGGCGAGGAACAGAGAGGGCTTCGAGTTCACTCGGGCCGCCAAACGGTTGAAAATGCGTTTGCGCTCGAGCGCCTGACGGTGGCCTTTTTTCCGTTAGACAAGGCATTGTCCCGCAGCCCATGGGTCATGCCCTACAACCTGAGATTGGTATCAGGGCATGCCTTCAAGGCATGCCGGACGCACCACTGAATCATGCGCCGTCGGGCGCTGCACACAGCCGGGAAGGTCCAACATGAAAGTAATCGTCTCCCTCTTGCGCGGAGTCAACCTCGGGCCTCATCACAGAATCAAGATGGAGGACCTCCGCACCCTCTACCTGTCCCTCGGACTGCGCGACGTCCAATCCTACGTCCAGAGCGGTAACGTCGTTTTCCGTACCAACGAGCGCAGCCTGGCTCCGCTTGCAAAACGTATCGAAGACGTCATCGAGAAAAGATACGGCTTCCACGCCGACGTAATCCTTCGCACCACCGCCGATCTGCGCGCCGTGGTCGCCAGAAACCCATTCGCCAAGCGTCGGGAGATCGAGCCCAGCAAACTCCTCGTCACGTTCCTCTCGCAGCACCTGCCTAAGGAAGTGTGCGCCCAGATCCTTGCGGTCAAGCCCAATTCCGAAGAACTCCATCTCGACGGCCGCGAACTCTACGTCTATTTTCCCGACGGCCTCGGCCGCTCCAAGCTTTTCGCAACGCTGTTCGGAAAGCTGCTGAAGAAGGAAGGCACCGGCCGAAACTGGAACACCGTCACCCAGCTGCTCAAGATGGCGGAAACCCTCGAAGCGCTCTGACCGTCCAACGCCTGAATCGAAAGTCTGCAATCCCAGATTCCGGCGCCTCTGCCGTCCTGGGTGCACCTTCGTGTGCATTGTGGTGGAATGCCTTTGTCTCCGCCCCAGGTCTGCACTCAGACCCCCGACACCGTCCCGAACCCCTTGAGAATGACTCCCTCGGTCTCCCGCGCCAACTCCAGCGTCGCCAATTCTTCGCGCCGAAACCACCGCGCCTGCTCAGCATCATCGCCTGCCGCCAACTCCCCCGCTAAACGCCGGCACAGGAAATCAATCAGCACGTAGTGATACTTCATCCTTCCGTCCTCATCCGGCACAACCCGCTCAAACACTCCCAGCAACTCTCCCGGTTCGATCGCCAGCCCGGTCTCTTCGAGCACCTCGCGCGCCACCGCTTTCCGCAGGGTCTCTCCCACCTCCAGCACTCCGCCCGGGATCGACCATTTCCCGTGCAAGGGAGCGTGCCCGCGCTTCACCAGCACCACGCGATCCTCTTCAATAATGATCGCCCCCACGCCCACCAGGGGCGTATCCGGATATTCCCTCTTCATGTGTATCTCACAGCCGAGGCGGATCCCTCTCCGGGACACCGGAGACCCGAAACCTGTCCCCCGGACCTGACCCCGACACCTAAGACCCGGTTTTGAAAAGATTTCTCGGAGCCAGGTCTGCAATCTTCCAGCCCTTCCCATCCCATGCCAGTAGGAATCGCGCCTGGACATCCCTCCGCACACCCGGAGTCCCTGCCTCGCTCGGCGCAGCCTCGAGCGTCATGTTCATCATCAAGCCGCCGAACTCCCCGTCCGTGGTCACCTGCGTGAGCTGGTAGTTCATCCGTATCGAGTGGTACGTCTCGAAAAACTCGTCCATCTCATCGCGAAAGACCGCGAAACCGGGCATCCGGCGCGTATCAAACAATTTGAGGAACCGGCTTCGGTTGTGCGACTCGAACGCCTGTCGCATCTGGTCCAGCACGCGCACCGCATCCGCCTCGGTGAACACTGGCCGAGCCTGCGTGCCCGGTTTCCCGTCCGTCTTCGCCTGCCCAAATCCCCTCCCGCCCGCGACCAACCAGACACACAACACCAAAAGCCGGACCCCCACCCGCCCGCGCGCTGCGATCCGCTTTCCCGGACTCATCGTGCCCATGCGGGGGATTGTAATGAGGATTCGCACTCGTGTCGCTCTTTCTGTTTGCCTGCACAATCCGCTCCTTCTGACTGATCTGCGTTCTCTGCGAAATCTGCGGCACCCGTTTTGCTTCCCCTTCGCGTCCCTCGCGGCACAGGCTTTCCTTTGGTGGTCAAGCTGGTTTGACGTCTGCGACTACAATAATCGCTATGTCCTTGCAAGAATACGAGCGCAAGCGCCGTTTCGACGCCACCCCCGAACCGCCGCCCAGACTCGAATCCGAGTCCGGCCACCGCTTCGTTGTCCAGAAGCATCGTGCCTCGCATCTGCACTACGACTTCCGCCTCGAGCTCGATGGCGTCCTCAAGTCCTGGGCCGTCCCGCGCGGCCCGTCGCTTGATCCCGCCGACAAGCGCCTCGCCATGCAGGTCGAAGATCATCCCGTCTCCTACTTCGACTTCGAAGGCAACATTCCCGCCGATAACTACGGCGCCGGATCGGTCATGGTCTGGGACACCGGCACCTGGCAGCCTCTCTCCCCCGTGCCGGTGGATGGCAAGTACGTCCCCACCACCGACGAAGATGGCCGCGCCATGCTCGCCAAAGGCGACCTGAAATTTCGTCTGAACGGCAAGCGCCTCAAGGGCGACTTCGCCCTGGTCAAGATGCGCGGCCGCCGTCCCGGCAGCAAAGGCAACGAATGGCTCCTCATCAAGAAGCACGACGAGCACGAAGTCGAAGACTACGACATCGATCACTACGACAGCTCTGTCCTCACCAAGCGCAGCATGGATGAGATCGCCGGCGACGAGGCCTCCGCCGAATGGCGCAGCCGCCCGGCGGGACGCAGCAAACTCAAAGCCGCCTGGCTAGCCAGCGCCGTAGCCAGGCTCGACCAGAAAAAAGCCGCCGAAAAGAAATCCCTCGCGGAAACCAAAAACACAAAGCCGAAAACCAAGGCGAAGGCCCCCGCCCAGACCAAGACCACGAAGTCCGACCCCATCGATATCCGGGCGGCCGCCGAGGAAAAAAAAACGAAGAAATCGCGCCGGAGGTCCGCCTAGCCAAACCGCCGGCGTCGAACGCCACTCGGCAGTCCACCGTCAACGTGGCGGGTAAATCCAGAGTCTCCCGCGCCGCCGCAGCCCCCTTTGTTCCGTCTGCGTCATCTGCACACTCTGTGGCCAAAGGCCTTCCTGGGCGTTCTCTGCGGCCTTTCTCTGCGTCCTCTGCGGCCAAAGATTTTCCCGGCGCACGTCGCTCTCCCATGCCCACCGCCATTCACCCCATGCTGGCCACCTCGATCGATGCCCCGTTCGACAGCCCCGACTGGCTGTTCGAAATCAAGTGGGACGGCTACCGCGCCATCGCCTTCCTCGAAAAAAATCTGATCCGCCTGGTCTCTCGCAACCAGAACGACCTCACTGCGCAGTATCCAGACCTCCACGACCTGCCCAACTTCCTGAACGCCAAGACCGCCATCCTGGACGGCGAAATCGTTGCCCTCGACGAACACGGACGCTCTTCGTTCAGCCTGATGCAGCAGCGCACCGGATTCCGCGAGCGCGGCCGTCGCGCAGCCGCCAAGCCCGAGGTTCGCGTCCTCTATTACGCCTTTGACCTGCTCTATTTCGACGGCTACGACCTGCGCCGCGTTCCTCTCGAACACCGCAAACAAGCGCTCGCATCTCTGCTCAATTCTTCCAACGACACCATCCGCCTCTCCGACCACTTCGTAGCCAACGGCAAGGCCCTGTTCAACGTCGCCCGCCAGAAGGGCCTGGAAGGCATCCTCGCCAAGCAGCGGGCCAGCCTCTACGAAGAGCGCCGCACCCGCGAGTGGCTCAAGATCAAAATCACGCGTCGACTCGAGGCGGTAATCGGCGGCTACACCGAGCCCGAAGGCAGTCGCGAACATTTCGGTTCCGTTGTGTTGGGTCTTTACGACAAGCAGGGCAACCTGATCCACGTGGGCCAGGCCGGCAGCGGTTTCGATCAGAAAATGCTAGCCGATCTATGGACGCTTTTGAAGCCGCTGGAAACCAAAACGAACCCCTTCCAGGGCAAAGTCGAAGCCCTGAAAAAAGTCCACTGGGTCAGGCCGAAGCTGGTAGCCGAAATCGAATTCTCCGAGTGGACCCACCTCACCGAAGAAGGTGGCTCAAAACTCCGAGCCCCAGTCTTCCTGGGATTACGCGATGACAAGGACCCCAAAGAGTGTGTGCTTGAACAGTAGTTCCCAGTTCCCGGTCTCAGAAACCCGAGAGAGGCTACTTGATATCCTTGACCGGCAGCATCGTCCCATAATCCTTCCCCGACGGTTCCACCGCCCGCGCAATCACACCTGCAAATCCATCCCGCAGTTCCGGATACTTCCCCACCAGCGCCTTGATCAACGCCACATTCTCCTGGTAGGTCAGGTTCGAATTCGACACATTCGCCGACGCGTACTTCACCACCAGGTCGAAATCCGTGCCCAACCCCACCGGAAACATCTGCGTCAGCTTGTACGTCTTTCCGCCCGCCACCAGCTCCACCGTATTTCCGGCTGCGGGCAAATCTGCCGGCTGCACGGCCTGCATCTCGTCATAGATCTTGTCGGTGGCCATCGTGCTCATGAACGGCACCGGAGCCAGCAAGTCCCGCGCCTGCAAAAAGTACAGCCACGCATTCCGGTTCTGCCCCTTCGCCTTGAACTCCCGCGCCCGATCCAGAAACCACTGTCCCGGGTGTCCGGCAACCTGCGCCGGCCGCGCGTAGAATCCCGCCAGCTTCCAATCGCTCCCCACCTTCTGCAGAACAAATGAGAGCGTCGAGGGCGTCTTCGACGCCACGTCCAGAATCGTCACTCCGTAGTCGCCTGGAGGCAAATTTGGGATCACAAACACGGCGCTGTTCGACGTCTGACCCTGCTTGCCAAACACGCCGCACAGAAACTCCGCCCGCGCCAGCGCCTCCTTGCCTTCCACCTGCAGCAAGAACGTGGCTCGGATGGTTGCCTGCGCTCCCGTAAAATTCAGCTGGTTGTCCCTGACGGCCGCCTCGATCCCGCCAAAATCCGACGCCACGTCCGCAATTGCGTTCCGTCGAAGCTCGGCCACCTCCCCCTTCGCTGCCATGTCGAAGTACCGCAACGCGGTCGCTTGCAGTGCGTTGCGCGTCGCGGGCTCCATATCGTCCCCCGACAGACAAGTCTGCCCACTCGCCCGCGCTGCCAGCACGAGCACGATCGTGGCCAGCAAGGCCCGGCCTTTCCATTTGCAAGAATCCGCTGTTCGAGCGATCTCAATAGGATGCATCGTCTTCGGCTTCCTGCCGCCCTCCCCCGATTTCCGCGATACGGGCAACTTATTCGCTCTCGGCATGGCAGTCAAGAACACCCTCGGTTCTGCCCTTCCGGTCATCCAGGGGCCCCCTACACCGGTGCTATAATTCGCCTATCGGGCTCTGAGGAAAATGGCAACGGCCCCCTGGAAATCTTTCTGGGGCCGAGGGGACTCATGTCCAGGCTCTCACCCAAATTCGCTTCCATCCTGCTCTTGGCTTCCCTGTGTCTGCCTGGCTTGTCATTGAGCGCCGCAGCCCAACGCGGTGGCATCCGCAAGCCCAAGGCGGCGACGATCCAGCCGGCCAAGAAGCAGCAACCCGATCCATCCGCCCTTCCGGCCTACACCCCGGCTCCGCTCGATCCCCTGCCGCTCGATCAGATGCCCACAGTGGCGCCCCTGGTCACTTATGAAGAGGGCTTGCTCACCATCGTTGCCCACAACTGCACCTTGGCCGACGTCCTCCGTGCCATTCACAAGCAAACGGGCGCTGATCTCGATATTCCGCCCGGAGCCACCGAACGTGTCGTCGCCGATCTCGGCCCCGGTTCGGCACGGGAAGTCATTGCTGACCTTCTCAATGGCACCCACTTCAACTACGTCATGGTCGGCTCCACCGCCGACCCCACCGCCGTCCAGAGCATCGCTCTGACTCCCAAAACCGGTGGACCCGAAACCGCTGCCGCGACTCCACCCAATCGCCCCGGTTTCCCGGCCCAACGTGTCTTCCAGCCGAGACCCGCTATGTCCCCCGTTCGGCAAGGCGCGGTTCCTCCGGAAGCAGGTGGCGCTCCGCAGGACCAGGACGAAGATACTGCCGACGGTGCGGAAGAGACTGCCGATACAACCGAGGCCCAGGACGACCAGCAGCAGCAGCAATCGGCCGACCCGAATCAACAAACGCCCAAAACCCCTGAACAACTCCTGCAGGAACTGCAGCGCCAACAACAACAGCAGCAACAACCACAATCAGGCCAGCAACCAGGCCAACCGCCCCAGGCTCTTTTCCCGAACCAGCCTCCCACCGCTCAAGCCGCCCCCACCAAGCCCGACTGAAGTTCTCGGCTGGCTCCCATATCTTCGAATCCGCGCTCCTCCGAGCATCGGTGGCTGAACCCGATGCGTGATCCAACTACCAGATTTGCCCTTGCTTTGCCTGGTGTCCTTCGCGCACCCCTCGGTGAAGGATTTGTTCGCGTTCTTCCACGGTCGGGAATTCCTTTCCATCAGCGCTGGGCCTAAATCTGCGGCCGGGTTGATTCCACTCAAAGCTTCTGGAATACTCACAGTCTTATGCAGGGTAATGCGAAAGTCGAGCCTATCCTGTTTGTCGACGGCTCGCCTTCCCTGCAGCCTGCGGAGCGGAAGACCGATGGCAACGTGCAGGGTATGATCGACAGCGACCTCGCGCTCGAAATCTCTGCCGTCAAGCAGTAGGGCGCTCCGGTCCAGGTGACAACCGACGAAAAAGACAATGGCAGCCGCGACCTCCTGGTCAAGCTCCTGAAAGACGAACCAGACCGTGTCGACTGGCTCGAAGCTCGGGTACACCAGGCCAAGGAACTGGGCTAGGAACGCCACCTGATCATAGCGATGGGCGAAGAACAAGAGTAGGCACGCGCGGAAAAAGTGTGCCATCGGGAAACAATGCGGTAGTCATTGTGTCCCTGTTCGCGCCCTTCGCGTGTTGCGCTGGTGGTTTCCCTCTCCGCCCCTTCGCGTCCTTTGTGGTCACAAATCTCGCTGGCGTTACCCGAGTCCAGGAGGAAACAAGCATGCCCTACCGCCTTCGTCACCTCGCTGCAATCGGGATGGCGCTGGGCCTCGCGGCATGCGCGACGCACGTTCCGGCAACTCCCGAGACACCCGCAAAATCAACCGACCGAGTTGCAGCCGCTTCCTCCCAAACCGATATCGATTTCCTGTTCCACAGCATCTGGCGGGTGACCAGGTCCTCATCGCCCCCGGCGCAAGGCAGGATCTACATCTTCCTCCCCAACGGCACGCTGTTGGAAACATCGTGTAGCGAGGCCTACCGGATCGCCACCTGGACGCGCGATGAAAAGGACCCACGCTCCCTGCGCGTCGTTGAGGACCACCGCGACGTCTTCACCGCCACCATTACTGAGCTGAACGAAAAGACGGTGCACCTGCGGCAGAAGCTCACTCGCGGCAACCAGACCAATGACCTGACCCTCACCGGAGTCGAACAGGAATTCGTTTGTCCCGACCTACTGAACTAGCTTTGCTGCGAGTGCTGCCAAGCACCATCGCCATCCGGTCCCGCAGCCTCGCGGGCTACCGGAGTGTAGCGCGACCCGACGTGCCTTGGTTGGGCGCAGGCTTGTCATCATCGTCATCATCATCATCATCAGAAATTCCCGCCCCCCGAAGAAGGTTCCGTAGTGGACCTTCGCCCCCGGCCCCCCGCTGGATCCCCACGACGTTCCCCGCGCGGTCGATCACCACGTAGATAGGATAAGAACTGGCTGCGTACATGGCCGCGAGATTGGTGTCGTCGGTCAGAACGATTCGCGGCGTCCGGGGATGCTCCTCCAGATATTTCTTCACCTTCTTCTTCGACTCGCCCACGTCGACTGCGAGCACGATCAGCCCCTTGTCCGCGAACTCCCTGGTCAGTTCGTTGACCAGTCCTTCCTCGCTTCGGCAATACGGACACCAGGTCGTCCAGAACTGCAGCAACACCACTTTGCCCTTCACCGATTGGTTATCGAACTTTTCCCCGTCCAGCGACTTGGCGCTGAAACGCGGAGCAGGTTCGCGCTCGGCATTCGACCCAGCCAGAGCGAAGCCAGTGAAGAGAGCAGTGATGAATAGGAGCGAGGCGTACCCGCGGTGCCACATGGCGCCGGACTATATCACAGCCTGGTGACTCCCGGGGCTCTGCCACGCACCCGCGTGATACGTGGCAGAACCCCGGGCTATCCGCGGCTCAATGTCTGACCTGACCGCCAAGCGACGGCCAGTCCCATGTCGACCGAGCCGGGAATCTTCACACTCCGAAGAAGCTGCCCAAGCTGAGGACGCGTCTCAAGAGGCATCTATGTAAAACATCTGCGGCCAGGAATTTTCCGAAGTCAGCGTTTATTTGCGTAATCTGCGGCCAGAATCGCAGACTCAGC
>WNFR01006842.1_pt1 | contig 13743 bp, 8 predicted proteins | sample 5400221 | NCBI WGS metagenome assembly WNFR01 (sample SAMN13153357, study PRJNA577476) | soil metagenome | isolation source: 40 cm soil under Madrone tree | place: USA:California | collected 2016-06-14
AGGCGCAACTGTTGACGCTGACGGCGCCCGAGATGACGGTTCTCGTTGGCGGCATGCGCGTCTTGGGTGCGAACTACGGCAAGTCCCAGCACGGCGTCCTCACAAAGCGTCCGGAGACGCTAACCAACGACTTCTTCGTAAACCTCTTGGACATGGGCACCGAGTGGAAAGCGACCTCGGACGAAAACGTGTTCGCGGGGCACGACCGCAAGAGCGGCAAGCCGAAATGGACCGGCACGCGTGTCGATCTCATCTTCGGTTCGAACTCTGAGCTGAGCGTCCTTGCCGAAGTCTATGGCTCCGCCGACGCGCAACAGAAGTTCGTGAAGGACTTCGCAGCGGCCTGGACCAAGGTGATGAACGCCGATCGCTTCGACCTTGCTTGATCTCTGCCAAAAGGTTTTCGAAGGCTTTTAAGGCCAAGGTGCTCCAGCCCGTGCGGCTTGGCCGGAACGATGAAGGACCGACGAACGATCGAGGCGATACGCGGGCGGCGTACCTGGAGGGCGGCCTGGACCATGCGGTGGCCGACGTGCAGCGACCTGGCAAGCCGCGCAGATACCGCACCGAGGTGGAAGCGCAAATTACCGCGCTGGCATGCTCGGCACGGCCGACCGGGGCCAAGCGCTGGACGCTGCTGCTCTTGGAGCGGGCGGCCCGGGCGCAACCCGGGATGAGGCAGATCAGCCGCGAGACGATTCGTCGGCTTCTAAAAAAAACTGTCTCAAACCGGGGCGCCGGCTGATGTGGTGCATCGGTGTGCTGACCGAGCAATAGGCCTCGCCTGCCATTTCGCGCAGAAAGTGTCGTTTTGATGGTGCGACACCGCATAGATTTTCGCCTAAACAGCTGCCTGACGATCGTCCCAAGGATCGGAGTACCCGTTGGTGCCCGCAAATTCTCTGCCAATGATCGAGCAGGCGCAGTTCCAACAGGCATTGATTATGTTCGCCGAGACCTGCATGCCTATCGCATCCGTGTTGCGGGGCGTCATCAAAACGACACTTTCTGCAGCATTTGTACGGCGAGGCCGTGACGTTCACCGTATTCGGATGCCGACATTCGTCGAATCCGTCCTACCAGACCATAGCCTTCTTGCTCCTCACTCGGGGTCAAAACCTCAGCGGCAGACCAAGCTCGGACAGGCTCTCGAGGTGAGTCAGCGACCACGTCGTCACGTCAGTGAGGATCATCAAGAAGTCACCCGGTGTTAGATTGCCCCAAGACGACACCTCGGGCGAAATGCCGGATATTCAAGGGGGCCGACGGGAGCTGCGCCGGTAAGTGCGTGCAGTGCGAAATGGAATTTTTTCTTCCGCATGGCTAAACATTCGATCTTCCTTCGCGCAATTTGTTGGCTTGGCTGCACGAGCGGTCACTAACCCAAACACGTAATCTCATGATACTGCATCATCCAAGCAACTGAATTCGCAGCAAGATGACAGCCAAACCTTGCGCTATAATTGCATTGTAGGAACACATTCGGACAGGGCCGTCATGAATATCGCAGCGCCAATCTCTGGCACCAAAAACCACCGCTCAAGGTGGCACCGATTGGTCAATCCTGTTGACCCCAAACCTTGTCATCCGATCGCGTGGTATGTTTCCAGCGTAATCGGTATGTTGGTCGTGCCAACAATTCTCTTTGTGCTTTCGCTATTCGCAGTAGCCGGTATTAATTAAAACGCCTTGCGGGCAGGTGTCAACTTTGCTTTCTTTTTGGGACCGGTACCGATATGTCTTTCGCTTCATTTGTGCAGGCTCATGCCGCCCACGCCGATTGGCGTGTGGCGCTGGCCCAGAGCCAGAGGCAAGTTCAAACCCAGATCGCGGCGCGTGCCGCCCGGCAGGGTGAATCCGCCCCGTTCACGCTGGGCTGGTGTTATCTGAGCGATTATTACGCGCCGGCGGTCGAGGCGATCCTCGATGAGTTGCGGCTGCGTTTGCCCGGCGTGGCCTGGGTCGGCACGGTCGGTATGGGCGTGGCCGCCAGCGGCGTCGAATACATCGACGAGCCGGCCCTGGTGCTGATGGTCGCGCCGCTGCCTCGCGAATCGTTCCGGCTGTTCTCGGGCCTGCAGCCGCTGCCTGCGGCATCGTCCGGGTTCATGGCCCATACCGCGCTGGTCCATGCCGAAGGTAGTACGCCCGACTTGCAGGAGTTGCTGGACGAGCTGAGCAGTCGCACGGCCACCGGTTATCTGTTCGGCGGCCTGTCGTCGGCGCGCAACCGTACGGTACACATTGCGGATGGGGTATTCACCGGCGGTTTGTCCGGAGCGGCCTTCGGCCCGGAAGTCGGCCTGATCTCGCGCGTGACCCAGGGCTGCCAGCCGATCGGACCGTCGCGCACTATAACCAAAGCCGAGCGCAATTTCGTGGTCAGCCTGGACGGCAAGCCCGCGCTCGATTGCATGTTGCAAGATCTGGGACTCTACCGGGACCTTCCGGATCACGAGTTGTCGCAGGCGCTGTCCACCACGCTGGTGGGCTTGATCACCGCAACCGAGGACGTGCCGACTCGGCCAGGACAGTTTGGCGCGGATACCGTCGTGCGGCACCTGGTGGGCGTGGACCGGCAGCACCAGGTCCTGGCGATCGCCGAGCAAATCGAGCACGGCATGCGTCTGGCTTTTTGCACGCGCAACGCAGAAGCCGCACAGCTCGATCTGGTGCGCATCGCGACGGAAATCCGCGACGAACTGGAAAGCGGCGCAGCACGGCACATGGCGGGCGCGGTATATGTCAGTTGCTCGGGACGCGGCGGCCCGCACTTCGGCGCGCGGCATGCCGAGTTGCAGGTGGTGCGGAACGCCCTGGGCGACGTGCCGCTGGTCGGCTTTTTCGCCGGTGGAGAGATCGCAAGGCATCACCTCTACGGCTACACCGGGGTATTGACGGTGTTTACTACACCAGGCTGAGTAGGTGGGGGCGCAGTTTCAATGAGACGGGCATTCGAGATCGCGGCGCGAATTCCCGCTTGAGTTCCTGACGATCGGCTCCATGTAATTCAAATGCCACGATGAAACCAGAAACCCGGCCTAGCGCGGGGTTTCTGCATTTTGGGAGCAGAGAAGATGCCTCTAATCGACTACTACGGCAAATTTGCGGTGTGCTCGATCGCGTGTTCGATATGTGGCTGGACGGGCATCGGCGAGGAAGCGAAGACCGGAGATAGCTTCGGCGACGGCGTCGAGAAGCATTGCCCGATGTGCTGGAACTACTTCGGGTTCGTGCAGTTCAGCGTGTTCGTCGTCGACGATTCGCCGCAGGGGTGGGAAGCAAATATCGGGCGGGTGGAGTACCTGAAACGCCCGACGCATAGCCCTCCAGGCGCGCCGATCGTAGGGGTACCTGCTACTCCGCGCTATCCCCCTGGTCTTTGGAGGTAAGCGATACTGCAATGGCGGTCCTGCCCGGTTACGTAAAGCGGCGCACCACTCGATACGAAGTCATTGAGATCCCTGTCAGCCTGCATATCTCTCGATGGACGCCTTCGCGGTCGTTCCGATCTTGCCGCGGGCGAGTACGAGCCTAAGCGGGCCTCGCTGTGCGAAGTCCTGAGCCGACAAGACATGCGCGAAGCCGACGTTCCTCGCGTTGGGGCCTGCGCACCATGAGCTCGAACCCGTTCTTCAGGGTCACCTGCGACGCGGTGCACCCTCCAATGCCATCGTTCGACGCCGGTCTAATTGAAAATAGGCTCATTCTTCGCCGCGTGTTCACAAAGCGGTAGGATGAACCATGAATCACACAGCCACACATCAAGCCGGGGCCCCGGGTGCGTCGCCCCAGTCCGGTCCTCTGAGAAACTGCCCGGGATCCGCTATATCGTCGCCATCAGCGTCTGCGACATGCCAGATGGCCTGAATTGGGCCCGTGCGGTTTTGTGCGGCGGGGTTGCGACAACGCGCGTCCCTACCGCGATTCTTACAGGCGGGGCGTGGGAGAGCGGAACAAACCGGGGGCTGGTTTGATACTTCCTCAACTTCCTCACTGAAGTGAAGTTCGCATTGACCCGGCGCCCGATGCCGGTATTATCGGACTCATCTTGGAGCGCATACGAGCGTGCGGTGCTGTGCAGCCTGGTGATCCGGCGAATTTTCGCGCCATCGTTCGGCCGATCGGCGGCCGGAACGTTCCAAACCAGATTTTGTGCGGCTAACCGCCCGCCACGTCTTAAATCGGTACGAGAAGCGAGCCTCGAGCTCGTGGGAACTCATTGTGCAAAGCAAGCGCAACGCTCGTCCACGCCGTTGGCCCGGACAGCCGGAGAAGCAGGGTCTGTACGACCCCGGGTTCGAACACGAGGCGTGTGGTGTCGGCTTCGTCGTGGACGTGAAGGGGCGCAAGTCCCACCGCATCCTGCAGCAGGCCATCGAGGTGCTGCGGAATCTCGATCACCGTGGTGCCTGCGGCTGTGAGGCCAACACCGGTGACGGCGCAGGCGTTCTCATCCAGATGCCGCATGCGTTCTTCAAGGAGATCGCGAAGAAGGACCGCTTGTCATTGCCGGGTCCCGGCGAATACGCGAGCGGCCTTGTGTTCCTGCCGCGCAACCCGACCAGGCGCCGCCGCCTCGCCGAAATCTTCGAGCACATCATTCAATCGGAAGGTCAGACGGTGCTCGGCTGGCGCACGCTGCCCACGAATAACAATATGCTGGGCGAGACCGCGAAGGCGAGTGAGCCGTTCATCCGCCAAGTGTTCATCGGACGCAACCCCGCGATCAAAGATGACATGGATTTCGAGCGCAAGCTCTACGTCATCAGGAAGCGCGCCTACAGCGAGATCCGCACATCGACGATCGACGGCGCGGAGTACTGGTACCTCGCGAGCCTGTCGTACAAGACCATCGTCTACAAGGGGATGCTGCTGACGGAGCAGCTGGCGCAGTACTTCACCGACCTGCAGAACCCGACAGTGGAGACGGCGCTGGCGCTCGTGCATTCGCGCTTCAGCACGAACACGTTCCCGAGCTGGGACCGCGCACATCCGTACCGCTACCTTGCGCACAACGGCGAGATCAATACGCTGCGCGGCAACTACAACTGGATGAAGGCGCGCGAGGCGCTGTTCGAATCCGACGCCTTCGGCGAAGACATGCAGAAGATTCTTCCGATCATCAATCCGAACGGCAGCGACTCTGCGATGTTCGACAACACCCTCGAGCTCCTCGTGCTCGCGGGCCGCTCTCTCCCGCACGCGATGATGATGATGATTCCGGAGCCGTGGTCGAACCACGAGAGCATGGACGACGCCAAGCGGGCGTTCTACCAATACCACTCGAGCCTGATGGAGCCGTGGGACGGCCCCGCGTCCATCGCGTTCACAGACGGTAGGCAGATCGGCGCCGTGCTCGATCGCAACGGACTGCGTCCGTCGCGCTACTACGTTACGAAGGACGATCTGGTTGTCATGGCGTCGGAAGCCGGCGTGCTGGACATTGCGCCGGAGAGAGTACTGCTGAAGGGGCGGGTGCAACCGGGCCGCATGCTCCTGGTGGACACCGAGCAGGGCCGCATCGTCGACGACGAGGAGATTAAGCGTACGGTCGCGATGGAGCGCCCGTACCGCAAGTGGCTCGATCAGTATTTGGTGCATCTGAAGGGCCTGCCGGTCGCGCCCGAAGTGCCCGCGTCGGATCCGGACACACTACTGCAACGGCAGATCGTGTTCGGGTACACGTTTGAAGACCAGCGCGTGTTGCTCGAGCCGATGGCGAGGAGCGGCGTCGAAGCCGTAGGTTCCATGGGCAACGACACGCCGCTTGCGGCACTGTCGAGCCGGCCGCGGCTGCTGTACGACTACTTCAAACAACTTTTCGCGCAGGTGACGAACCCGCCGATCGACTGCATTCGTGAAGAGTTGATCACCGCATCAGAGGTGTGGCTCGGTGCGGAAGGCAACCTGTTGCGGCCGCAGCCGGCCGATTGCCGCCGGCTGGAGTTGAAGGGGCCGATCCTCACGAATGAAGAGTTCGCGAAGGTGCGGCGCATGAACGTGCCGGGTCTCAAGGTTGGCGCGCTGTCAATTCTCTTCCGCGCCACGCGCGGCGAGAAAGGCCTTACCAAGTCGATGGAAGAGCTGTGCCTCGCGGCGCGACGCATGATCGAGGACGAAGAAGTGAACGTCCTCATCCTTAGCGATCGCGGCGTTAACCGGGAGTTCGCGGCGGTGCCGGCGCTGCTTGCGGTGAGCGGCCTGCACCACTATTTGATTCGTGAAGGCCTGCGCATGCGCCTGAGTCTCGCGCTCGAGACCGGGGAGGCGCGCGAAGTGCACCACTTCGCGCTGCTCATCGGCTACGGCTGCGCCGTGGTGAACCCGTATCTCGCCTTCGAGACAGTCGAAGGCATGATCCACGAGGCGCTGGTCACCAACGTCGACTCGAAGCTCGCGTGCAAGAACTACGCGAAGGCCGCGACCAAGGGTGTGGTCAAGGTGATGTCCAAGATGGGCATTTCTGCCATTCAGAGCTATCACGGTGCGCAGGTGTTCGAGGCGGTGGGTCTGCGGCAGGACGTCATCACCCAATACTTCACCTGGACGGCGTCCCGCATCGGCGGCGTGGGCATGGACGTGATCGCGCAGGAAGTGCTTATGCGTCATCGTGCGGCGTTCCCGCAACGCCAGGTAGACGGCCGTGCGTTGCAGGCCGGTGGCCTATACCAGTGGCGAGCGGAGGGGGAGACACATCTCTTCAATCCGGAGTCGATCCACCGTCTGCAGAAGGCGGTGCGTACCAATAACTATTCCGTCTACAAGTCGTACGCGCAGCTGATCGACGACCAGTCGAAGAATCTCGCGACACTGCGCGGGCTGTTGGATTTCAAACCGGCCGAGCCCGTGTCGCTGGATCAAGTGGAGTCCGTCGAGGACATCGTGAAGCGTTTCAAGACCGGTGCGATGTCATACGGCTCCATCAGCAAGGAAGCGCACGAGACACTCGCCATTGCGATGAACCGCATTGGCGGTAAGAGCAATACGGGCGAGGGTGGAGAGGATCCGGAGCGCTATCAGCCGCTGCCAAACGGTGACTCGAAGAACAGCGCCATCAAGCAAGTGGCCTCCGGCCGCTTCGGCGTGACGAGCGAATACCTCGTCAATGCCAAGGAGCTGCAGATCAAGATGGCGCAGGGCGCGAAGCCGGGCGAGGGAGGGCAGTTGCCCGGCACGAAGGTGTATCCGTGGATCGCGAAGACGCGGCATACCACGGCCGGCGTCGGCCTCATTTCGCCGCCGCCGCACCATGACATCTATTCGATCGAGGATCTGGCGGAGCTGATCCATGACCTGAAGAACGGCAACCGTTTCGCGCGCGTGAGCGTGAAGCTGGTCGCCGAGGTGGGTGTCGGCACCATCGCTGCGGGCGTCGCGAAGGCGCATGCAGATGTGGTGCTCATCAGCGGCCATGACGGTGGCACCGGCGCTTCGCCGCAGACTTCGATCGCGCACGCTGGGTTGCCGTGGGAGTTGGGTCTTGCCGAGACGCATCAGACTCTCGTGCTGAATAACCTGCGCAGCCGCATCGTCGTGGAGACCGACGGTCAGTTGAAAACAGGGCGCGATGTCGTCGTCGCGACGCTGCTCGGCGCGGAAGAATTCGGCTTCGCGACTGCGCCGCTCGTCGCGCTGGGCTGCATCATGATGCGCGTCTGCCATCTCAACACCTGCCCGGTGGGCGTGGCGACGCAGGATCCACGCCTTCGCGAACACTTCGCCGGTAAGCCCGAGCACGTGGTCAATTTCATGCGCTTCATCGCGCAAGACATGCGCGAGCTCATGGCGCAACTCGGTTTTCGCACAGTGGAAGAGATGATCGGCCGCGTGGACCGCCTGGTGCCGAGGCAGGCCATCGCCCACTGGAAGGCGAAGGGTTTCGACTTCAGCAACATCCTGTATCAACCGGACGTGGGCGCCGACGTCGGGCGCTTCCGGCAGATCGAGCAGGATCACGGGCTCGAGAAGTCGCTCGACATCACGACACTGCTCGACCTCTGCAAACCTGCCATTGAGCGCGGCGCGCCGGTGCGCGCGGAGCTGCCCATCCGCAACGTGAATCGCGTGGTCGGTACGATCACGGGGAGCGAGATCACGCGGAAGTGGGGACCCAAGGGCTTGCCTGCGGACACGGTGCGCATTCATTTCAGGGGATCCGCCGGCCAGAGCTTCGGCGCGTTCATGCCGCGTGGCATGACGTTTACACTCGAAGGCGACGCCAACGATTACCTCGGCAAGGGACTCTCGGGCGGCAAGATCATCGTATTCCCGCCGGCCGGGTCCGCGTTCGTTCCGGAGGAGAACATCATCATCGGCAACGTCGGCCTTTACGGCGCGACGAGCGGTGAGGCGTACATCCGCGGCATGGCGGGCGAGCGCTTTGCCGTGCGCAACAGCGGCGCGGATGCGGTCGTCGAGGCGGTGGGCGACCATGGCTGCGAGTACATGACCGGGGGCCACGTCGTCGTGCTCGGCCCTGCCGGGCGCAATTTCGGCGCGGGCATGTCGGGCGGCATTGCCTACGTGCTCGACGAAGTGGGTGATTTCGCCGGCCGCGTGAACCCGCAGATGGTGGGCATCGAGCCGCTCGAAGACGCCGCAGAGATCGCGAAAGTGCGCGGCATGATCGAGCGCCACCACCAGTACACCGGCAGCGCGCGGGCGCAGCAGGTGTCCGACAAGTGGGACACGCTGGTGCCGAAGTTCGTGCGCATCATGCCGAAGGACTTCGAGCGCGCGCTCGCGTCGCTGAAGCGCGCGCACAACCAGGGCCTAAGCGGGGATGAAGCCGTCATGCAGGCGTTCGAAGAGAATGCGCGCGATCTCGCGCGCGTCGACGGCAATTAGATCAACAATTAGAGAGAGTACGGATCTGGGATGGGCAAGCCGACAGGTTTCATCGAGTATCTGCGTGAACTCCCGGTGGACCGCACACCGATCGAGCGCGTGCGCGACTGGAAAGAATTCCATCACCATATGGACGAGAAGCGCCTACGCAACCAGGCCGCGCGCTGCATGGATTGCGGCGTTCCGTTCTGCCACACCGGCACCCTCATCAGCGGCATGGCATCGGGCTGCCCGGTCAACAATCTGATTCCCGAGTGGAACGATCTTGTCTACCGCGGCTTGTGGCGCGAAGCGCTCGAGCGGCTTCATAAGACGAACAACTTCCCGGAGTTCACCGGTCGCGTGTGCCCGGCGCCGTGCGAAGGATCGTGCGTGCTCGGCATCAACACGCCGCCGGTCGCGATCAAGAGCGTCGAGAACGCGATCATCGACCGTGGCTGGGAACAGGGCTGGGTCGTCCCCGAAGCACCGCAGTCGCGCACTGGGAAAAAGGTGGTCGTGATCGGCTCGGGTCCGGCGGGTCTCGCGGCGGCGGCACAATTGAACCGCGTCGGCCACACCGTGACGGTGCTCGAGCGCGACGATCGTCCGGGCGGCCTGCTGACCTACGGCATTCCGAACATGAAGCTGGATAAGGCCGAAGTCGTGCTCCGGCGTATCGAGCTCATGGAAAAAGAGGGCATCAGGTTTTTGTGCGACGCCAACGTCGGGGAGAACGTCGAGGCGATGCTGCTGCTGAAGGACTTCGACGCCACCGTGATCTGCACGGGGGCGACGCAGCCGCGCGAGCTGCCGGTCGACGGACGCACGCTTACGGGTGTGCATTTCGCAATGGAGTACCTCACCGCGAGCACGAAGGCGATTCTCAACGGCGACGCGGACCACAGCCCCATTCACGCTCGCGGTAAGCACGTTATCGTGATCGGCGGTGGCGACACCGGTACCGACTGCGTCGGCACCGCGATGCGCCAGGGCTGCAAGAGCCTCACACAGATCGAGATTCTTGCACAGCCGCCGATGGATCGCGCGGAAGACAACCCGTGGCCGGAGTGGCCGAAGATCTACAAGCTCGACTACGGGCAGGAAGAGGCGGCGGCGAAGTTCGGGTCGGATCCGCGCGTGTATGTCACGATGGTGAAGAAGCTGAACGGGGATGCGACCGGGCGCGTGCAGTCGCTGACGACTGTGCAGATCAATTGGCAAAAGGATCAGAGCGGGCGGTTTGCGCCGGCGGAAGTGCCGGGGAGTGAGAAGGTGGTTGCGGCGGAGCTAGTGCTGCTTGCGTTGGGGTTCACCGGGCCGGAGCAGCCGCTGCTCAAGGATCTCGGGGTTCGGTGTGATGCGCGGTCGAACATTGTGGCCGAGCACGGACGGTTCGCGACGAACGTCAAAGGCGTGTTCACTGCGGGGGATTGTCGGCGGGGGCAGAGTCTTGTGGTCTGGGCAATCAATGAGGGCCGTGGTGCGGCGCGTGAGTGCGATCGGTATTTGATGGGTAGCACCGACCTGCCGTAGCACGCGGCCGCGTCCACGAAGTTCAACGGTCCACGGGGTGCGCTGGAATCCTGGGTACCATTCTCTGAACAGCTTATCGAGTCGGGCATGAAGGACCGCGCAACGAACTTGCAATAGCAGATTGGCGCCGTCCGCGGACCCGCGAATAGGCTTTCCTCTGCCCATGCGCTCTTTGACCAGATGACCCATACCAGACTCCGCCGGCGCGGTTGAAATCCGCTGACCGTTTCGCCGAGCGAGTCCGTAGTTGATCAGCCCGCGGCTGTTGTTCCGGACGTAACGGTGCAGTTCAACGGCGTGGCGCCGGAATCGACGCAGGCGCTCATGCGCCATGACGTCTGAGGACCTCATGGCAAGTCTTGTTGCGCGGCTGAGTAGAGTTAAATTAGCAACGGAAGGATCTCCGCCCAACGCCCATGCGAGACCAGCCAGCGCAACCTCGGAACCTGTTTGCAGACCCAGCGCTCTGTCTCGGCGTCTGCCATGAGAACCGCCGTCTTCGATGTCATCTGCTCGATGTGACGCGGGCGCACGCTGATGTGAAACCAGTCGAGCTGCGCGATCGGGGTCCGCTTTGCATCATCCTGCACGATGCGCGAAAGGCCGTCGGCTCCGTCAGCGAGCACGGACAATTTCGTATCATTGGTATAGCCGTCGTCATCCAACGCGGATTTCATCATCTCATCATCTTCGCAGAGCACGCCTTAGCCGCTTCAGGCACCCAGGTGAAGCGGTTGCTGAGCTGGCCGTTGCGCTCAATACGTCCCGCGACGACGTGCAAGTGACGACCCGCAGCGCAGAGCCCGACTGGCGGGTAGAGTGTCGACGTCAGGATTTTGTGGCCAAAATTTCAGGAATTCATGTCCCGGATCTTGGATTGATTCAAACACAAATTCATTTTGAAACAGCGACTAAGGCATGATTCGCTGCGTCAATACCTCGCGGATATGGACAGAAATTGCTATTGCCGAGCGTGATTTGGCCATAAATTGTTGAAATATTGTATGTCACCGCGCAGCACCAACAGCTGCGATACAACTACTCAGAATCAGCAACGATCTCAAGCAGTTACTTTGCGATTCACAAGAGGAATCGAGTGACACGTCGGCGAAATGATTGGCCAGAAAATAGTGAAGTCGACAGCAGGTTTAGGCGGCGAACCGCTTGATGAGTTTCTGGGCAACGATGTCGAGGTCGGCTCCCGCAATCAGCGGTTGACCGCCGACCGCGAGTGCCGCATTGCCCGGGCGCGCTATGAATGCCGTATTCCAGCCCGCGGCGGCGGCCCCCAGAATATCCCAGGTGTGACAGGCGATCAGGCATAAATCGGAGGGGGCCGCGCAGCCCGCTTGGCGGACTTTCTTCAGCCGCCGCCTCGGTGCGGAACGTGTCGGCTTCGCGTGTTCCATTTGGCAGGAAGAAGACGCGAAGATGGCGGCCTGATGCGCCGCGAGCGGCTGCCGATGCGTCAAGTCGGTGACGCCGCCCCGTCCAGCAGCGATTTGCGATTTTGCCGCTAAAACAAAGTCTTCCGTGATCGAGTAACGCCGATTATCATGCAGGTCTATGAGCCGTTGGCGGAAAGTCGCGACCTTGCGGGATCGAGCAGAGAGTTGCCTTTTTTATGAGGAGTTGTTTTGGCTGACGTAGTCTTGCGCCACCCGTATTCCCTCGTGGACCACTCATAGGTTGGCTGTGCGATTCGCCCGGCGTGCATTCTGGACTGTTACGACCGTCGGAATCGTGGCCGTCGTTACGCTCAGCGGCACGCAGTTGTGGCGATCCAGCGCTCCCGATCTGCGTCGGCTATACGCCAGTGGCATGGAGCCTGTTCGAGTGCCGCCGGTGATTATCATTCCCGGCATACTTGGGTCTCGACTGCGCGAGCGCGACAGCGGCCACGAGATCTGGCCGGGATCCATCTACAACATACTGTTCTCCGCACGATCACTGGCGCTCAATATAGACCCCAAGACCCTAGCGCCTCTCGCGGATGACGTCGAAGCGTATGATCTGTTTCGCGACCTGCTTGGGAGCGACTTTTACGACTACATCTTCCCCTACGACTGGCGGCAGGATAACGTCGTCACAGCGCGGAAGCTGGATGCGTTGATTGATCAGATTCGACGGGACTACGGCGATCCCCGGCTCAAGGTAGACATCGTCGCTCACAGTATGGGCGGTCTCATTACCCGCTACTACATTCAGTATGGCGCGACCGACGTGCTTGACGGCAATGACTTTCCTGCCAATTTCGCCGGTGCGGACAAGATTCGCACCGCGATTCTGCTCGGCACTCCCAACCTGGGTTCAGTGAACGTTCTGCACAGTCTGCTGGTCGGGCACTCGGTCGGCTGGCAGGCGATCCCTTCCGAAGCGCTGGCAACTATGCCAAGCGTGTACGAACTGCTGCCCCATCCGGTCACTAACTGGATCGTCGATATCAAGGGCCGGCCGCTGGAGCGGGATCTTTTCTTCGTCGGCACCTGGATTGCATACCAGTGGTCCGTATTTGACCCGGCGGTCGAAAAGCGCATTAAGGCGCGCTTTCCCAGCGCAGCCGAGGGTGAACAATATGTGAGTCTCCTGCATGACTACTTCGCAAAGCGCATCGAGCGCGCAAGGCGGTTCGTCTGGTCATTGACGTACAACGCAGCCCAGAATGCGCCGGTCCGGCTTGTCGTGTTTGGCGGCGACTGCACGCTCACGCCGGCGCGCGTGGTCGTAGAGAGGGAGCCGGAATCCGCGCCCGACCGGCACGCCGTCGTCCGACTCCTTCCGAATGCCATACAGACCCCCGCGCCTGGGGTCGACTATTCTCGCCTAATGCTCGAACCCGGCGACGGGGAGGTCACCAAGCCTTCGTTGTTGGCGCGCCAGTCGTTGGACCCCACGGTGTCGCGCTCCACCGATGTCTTCTTCCCATTGGCCTATGCTTTCTTCCTATGCGTGGATCACGAGCACCTCCCAGGTAACATCAGCTTCCAGGACAACCTGCTCAATGTCCTGTTGGAAAGGGAGCAGCCGTGGGAGAACCCGCCGCCGACCGCACCGCCAGGTCCCGTCCGATAGGAGAGTAACCGGATCCTGGGGGTGAGCACCGCACAATGGCGTCAGGTCGATCTTCAGGCGCAATTACAAATGACGCAATTGGACGCGGAAGGAGCAGATCGCTGCTGTTTCGGCATTGAGCAATCAATCTGCGCCGAATCGCACACCCCCAACTTCCGGTTACTCTCTATCTTTTGTATGGGGAGAACGATTGCAGCTCGCACGAATAAGGATCGCGCGCCGTTAGCATCAGCAACCAACGATCGTTGGCCTTACGGATAAATACAAAGCCGAATTCTGGTGTGCCTTCCGTTCGCCAACCTTCGC
>WNFR01004889.1_pt1 | contig 13742 bp, 7 predicted proteins | sample 5400221 | NCBI WGS metagenome assembly WNFR01 (sample SAMN13153357, study PRJNA577476) | soil metagenome | isolation source: 40 cm soil under Madrone tree | place: USA:California | collected 2016-06-14
ACACGGTCGAAGCCAACGAGCGTTTGGGCCTGGCAGTCGATTCGCGCGAATACCGGCAGTGTGCTGAAGTGCTTTTTGATTTGGGGTTGTGCAAGGTGCGCGTCATTTCAAACAACCCGGGAAAGCTGCGCGCGCTGGACGAAGCGGGCCTGGAAATCATCGAACGCGTAGCGATTGAAATCCTGCCACATGAACGGTCCGCGAAGTATTTGCACACCAAGAAGGAAAAGATGGGGCACTTGCTGGAGTTTGATGTCTGAGCCCGAAACGCCTCGTCATCCTTACCAGGCACTCAATCCTTCTTGTTTGACTGTTCTTGCAGTTGCTTAATTATCGTTTGAACCTGTTCTGCATCTTTCGCATTGGGCACGAGCTTTAAGTAATTCTCGAGCGACGCGATCGCCTTTGACCGTTCGCCTCGTTCAGAATAAAGCGCGCCCAGATATCTGTAGGCCACGATGCCTGAGGCGCCGCCGAGGCTAAGAGCCCGATTCAGTTCCTTTTCCGCTTCATCAAAGTTGTGCAGCCGGATCAGAACCCTTCCCCTGTAAAGATGGGCCATGACCGAATCGTCTTTTAGCTCGACTGCCCGACGAAGCTCCCGCGCAGAATCGACAAATTGTTCTTTCAGCATCAAGACATAACCATAGTTGAGGCGCAGGGTGGGATTATTCGGTTCAACCTTGAGGGCCGCTCGCAGCGCCTCGGCCGCCGGCTCGAGTTCGCCGAGGTTGACGTAAAGTGCGCTCATTTCGTTCAGCGCGAGGACGAACTGCGGATACAACCATACCGCGGCTTTCAGTTTTTCGACGGCTTCCCGGTTATTCCCGGCCCCGACCAATTGAATTCCCTTCTGATAGAGCTCCAGCGCGTCCTTCGGTACGCCGGCGAGCGTGGCATCGATCACGCCCGGTTTGTTCGCGGCTGCCGGTTTCGGTTTTAACTGAATCTGCACATGACTAATTCGATTTCGATTATCGAAGAAATCGACAGTCTCTGTCGCCTCCTGAAAATCCTGCCCCGCCTCTACCTTCAGGTAATAGGTTCCTTCTCTCAACCTGCGAAAAGTGAACAGGTCGTTATCATCGGTAAGGGTAGAAAACTCGCCGACGTTCACGCTGCTGAGTCTTACCGTGCAACGTTTGTTCAGCGTGTGTCCCGACGAATCGAAGATCTGACCTTCAATCGTGTTCGTGCCCCGCTTCATCCCCGATGCAGGATCAGAATCGATTTCAGGGCTGCGAATCTGAGCGTTTGCCGCCGCGATGAGCGAGAGCGAGAGAAATAGCACGCCGGAAGCAAAACCTGCCCGTCGTGCGGTCTGCGTACGGATCGATGGGTAAATCATTTTCTTAATTCCTTATTTCAAAGAGAAGATCCAGCAGGAGCGCGTAAGAGAGTCTTGCTTTAATTCTTCGTCGCCACCATCTTGTCGCGGAGTTCTTTTATGATCTGGCGAATCTGATCCGCGTCTTTGGTGTTGGACGCAAGTTTCAAATAGGTCTCGAGCTCTTCGACAGCGCGCGCGTAGTTCTTCTGCTCGCGGTAGATGCCGCCCAGGAATCTGTGCGCTTCGTTTATATCAGGGCCTCCGCCCAGGGCAACTGCGCGCAGGAAATCCTTTTCAGCGGTTGCGAGATCGCGTAGCCGGATTAAGGTGCGCCCTCGAAAGAAGTGCGCGCGGGCGGAGGTCTCGTTTATCTCGACCGCCCGCGTGAGCTGAGTATTCGCTTCCTGAAACTGGTTCTTGTACAGGAGCACCACACCGTAGTTGAGTCGGGGGCTGAACGCGTTCGGCTCAATCTTGACCGCCCGAGCCAGGGCTTCGGCGGCGCCATCGAGTTGGCCCAGCCGGAAATACTGCACGCCCATCTCGTTGTACGCGAGCATGAACTCCGGAAAGAGATCGACGGCGTTCTTCAGATGCTCGACGGCCTTCTTGCTATCGCCTTCCTGTTCTGATTGCAGGGCCTTCTGATATTCGTCGCGCGCCGGTTTGGGCACCTCGGCGAGGGCCGCGTCGAGCAGCGCGGCCTTGTTGCGCTCGTTCCCTCTGAGCTGGAGCTGAATTTGAACGGTAAAAACAGAGCCGCTACCGCCGCGGCGCGTCGGCTCGGCGATTACGACGGTCTCGCGAGCGGGAAGATATTCTTTCCCGGCATCGACGACGATCGTATAGGTCCCGTTCGACAACCGGCGAAACGAGAAGGCGCCGCTGTCGTCGCTGTAAGCGACGACCTCAGCGGTTGCCACGGTCGTGAGAGTGACCTTTAACCGCTGGTCGACCGAGCGGCCCGAAGGGAAAAAGATGCGGCCTTGAATTGTGCTGCGCCCACCACTCCCGCGATCGCCCGGATCCGGGTCAATGCCGCTCATCTGCGCTTGAGTTGCCAGCGCGCATGCCAGTGTGAATAAGAACGCGAAGCTGGTTGTGATTGCCCTGCGGACAAAAAACCTTTGAAGCGATGGCAAATACATCTCTCTGCTCCTTCTGTTAAGACGTTACCAGAAGTTTTCAAACTCGCTCGGCTGGTGGAATAGTGCGAATAGTATAGCGCGCCGAAGTGAGGGCGTAAATAAGAAGTGAAAGTCCTGGGCCAAGCAAAAATGTCACTTCGTCCTACTTGCCTTAGTCGGGTGCCCGGCGATACCAGACGACGTGATCTCCATCACCTTCGCGATCCGAATAGACTGCCGTGGTGTAGCCGGCTGAATGCACGTGTGAGAATGGAAGTTCCAGAAGCGCGTTGTTTGAAAGCAAAATCCCGCCCGGTCTTAGCATGTGCTCGACGTTGTTCATCGCCAAACTCTGCTCGAAAGTGGCGTAGTAGACCAGGATGTTGGTCGCGATGATTAGATCGAACGCTTCGGTCTCGGGCGCTTCCATGCGTTGGGCTACGATGTTGAGATCAAACGGGGTGACGCGTGACACGATCTCGGGCCGGATGCGAACCGCGCGCACTTTCAACTCGCCCGCACCCGCAGGCACCGGCGCCGGGAGAACTGAGACACCGATCTGGTTGCCGAAGCGCTCCCAGTAACCAATCACTTCTGGTTTCCACTGCGCGTGAAGATCCCGCGGGAGTTGAACTACATAGCTTTGTCCGCGGTGTGCCCTTTGTTTCGCTCGCGCCAGGTGATCGTTAACGCGTGGGCTAAGATCAAAAGTCGTTACCCGCAGAGCGCCAGCGTTGGCCAGGCCCAAACGCAGCAGCGTGTCCATGATGGCGAAGGGCTGAATGGTTTGTTGCGGATAAAAATCATACCCCTCCTGCTTGTCCGTAAAGTCCAGGCCCGGGCCAATAACGGCCACGCGGCTGACGTTGCCCGGCGCAAGCAAGCCGCGCGTCTTAATTCCCTTCAATGCCTCTTCGATCGCGAAGTTGGGAAACAGGGATGTATCAGAAGAGAGCCCGCGCGTGCGATAAAGCCGTGAGCGCTCGGCAAATTCTTCAGACGGATTTCCCAGGAGTCGCGCCGATTCCAGAACTTTTGCGTAGGCAGCGTGCTCCGTCAGCACTCTGATCACGCTATCCAGGAAAAAACGCTCGATCTGCCCCCGTCCGTACGGCGTGTTCAAACTAAAGCCCTTATGCCCGACGAGCAACTGGCGTGCGAACAACACACGCTCGTTCGTCCCGGGCGCGGCCATAGCCTTTATCAGATCCGTGATTCGCATCTTCAGCGCATTCATGACTGGAGAGTTCTGGGACTCGAGGAGTCTGGCGTCGGTGATCTGATTTAGCTGGGCCAACTGAGCCGTACTGACGCGCGGTTGCCGAGTGTAGCTGGTGCCGAAGGCCAGAAAGTTAACCAGAGAATCTTCGTCGCCCTGAGCGAGACGAGTGCGAATCTCGGCATCCTGGCGCGAGATCCAGTTGGGCCATTCGCGCTCCAGTGCGTCCCTGGTTTTGCCGCTCAGACCTTGCGGCAGGATCTCTGCTTCGGCATCGAGTATGGGCTTCGCGTCTTTGTAAGGAATGAAAACTACTCTGCGGGCGCTGGGTGTTTGCGCTAGCAGCGCAGCGGCCGCCAGCAAGAGCAAACAGGTGACCAGTGGAATTTGTCTTCGACGATAGTTAACGGACATATGTGCGCCTCTTCGCAATTCCCGTCTTGGCTGATCAAGGATCCGTCGTTGGCACTCTCAGGTTGAAAGCCCGCAAGACCCGGTTGGCCGCCTCGTGTCCGGCACGTCTTAGTCTTTCTTCGTAAGGGAGTTGAAATGGGCGAGTCTCGCTGGGCCCAGGAGCTGGACTACTGGCGGAAGCTACGCATCCCTGGGGCACGTAGCCTTGCTGATAGATGCGTCCCCGCGTCTTGATCTTCGCGCTTTGAGGCGAATAGACGGTGTAGTTGATAAACACGCAGCCCGGATTAATCGTAGCGATGGACGCAGTCTCGCCATCCGGTGTATCCACCTCCGTGCTGAGCCAGATAAGGTAAGCGTCGTGCTCGGCCTTGGCTTGGGCCATCGCCTCGCCACGCGACACGTCCTTTGTCACGGGTTGCACCTTAACATCGCCTGATAAACTCAGGCGCTCAACAAGGCCGTCCACAGCGATCCTAGTCTCGATGGCGAGGGACGGGCTAGCCACGAGTTTCGTTACGATCAGAGCGAGTCTGGCCCTTGCCGATGATTTCTCACCCGGCTGAGTAGACGAATCCGCCGGCGTCGAACTGCTGCGTTCGGGTGCCGGAGTTGGATCTGGTGCAGGCTTCTTCGGACCGCGCCCTACTTGGGCTTGCATGAGGTGCAGGGTAAAAAAAACCGAGATGCAGAGTAGCGCGAAAGCAATTAATCTCGCGGGTGGATATTTGGGTCCTGACCGATCTTTCCCCATAAAATAAACTTCGTAAAGCCCAGCCCGACCTGCTCACTTAAACGACTGGGCATCGATAGGCACGTTATGGGCGTACGATTTGATTGTGCCGGTGATTGTGCCGACGACTTTTTGCTGGAGAATCGGATAGGTGACGACCTGTTCGAATTTGAACGGCAGCTTAATGCCGTCAACGTCCCGAAAGTCTGAAGTCTCAATATAAAAGTCTATGCCAATCTCGTCCTCGGCATGAGAAACCACATCGTTAGTAAAAGCGCCCATCTGTTTTGAGACGGTTACGTGCCCATAGTCAGTCCGCAGCCACATAAAGTTTTCGGCATCGAAGTAAAGGCGCGCGGCTTCTCCTTTCCCGTACTTGGCTTCGACGACGTAAGCCGGGCGGCCATGAAGCTTCTTAATTCCTTTCGCCTCAAACTTCACTCTGTTTGATTCGCCCTCGGTTAGCACATTGGAAACCGTAACGCTATTGAACATCAGTCCGGAAGCAAGCATCTCACTGAACTTATCGGTGATTACGTATAACTTCCGTGAGATTGGCGGAAAAAAAACCGCCTTGCTACCGTCGTAGCGCAACCTCCAATCGTATTTCTCGAAACGATAGTTGGCTGACATTCGATTGGGTAACTCGGAAAAAATGGCGAGTTCAGCCGCAGCCTCAGTCTCTTTCTTCACAGTGCCAATGGCTACCCGCGTTTTAATTCTTGCGAGCTTGTCCTTACCACCAACCGCAGCCAGATGTTTGTTGATGATTTCACTCGCAGTCATCGATTGTTGAGCCGAGGACAGACTCCAGACTGAAAGCAGAATGAAGACAGCAATACCAAAGCATTTCATCATTGCCATTCTCAGTGATTTAGTCACTGCCAAGAGGAGAGAGACGTAAGCCTAACACCGATTAGTCCCAAATGGGAATCAAAAGCTTTGGTTATCAGGTCTTCCCAAATAGAAAAAGGGGGAGTCCGAAGACTCCCCCCGAAAAGGCTGCCCAAGTTGTCTCTTCATAACTAGAAGATAATCTTGGCCGCGAATTGAAGGTGACGGCGACCTGCGCGGAACGCCTGGACCTGGTCAACCTCCGCGATGTCCGCGTCGGTACCGCTGACGAACAGGTTCGCGTGGTTGAAGATGTTGAAGAACTCACTGCGTAACTGGAGTTTAAAGCGCTCAGTGATCCGGAAGCTCTTGTAAAGTCCGAAGTCCATGTTCCAGTATCCAGGGCTGCGAAATGCATTTCGCCCGGTCATGTTAAGTGGGTAAGGCCCAACCTCCGTAAAGCCGGAAATATCCGTGAACCCTCCGGCGCCAGGCAACTGCGGTCTCAGGTCAATGAAGTTAAACCGATTCGAGCTACCCGAATCCGCTGGATTACCCGGGCCGGTGAACTTCAGGCCGGGCGCCACTGCCTGCATGCGCATGCAGATGGTATTACCGTTGTTGCAGTCGTAAACCGAGAACGGTGTGCCGGTGCGAGCCGAGAAGATGCCCGTGAGCGCCCAGCCGCCGATCAGTTGTCGACCAATGCCATGCATCTTTTCGCCAACCGGAAGATTCCAGTTAAAGCTGCTTACGAATCTATGTCGCACGTCGAAATCGGCGTCAGCATAGTCGAGTTTCGGATTAAACGGATCAAGGTAGCCCAGAATGAAGCTGCCGTTGTTGTTGGACTCACTGAAGGTCGAACTCAGGTTGTCCTTTGCGTGCGAAAACGTATAGCGCGCAGTGAACTGCATGTTCTTCAGGAGCCGCTGGTGAATGCCGCTACTCTCAAGGCTCAAGCTTACGCCCTCGTAGTCCGATTCGCCTTTTGTCCCGCGGAAATTGATATTAGTGTACTGACCGTTTAGGCGATCGGACACGGCGCCCGTGAAGGGATTCGTCGAGTTGCTGCCGAGATAGAATGGGCCGGTGCCGTGGCGGTTGATGTTGGAGATGTCGTAAAGTCCCCGACCTGCCGAACCGGAATACTCAGCCGTAAACACCGTGCTCCGCATTAGCTCGCGCTCGAATGAAAAGCTCCAAAAGTCAGCGTAGGCGTTCTTGATGTTCGGGTCGACCGCGCGCAAGCTGGCGCCAGGGATCACTTTGCTTCCTACGCTGCCGCTGAGCGGGCCGAAGTTGTTCGTCGTGATCGGGATAGTCGACCCTGGTGGTAGATCGGCGGTCGTGATCGAAATGACCGTATAGTTGGGCGGATTCTGAATCACGTTGAAGGTTACGTTGCCGAAGTTGCGCTCGAACGACCGTCCATAGCCACCGCGGATACTCATCTTGCCGTCGCCCTTAAGGTCCCAGGCAAAGCCTATGCGGGGTGCGAAGTTGTTCTTATCCGGTTTCCACAATCCGCCAATCGGACTGTTGGGTGCGAGTTGCACGCTGCCCGTGCGAGTATTCGCTTGAGTTGCAGTGCCGTCGCCGCCAAAGTAGAAGTTCGACTCAAGCAGGGGATCCTTATTTCTCTGCACGCCGTAGAATTCGTAGCGCAGCCCGAGGTTAAGGGTCACCCGAGGCGTGAAGCGCCAACTATCATTGAAGTACAGCGCCCAATCGTTGTAGCGATTGCTGCGAGTGAACGACGGCGGGCCGACCGGCAGCGTTACTGTCTGGCCGGGAAATTTCCCTTGCGGGTAAATGGCCGCCTGGAACTGGAAGACGTTACCCGTCACCAGGTTGTTGAGTGCGCCGCGTACGTTGCTGCCGATAGCTTCGGTCGCTTCTTCGTAAGCGCCGAAAGAGCGGTTGTCCTGGATGTAAACGTACTGACCACCGAAACGGACAGTATGTTTGCTGTGCGTCCAACTAAAATCCTGGTAGCCCTGGCCCAGGTTCTGCGGGCCGCCGAACGGGATGCCGTTACCCGGCGTGTACGGCAGGTAGCCGGGAAAGGCCACGCTGTGACCACCAATCTGCTGGAAGGACGTGTTGGTAAGAAAGAACGTCGGCCCCACCGGCGAGGTGGAGAGCGGCTGCAAGTCGTTCAGACGATTATAAACGAGCTTGGACTGCGAAATCAGATTGGCCGAGAAGTTATGAGTCACGCTGACTAACCAGTTCTGATTTTGATCAGTCTCGCCCGAATTAAATCCCGCCCATGGACTGGAACTGACAGAGCCGTCGAAAAGATTGATGTTCTCATACGCGAAACGACCATAGACCTGCGTGCGCGATGACTTGTTCCAGTCTATGCGCGCCACGCTGTCGTAGCTGTTTTGTGGACTGCCCGCGCCCACGTCCGCAGGAACCGAAAACCTCACGGCGCGGAACATCGGGGTTGCATCGGGGATGCTACAGAACGGACCAGTAACCAGTCCGGTACATACCACTCCATTGACGTCCCTGAAATTCGTGTTCTTCAACTGAAGCGCAGTTTGGACCACCTCGCCTCGCTGGGCGTTTGATGCCAGCGAGTAGCTGTTGATAACGGCCTTCGTTTGAGCACTAACGCCGGCAAGCGCGAGGAATTCCGGTGCAATCACGCTATTAATCTGCGAAGAACTGCTGCGCACTCGCGTCCATTCGGTGCTGCTAAAGAAGAACAACTTGTTCTTCTTAATCGGACCGCCGATAGAGTAACCAAACTGATTGCGAGCGAAGAGGCCCTTCGGAAGCCCCTGGGCGTTGTTGTCGAAACCGTTCGAAGCAAAACGCGAGATGCGGTTAAATTCAAAGCCGGTGCCGTGAAAGGAGTTCGTGCCGGCAAGTGTCGCCGCATTGACGATACCGCCTGAAGCTCGACCATACTCCGCCGAGAAGTTGCTGGTAATGATGCGGAACTCGCCGACTGAATCGAGCGGAACGCTCTGGCCCACGGCCGCCGTGAAGGTGTCGACGTTTTCGCCGCCGTCAAGCAGGATGTTCGTGCTCGCCGCGCGCTGGCCGTTAATCGCCACTCCTACACCGCGGCTGGTGACCCCGCCCTGCGCGTCATTGCCGTTAACATCAGAGACGTTACTGGCAATCACCGCAAGCGAATAAGGACTGCGAGTAATCGTCGGCAGCTCGCGAAGCTGAGTACTGTTGACGATGTTCGATATTTCCTGATTCGTGGTGTTAACTTCAACACCGCCGGCAGCGACCACGTTGACCTCGCCGGCAACCTCCTGAAGTCCCATCTTAATGTCGACAGTCGTTTTCGCTCCTACCGACAGATTCACCGTTGCTTTTGTCGGCTGGAAGCTACCACCCGAAGCCGTCACTTCATAACGCCCGGGCTGCAAGTTGGTAATAATGTACTCGCCCGAGTCGTTCGCTTGAACTGTGCGTTCACCGTTGGTGTTCGTATTCTTGGCGACGACAGTGGCGTTCGGTACTACCGCGCCATTGGGGTCGGTAACCTTGCCGCTAATCTGTCCCGTCTCTGTTTGCGAAACAGCGACGCCGGCTACTGAGACCAGCAGGAAGAACGTTGCCAATACTAGTGACGACTTACGTGAGAATCTCTTTATCATTTAAGCCTCCCTGAATGTGCTTTATTAGTTCAGAAGCACGAGAATTCTTTCCGCTCAATATGTACTAGCGTTACCCAAAATATCATGAATTGAGCCACTCTGCCAGCCGATTTCATTACAAAGAATCTCGTCCGCTTTAGCGCAGAGGCAATGCTGATGCCAGATCGCTGGGTCACCCTTATTGTTGGAAAATGAGCGCTGCGGAAAGGGGCGGCATCATTTGCATATCCAAAATTTCGGTTTTAGTCCGAAATTCAGGAAAGGCTTGTAAAACCGTTGCGGACGAAGTATCCTCCGGCCGTGGTTTTCATAAGTTCTCGCAATTTATCCCAAGCCATCGTTTAGGCTTGCGAGACTGTCTGCAGCTTGTGCAACCAATGGATCGACTAGCTTGTATTGCCGAGACGGAACGCCTGTTGCGTGTTTAGTGGTCGACTCTGTTGCACCGATTCGAGCTTAAGACTTCGAAGTTACTTTCGCACATTCATAAGGAGGAGCGAGTGATGAAACAAGCCAAAATCTTCATGACCGGAATCGCGATCATGTTTGCTCTGAGCATTCTGTTTGTGTCGCCATGCCTTGCCCAGGTAACGACCGGTGACATCACTGGCCGCATCACTGACGCTCAGGGAAAAGTCGTAGGCGGTGCCACTGTGACCGCCACGAATAAGTCCACCGGGGCTGCGCGCAGTGCAATCACTAACGACTCTGGTGACTACACGGTTACGCAGCTTCCGCCAGGCAGGTATGAAATCTCGGCTGAGGCTAAGGGTTTCAGCAAAGCTGTCGTGCAGGACTTCGAACTGAATATCGGTGCGACCGTGACTCAGAATTTCGAGATGAAGCCGGGAGACGTTACAGCGACGGTAAACGTTACGTCTGACAGTATGCCGGTTGAAACAACGACTTCAGAAATCGGTAAGAGCATTACTCCTGCCGAGGTTCAGAATCTGCCGCTCCTGAATCGAACATTCGCCAATCTTTCGATCATCGCCCCGGAAGCCCGACCCGTCGGCACTTTCGATCCTACCAAGACACACGTTGGGACTATTGCATTCAGCGGCGGTGACGGCAGACAAGTTGACGTGAACGTCGATGGCGGGGATGACAAGGACAACGTTGTGGGCAGTCTGCTTCAGAACTTCGCCTACGAGTCAATTCAAGAATTTCAGGTCTTGCAGCATCGCTGGACGGCAGAGAGCGGCCGCTCGGTTGGCGGCGTGGTCAACGTCGTGAGCAAGTCCGGCAGCAACAGCTTGCACGGATCGGGCTTCTTCAACTACCGCAACCAGTCTTTGCGTGCCAAGGACTTCTTTGAGAAACAAACCACAGATCCGAAGCCGGACTACAATCGCGAGGAGTTTGGCGGTTCAGTAGGTGGCCGCATAGTCAAGGACAAGCTCTTCTTCTTTGGGGCTATTGAACGGTTTCGGGAGCGTCAAAACCTTTTGGTCAACCCCGCCTTACTACCTCAAATTGCCGCGATCCCGGGCGTGACGGCATCGTCCACGATTCCGCTTCCTTATAACGACACGCTGCTGACGGTGAAAATCGACCATCACCTCAGCGAGAAGCAGACGATGTTTTATCGCTATTCCTTCCAGAAGAACGATTCGCCCAACGATCAATTTGATGGGTCGCAGCCTGCCGACTTAACCGGCGGCAACACCGACAACAACAAGCTGCACAGTTTTGTCGTCAGCGATACCTACACATTCAGCCCAAAGACGGTGAACCAGTTCACCTTCCAGTTCCAGGATTTCGAGAACGACATTCTTGGGATTACGGACAAACCAAACCTTCTCTTTCCATCGGTGCAGACAGGCGCAAACGTCAACGTGCCGCAACAGACGAAGGAGCGAAAATTTCAGTTTCGCGATGACATCTCGGTGCTGCATGGCAAACACAGCCTGAAGTTTGGCGTGAACTACATTCACACACTACTCACAGGCTTTTTCTTCTTCGGCGCCAACGGTTACCAGATTACCTTCTTCGACGATCCCTTGGTAATTAAGAACAATACCAATGGAAAGTATCCAAACGGATTTGCAACTCCTGGGGCGGTTAACGAAATCACCTTCAATACTGGCGCCGGTGACACGAGTCAACCACCGTTCCACCAGTTAGCGTTATATTTCCAGGACGACTACAGGGTTACACCGCGGTTGACGCTGAACCTCGGGCTGCGGTGGGACGCCAACATCAAGATGCTGGTGGACCAGACCAATAACCGCACGATGAAGATTCTCGGCGTCTTGAACAACGGGCTGGCTCGGGCGCTTACGGGAGATCCGAGTCTGCTCGCCAGAACAACGACGAGCTATAGGGAGTTTCAGCCGCGCCTCGGATTTGCCTGGGATGTTAAGGGGACTGGGCAGACTGTGATTCGCGGGGGGTATGGGATCTTCTACGATCAGATCTTCCAGAATCTGACACTGTTCGCCAAACAGCAGGCGAACCCTACGATCTACCAGACTGTACTTGATCTCGTGAACAGCTCGGTTGGTGTCGGCCAGCTCGCTACGTTTAAGTTCGGCGTTGATCCGCTGCCAGCACCGGCAGTTATCAACAACACCAACCTTGAGGTAGGCGGATTCGGCCGCATCAACGATCCGCGGCTAAAGGATCCTTACGTGCAGAAGTGGTCGCTCGGAGTCGAGTCCAAGCTCGGCCGGAACTATGTTCTCTCCAGCGACTATGTGCACACGCTGGGCCTCCACGAGAACCGAGTGGTGAACATCAATCCGCGCATCGCTCAGATCTGCAACTCGGCGTGGCCCGGCTCCAATCCAGCCTCGCCACTATGTGTGCGCGGATCAAGCACCCGGTTCTTTGACCCGGCGTTCGTGGCCGCCGGTCTCGGCGCCGGACGACTCGAACAGACCAATATGTTCACTTCCAACAATCGCTCGCTTTATGACAGTTGGGTCACCACACTTCGCCGTCGCACCCGACGCACGCTCCTCTCGGCCAGCTACATCCTGTCAAGCTCGAGGTCCTGGGGCGGACAGCCAACCGCATCGTACAGCGGCAACGCCATCGCGGTAACTTTGGACAACCAGTTCAAGGCAGGCGAGTTTGGTTCCACCCGGATTGACGAGCGTCACAGGATCGTCGCCAGCGGGCTGTTCGACCTGCCGCACGGCTTCCAGCTTGCACCGATCTTGCAGTTTGCTACGGCGCGGCCTTATTCCGTCAACGCAGGCACGGACCTTGATGGTGACGGGCGTTCAACCATAGACCGCGTTTGCGCTGGCTTTGATCCCCGGGCGTTGCTGGTGGCCAAGCTAGCCGGATCGGTACCGGCGGGCGCGACCGCTAAGGGATGTACGCAGCTTGGCATCAACAGCCAGCGTACAGGTTTCGTTGTTACCAACGGCCAGATCCAGGAACGTGATGGGCGGTACTTCAATATAGACCTGCGCGCCACCAAGACCTTCAATGTCGGCGAACGCGTTAAGGTTAAGGGATATGTTAGCTTCTTCAATCTATTCAACCGTGAGAATCTTGCCTTCGGTGAACGAAGAGGACTTAGCTCCCTTAGCTCAAGCGCCACGTTCTTACAGCCAGTCTCGCTCTACGGCCCAGGCTTTGGTCCACCAGTGGGCGTTCCATTTACGGTTCAGCTGGGCGCAAGGGTTGAGTTCTAACTCATTCCTTCTCTCGTTTCTTTCAGGCGTCGGACACTCGTCCGGCGCCTCTTTCTTTTTTGTGAGCCCTGCCATACGTGTTACGAAGATCGTCGCAGTGGAGCGATGCGCTAGGTGCGCGGTTAGCTCCGCACCCCAACGGACCAAGTTTTCCGAAAATGATAGAATAGCCGCACGTCCGCGGCGGCTTTGACTTACGCAAAGGATCTGAGACTCAGTGTCCCCACGAATCTATCGCGATCCGGTTCACAACATCATTCCTTTGCGCGACGACAGCGTCGAAGGACGCTTGATGATCCGCCTGATCGATACGCCCGAGTTTCAGAGACTGCGGCGGATCAAGCAACTGGGACTCGGACTCTACACTTATCAGGGCGCCGAACACTCACGCTTCACGCACAGCCTGGGAACCCTGCATCTGATGACTCGGATCCTCGATCAGCTAAGTGATCGTTATCAGATCTCAGCCGAGGATCGCGTGGCGGCGCGCGCGGCGGCGCTGCTGCACGATGTAGGTCACGGCCCATTTTCGCACGCGATGGAAAGAGTTTTGGGCGTCCATCATGAACACCTGAGCGTGCTCGCCGTAACGTCCGAGGAAACTGAAGTCTGTCAGGCGTTGAGATCGTTCTCGTCTGAATTGCCCCAACGCGTGGCTTCGATTATCGAAGGAACGTTCAAGCCAGCAGCGCTGGCCCAACTGGTGTCTTCGCAACTTGACGTGGATCGGATGGATTATCTGTTGCGCGACTCTTTGATGACCGGTGCGAAGTATGGACTCTTCGATCTGGAATGGATCATCA